>Ga0081539_10000154_pt1 | contig 159703 bp, 161 predicted proteins | sample TabmetS4T2R2_FD_71023 | JGI IMG/M metagenome (GOLD analysis project Ga0081539, IMG submission 71023) | Tabebuia heterophylla rhizosphere microbial communities from the University of Puerto Rico - S4T2R2 | ecosystem: Host-associated > Plants > Roots > Rhizosphere ... | reverse complement strand
CCCCGCGCAGAGGCGGGGGCCCCGGCCGTCGTAGGTCGCCAACGGCTTGCCAACACGATCGGGGCGCGGCCGCGGCCGCGCCCCGTCCGAAAACTCCGCTACCTCGCCGGCGGGATGTTCAGGTTCATGCGGAACAGGTTCGACGGGTCGTAGATCGCCTTCAGCTCCGCGAGCCGGTCGTAGTTCGCGCCATAGCCGGCCCGCACGAGGACGTCCTGGTCCTCCCCGAGCCCGGGGAAGTTGAGGTAGAGACCGCCCGTCGAGTGTGGCGCCATCCTGTCGATCACCTCGCGGGCCCACGCGATTGCCTCGTCCGTCTGTCCCGGATCCGTCCAGCTCGCCTCGGCCGTCACCAGGAACGGCACGTCGCGGCCGGCATAGGCCGTCTCCGTCTCGCCGACGCGGCTCATCGCTCCGCCGTGATGCCACACCACGATGTCCGTGATCGGTGTCGGCCGACGACCGGCGAGCTCTACGATGTCCTCGATCGCGTCGTCCGTGAGCTCTGGCAGAGCCGTCGACTTCCAGTAGCGCAGGTCGCCCTTCGGGAAGAGCGCGTCGAAGCCCGACTGGAGACCGAGCCACGGCCACGGGCCGCTCAGGTCCATGAGCGGCGTCCCGAGCTCTCGCAACGGCTGAACAACGCTTTCCGCGTCGTCCGGCGAGCCGCAATGCACGCCCGCCACGACGAAGACGGGCGTTCCGTGCAGCGACGGCGGGAACGGCTCGTGGGCCGGGACGCTCCAACAGATGGCGATCGTGCTGACCTCGTCCGGCATTCCGGCGACCGCGTCGCGCCAGGCGGGAAGCAGCGTCCTCACGTCTTCGAACGGATAGAAGACGGCGGCGACCATCACCATCGGGCCGACCGGGTGCGCCTGGAACTCGAACGACGTGACGACGCCGAAGTTGCTCCCTGCGCCGCGGACGGCCCAGAAGAGATCCTCGTTCTCGGTCGCGCTTGCCCGGCGCAGCTGCCCGTCGGCCGTGACGATCTCGACCGAGAGCAGGTTGTCGATCGACAGCCCGTACTTGCGGCGCAGGTGTCCGACGCCGCCGTGCAGGGTCAGCCCCGCGATGCCGGTCGTCGAGACCACGCCGCCGGGTGCGGCGAGGCCGAAGAGCTGCGTCTCGCGGTCGATGTCGCCCCACGTCACGCCGCCCTGCGCGCGAACCGTCCCGGCGACGGGATCGACGTGGACGCCACGCATGCGCGAGAGGTCGATGACGAGCCCGCCGTCGTTCACGGCGTTGCCGGCGACGTTGTGGGCTCCGGCCTTGACCGACAGCAGCAGGCCCTGGTCGCGCGCGAAGTTCACGGCGTCGACGACGTCCGCCGTGCCAGTGCATTCGACGATCAGCGCCGGCCGCCGATCGATCAGGCCGTTCCAGATCGCGCGCGCGTCGTCGTAGTCGTCCTCACCGGGTCGGAGAACGCGTCCCCGGACCGCCTGGACGAACCCGTCGATCGCCTCCTGCTCGAGCGCTACCCCGGTCGCGGAATCGACCGCCATCGCTGCCTCCTTCGACGTCGCAGAACCTGCCCCCGTCCCTCCGGTTGTCCCTCGGACGAGCCCCTGTCGGGCTCGATGCTGACACGTCTGCGCCGCGAAGATGGTTAAGAGAATCCGAACGCGCTGCGGCCGTTCGGCTACCGCCGGCCGACGTCCGCCGTCGACGCGGCGGACGCTGCGCGCTTGTAGGCCTCGAAGGCCGCGTCTCGGTTGCCGGCGGCCTCCTGGAGCTCGCCGAGCCGCGTGTACGTGGTTGCGATCCAGGGATTGGGCGAGTGCCGCAGGTACTCCAGCGCGAGCTCGTACAGCTCGACGGCGCGCTCGGGGCTTCCGGTGTCGGCGCAGACCCCAGCGAGCTCGGCGTAGCATCGGCCGAGATCGACGGGGTTGTGGTGGGCGAGCTCCGCGGACGCGCGGTTGATCAGGAGGGCGGCGCGCTCGGGCTCTCCGAGCTGCGCCAACGCGCGCGCCTGCTCGAGGTCGAGCTTGGCGACGTCGTAGGCGGTACCGCCACGCTGGGCGAGCTCACGCGCCTTCTCGAGCAGCTCGAGCGCACGGTCGGGGTTGCCGCGGTCGATCTCGACGTAGGCGAGCAGGTGATGGGCACGTGAGCGGTACTGGGTGAACTCGGTCGCCTCGAGCAGCCTCAGCGCCTTCCGCGCGTGACGCGCCGCAGCCCCGTGCTCCTGCTTCGCCGCGTGCAGCCGCGACTGCGACCAGTGGAGCCGCGCGAGTGCCAACGGGTCGTCGCCCGGGGTCTCGGTCAGCGCCTCGGCCAGCACCTCCGACGCCTGGCCGTACGCCGAGAGGTCGATCAGCGCGTTCGCGAGAAGCACGGAGAACCGAAGGGTGCCGAGTGAGTTGCGCGCGTCGTGGGCCGCCGCGAGGCGGCGCCGGAACAGCGCGACCGCCGTCTCGAGCTCTCCCACGTGTGCGTAGACGCGACCCAGCGTATCGGCGAAGCCGTCGTCCTCCTCGAGGGTTGGATCGAGCTCGCGTGCCGCCTCCAGCTCGACGAGCGCCCCTTCGGCATCGTCGTTTCGGAACGCGATCTGCCCCAGCCCGGCACGCCCCCGCGCGCGGAGCCGGGCGTCAGCTCCGTCCGTCGCAGCCTGCGAGTAGAGCCGCGACGCCTCGTCGAGGTCGTCGAAGCGGAGCGCAGCCTCGGCCTCTGCGAGGGGGTCGGGCTCGTCGCGCAGCTCGGTTCCGGTCGCGAGCCACTCCTCACTCACACCGACCCTCCGCGCCAGCTCGCGCACGACCTGCAGCGAGGGGACGCGGTTTCCGCGCTCGATGTGGGAGACGTGACCGACCGAGCAGCCTTCGAAGGCGACGTCGCGCAGCCGGAGCCCGGCGCGCAGCCGCGCCGCGCGCAGCCGGCGGCCGAGCAGCTCGGGACTGTCCAGATGGGCGTTTGTCTGTCTGGGCACTCAGTTAGTCTATTGTCGAACGTCCGGCGCCGGGATAGTCCCCACGACAAGAAAGGACCGTCCCAACATGCGTAAGCGTAGCGCCCTGCTGCTCGCGGCGGCCGGAATTCTTGCGGCCTTCTTCGGCAACATCGGCCCGCACTGGCCGTAGGATCCGCCGAATCCAGAGACGCCGAGGGGAGACGGCACGGTCTCCCCTCGGCGTGCTGACGTACCGATCCACGGAACGTCGTTCGGTTGACTAAAGAATAACACGGTGTCAATGTAAATCGGCTGGATCCGACTTCCCCCGCTGCGGCTTTCAGGAGGACGAGCGACGTTGCCTGTGACGATCCCCTGGCACTCCGTCAAGGAGCTGGTGCACCACAACAACACGAGCTGCTCGCGCGGCACGACCATGGAGGCCGAGTACCGCCGCGGCGGAACGGGCGGCAAGCCGCTCTGCAAGGAGTGCAAGCAGCGGGACGAAGAAGGGAGGTAGGGAGCTCGGGCGCCGTGACCGGGGCCTGCCGCCAATGACGTCGCGGGGTCCCTCGCGGGAGCCGTCCCGTGCAATCCTCAGCGTGACATGAGCGAACGAGACCCGCACCTCGAGCCGTTCGAGGCGCTGATCGGGACCTGGGACACCGAGGCCCGCCACCGGCTCGTCGACGCCGTCGTGCGGGGCACGGTCACGTTCCAGTGGCTGGAGGGTGACCACTTCCTCCTGCAGCGGTCGCACAACGACCACGAGCTGTTCCCCGATGCGATCTGCGTCATCGGCGCGCCCGAGCAAGGCGGCGGGCTCGTCATGGAGTACTTCGACTCGCGCGGCGTGCGCCGGACCTACTCCGTCTCGCTCGAGGACGGCGTCTGGCGCGTCTGGCGCGACGATCCGGGGTTCGACCAACGCTTCTCCGCCACCCTCGGGCCGGAGTCCTTCGAAGGGTTGTTCCAGCTCGCCGAGACGCCGGGGGAATGGCAGGACGACATGACCGTGACCTACCGTCGGCGCCTCGACTGAGTCCGACGCGCTCAGCCGGGCTCATGCGAGCGCCGCCGCCGAGCTCATGCGACCCTCAGCCCGCGCGATACTCCGGGACGCGTACCGACCAGCGCCCGTGCACGCGCGCAACGTCTGAATAACGAATCAGGCCGCCTTTTCGCGCATACGACGACCTGCAGCTTCCGGTGGCCCGAGCGAGATGGGAGGGCCGTTTCCGACCCTCCCATTGCCGTTCACCCGACCGTCGCGGTCGTCCGCATCCACGGATGGATGAGGCACATGAAGAGATGCGTGCCAGCGGCGAGCGGCGCGGTCGTGAGACGAGCTCCAGGATCGAGGCCCGTCGTGCCGAAGATCCCCGGTACGCCGCACTCCGGTACCGGCGTCAGCCCGAGAATCGCATTGAGCTCGGCGACGCACCCTCCGCCGAACGCGGCAACTTCGGTGAACGTGTGGAACTCGCCACCGGTGCTGACAGCCTTGATCTGGCCACCCGTCGGCAGGCTCAGCGCGCTCGGATCGAAGCGCCAGGCAGGCGCGTCCTTGAGCGCAATGAGCTGTGCGATGAAGTGGTCGAAGGTCGTCGTGCCGTGTCCGATGCACGTATGTGGCCCGATCGCCGCATCGAAGCTCTGCTGCTCGCAGTCGTCTTCGACGAGCACCCGCGCTATTACATGGTGTTCGTGCGCGGCGGCGGCGACGCTCGCAACGCCGAGCACGGCTCCGATCGCCACCGTCAGAACGACGGCAGCCCGTACGGAGAACGTTTTTCCCATGACATTCTCCTTCCCCGGTCCCTGCGGGACTCCGCAGCGAGTCGACACTGACCCGTACGCCTCGCAGCGGCGATCGGTTTTCGCGCCCCGACACTGTGAGTCGAGGCCTGCGCATGTTCAGCCGAAAGCGGACGTCTTCGCCGCGCCTGACTTCCGCGATGCGGATAGCGCGAGCCGAGAAATTGGCGTCGTCGCGCCTGTTCTGAAAACAAAAGGCCCCGCTTAGCAGGGCCTTTGGAGTAGCGGGGGCGGGATTTGAACCCGCGACCTCCGGGTTATGAGCCCGGCGAGCTACCTGACTGCTCCACCCCGCGTCGCGGCCCTATGGTAGCACTGCCCCGTGCTCTTTTGGCTTGCGCTCCTTGTCTTCCTCGCCGGCGTTCTCGGAGGGCTCGCGTACGCGATCTTGCGTGGGATCGCGCTTTGGCGGCAGCTGAAGCGGACGAGCGCAGCATTGTCCGCCGAGGCGTCGCGTATCGCGGAGGTCGCGGCGGGCATCCAGGCGCATCTCGACCGGGCCGCAGCCTCGAGCGCCAGGCTTCGCGACGCAATGCAGCGGCTCGCGGAGTCGCGCGCCGTCCTCGACGTCGAGCTCCAGGCGCTCAGGGAAGCGCGGCACACGGTCCGGCGCGTGCTGTGGTTCGTTCCCGGGCTCTGACGCGGACTCAGGGGTCCCGGCTGCCGCTCGCGGCGAGAAGCCCCTGCACGTAGCCGACGGCGTGAAGCCGGCCGAGCGTCGGGTAGCCCGGCACGGTCCAAGCGTCTCCGCTCAGCGCCGGCGAGTGGTCGGTCCGAAGTGGGGCGTCGACGTCCGCGTCGAGGTACGCGCGGATGCAGGCCGCCATGTCCGTCGGGCCGTCGTCGACGAACGTCTCGACGAACCGGTCCGGCGTGCCGAGGACGTCCCGGAAGTGAACGAAGTGGATCCGGCCGGCCGAGCCGAACCGCCGGATCGCGCCGGGCAGGTCGTCGGTCATCAGCGACACGTTGCCCTGGCACATCGTCATGCCGTTCGTGGGGCTCGGCTGCAACTCGAACACGCGCTCGTACGCGTCGAGCGAGCGGATGATCCGCCCGATGCCACGGAGCGGCGAGAGCGGCGGGTCGTCGGGATGGAGCGCGAGACGGACACCGGCCTCCTCGGCGACGGGCACGACTCGCTCGAGGAACCAGGCCAGCGTGTTCCACAGCTGCTCTTCGCCGACCGGACCGCCAGGCGCGTACGGCGCGTCGTCCCAGGACGAGAGGTCGAAGCCGGTCACCGTCGCGCCGCCGCGTCCGCTGAGCGCGGTCGAGGTGCGCGACCACGGGACGACCGCCATCCAGTTGTAACAGAGCACCTCGATCCCCAGCCGGCCCATGTTCCGGACGAGCTCGAGGACGTGCTCCAGCTCCTCCTCGCGGCCCGGCAGGCCGAGGCGGAGACGGTCCATCGGCGGGTTGTCCTCGATCACCGTCAGCCGCAGGCCGGCGTCCTCGACGGCCTGCCGGAGCACGGCGAGCGGCCCGTAACCCCACGGAGGCTCCGGCGCGTGCTGCCGCCAGTCCGTCGCGGCGCGCGGGAGGACGCCGACGGCTTCCTCGACGCCGATCTGCCGCAGCTGGGCCCACGACGGCGACGGCCGTGACTCGAGCAGGATCTCCGCGAGGCGCAGCACGGCTCAGAAGCTCTTCACCGCGAGGAAGCCGCCGTCCGCGACGATCGTCGTGCCCGAGACGTAGCGCGCCGCGTCCGACAGGAGGAAGACGAGCACGTCGCCGATCTCCGACACCGTCCCGATGCGGCCGAGGGCGTTCGCGCTCCGGACGCGCGAGAGGAAGTCGTCCGCCGCCGCCGGGTTCATGCCCGCGAGGTCGCGTCGGAGCATCGGCGTGTCGATCGTGCCGGGGGCGATCGCGTTGACGCGAATGCCGTGCTCGCCGAGCTCGACGGCGAGCGCCCGCGCGGCAGCGACGAGGCCTGCCTTCGCGGCCCCATAGACCACGCATCCCCGCAGCGTCGCGTACGCCTGCACCGAGGAGACGAAGACGATGCTCCCGCCGCCTCTGGCCCGCAGCGCAGGGATCGCGACCTGCGCGCTGACGATCGCGCCCTTGAGGTCGACGTCGAGGATCCGGTCGATGTCCTCCTCGGCCATCTCCTCGAGGTCCTCGTAGTGGCCGACGGCGGCGTTGGCGATCATCGCGTCGAGCCCGCCGAACGTCGACACCGCTGCGCCGACCATTCGCTCGAGGTCCTCGCGCCGCCGCACGTCGCCGACGCTCGCGACGCCGTCCGAGCCCGAATCGCGCACGAGCGCGAGCGTCTCGTCCACCCCGTCGGGCGACACGTCGTTCACGACGACGCGCGCGCCCGCGCCGGCGACGGCGGCCGCACAGCCGCGCCCGATGCCCGAGCCCGCGCCCGTGATCGCGACGACCTTGCCCTCGAGGCTCACCGGCGAATCATCTCCGCGGCGTCGTCGGCTCGAGCGGCAGGGCGCCGCCGACCGTCGCCAGCGCCGCCGTGGCCGGATTCGCGCGCTCGTCCCAGGTCATCGCCGATTCGAGGCGCATGACGAGCGCGACGTCGTCGCCGGCGAGGAACGCGCGCGCCTCGGGCAGCGCGAGACCCTCGCCGGAGATGTAACGTCGATGGACGCGCTCGATCAGCGGCAGCGCCGCGTTTCCCCGCACGATGTCGACGCGCCCGCGGATCGACGCGCCGCAGACCTCGAAGCCGGGACGCGAGTCGTGCACGACGACCGTCGCGCGCGGCTCTCGCTCGAGATCGCGCACCTTGCGGCTCGCCGCGCCGGTCGCGAACACGACGGTACCGTCGACGAGAGCGAACCAGAGCGGGACGGCATGGACGCCGCCGCCCCGTCCCGTCGTCGCGAGCACGGCGACGAGCCGCTCGCCGAGCAGCTCTTGGATCAGGGGATCGGAGAGGATGCCCCGGCCTCGCAGCGCGCGACTCGGCGTCGCGGACGCATCGCTCGCCATGCCGCTCGTATACCAGGACGACGCACGTCGGGCACCGCGGCTCCACGGGCGAGGTCGTAGACTCGTGCCCGACGCTGGCGTCCAGGCAAGGAGGGAGACCATGGCGACAGTCCCGACGATCGACGCTGCGAAGGTGGAGGAGCTCTCAGGTGTCGTGAGCGGTCGGGTGCTCCAACCCGGCGACGATGCCTACGACGAGGCGCGGCGCGTCCACAACGGGCTCATCGATCGGCGACCCGCGGTGATCGTGCGCTGCCGTGGTGCGGCGGACGCCGCTGCTGCAATCCGCTTCGCTCGCGCAGAGGGGCTCGAGATCTGTGTTCGCGGCGGCGGACACAACGTCGCCGGGCTGGCAAGCGCGGACGGCGCAGTGATGGTCGATCTCGCAGAGATGAAGCAGATCGAAGTCGATCCGGAGGCTCGGCTGGCGCGTGCGCAGGGCGGGGTCACCTGGAACGAGCTGAACGCCGCGGGGGCCGAGCACGGACTTGCCGTGACAGGGGGCGCGATCTCGACCACGGGCATCGCAGGCTTCACGCTCGGCGGCGGGCTCGGGTGGCTCATGGCCAAGCACGGACTCGCGGCGGACAACGTCGTGGCAATCGAGCTCGTGACGGCGGACGGCGACGTGCTCGAGGTGAGGGCCGACTCGCACCACGACCTCTTCTGGGCGTTGCGCGGCGGCGGAGGCAACTTCGGCGTCGCGACGACGTTCACATACCGCATGCATCCCCTGTCGATGGTGACGGGCGGCCTGATCGCCCATTCCTTCGACGCGGCGCCCGAGCTGCTGCGGTTCTACCGGGACGCTGTCGCAGACGCGTCGGACGACCTGATGGTCTTCGCCGGCGTCGTCCACGCCCCGGACGGATCCGGGATGAAGCTCGGAGTGCTGGCCGTCTGCCACGCGGGAGACACCGAGGCTGCCGAGCGCGACCTCGCGCCATTCAGGAGCTTCGGGTCGCCCGTACTGGTCGACGTCGGCCCGATGCCGTACCCCGTGATGAACACGCTGCTCGACGAGGGGTACCCGGCAGGCGCGCTCAACTACTGGCTGTCGAGCTTCACGAACGGCCTCTCGGACAGCTTGATCGACACGATCGTCGAGCGGTTCGCGGTCGTCCCGGGAAACATGAACGCGATCCTCCTCGAGCACTTCCACGGCGCCGTGACGCGCGTCGACGAGACCGCCACCGCGATACCGCATCGACGAGAGGGGTTCAACGTGCTGATCCCGACCGTGTGGACGGACCCGGCCGACACCGAGGAGCACGTCAGCTGGACGAAGGACACGCATGCGGCGCTCGGCGAGCATCTCGCGAACCGCCGCTGGCTCAACTACCTCGGCGACGACCAGGGTGAGGACGCCGTCCGGGCCGCATACGGCCCGAACTGGGAGCGCCTTGTGCAAATCAAGCGTCGGTACGACCCCGACAACGTCTTCCACCGGAACCTCAACATCGCACCGTGACCTGGATCCCGGCCGCCGCCCGCGGTGTGTCTGCGGGCGGCGGCCGATCACTCCTCGACCGGGTCGGACGGCGACTCGTCCTCGGCGAGCCGCCGCTGGAGCACCGCGCGCGACACGACGCCGACGAGTCGGCCCTCGGCGACGACAGGCACGCGCTCCGCGTCGTGCTCCTCGATGAAGCGAAACGCGTCGTCGAGCGGCTCCTCGGCGTCGATCGTGTAGTAGGGCTGCTCCGCGATCTCGCCGACCGCGACCTCATTCGGGTCCAACCCGGTCGCGACGACTCGCGCGACGAGGGTCTTGCGGGTGACGACGCCTACGAGCTCGTCGGCCGAGCCGACGACGTAGACGGCTCGCACCTCGGGGGGCGTGAGCACCTCGCCGGCCTCTCGCGCCGTCGCCGTGGCGGGCAGCGAGCGGGGATCGGCGATCATCGCGTCGCGGACGCGCGCCGTCGTCGTCTCGTCGAAGGCCACTAGGGGTAGAGCCCGCGGGCCTCGAGGGCCGAGGACACGTCGCGGATCCCCGCGACGAGCGCCGCCGTCCGCATCGGGATGACGCGTTCGTGCGAGATCTCCCACACGCGGTCGAATGCGTCGTTGAGCTTCTCCGCGAGCTTCGCCCGGATCTCGTCGCGGCCCCAGAAGAGCCGCCCGAGATCCTGCACCCACTCGAAGTACGAGACCGTCACGCCGCCGGCGTTCGTAAGGATGTCGGGCAGGATCGGGATTCCGCGCTCTCGCAGGATGGCGTCCGCCTCGAGCGAGGTCGGCCCGTTCGCGCCCTCCGCGATCATGCGACACCGTAGGCGCGGGGCGTTGTCCGCGTGGAGCTGGTCCTCGCGGGCGGCAAGGACGAGGATGTCGCACTCGAGCTCGAGGAGGCCCTCGTTCGTGATCCTCGTACCCGTCTCCCACCCCTCGAGCGAGCCGTGCTCGACCGCGTGGGCGCTCATCGTCGGGATGTCGAGGCCGTTCGGGTCGTACACGCCGCCCGAGACGTCGGACACGGCGACCACCGTCGCGCCGCGGTCGACGAGCTCCTGCGCAGCGATGCCGCCGACGTTCCCGAAGCCCTGGACGGCGCACCGTTGCTCCGAGAGCTTCCAGCCCTGGCGCTCGCAGGCACGCGCGATGACCATCACGACGCCCGCTCCGGTCGCCTCGTGACGGAAGACGGAGCCGCCGATCGAGATGGGCTTGCCCGTCACGATCTCCGGCACCGCGTGGCCGCGTTGCATCGAGTAGGTGTCCATCATCCAGGCCATCGTCTGCTCGTTCGTCGCCATGTCGGGCGCGGGAATGTCCTCCTGCGGGCCGATGAACGGAAGCAGCTCCGACGTGAAGCGACGGGTCAGGCGCTCGAGCTCGGCGCGGGACAGCTCGCGGGGATTGCACCGCACGCCGCCCTTGGCGCCGCCGTACGGGAGCCGCAGCAGGGCGCACTTCCACGTCATCCACACGGCGAGCGCGGCGCATTCGCCGAGCGAGACCCCGGGGTCGTAGCGAACGCCGCCCTTCGTCGGCCCCATCACGCTGGAGTGCTGAACGCGGTATCCCGGGAACACGACGCGCGTGCCGTCGTCCAGCCGCACGGGGCAGGCGACGATGATCGAGCGCTCCGGGTGTCGGAGACGCTCGGCGACGCCCAGGTCGACGTCGGCGTGCGGCACCGCCTGGTCGAACTGCGCGACCGCCGTACGGTAGAGCGGCGTGTCGTACTCGAGGTGCGCGAACGACGGGACGTGCTCGGTGCTCGCCATCGCGCCGATGAGTCTACCGCCGCGCTGTCGAACCGGAGAACCCGCTATACCTCGATCGACTGCGCGCCGGGGTGGCGGAACTGGTCAGACGCGGCCGGCTTAAACCCGGCTGTCCCACGGGACATGGGGGTTCGACTCCCTCCCCCGGCATCGCCCGCCACGGGGCTTCGGACCGACGCGTTACTGCCGACCCGGAAGAAGCTGATCCGACGGGAACCGCTCCGGGCCCTTGAACTGGTACGCGTCGAAGAACGCCTCGTAGGCCTTCTCGTCGAACGTCGTGCACTTCGCGATGTATGCAGTTCCGCTGTCAGGCTCGTTCGCGCTCGGCGTCACCCAGGCGACGATCGCGACCTTGTCGCGGAGCGGCGCGTAGGGAGTGAGGATCGTCCCGCGAGGCTTCTTCTGGGCGAAGGTCTTGAGCTGCTGAACCGTCGCGGCCGCCACCTTGTCGCCGTACTCGATCGCGATGCCGCCGTGCTCGAGGTTGTGGACGACCTGCGCCTGGTTCGCGGGCTGGTCGTAGATCCCCCAGATCGCGGTGACCCCGTAGTGCGGCCCGCTCGACGGCGGAACGGTGTTCCACTCCTTCGACGTGCCTTCCGGCTTCGCGATGGAGTGGTCACGGCGGAGCGCCGGTGTCCCGGTGAGGGCGCACCCGGCCGCTTCGAGCGCCGGCCGCGGGTCGCTCGGCTCGTCCCCGCCACCGGTGAGCGCGACGGCGGCCGCCACGATCACGAGCGCGGCGACCGTGCCGATCGCAGCGACGAGCATCGTGCGCCGGTCAATACCTCCGCCGAGCGGCCCGGTCTTCGGACGCGGAGGTGGCTTCTTGCCGTGTGGACGGGGCTTCGGCGGCACGGAGCGGGAACGATAGCGCCGGGCTCCGTCCGGCGGCCACGCTACGGTCCCTCGCCCTCATGACGATCGTCGCGCTCCTCATCGGCTTCGTGGTAGGTGCCGGAATCGGCCTGTTGGCCCTCGCAGGAACTGCGGTCAGGCTCCGCTCCGAGCAGCATCGCCGGCGCGCGCTCGAGCAGAGCCTCGCCGCCGAGCGCGCGCGTGCGGAGGCGTCGGAGCGCGGATTCGACGCCCGGCTGGCCGACGCCGTGCGGATGGCCTCGATCGAGGCGTTTCGCGACAGCGGCAGCCGGTACCTCGATGCTGCGCGCGGGCAGCTCGAGACGACTGTCGCGCCGCTCCGGCAGTCGCTCGAGGAGGTCGGTCTCCGTGTGCAGGAGCTCGACCGAGCGCGCGAAAACGCGTACGGGGCCCTTCGGCAACAGGTCTCGCTCCTGAGCGAGCGCACCGGCAACCTCGCGAACGCCCTCCGCTCCCCGTCCGTCCGGGGCCGCTGGGGCGAGGCGCAGCTGCGCAACGTCGTCGAGATCGCCGGGATGCTCGAGCACTGCGACTTCGTCGCTCAGGCGTCGACACGCGCCGGCGAAGGTGACCTGCTGCGGCCCGACCTCGTCGTGCGCATCCCCGGAGGGAAGCAGGTCGTCGTGGACGCAAAGGTGCCGCTCGCAGCCTATCTCGAGGCGTTCGAGACGAGCGACGAGGCCGAGCGCGCGGCGCGGCTCGCCGCTCACGCGAGGCAGGTCCGCGACCACGCGACGAAGCTCGCAGCGAAGGCGTACTGGCGGCAGTTCACCCCGACGCCCGACTTCGTCGTGATGTTCGTGCCGGATGAAACGCTGCTGCGCGTCGCGCACGAGCAGGACCGATCGCTGGCGGAGGACGCCTGGGGGAACGGCGTCGTGCTCGCGTCCCCGAGCACGCTGATGACCCTTCTCCGCACCGTGGCCGCCGTCTGGCAGCAGGAGACGGTGGCGAAGAGCGCACAGCAGGTGCACGAGCTCGGGTGCGAGCTCCACAAGCGCCTCGGGACCTTCGCCGGCCATCTCGCGAAGCTCGGCCGGTCGCTCGACAGCGCGGTCGGCACGTACAACGAGGCAGTGGGCTCGTTCGAGTCTCGCGTCCTCGTGCAGGCACGCAAACTCGAGGACCACGGCGTGAGTGGCGGACTCGAGTCTCCCGCTCAGGTCGAGCGCCAGACCCGCTCGCTCGGGTTGGGTGAGGACGAGGCGCCGATCGTCGAGCTTCAGCGCGACGCGCACGCGGCCTGACGCCGTGGAACACGCGAGGCCCCCGATCCGTTTCTACAGTAGAGGGGAAATCACTGGAGGAGCACTGGCAGAACGTGACTGACGTCCGCAACGTAATCGTGATCGGCGGCGGGCCCGCCGGGTACACCGCTGCGCTCTACGCGGCGCGCGCGAATTTGGAGCCGCTCGTGATCGAGGGATTCAACTGGGGTGGTCAGCTGATGATCACGTCCGACGTCGAGAACTACCCCGGCTACGCCGAGGGTGTGATGGGCCCGGCGATGATGCAGGACTTCCGGCGCCAGGCGGAGCGGTTCGGCACGACGTTCGTGACCGACGACGTGACGCGCGTCGACTTCTCGCAGCGTCCGTTCCGCGTGTGGGTCGGCGACGACGAATACCGCGCCGAGTCCGTGATCGTGGCCACGGGCGCGAGCGCGCGCCAGCTCGGGCTCGACTCAGAGTTGCGGCTCCAGGGTCGCGGCGTCTCGTACTGCGCGACGTGCGACGCGGCGTTCTTCCGGGACAAGGTCGTCGTGGTCGTCGGCGGCGGCGACTCCGCGATGGAGGAAGCGATCTTCATCGCCCGCTTCGCGAGCAAGGTGTATCTCGTGCACCGCCGCGAGGAGTTCCGGGCATCGCCGATCATGGTCGACCGCGCTCGCGCGAACGACAAGGTCGAGTTCGTCCTCAACAAGATCGTCGACGAGGTGCTCGGCGAGGAGAAGCTCACGGGCGTCCGGCTCGAAGACACGGTCACCGGCGAGCCGAGCACGCTCGAGGCGGACGGTCTGTTCGTCGCGATCGGCCACGATCCGAACACCGCGCTCTTTCTCGACCAGCTCGAACACGAGCTCGACTCCGGTTACCTGCTGACGCGCGGCAAGTCGACCGAGACGAACATCCCCGGCGTCTTCGCGGCAGGGGACGTCCAGGATCACGTCTATCGCCAGGCAGTCACCGCGGCGGGGTCAGGCTGCGCGGCCGCGCTGGACGCGGAGCGGTGGCTGAGCGAACAGCGCCACGCGGCGTTGTCGGCCGCCCTGTCGTAGACAAACCGGTCAGTACCGACCGACGCCCGGGCTAGCCTCGGTCGGCCGTGGCGGCAAGGCGCGGACACGCCGGCCGATCGCGACGCTAGCCTCGACAGGGGTGAGCGCTCAGGCCGACACGCCCTTCCCACCGGGCCGTCTCGTCGCGCGGCTCGGGCGAGCCCTCGCGAGCAGCGAGCGCGCACTGCCGCTCGTCGGCCCTGCAATCGCGCTCGCGCTCGGCGCGCTCGCGCTCGACCGGTGGCCGCTCGACACCGAGGAGGCAGGTGCGGTTGCCGCCGCGCGGGGCTCGTTCTCCGACGTCGTCGAGGGAGCGCTGTCCGACGACCCGGCGCGCGCCGGCTACCTGGCGCTTCTCCGGCCGGTGGTCGCGTGGAGCGACGCCGAGTTCGCGGTCCGGATCCCTTCGGTCGTCGCCGCCGTGCTGGCGGCTGTCGCGGCGTACCGTCTCGGTCGTCGCGTCGCGGGGCCGCGTGCGGGCGCCGCGGCCTCGATCGTCCTCGCGTCCTCGATCGGGGTCGTCTCGCTGTCGAGGACAGCCGGGCCGCTCGCGCTCGCGCTTGCGGCGATGCTCCTCTCGAGCGCGTTCTTCGCGCGCGCCGTGGAGCGGGGAAACGTGATCTGGTGGGCGGTGTATGCGGTCACGGCGGCCGTGCTCCCGTTGACGCACCCGATCGCGGCCGCTGCGCTCGCCGCACAGCTCGCCGCGCTCGCGATCGGCCGCCGCGAGATCGACCTGCGCCTCGCGGCTCCGGCTGTCGGCATTGCAACGCTCGAGTGCAGTCTGTTCCTGACCGCGGCAATCGTGGACCGAGCTGACGCCGCGGACGGAGCCGGGCCGCTCGGGCTCGACGACGTCGGCGTCGGGATCGGTCGAGGGCTCGGCTGGAGCCCGGCGGTCGCGGCACTCGCGGCCTGGGGGCTCGTCGAGCTCCACCGGCGCTCGGGCGAGCGCTTCGGCGACTGGAGGGTCGCCTTGGTCGGCGGGCTCGTCGTGATGCCGCTCGTCGCCGTGCTCGTCGCCGGCGTCGCTCTACCCGTGTACCCACGTGAGGCGCTGACGGTGACGGCTGGCGGCGTCGCGCTCGCCGCGGGCATCGGCGTGACGGCGATCTCCGACCGGGCGTTGCGGCTCGCGGCCGCAGGCGCGGTGGCGGCCGTGGCGATCGCCGCCGCCGTGACCGCTGCCCTGCAGGAGACGCAGGAGGACTGGCGGGCCGCGGCGCGCATCGTGCGCGCGCAGGCGACGCCGCGCTCCTCCGTCGTCGTCTTGCCGCCGCTCTCCAGACCCGCGTTCGAGTACTACGCGCCCGACGTGGCGCTCCGACTCGTTGGACGCGGCGACGCCGTCACAGTGGTCGTCGCAGGCGACCCGAGCCTCGCCGCCTCGGCCGCGCGTCGAGTCGTCTCCCCGCCGCGATACGCCCTGCTCGAGTCGCGGACCGCCGGGACGCGGCTCGTCGTCCAGCGCTGGGTCCGGCCCTAGAAGGATCCCGGCCGAGCCGCCGGACAGAGCTCCGCCGCGAGGGAGCACTCGCCGCAGAGGGGCCTTCGCGCATCGCAGATCCGGCGCCCGTGCCAGATGAGGAGGTGCGGGAACCTCCCCCAGTCCGCGCGCGGCACGATCTTCTGGAGGTCGCGCTCGATCTTGACCGGGTCCTCGTTCCGCGTCAGGCCGAGCCGCTGTGACAGACGCCGGACGTGCGTGTCGACGACGATGCCCTGGGCATTCCCGAGCTCCGCCGCGACGACGTTGGCGGTCTTCCGCGCGACGCCGGGGAGCCGCATCAGGTCTTCGAGCCGACGCGGCACCTCGCCGTCGAACTCCTGGAGCAGGACGTGCATCGTGCCCCGGATCGACTTCGTCTTCTGGCGGAAGAAGCCCGTCGCGTAGATGTCCCTCTCGAGCTCCTCGGCGGGGACGGCGAGGTAGTCCTCCGGCCGGCGGTACTTCTGAAAGATCCGCTCGGTGACGCGGTTCACGTTCGTGTCGGTGGTCTGGGCGGAGAGCATCACCGATACGAGCAGCTCCAGCTCGCTCCGGAAGCGAAGCGCGATCGCCGCATCCGCGTGCGCCTCCGCGAGCCGCGCGATGATCGGGCGGATCCGCTCGCGCCGCGAGCCCAGACCCCGACGCCGCGCCTCGACGACGTAGCTACGCGCCACGCCGGCTCTCGAACGCCGCCGTCGCCTCCTCGGCGGTCACCTCGCCACGGAGCGTTCGCGCGAACCAGGCGTCGAACATCGGAAACCCTGTCTCGGCAAGCGTCTCGAGCGCGCGCGGCGCATCGTACGGCGTGGACACGAGCTCGATGCCCTCGGGGCCGAGGAGCGCCCAGCGAGCATCGGGAGAGCCCTCGTAAGGCATTCCGACACTTCCCGCGTTGACGATCCGACTGCCTCTCGCGGTGCGGTCGTACTGGACGTGCGTGTGGCCGCAGACGACGACGTCGGCTTCGCAGCCGGCGAGCGCGTCGGCGACGTCGTCCTCGGGCGTGATCCTCGTCAGGATCGTGAGGTCCGAGCTCGGCGTCGCGTGACAGAAGAGAGCGGTGCCGAGGCCTCCGACCTCCAGCTCGACGGTCAGCGGCCAGCGGCGCACGCGCTCGAGCCGTTCGGCGCCCAGTAGTCCTGCGCTCCAGCCTCCGATGTGCTCGTGCCACTCCTCGTGCCCGGAGGGCAGCCCCACCTCACGGTCGCAGTTGCCGGAGAGGAACCGAACGCGGTCGCCGAGCGCCTCGAGCCGGTCGAGGCACTCCGACGGGAACGGGCCGGCGACGAGATCGCCACCGCAGACGACGACGTCGGCGGTCGCGCAGCGCGCGTCGGCGACCACCGCGTCGAGCGCAGGCAGGTTCCCATGGACGTCGTAGAGCGCCGCGACGCGCACGACCCGGACGCTATCCGGCCGAGGCGAGCTCCGGCAGAGGCTGCCCGTCCACGCGCGAGTCCAGGCCCGGGCCGGCGCAGACGCGGTCGAGGGCCGGGCAGCCGGAGCAGGCGTACTGACTCGGGGTCGGCCGGAAGTCGCCTTCACGGATCCGATCGATCGCGCTCCGGAGCTCTCGCTCGAGCGCGTCCACGTCCGCGGTCGTGAACGTCGCCGAGACAATCGCGTCCGGCGCCTCGAGGAACTGGTAGACGACGTCGACCTCCTCGACACCCGCACGGAGGCAGGCCAACGCGTAGACGCTCCGCTGTGAGCGGTACTCGGCCTCCACGATCGCGAGCGGCTCGCGTTCGTCCAGGACGTTCGTCTTGTAGTCGAGGACGAGCGCCTTCGGGCCATCGCGCCAGAGCACGTCCAGCCGTCCGTTGAGGAGCACGCCGTCCAGCTCGAACACGAACGGTCGCTCGACGCGCACGCCGCCGAGCCCCGCGATCCGCGCAGCGAGCGCGGACTCGCAGTAGGCGCGCACGAGCCGCTCGACGTGCCCGAGCTCGGCATCCGTGACCGTGGGATACCAGGCGCGTACGCGCTCCGCGAGATCGGCGGGCGGCTCGGGCGAGGCGGGGTCGATCGCTTCGAGCAGCCGATGCACGGCGTCGCCGGTCTCGGTCGGGTGCAGGCCACGCTGCGCCTCGCCGTCGCCGGTGCCCCACGCCGCCGGCCGCATCCCTGCGACGCGCTCGGCGTAGTACCGGTACGAGCAGCGCTCGAACAGGGACAACGCGCTGAACGAGAGACGCGAAACGCGGTGGAGCGGCGGCTCGGGGACGACGGTGAGCTCCCGCAGCCGGGGCGCGGGCGGCGGCAGGGCTTCCCCGGATCCTTCGAACAGGGCGAGCTGACCGGTCTCGGTGACCGGGACGGGCAGCTCGGCGACGACGGCCGGAGCATGGTCCGGCTGACCTCGGTCGATCCGGAGCACGACCGTCGCGGCCCTCCGTTCCACCTCGATCGGCCCGGCATGTCCGCTCCGAGCCTCGTCGTCGAGGCCGAGCCTGCTCAACACCCAGCCGATCGGCGTCTCGTCGCTGCCGTCACCGGTCTCCCTGATCGAGCCGGAAACGATGAGGCGCTCCATCGCGCGCGTCATCGCGACGTAGTACAGACGGAGCCTCTCCGCCTGCTCGGCGCGGTCGCGGTGCTGCTTGACGTCTTTGTACGACTCGGTGACGACGCGAGTGCCCGTCGCCGGGTGCGCGACCTTGAACCCGAAGCGCCCGTCGGACAACGCGAGGATGTCGGAGACGGGCGGGCGAGTCCGCCCCGCGTCCGCGACGACGACCACCTTGAACTCGAGGCCTTTCGCGGCGTGGATGGTGAGCAGGCGCACCGCGTCCGCGCCCTCCTCCTCCGAGACGGCGTCGGACTCCTTCGCACCGACTGCCTCCTGTCCCGCGACGAAGCGGACGAAGCCTTCGATGTCCGCTCCGCGCAGCTCCTCGTAGGAGCGGGCGAGCCGCGCGAGCTTGCGCAGGTTGGCGTAGCGTCGCGCGCCGTCCGGGCGGGTCAGGATCGCGAGGTCGTAATCGTGCTCCGCGAGGATGCGCTCGCAGAGCAGCTCGAGCGGCGCATGCGAGGCCAGCTCGAGCAGGCGGTCGTACCGTTGCCGGAACGCGGCGAGGAGCCGCCTGTCGCTCTCGGCGAGGTCGCCAGGGAGGGAGCGCTCGATGCCCCGGAAGATCGGCGCGCGCTGCGCCTCGGCCCGGATCAGCACGAGCGCGTCGTTCGACACGCCGACGAACGGGGACGCGAGCACGGTGAGCAGCGCTTCGTCGTCGTACCGATTGTGGAGCAGCCGCAGGTACGCGAGGAGGTCGACGACCTGCTGCTGCCCGAAGTAGCTGCGCCCCGCGGCCCGGTACGTCGGCAGGCCGACGGCGCGGAGCTCCTCCTCGAACCACTCGGCGTCTGTGCCGGCCGCGAAGAGGAGCACGATCTCGCCCGGCATCGCGTCGCCGGCGTCGACGAGCTCACGGACGCGCCGCGCCACGTGCCGTGCTTCGGAGCGGCGCCAGTGGACGCCGGTCTCGGTCGCGGCGGCCTTGTCCGTGACGAGCAGCTCGAAGGCATTCCGAAGCGGCGAGGCGGCGTCGCCCGCCGGCTCGAGCGACTGGAACTCGTCGCCGAACTCCGCACCGAACAGCTCGTTGACGGCGGCCAGGACCTCCGGCCGCGAGCGGTGGTTCTGCGTCAGCGGGAGCACGGTCGGCGCCACGTGCCGGCGCTCGCGGAAGACGGCGACGTCCGCATGCCGGAAGCCGTAGATCGACTGGAACTCGTCGCCGACGACGAACAGGTCGGCGCCGCCGTCTGCGGCCAGCAGGTCGAGCAGCTCGGTCTGCAGACGGTTCGTGTCCTGGAACTCGTCGACCATGATCGAGCGGAACCGCTGCCGCTCCCGTTGCCTGATCGACTCGTCGTTCCGCAGCAGGTCGCGCGCGAAGAGCTGGAGATCCTCGAAGTCGAGCGCCGACTCGGCGTCCTTCGCCTCCGCGTACGCAGACGCGAACGACGTGAGCAGCTCCTGGAGCAGCTCCCGGTCACGCGCGGCGAGGTCCTCCAGCGCCCCGGCGAGAAGCGCTTCGCGCGCCTCGGAGAACGCAGCTGCGCGCGGGCCACTCGCCTTCATGTCGCCGAGCGCGAGGAGCCGCTCCGGCAGCGTCGTCGTGTCGACCAGATCGAGCGCCGCCGTCGCGGCGGCACGCTGGCGCTCGGTCGCGCCGGGGTCGCCCAGCAGGCATTGCGCCCCCTCCCGGAGCGCGTCGACCAGATCGGCGAGCGGCGTGCGCGCACAGGGCTCCAGCACGAGATCGCGTCCCGCCGAGCGGAGCGTCGCGAACACCTCCACGAGCATCTGGCGCAGCCCGACGGCGCCGTAGGTCGCCAACAGCTGCCAGCGGTCGGGCTCGTCTGCCGCGCAGAACCGCTCGAGCGCGGTTGTGAACGCCTCGGCCTGGAGCACGAGCGACTGCGGCTCGTCGAGGACACGGAACCCCGGGTCGACGCCTGCCTGCAGCGGGTACGTGCCGAGCAGGCGCCGGCAGAATCCGTGGATGGTCGAGACCCAGGCGCCGTCCAGGTCCAGCGCGAGATCCGGCCGGCCGCGCTCGATCAATCGCGACCGGATCCGGGCGCGAAGCTCCCCGGCCGCGCGCTCCGTGTACGTGATCACGAGCAGCGAGTCGATGTCGAGGCCCTCGTCCATCACGCTCCCGACGAACCGCTCGACCAGCACCGCGGTCTTTCCGGTGCCTGCGCCTGCGGCGACGAACACGTCGCCACGCGCGTCGATGGCGGCGCGCTGCTGCGCGTTCGGCGCCGTCCTCACGGGCGCTCCTTGCGGCACATGCGCCAGAGGTCGCACCAGTGGGGGCAGTCGCCGCCCTGCGGGTCGTGACGGATGTCGCCGCCGCGGATGCGCTCGACGAGGCCGACCGCCGTCTCGCGCGCGCGGTCGATCGCCTCGTCGAACTCCTCCGCCTCGACGTAGTCGCGCGCGCTGAAGCCGGGGACGCCGTCCGGACCCGAGCGGAGGATCCCGCGGGGCCGGCGTCCGCCGCCGACGGGCACGTACACGCCGCCGATCGGCTCGAGGCCCAGCTGCTCGCGGAGCACGAGCATGTACAGCGGTAGCTGGAGGAGGTCGCGCTCGCGGATCTCGCTCGCGGACGAGGCGGCGCCCGACTTGTAGTCGACGACGATCCCGCGCGCGCCCATCGGGTCACCGTCGACGCGATCGATCTTCCCGCTCACGACGACGCCCGGCTCGAGCTCGAACGAGCGGAACGACACCTCGAGGTGACGCGGGACGAACGGAGACTTCGAGGTCGCCTCGTCGCGGACGAGCTGCTCCAGGTCGCGCTGCAGCCCTTGCTCGAGCTCGCGGCGGTCGAGATCGCCCGCGTCGATGCGCAGGCCCGTCTCGACCGCCTGCGCCACGCAGCCGTGCATCAGCGCCACGGCGGCCTCGACGTTCTCCTCGGTGACGCGGTCGGCGCCCGGAATCGCGCTCGGAAGTTGCTGGTAGAAGCGCTGGAGCGCCGCGTGGAGGATCGACCCGCGCATCATGCGGTCGATCTCCTTGTCGATCGTCGCGGGCCGCAGATAGCGCTCGACGAACCATGCAGAGGAGCACGACGCCATCCGCTCGAGCTCGGAGACGGAGTAGGCGTCGCGGGACGAGAGAAGCCGCAGGGCGCGCTCGTGCGTCACGCGGGTCGGACGGTCGAATGCGCGGGTCGCGCGCTGCAGGCGCCTGTCCCAGCCGTTCTCGCGCGCCAGCGCCTCGGCCTCGCGCGGCGCGCGCGCCGCGATGCCGGCGAGCGAGCGCAGGCGCTCGCGCTCGTTCGGCGCGGATTCGATCGGCCACGTCAGCTCCGAGAGCGGCCGCCGCACCGTGTGACGCCGCACGTCGTCGACGTCGAACAGGTCGCGCACCGACTCCCAGAACGGGCTCGGCTCGCGCGGCGTGCCCTCGTCGCCGACCGCCTGGCGCACGAGGAGGAGCCGGCGACGCGGTCGCGAGCACGCCGTCGCGAAGAGATAGCGATCCCGGCTCGCGGCGTCCGGCCGCGCCAGCCGCGCGCCTCGGCGCTCGTCGAGCGCGCGGCGCACGTCGTCGTCGAGGAACGGCTCGACGCGGGGCCGGCGCGGCAGAGTTCCCTGCTCCAGGCCGAGGACGAAGACGGTGTCGAAACGTCGCGTCCGCGCGCGCATCAGGTCGAGCACGGCGACACGACCCGGAGACGCCGCGCTGTCGCCGCGGACGGTCGCGCGCTCGAGGCCCGCGAGGACGTCCGTCCGCGAGACGCCCGGCGTCGAGCCCCGATGCACCTCCAGCTCGTCGAGGAGACGCGTGACGGCGTCATGGGCCTGGAGGTCCTCGCGCGACACGACGCCGAGAGGCGGTGCGGAGGTGCCGTGCGCGTTCCGAAGCATCGCGGCTGTGAGCACGCGGACCGCCGCGATCGCCGACTCCGCCTCGAGCAGGTCGAGCGGCGGCAGCGACCGCCCGTCCCGGAGCTCGACCGTGACCTCGGCAGCGCGCTCGCCCCGGCTGATGCCACGGCCCCGCAGCCTCCCTTCGATCCAGTCGACGTCCCTTCGCGTAAGCCCGGCGTACGGGGAGCGGAGGTGGGCGTACAGATCGCTGCGGTCGCCGCTTGCCCACGCGAACTTCAGCAATGCGATCAGCGCGTGGCCGAACGCGGTTCGCTCCAGTGGACAGCGGCTCTCGAACGCGACGGGGACGCCGAGCGCCGTGAACGCCGCGTCCAGGGCCAGTCGCACCGCGTCGACCGACGGACAGACGACCGCGATCTCCTCCGGCGACGTGCCCCCTCGGATGAGGGTCAGCGCCTCCTCTGCGACGAGCTCGAGCGTGCCGCGGACGCCGGCCCCTTCGAGGAACCGGACCGAACCGTCGAGCGGAGCGCGCGAGGGGGAGTCCGTGAACAACATGCGCTCGACGTGCGCGAGCGACGCCGGCAGGTACTCGGCCGACCGCGGGGGCAACTCGACGACGGCGCCACCGGCCAGAGCCGCGAGATCATCCGCCGAGGGCCTCAAGGAGGCATAGACGGCACGGCCCGGCTCGTACGGGAGCGATACGTGCACGTCTGCACGAGCGGCGAGCGCCTCGAGGAGCCTCCACTCCGCCCCGGTCAGGTCCTCGAACCCGTGCGCGAGCACCGGGCTCCCGTTCCAGGCGCCGAGTTCGCCGGTCAGCCGGTCGATCGCGCGCCGTCGCAGCGCACCTCGATCCCAGGCGTCGCGCCGGGTCAGCTCGACGCGATACGCGGCCGCGAGCGACGCGAGTGGCTCGTCCAGGTCAGCCGGCTCGACAAGCGCGCCGTCGAGCTCGGCGAGCGCGCGCCCGACCGCGTCGGCGTAGCCGGCGAACCGCGAGCCGTCCGCCGACGTCGTCTCGACGAGGCGCCGCAGGAGCAACGAGCGCTCGGTATCCCCGATGACGCGCTTGCCTGCGCCGTCGCCGTAGGCGAGCGCCTCGAACAGCGTGTCGAACGTTCCGATCGTCCCTGCGAGAAGGCCTCCGCGCAGCCCGACGAGCTCGCGCTCCGCGCGCTCGACGTCGGCGCGGTTCGGGACGATCAGCCAGGGGTCGTGCTCGATCGCCTCGACGAAGCGGTCGAGCAGCAGCTCGACCTTGCCGGCGTGCGCCGGTCCGACGACGAGGGAGAGTCCCACCGGTGCATGGTAGTCGGGCGCCTCGGCCGTCCCTGCTTACGGCCCGGGACGGCCGCCGCCCAAAACCCGCATCGAGCGGAAAGAACGGATCAGGAGAGCGACTTGGGCTTTCGGCCCCGCCGTGCAACGGCAGCGCCGGGCATCGACCCAGCACACGAATCGCACAAATCGGCGGCCTTTGCGCCGCGGCGTGCGTCGTTGAACGTCACGCGCATGATCGCCCCTTTGCCCTCCTCGACCTCGGAGCCACACCTATCGCAAACGAGCACGGTCTTTCTTGCCACGATTCCCTCCAGTTGCGGATATCGCTCCGCGATCTCCGCTGGATAGACACCATCGACATCTGTTGTGATATTACCGACACGTTTTTTGAGTTACTAGTCGAGATGCGAAGCAGCTCGACCGCGCATTAGACTCGTTCGCCAAATGGATCCGCGGACGATCGTCGTTCTCGAAGGAGATCAGACCGGGCAGGAGCTGCTGGAGGCCTCGCTTCGCGTCCTGCAACCGGACGTGGTCGGCCTCGATCTCGCGCTGCCGCGCTTCGACCTCTCGCTCGCGAACCGGCGCAGAACGTCGAACGAGGTCGTCCACGAGGCCGCCCGCGCCATCAAGGAGCAGGGGCTTGGCCTGAAGGCCGCCACCATCACTCCGGAAGGGCGCGACGACGTCGGGTCGCCGAACCGGATCCTGCGCGAGGAGATCGACGGCAAGGTGATCGTGCGCACCGGACGCCGCATTCCCGGGGTGCTGCCCGTCGGCGGCGTGCACTCCCCGATCTCCGTCGTACGCATGGCGGTCGGCGACGCCTACGGAGCGAAGGAATGGCGCGAGGGCTCCGGTGACGACGAGGCTGCATATCGCACGGAGCGCATCGAGCGGAGGATCTGCCGCGCCGTCGCGGAGTTCTCCTTCCGGCAGGCGGAGCGGACCGGAGCGAAGGTCTTCGGCGGTCCCAAGTACACGGTCAGCCCGGTCTACGAGGGCATGCTCAAGGAGGAGATGGACGCGGCGGCGGAGCGGCATCCCGACGTGCCGTACGAGCCGCAACTGATCGACGCGACGTTCGCCCTTCTCATCTCGTCGAGCGGGGCCCCGATGGTCATTCCCGCGCTCAATCGCGACGGCGACATCCTCTCCGACCTCGTGCTGCCGCTGTTCGGGTCGATCGCCGGATCCGAGTCGCTGCTCGTCGCGTTCGGGGACGACGCCGTCGACCGGCCGACGGCGCTGATGGCCGAGGCCGCGCACGGAACCGCGCCGGCGCTCGAGGGCAAGGACGTCGCGAACCCGATGGCGATGATCCTCGCTGCAGCGGCTCTGCTCGCCCACGCAGAGGACGAGGTCTGTCAGCGGTCCGGACGGGCGATCCGCGAAGCGACGCTGGAAGCGGTCGCCGAAGGCGTCCGCACGGCCGACCTCGGCGGCCACCACGGCATGACGGCGTTCACGGACGAGGTGATGCGCCGGACGCGGACGAAGCTCGAGGTCTGGTCGTCGCTCTAGGCGGCTTCGGACGCCGTCACGCCCGCCCAGACGATCTCGCCCGCCGCCAGTGCCGCGAGGAATGCATCCGCCACGTCGGGGTCGAACTGCGTGCCGGCGCACCGGCGAATCTCGTCGGCCGCCTGCTCAGCCGACAGCGCGCGGCGGTAGGGACGACCCGAGGTCATTGCGTCGAATGCGTCGGTGACCGCGAGGATGCGTCCCTCGAGTGGGATCGCGAGGCCCGCGCGCCGGGTCGGGTAGCCGTCTCCGTCCCACCGCTCGTGATGGAACAGCACGTACGGGAGTGCGGGCGCGAGGGAGGGCACGCCGGCCAGGAGCCACATCCCCTCGACCGGGTGCGCGCGGATCTCGGCCAGCTCGTCGTCGTCGAGGCGGCCCGGCTTGGCGAGAACCTCGCGGCGCACGCTCACCTTTCCGACGTCGTGCAGCGCCGCGCCCAGCCGCAGCGCCTCGATTCGGTCGCCCGTCCACCCCAGCCGGACCGCGACGGCCTCCGCATTGGCGGCGACACGCGCGGCGTGCGCGCCGAGCGCGGGATCGCAGACCTCCATGGCGGTCGCGTAGGCGGCGAGTCGAACCACGGGGTGTCAGGTTCTTTCCCCGCACCTGGAACCCTTCCCGTTAGATTCCCTGGCCGAATGCGAGTGAGCGTGCCCCGGGAGTCGGCGCCCGGCGAACACCGGGTCTCCCTGACCCCCGATGCGGTCGCGAAGCTCCTGGCGGGAGGCTTCCAGGTGACGGTCGAACGGGGCGCGGGCGTGCTCGCCGGCTTTCCGGACGACCTCTACATCGACGTCGGCGCGGACCTCGCCGACGCCGACCACCTCCTCGACGGGGCCGCGGCGGTCGTCCGCGTCGGCAAGCCGAACCCGGACGAGACCGCTGCGATGCGGCCGGGCACCGTCCTGATCGGTTTCCTCCAGCCGTTGTCGGACGCCGACACGATCAGCCGCCTGCAGGAGCGCGGCGTGATCGCGTTCGCGATGGAGTCGATCCCGCGTATCACGCGCGCGCAGTCGATGGACGCGCTCTCCTCGCAGGCGACGATCGCGGGCTACAAGGCCGTGCTGCTCGCCGCCGACCGCAGCCCGAAGCTGTTCCCACTCCTGATGACGGCGGCGGGCACGATCGCGCCGGCACGCGTGCTGGTGCTCGGCGCCGGCGTCGCGGGGCTCCAGGGGATCGCGACTGCGCGACGCCTCGGGGCGGTCGTCTCGGCGTTCGACGTCCGGCCGGCGGTCGCCGAGCAGGTCGAGTCGATCGGCGCCACCTTCCTCGACCTCGGCGTCCGCGGCGAGGAGACCGAAGGCGGGTACGCGCGGGAGCTGACGGCGGAGCAGCAGGAGGCGCAGCAGCGTGCGCTCGAGGAGCGCCTGCCCGAGTTCGACGTGGTGATCACGACCGCCGCGATCCCGGGCCGGCCTGCGCCGACGCTCATCCACGCGCCCGCCGTCGAGGCGATGCGGCCCGGCTCCGTGATCGTCGATCTCGCGGCCGAGACGGGAGGCAACTGCGAGCTCACGCAGCCCGGCCGTGAGGTCGCGCACCTGGGAGTGACCATCGTCGGGCTCACGAACGTGCCGTCGCTCATGCCCGCCGACGCAAGCAGGCTCTACGCGCGGAACGTGTCCGCGCTGCTCGAGCACCTCGCCCCGGGCGGAACGCTCGCGCTCGACTTCGAGGACGAGATCACCGCGGGTGCGTGCGTCACGGGCCCGCCCGCCGGGGTGGCCGCATGACGGACCTCGGTCTCGTCGTCGAGCTGACGATTCTGGTGCTCGCGATCTTTCTCGGCTTCGAGGTCATCTCGAAGGTGCCGACGATGCTCCATACGCCGCTGATGTCGGGGACGAACTTCATCCACGGGATCGTGATCGTCGGGGCGATCGTCGTGCTCGGCTTCGCAGAGGACGGCGTCACGAAGGCGATCGGCTTCGTGGCGATCGTGCTCGCGACCGCGAACGTCGTCGGCGGCTGGTTCGTGACGGACCGGATGCTCGAGATGTTCAAGCGGCGGCCCGACGATCGCCGACGCGCGCCGTGATCTCGGACCCGGACGTCATCGGGCTCGCGTACCTCGCGGCGATCGTCTGCTTCATCGTCGCGCTGCGCTTCCTCTCCTCCCCGAAGCACGCGCGTCGCGGCAACTGGGTCGGCGGGCTCGGGATGGTGATCGCGATCGCCACGACGCTCGCGCTGGACGGGATCTCGAACTGGGGGCTGATCGGCGCCGGGATGGCCGTCGGCGCGGTGATCGGCGTGGTCGGCGCGCGGACGGTGAAGATGACGGCGATGCCGCAGATGGTGGCCCTGTTCAACGGGGTCGGCGGCGGCGCCGCGGCGTTGATCGCACTCTCCGAGTTCCACGTCGCGGACGGCGCCCTCGCGGGCGACGAGACGGTCTCGACCGTCCTCTCGGCGTTGATCGGGTCGATCTCGTTCTCGGGGTCGCTCGTCGCCTTCGGGAAGCTCCAGGAGCTCGTCTCGGGCCGCCCGATCGTGTTCGTCGGCCAGAACATCGTCAACTCGGCGATCCTGCTCGGTGCCGCGGGGCTCGGCATCGCGCTGATCGCGGGCGCGGAGCAGCAGTGGGTGCTCGTCGCCCTCATCGCGTTCGCGCTCCTCTTCGGCGTGATGTTCGTCCTGCCGATCGGCGGCGCCGACATGCCGGTCGTCATCGCGCTGCTCAACGCCTTCACCGGCCTCGCCGCGTCGGCGACGGGCTTCGTGCTCGACTCCACCGTCCTGATCGTCTCCGGGATGCTCGTCGGAGCATCGGGCACGCTGCTGACCCTGCTGATGGCGAAGGCGATGAACCGCTCCGTCGCCAACGTGCTGTTCGGCGCCTTCGGCCAGGTGCAGGCGGGCGCCGGCGGGCCGCGCGAGGACGACGGCCGCACCGTTCGGTCCACGACCCCCGACGACGTCGCGGTCCAGCTCTCGTTCGCGCGCAAGGTCATTGTCGTCCCTGGGTACGGGCTCGCGGTCGCGCAGGCGCAGCACGACGTCCGCCAGCTCGCGGAGCTGCTCGAGGAGAAGGGGATCGACGTCTCGTACGCGATCCACCCCGTGGCGGGCCGCATGCCGGGGCACATGAACGTCCTCCTCGCCGAGGCCAATGTCCCCTACGACCAGCTCAAGGAGATGGACGAGGTCAACCCCGACTTCCCCCAGACGGACGTGGCGCTCGTCATCGGCGCGAACGACGTCGTCAACCCGGCCGCGCGAAGCGACCCGAGCAGCCCCATCTACGGGATGCCGATCCTCGACGTCGACAAGGCGTCCAGCGTGATCGTGATGAAGCGGTCGATGGCGCCGGGCTTCGCAGGGATAGACAACGAGCTGTTTCTCGACGACAAGACGACCATGCTGTTCGGCAACGCGAAGGACTCGATCGTGAAGCTGATCGGGTCGGTCAAGTCGCTGTGAGCCCCCTCCCACAGGGCCTCCCCTAGCGTGTCCGTCCCGGTGCTTTCGCGCGAGGCCGTCCTTGCGGCGGTCTCACCCCAGGACGCATACATCGCTGTGCGCGACGCGTTCGTCGCCTATCACAGGGGCGAGTGGTCGATGCAGCCGAAGGTCTACGTCACGAACTACCCGGCCGGCGACTTCCGCGCGATGCCTGCGCTCGGCGGCGGACACGCGCTGCTGAAGTGGGTCACGTCGTTCCCGGGCAACCCCGAACGCGGATTGCCGACCGTCACCGGGCTCGTCGTGCTCTCGAACGCCGAGACGGGTCAGCTGGAGGCGGTACTCGACGCCGCGTCGGTCACGGCGCTCCGCACAGCCGCGGCCGGCGTGATCGCGGCGGACACGCTGGCGCGGCACGACGCGGCGACGGTCGCCGTCGTCGGCGCGGGCGTGAACGGTGCGGAGACGGTGCGCATGCTCGTCGCGCACGGTCGGCTCCCGCTCGTCTGGGACGTCGACGTCGCACGCCGCGAGCTCGTCGCGGGCGAGCTCGACGCACTTGTCGCGGGCTCGCTCGAAGAGGCGCTCGCCTGCGACGTCGTGATCACTGTCACGCCGGGCCACACCGTTCTCTTCTCGCCGGGATCGCTGCGGGCGGGTCAGCACGTCTCGTTGATGGGCGCGGACGGGCCGGGCAAGGCGGAGGCCGCGTCCGAGGAGCTTCGACGCGCCCACCTCTTCTGCGACGACTGGGAGCAGGCAAGCCACGGCGGCGAGCTCGCCGCGCCGGTCTCGCAGGGCGTCGTCGGACGCGACGACGTCACGGAGCTCGGCGCCGTGCTCGCCGGCGACGCCGAAGGTCGACGCGGCGCGACGGACATCACCATGTTCGACTCGACGGGGCTCGCGATCCAGGACCTCGCCGTCGCCAGGGCTGCGTTCATGAAGTCCGTGCAGCTCGACCTGCCGCGGATCGAGCTCTAGGAAGGCTTGGCTCAGCCGAGCAGTCGTGCCGGCTCGAACAGGTCGAGCAGCGGGTCGCGGTCGCCCAGGATCGCGCGCGCCACGAGACGGCCGCACGCGAAGCCGAGGACGTTGCCGTGGCCCGAGTAGCCTCCGGCGACCCACGCCGAGGGCTGGCCGGGGATGGGGCCGACGACGGGCATGAAGTCCAGGACGAGGCCGAAGATGCCCGCCCAGCGGTAGTCGACGCGGAGCTCGCGTCCCAGCAGGCCGTTCACGAAGGCGGACAGCGCCTCCTGCACCTCGTTCGTCACCGCCTCCTCGACGGTGAACTCACGGTCGATCGAAACGTCACGGAAGCCGCCTGCGACGATCCTCCCGCCCTCGGTCTGGTGCCAGTAGTCGAACCCGTGGCGCCCGTAGTGCGGGAGCTCGAACGCTCGCTCGGGGATCGGCTCGGTCGCGATCACCTGTCCCCTCGTCGGGACGATCAGCCCCTCGAGCTCGCCCAGGAGCCCGCTCGGGTAGCCATCGGTCGCGATGACCGCGGTGCCGGCGTCCAGCTCCTCCAGCGACTCGACGCGCCGTCCCTCGGCGAACTGTGCGCCCGCCCGCGACGCGCGCTCTGCGAGCCGGCGCACGAGCCGCGCCGGGTGCACCGCCGCGTCGATCGGGTGGTGGATCGCGGCGCTGAACTTCCCCGTCAGCGGTCCGTCGGGCGCGTCGATCCACTCCGCTTCCAGGCCGTCGGCCCAGAGCGCCTCGATCTCGTCGCGGAGATCCTCGCGCTCCTCGGCGTCGACGGCGAGCCGGAGGCTCCCGAGGCGACGAAAGCTGTCGCCCGCGAGCGCGGCCATCGCGTCGAGCTCCGCCTCGGTCCACTGCCAGAGAGCCAGTGCCCGCTCGCGACCGAACGAGGCGACGACCTGGTCGTAGGGCGACGCGGTGCCGCGCAGCGCGAACCCGCCGTTTCGCCCGCTCGCACCCTCGGCCACGCGACGCTCGTCGACGACGCGCACGCTGACGCCCGCCTCCGCGAGGGACAGCGCGCAGGCGCAGCCGGTGATCCCGGCACCGACGATCCCGACGTCGACTCTCCCCCCTCCGACGCCGCCCGCCAGAGGTGGCGCGGGCTCGGCGAGCCAGTACGACGTCATCGCGCGATCGTACTTCGCCCCACCCCGCGCCTCGACCGTGATCGCCCCCCTCGACACCGCGCCGCGCCCCGGGTCGAGGCGCGGCGCGGCGTCGGCCTACGGTCGGATGCGCCAGAGTGCGTCCCGCAGGACCGAGCTGGCCTGCGCCACCGCGGCGCGGGTCGCTTGGGTTTCGCTCAGCGGGTTGAGCATCATGAAGTCGTGCGTGATGCCGTCGTAGCGAACCGTCGTCACCGGAACGCCGGCGGCCCGGAGGCGCGCGGCGTAGGCCTCGCCCTCGTCGCGGAGCACGTCGGCTTCGTCGACGATCAGGAACGCCGGCGGTAGGCCGTCGAGCTGCTCGTCGCTCGCACGCAGCGGCGAGGCGTACGGCTCGGAGCGCCGCTCGACGTCGGGCAGGTAGGCGTCCCAGAACCACGCCATCCCCCTCGCGGTGAGGAAGTAGCCCTCCGCGAACCGCTCGTACGAGTCAGTGTCCATGGCGGCGTCGGTGACCGGGTAGTACATCGACTGCTGCACGAAGCGGACATCGCCGCGCTCCTTCGCCATGAGCGCCAGGGCCGCGGTCATGCCGCCGCCGACCGAGTCACCGGCGATAGCGATGCGATCGGGGTCGAGCCCGTTCGCGGCACCCTCGCGCACGATCCACTGCGCCGTCGCATAGCCCTGCTCGATCGCAACCGGGTAATGCGCCTCCGGCGAGCGGTCGTACTCGACGAACACGACGGCGGCGCCGGTGCCGACGGCGAGCTCACGGACAACCCGATCGTGCGTCTGGGCGTTCCCGATCACCCAGCCGCCGCCGTGCATGTACAGGATCACGGGCAGCGTCCCCTTGGCGTCCGGCGGCCGCACGATGCGCACGCGCACGTCGCCGACCTCGGCAGGAACGGTGACCCACTCCTCGTCGACCGGCAGCTTGTCGATCGGCGCGGCCTGCAGGTCGTCCAGCACCTTGCGCGCCTCGGCGGGCGTCAGCTCGTACAGAAACGGCGGCTTCGAGGTCGCCTCCACGAATTCCTGCGAGGCCGGCTCGAGCACGACCGCTGTTCTGGTGGTGGTAGCCATCGTCAACTCCTTTCACAGGTTCTGGGTTAGGCGGCTGCAGGAACCGCTGCCGCTTCGAGGATCACGTCGGCGGTCGCCTGCGGCTGCGAGACGGGAAGCGCATGCGACGCGCCCGGGATCTCGACTGTCCGCTGTGAGCCGGCGCGTTCGGCCATGAAGCGCTGCAGCTCCGCCGGGATGTTGCGGTCCTCGCCGCCGATCACGAACCACGACTGCAGCTCGCGCCACAGTGGCCGCTCGCCGGACGGCGCGAAGAGCGCCTCCTGCGTGACCGGCCGCTGCGTCGCCCCCATCCTCGCCGCGTCCCGGGCCGGCACGTCTGAGCAGAACAGCTCGTGGAAGCGGTCCCGGACGATGTACAGGTCCGTCGTGCCGTCGCGGCAGCGGGTTCGCAGCGGCGATCACCGAGTGGCCTGCGCTCTCCAGCGAGTCGATCACGTCGTTCCAGCTCGACGATTCGGCAAAGGCGCCGTGGACGAGAACGATCGTGGGCTTCATGAAACCCTCCTTTGAGTCGCGAGATTCGTTTGCCCGGCCGTCAGCTGGCTGAGCCAGTCCTCGAAACGGGTCGGGGCGATGCGGGCGTCGCGACCGGGCGTGAGCGAGTGGGCCGCCAGCTCGGCCCCGAAGTAGCGCGCGTGGACGTCGGTCCTGACCAGACGCTCATCGAGGCTTGCCTCGAGGAAGCGCCGAGCCAGCTCGTCGAGTCGGAACTGCTCTGGGCCGCCCAGCTCGACGATGCCGTTCACGGGTTCGTTCAAAGCGATGTCAGCCAATGTGGCGGCGACGTCGTCGGCCGACTCGGGCTGCACGAACGCCGGCGCAAGGTTGATCACCTCGCCGTCGCTACTCGACTCGGCGATGCGGCCGATGAACTCGAAGAACTGCGACGCGCGGAGAATCGTGTAAGGCACGGATCCCGCCTTCACCTTCTCCTCCTGGGCGATCTTCGCGCGCATGTAGCCGCTCTCGGGGAGTCGGTCGGCGCCGACGACCGAGAGCGCGACGTGGTGGCTCACCCCGGCAGCCATCTCCGCGGCGAGGATGTTTCGCGACGACGTCTGGAAGAAGTCCAAAACCGCCGCGTCGTCCCAGGCGGGTGCGTTCGACACGTCGACGACGACCTTGGCGCCCTCGAGCGCCTCTTGCAGCCCCTCACCGCTGAGCGTGTCGACCCCCGAGTCGGGCGACGCCGGAAGCGGATCGTGGCCCGCCTCGCGGAGCTTCTCTACGAGCTTCGAGCCGATCAGGCCGCTCCCGCCGATGACAACGATCTTCATGCGCTCTCCTTCGATTCACGGATCCGACGCGCCCTCTGGCGGCCGGTCATTTCCGTCGAGAATTGCGGCCAGGAGCGCGCGTCGAATCCGCCAACAGGCCAGCCTGAGTCGCCAGTCGCGTCACGCCAGACGGAGCGGGCAGGACCTGCCGAGACTGCCGGGTTGATCGACTTCGAGGCCCTGGTGCGGTTCCGTCACCCGCTGGTGCGCTCGGCGGTCTACCGGACGGCACCGGTTCCGGACCGCCGCGAGGTGCACCTCGCTCTGGCCGAGGCGACCGATCCCAGACCATCTAGATCGGCGCGCGTGGCATCGCGCGGACGCTGCTTCGGGTCTCGACGGCCAACTAGCGGACGACCTCGAGCGCTCGGCCGCGCGCGCAGGCTCGCGGCGGCATCGCCGCCGCGGCTGCGTTTCTCGAGCGAACAGCAGAGCTGACCCCCGACTCGGTGCTTCGCGGTCGCCGGGCCCTCACCGCCGCCTCGGTGATTCCAAACATGAGCAATCCGATCGCCGCAAAGAAGAGGATCAGCGCACCGAGGGCGATCCATGGCGTCCATTCGCTCTCGCCTTCGCGCTCGAGCTCATGGATATGTTCGGCCTCCTGCGCGGCTGCACGAATCGGCCGCCATCGCAGGTACATCCCAGCAGACCGCTTCGATCGTCCCGGCGCACCGTGAGCCGGTCTCTTCGCTCGCTCCGGCAGGAGGTCAGCGGTCTCCTCGTCCGTGGAATGCTGCGGGAGTTGACCTGGATTCGAGGTGCTCATGACCAACTCCTGTTCGGTCTCGGCCGCCACCGCCGGGTATCGCGCCCGACGGTGACGGCTCCGATCCATTGGCCTACGTCGTTGCGTCGACTGCCCTCAGGATCACCTTGGTGACCTCGGCAGGGCGCGTGATCGGCGTGAGGTGGCCCGCCTTGACAGTCGTGATGTCGGCTCCGGCGCGGCTGGACATCATCTCCAGCAGCGCCGGCGGGATCACGTTGTCCAACGTTCCGTAGAGCGACCACGTCGGGATCGTCTTCCACGCTGGAGTCCCAGAGGGCTCGGAGAACTGAGCGACATCCCCGGGCCGCTGCCCTGCGAAGAGGACGGCCGCGTCCTCGGGCCGGACTCCGTTGGCAAAGCACTCGTTGAAGCCGGGGTAGGTTTCCTTCGCCTCCCAGCGGAGGTAGAGGTCTACTCCACCGTCGTACGGCACGGCAATCGTTCCGTTTCCGTCGACGCAGGAACCAAAGGGTGCGAGGAGCTCCCCGGCGGTTTCGCCTTCGTCGGGCATGAAGCCGTCGACGTAGACGAGCGCCTCGACGTTCGGGTTGCCCGTAGCGGCGTTTGTGGCGACGAACCCGCCGTAGGAGTGGGCGACGAGCACGATCGGTCCCGAGATCGACTGCAGGAAGCTGGCGAGGTAGGGGGCGTCGGTCGCCGGTCCCCGGAGCAGGTTGGGCGGAGCGACGACGGTGTAGCCCTTGTCCTGCAGGCGCTCGATGACTGGGTTCCAGGACGATGCGTCCGCAAAGTCGCCGTGCACGAGCACGATCGTCGGCCGAGCGTCGGTGGGCTTTGGCGTCGCCGTCGCCGGCCCACTCGCGCCGAGCGCCAGGAGCGCAAGACATGCGAGCCCTAGGCCGATGAGGAACGCGAGCCGAAGAGGGCGCGCCAATTTGTCGGTGATCATCGAATCTCCTTTCGAAGAACTGACAGTCCCGCGAGGGTCGCGCTGACCGGGTCGGTCTCGAATCCGCCGACGCGCTGGTCCAGGTCACCAGTCGCGCAGACGCCGCTCCACTCGGACGGATCCCGCCACGACTGGCGATACCGGCTGGCGTCTCGGCGGATGCGAGTGCTTTCCGGCCGCGCGATCCTGGACTCTCCGACAAACCCCCGACACCAGTCCGGTACCCACTCAGAGGAGGACGAGATGAGCACGACCGCATCCGGGACGACGACCACCCAGCATGCGCTCGAACAGGTCGAGCGTTCGAAGGCGACCACGGCGTCCATCTCCGAGCGTGAGCATCGGGAGATCGAGGCGGCCAACGCCTCTGGCGATACTCCGGTCGTCTTCATCCACGGCCTTTGGCTGCTGCCGAGCAGCTGGGCCAACTGGGCGGACTTCTTCAAGCAGGCCGGCTACGCGCCGCTCACGCCGGACTGGCCAGACGATCCGGGAACGGTCGAAGTGGCCCGTGCGGAGCCGGAGATCCTCGCCAAGAAGACCCTGAAGCAGGTTGCCGACCACACCACCGAGGTCATCGACGCCCTCGACAGGAAGCCCGTGGTCATGGGGCACTCGACCGGGGGCTTGCTGGCCCAGATGCTCGCGGGCAGGGGCCTCTCGGCGGCCACGGTGGCGATCGACCCCGGGGTGTTCCGCGGCGTGCTGCCTCTGCCGGTCTCCGTGCTCAGGTCGTCAGGCCCGTTCCTGGTCAACCCGCTGAATCGCCGCCGAGCGATCACGCTCACGTTCGACCAGTTCAAGTACGCCTGGGCGAACGCGCTGGACGAGAAGGAGGCGAAGGAGCTCTACGACACGTACCACGTCGCCGGCTCGGGGATCTCGCTCGCGCAGATGGGCAACGCGAACCTCAACCCGTGGACGCAGGCGAAGGTGAACACGAAGAATCCCGACCGCGGTCCGCTGCTGATCATCGAGGGCGAGAAGGACCACACGGTGCCGTGGGCGATCGCGAACGCCGCCTACAAGCGGCAGCGGCGCAACCCTGGCGTGACGGAGATCGCGAGGATCCCGAACCGCGGCCACGCGCTCACGATCGACCACGGGTGGCGCGAGGTCGCCCAGACCGCGCTCGACTTCGTCAGGAGGTTCACCTAGCCGCGCGCGCCGTTCATCCGGGACGGCCAAACCGGGAGACGATCATGGTGAGGTACTTCAATGCATTGATCCCCGTCCTCGTTGTCGGGGCGCTCGTCCTCCTGAGCCTTCCCTGGCTCGGTGGCATGATCGCGCTGACCGTCGTGCTCGCCGTAGTGGCGGCGATCGCGTGGGCGATCGTCTACGTGCCGTACAGGTTCGGCCGGGCGTTCAGGCGCCGCTGGCGAGGGCGACGTGGAGCGAGGCCACCGACAGCGGCGGCCCAGTTGCCGGCCCGCCCGGGTAGAGGACGAGCTCGATCGGCGCAGGCGCATGCGACGGCGCCCCTTCCCGAGCCGAGCTCCGAGAGGAAAGACCTGTCATGAGCACCTTCACGAGAAGCAATGGCATGGAACACGGCGCCGCTGACGGGGCTCGGCCCACTTCGAGCCAGTTTCTCCTCGTGCTCCCACACGAACGACGGGAGGGCTTCTGGGCAAACATCCGCGGCCACGTCCTCGATCTCGCCGACCCGGGCTCCGGTGACCCTCCAACGCCGGACGACCTCTTCATCGTTTCGATTGCGTCAAGGCTCGCGTGGTCTGCTCGCGGGTTCCTCCAGGCCCGTGGGCTGCCCGACGACGTGAGCGTCTCGGCGGCCTGGACGACGCGTGAGGATCCGCCAATCCCGGCCGACGTCACCCTGACGGTCACGGTGTCGAGACGAGCCGAGGCGGTGACGTCGGAGCTCGCCGCTGCCTTTGCGAGCAGCCTCGCCACGCGATCCGCCGAAACGCCCGCCGTGCGCATCGCGTGCGACGGCGCGAGTCGGGACTAGAGGGTCAGGACGACAGCCCTGGGGGCGTCAGCGGGCGATCGTCCTGCGCACCGTCCCGTCCTCGACCGCGATCGCACCTGCCAGCTCGAGCATCGCAAGGGCGGCGGCAAGCTCTCCGGCACCGAGCGACGTCGCGCGCGCGAGCTCGTCCGCACTTGCAGCTCCCGCTTCGAGGGCGTCGAGGACGGCCGCAGCCGCCGGATCGTCGGGCGTCGCCTGCGTGACCGGCGTCGGGTCGAGGCCGAGCGCCTCGAGCACGTCCGCAGCACGCGTCACAGGCGTCGCGCCTTGGCGCAGGAGCGCATTCGTGCCCGAGCTCAGCGCACTCGTGATCTCACCCGGAACCGCGAGCACCTCCCGGCCGTCCTCGAGCGCGAAGTCGGCCGTGATCAGCGCGCCCGACCGCTCCCGCGCTTCGACCACGATCGTCGCGAGCGCGAGCCCGGCGATGATCCGGTTTCGTGCCGGAAAGCGCCACGGTGCGGGCTCGATCCCCGGCTCGTACTCCGAGACCAGGAGGCCGTCCGTGTCGACGATCGCGCGCGCCAGCTCGGCGTGCGCGGCCGGGTAGTCGCGGTCGATGCCGCACCCGAGCACGGCGATGGTCGCCCCGCCGGCGGCCAGCGCACCGCGGTGGGCCTCGCCGTCGATGCCACGCGCGAGGCCGCTCACGACGACGGCGCCGGCGCGGGCCGCCTCGGTCGCAAGCTCACGCGCGACGGTTCGCCCGTAGCCGGAGCAGGCGCGCGCGCCGACGACTGCGACCGCGGGGCGTCGAAGGAGCTCGAGGGGAGCTTCGCCGCGCGCCCAGAGCCGCGAGGGCGGATCGGGGATCTGCGCGAGCAGCGGCGGGTAGGCGTCCTCGCCCCGGCGGATCGACCGGATGGTCACGGGCTCGCGAGCCCTGCCGGCGAGCGGTACGAGAGCGCCTCGGCGACATGCTCCGGGAGCACCTCGCTCGATCCAGCCAGGGCCGCGATCGTCCTCGCGACGCGGGCAACACGCACGCGCCCGCGGCCGGTCAGGGGAAGTCGCTCCACGGCGCGGTCGAGCAGCTCGGAAGCCCCCGCCGTACGGCGCGGCGTCTCCGTGGCGAGGCGCTCGGCCGCGACGATGACGCGCGCGCGCACGGGGGCGGACGCCTCGGCGGGGCCGGCGGACAGCTCCTCGGCACGCGGTCGCGGCATCGCGACGACCAGGTCGAACCGGTCGAGGAGCGCCCGGGACACCCTGTCGCGGTACGCAGCGATCCGGGCGAGCGGGCAGACGCACTCGAGCTTCGGGTCGCCGCGTGCGCCGCACGGGCACAGGTTCATCGTCGCGACGAGCCGGAACCGCGCGGGGAACAGCGCCCGGCCCCCGACGCGGGCCACGGAGACGACGCCGTCCTCGAGTGGCTGGCGGAGCGCCTCGAGGACCGACCGCGGGAACTCGGGCAGCTCGTCGAGAAGCAGCACGCCGCGATGCGCGAGGCTCACCTCGCCCGGGCGCGGGACGACTCCACCCCCGACGATCGCGGCCGGAGAGGCGCCGTGGTGCGGAGCGCGGAACGGCGGCGATGCGACGAGGCCCGACCCCAGGGCCAGCGTCCCCGCGACCGAGTGGATGCGCGTGACCTCGAGCGCTTCGCTGCGGGTCAGCGGCGGCAGGATCGAGGGCATGCGCCGGCCGAGCATGGTCTTCCCCGTGCCGGGCGGCCCGGCGAGCAGGAGATTGTGCGCTCCCGCAGCGGCGATCTCCAGCGCTCGCCGGCCGCGCTCCTGACCACGGACGTCGACCAGGTCGGGCTGCGGCGGCGGAGACGTCGACCGGGGGCTCGGCCTGGCAGGCCGGATCTCGTCCTCCCCACGCAGGTAGCCCACCGCTTCCCCGAGGTGCCGGACACCGACCGCCTCGATGCCCGCCAGCGCCGCCTCGTGCGAGGAGTCGACGGCACACAGCACGCGGCCGAAGCCCGCCCTCGCAGCTCCTTCCGCTGCGGCGATCGTCCCGAGAACCGGACGGATACGTCCGTCGAGGCCGAGCTCGCCGATGCACGCATGGCGCTCGAGCCGGGCCGTGGGAACCTGATCGGACGCGGCGAGCACCGTCAACGCGATCGCGAGGTCGAACCCGGTGCCCTCCTTGCGCAGCGCAGCAGGCGCGAGGTTCACGGTGATCGCGCGGCGCGGCCACTCGAGGAGCGTCGACTGCACCCCGCTCCGCACGCGATGCTTTGCCTCCTGGCACGCGCGGTCGGCGAGCCCGACGATCGAGAACGACGGCTGCTCGCCGGAGCGCAGGTGCGCCTCCACCTCGACCCTGCGCGGCTCGAGGCCGATCAGCGCGAACGTGACCGCACGGCCGAGCACATCCCGACCGTACGGACGAACCCGTCACGAGACTGTGCCGCCTTCGTGCCGAGAGAGGTTGCGTGGGGGAACCGAGGGTTCCCCCCACGCTCCTAGCCGGCGTAGCAGAGGACGTACAGCGTGAACGTGCTCGAGTTGCCGCTGTCGTTGCCGCCCGTCGCCCGGAAGCCGGTGACGTTCGTGCCTGTCAGAAGCGGCGTGACGCGCTGCACCCAGAGCTCACGATCGGCCGCGTCGTCGCTCCACCCGGTTCCGGCGGAGATCGCCTTCTCGTTCGCGTTGCAGTTGACCGTGACGGTCTGGGTGTTATAGGCGCCGTTTTGGGCGATGCCGCCCGGCACGACGACGCCGGCCTGGCGCACGGTGATCGCCCCGATGACACCGGCGGGGCCGGCCGGGCCGGCGGGGCCGGCGGGGCCGGCTGCACCGGCCGGGCCGGCAGGCCCAGCGGGACCGCGTGCGCCACGCGGGAGCGTGCCTGCCACGAAGTCGACCGCCGTCAGCGAGCGGTTCGCGACCTTGTCACCGGTCACGGAGTTGTTCCGGAGCTTGCCGTTCGTGACGGCGCCCTCGCGAAGCTGCGCGGTGCCGACCGAGTTCGGCGCGAGCGCCGAGACGGCGGCGACGCTCGTCCCCGTCAGGGCGACGAGCAGCGCGAGGCACGCAACGACCATCGCGGGGGAAGGGCGGCGCTTGATCAGGTACTGCATGAGACCTCCTCTTCGGCGGACATCACGAGCATGCAGGACCTATGTGAGCAACCTGCAAGGAATGCAGCAGGATTGTCAGGCGGCGCGGCAGACGAGCACGGACTCGAAGTACTCGCCCGCGCGGCGCCCGGTACGCCGGTTCACGTGCCGCTCGAGCCGCTCTTCGAGGCGAAGCCCGGCGCGGTGCAGGATCTCCGGGTACAGCACTCGCCGGTCGTTCACGACGATGCAGAGCGGTGCGCCCTCGACGAGCCGCTTGCGGGCATTGACGAGCACGTCCGCGACGCCCGTCACGTACGCTCGAATCGCCTCACGGCCGACGCCGTACGCGGGACGCCCGAGCTCGATCTCGCGCCGCTCCTCGAGGCCGAGCAGCTCGTACGCGTACCGGTGCTGCTCGTGGTACTCGATCAGCCCCGGATATGGCGGCGAGGTGACGATCGCGTCGAACGGGCCGTCGAGGACGAGCTCGCGCGCGTCGCCGTGCAGGACGGACGCGTGTACCCCGTCGGCGCGGACGGCGGCAAACGCCTCGATCCGGTCGAGCGAGTCGAGCGTGTACCGCAGCAGGAAGCGTCGCGCCTCCTCGACGGGGCGGCATGTACGCCGGTGCTTGTGACACCAGTACGGCTCGCGCTGGGGCGCGCGCGGGAAGTCGAGGTCGAAGTGGGTCGTGCGCCGCGCCGAGCGCGCAGCGCGCGCCAGGACGACGCGCAGCACGTCGGCCGACGCGATCTGCTCGACGAGGCCGCGGAAATGGAGGAGCTCGGCGGCCGCCTGCGGCGCGAACCAGTCGCGAACGTACGCCGTCGCGTCGGCGGGCCTGCGGCCGTCCCACTCGAACGCCTCGACCTGCCCGTGCGCCCAGAGCAGGTCGCGCCGGATGGCGTCGAGATTGTGACGACGAGTCTTCACCCGCATGAGGAGGCAGTTGAAGCCGGCGACGTCGATGCCGGTCGCGTCGCGGCCTGACTCGAGCGACTGGACGAGCGTCGTCCCCGAGCCCGCGAACGGGTCGAGGACGTGACCGCCCGGGGTCACGTAGCGCTCGAGCAGCGACTCGACCAGCTGGGGGACGAACTTGCCGAGATACGGGTGGAGACGGTGGACGTGCTTCGTCCGCTCGCGCTCCGGGAGCTGCGCCTCCGACCAGGACAGCTCGAGGTCGAGTCGGCCGTAGAGGGCCTCCTGGGTTGTCGTCATGCGCCGGTATTCGGCGCACGGCAGGAGACCCCTACGGCCGGGTCGCGCTACACGCCCCGGGACGCGTCGAACGCCTCGAGGCGCGCGATCCGCTCCGGAATCGGCGGATGCGTCGAGAACAGCGCCGCCATTCCGCGACCGGACAGCGGGTTCGCGATGTACAGCGAGGCCGTCGCCGGGTTGACCTGCATCGGCAGAGCCTCGACGCCGCGCTGGAGCGTCCCGAGGGCGTCCGCGAGCGGCCGTCCGCGACCGAGCAGCTCGGCCGCCGTCCGGTCGGCCAGGAACTCGCGCTGGCGCGAGATCGCGAGCTGCAGCAGCACCGCGGCGATCGGCGCGACGAGGATCGCCACGATCGTGCCGATCGCCCCCAGCGGGCTTTCGTCGTCGTCCCCGCCGAACAGCCACTGGAACTGGAGGAAGTTCGCCACGGCCGAGATCGCGGCGCCGATCATCGCGGCGATCGTCGTCACGAGGACGTCGCGGTTGCGGATGTGGGAGAGCTCGTGCGCGATCACGCCGCGCACCTGATCCCGCGGCATCAGCGCCACGAGACCTTCGGTGACGGCAACGGCGGAGTGCTTGGGGCTCCGTCCGGTCGCGAACGCGTTCGGCTGCTCCGAGGGGATCATGTACAGGCGCGGGACCGGGATGCGGGCACGCGTCGCGAGCTCCTCGACGTCCGCAGCGAGCTGCGGCGCCTCACCCGGCTCGAGCGGTCGCGCACGGCTCACCTTCAGCGCGATCCGGTCGGAGAACCAGAACATCGCGAAGTTGAACACGAGGGCGATCGCGAGGAACGCGACGATTCCGCCGGTGCCGCCGACGAGCCCGCCGACGCCGACGAACAGCGCCGAGAGCCCTGCGAGCAGTAGCCAGGTGCGAATACGGGTGTTCATGTGGGTTTCGAGTCCTTTCCGGCTGACGTGTCTCTGTCAGCCGGAGGTTTCTCCCGCCTCCCCTCGGAGGCCGACGCGTCCGGGAACGTGAGTCCTGGGACTCACGGCCGTGTTGACGAACGCGCCCGTTGGGGGATAGTGCCCCCCGGCTTTCTGTCCGTACTGTAACGGAAGCGGCCGCGGGTTCATTCCCGCATTTCGTGCCGCTCCACGCGTCCGTCCACGACCGAGGCGACCTCGAAGCCGATCTCGAGCGCCGCGGTCTCGGGATGCGCGCGGAGCCAGGACGCGGCAGCATGCCGGACGCGGCGGCGCTTCTCGCGGTTCACTGCGCCGACCCCACCTCCGAACCCGTCACCGGCGCGCTCCTTCACCTCGACGAAGAGGAGGCGGCCGCCCCGACGCGCGATGAGATCGACCTCGTGTCCTCCGGCGACGACGTTTGCGCCGAGGATGCGGTACCCGCGCAGGCGGTAATGCCTGGCCGCGATCCGCTCGCCGCGATTCACGCGGCGAGGTACGCGCGGGCCGCGAACGACCGGCGGTGCTGAGGACACGGGCCGTGGGTGAGGACGGCCCGCGTGTGCTCGGGCGTGATGTAGCCGACGTGGGAGGAAAACCCGTACCGCGGGTAGAGGGCGTCCATGCGCCGCATGAGGCGGTCGCGCGTCACCTTGGCGACGATCGAGGCCGCGGCGATGGCGGCGCTCTTCGTGTCGCCGTCGACGACGGCGCGGTGCGGCGGCGCGAGCGGCCCGAGCCGGAATCCGTCGACGAGGCAGGCGTCGGCCGGCGGCGAGAGCTCGCCGAGCACCTCGCGGAGGCCCCGGAGGTTGCAGCGGTGCAACCCGCCCCTGTCGATGTCTCTCGAGGAGATGACCCGGACGACGACCCGCGACGCCGCCTCCAGCACGGCGTGGTAGAGCTGCTCGCGGTCCGAAGGATCGACCTGCTTGGAGTCGTTCAGCAGCGCGAGCGGCCGCACGCGATGTCCGCGCAGGGCGCCGTAGTCGAGCAGCACCCCGGCAACGACCAGCGGCCCCGCGAGCGATCCCCGGCCGGCCTCGTCGGCCCCGGCGACGAGCTGTGCGTCGAGGCGGCGATCGAAGCGGAGGAGGCGTTGGCCGGTCGAGAGCGGCACGGCTCGAGGATAACGCCCACCTTCGGACGGGAGCGTGCCGGCTCTGTGCCGGGATTGCTACGACGGGAGGACGCAGCCGGCGTTCGGCGTGTCCAGTCGCACCCTGCTCGTCACGCGCCCCGCCCGCTGCACCAGGTCGACCCGGAACCAGTCGCAGCCGTCGCGCCGTCGGCGTACGGCGCAGATGACGACCGTCGCCTGGCGCTCGACGAACCACGGCCGCGGGTTGCCCGTGCAGTGCACCTCGCCTGTGTCGTAGGCGTCGACCGGGGCCAGGTGAGACTGCACCGCCGTGCGGGCGAACGACTGGGTCGGATCCTCCACCCCGCCGCAGCCCGTTCCCGCGATCATGGAGCACACCACGGCGAGCGCAAACGCCGCACGCACGACCAGAATCTAGTCGGAGTCGCGCGAAGCGCGACTACGACTGGCGGAGCTCGCGGACGCGCGACTTCTTGCCGACGCGGCCGCGCAGGTAGTAGAGCTTCGCGCGGTTGACGTCGCCGATCATCGCGACCTCGAGCTTCTCGATCTTCGGCGAGTGCAGCGGGAACGTGCGCTCGACGCCGACGCCGAACGAGCTCTTGCGCACCGTGAACGTCTCGCGGAGCCCGGAGCCCTGCCGCTTGATGCAGATCCCTTCGAAGACCTGGACGCGCTGGCGATTGCCCTCGATCACCTTGAAGTGCACGCGCAGGGTGTCGCCTGCCTTGAAGGCGGGGACGTCACGCAGCTGGCGCCGCTCGAGGCTCTCGATGATCGTGCTCATAGGGCGGCCGTCGGCCGGCCGCGCATCGTAGCAGCGGCATTCGCGGCGTCGCCGCCGATGCGGCCCCTAATGCAGCGAGAGCCTGTTCGGCGGCCAGTAGGACGCGAAGACCTTGCCGATCAGCTGGTCGCGCGGGACTGTTCCCCAGTCGCGCGAGTCGCAGGACTGGACCCGGTTGTCGCCCATCATGAAGTAGTGCGCGGGCTTGATCCTCGTCGGCCCGAATGCCCTGTTGGCGCGCCGGCCCGGCTCGACGTATGGCTCGCTCAACTGCTTGCCGTTGACGAAGACGTAGCCGACCCCCTTGCGCAGCCGCACCTCGATCGTCTCGCCCGGAAGCCCGATCAGACGCTTGACGAACGTCCCGCCGGCGCCGCACTTCACACGCGCCGCGTCGGGGGTGTGGAACACGATGATCTCGCCCCGCCGTGGGTCGCGGAGGTGGTAGATGAAGCGGTTCGCGAGCACGCGGTCGGAGAAGCCCGCCTCGCACCCGGAGCCCGGCCGTGCGCAGTGCAGCGTCGGCTCCATGGACGACGACGGGATCCGGTACGGGTTGACGACGTACGCCTTGACGAGCAGCACGATCGCGACGGCTCCGACGATCGTGACGACCCAGTCGACGACGACCCGGATCGGGTCGGGCAGTCCACGCGTGAGCCTGTCCACCGGGTTCCGCGAATGGCGCCGCGGCTCGGCCCGCGGGCGCCCATCGGTGTGGCTCGGCGCGATCTCCGAGGGCGGCGGCGGCCAAGCCGCGTCGTCGCGGCGGGACTCGCGCACCCACCCGGGAGAGCCCGCGCTCCCGTCGAGACGCTCGCGGTACGGCTTGCGCTCGGTCGGTTCCGACTCGTCGGGCGGCGGCTCGCGCCGTTCGACGTCGCTCACCGAACGCTCCGGGCGCGGCTCTGCTCTCGGCGCCACTGCTCGATCCGGGCGTGGTCGCCGGAGAGCAGCACGTCCGGGACATCCCAGCCGCGGTACGCCGGCGGGCGCGTGTAGTGCGGATACTCGAGCCCGCCGTCGAGCGCCGCCGAGAAGCTCTCGAGCTCGCCCGACCCCTCGGCGAGGGCGCCCGGCAGCCGCCGCGCGATCGCGTCGACCAGCACCATCGCGGGAAGCTCCCCGCCGGAGAGCACGTACGGGCCGATCGAGACGGCGTCGGTGCAGAGGTTTGCGAGGATGCGCTCGTCGAACCCCTCGAAGCGCGAGGACAGCAGCGCCACCTCTTCCTCCGCCGCGAGCTCCTCGACGAGCGCCTGGTCGAGCTGATGGCCCTGGGGCGTCAGCGCGACGATCCTGCCCGGCCGCTCGTCTCCGTACGCGGCCGCGAGGGCGGCGTCGACGACGTCGACCCGTAGCACCATCCCCGCGCCACCTCCGTAGGGATCGTCGTCGACCTGGCCGGCGCGCAACGGAGTCGTGTCGCGGTAGTTCAGGAGCCGGAGCTCGAGCTCGCCGCCGAGCACGGTTGCGAGCGGCCTCTGCTCGGTGAGCCATGCGAATGCGTGCGGGACCTGCGTGAAGACGTCGAGGCGCACAACGGTCCAGGGTAGCTTCAGCCCAGGAACCCTCGGACGACGACGACCCTGCCTGCGTCGAGGTCGATCGAGGCGATCGCGTCCTCGATCAGCGGCACGAGCGTTCCGTCCGAGAGCTGGAGGTTGTCGTTTGCCGTCCCCGGGAGCACCTCGACGACCCGGCCGAGATCCCGGCCGCCGTCCTCGACCACGGACAGGCCGGCGAGCTGGAACGCGTAGTAGCTGTCGGGTGCAACGGGCGGCAGGTCCGACCGCCGGACGGCGAGCGACGCCCCGCGCCGAGCGTCGCGGTCGAGGCGGATGGCGAGGCGGCCTCCCCCTACGCGCCGCGTGAGCGCAATGGTCGCAGGCTCCTCGTCGACGAGGATCGTGGAGCCGACACGCCAGCGCTCCTCGTCGTCGCTCGCTCCCTCGACGACGAACGCGCCGTCCACGCCGTGCGGTCGCCCGACGCGACCGATCGGCACGAGCCGATCCTCCTCGGGCATCTGGCTCAGTCCGCGATCTCGAGCACGAGGCGCCGCTCCCCGCGGGCCCCCGCCGCGCGTACGAGCGTGCGGAGGGCGCGGGCGACCCGGCCCTGCCGACCGATCACCTTGCCGACGTCGCCCTCGGCGACGTAGAGGCGGAGGACGACGACGTCGCCCTCCTCGATCCGCTCGACGCGGACCGCGGCCGGATCGTCGACGAGCCCGCGCGCGACCCAGACCAGGAGGTCGTCCACCCTTCCGCCCGCTACTCGATGCCCGCGGCCTTGATCAGGCGCGCGACGGGCTCGGACGGCTGCGCGCCCTTCGCGAGCCAGTCCTTGACCTTCTCCGTGTCGAGATCGATGGTCGACGGGTCGGTTTGAGGGTTGTACCGGCCGATGATCTCGATGAAGCGACCGTCGCGCGGCGAGCGCGAGTCGGCCACGACGACGCGGTAGATCGGGTTCTTCTTCGACCCCACGCGCGTCAATCTCAAGCGAACTGCCATGAACGTTGCCTTTCTCGTTGGTTGAAGCGTGGATTGTGCCGGAAGCCGAGCGCCCGGTCTTTCTAGCGGCGGGCGCGCGGAGCGCGAGCGCCGCCGCGCGTCAGCTCGGGAGGAAGTGCCGGCAGCTTCCCCTTCCCCATCGCCTTGATCATCTTCTCCATCTGCTTGCGGGCCTGGAGCAGGCGGTTGACGTCCTCGATCGTCGTGCCGCTGCCCGCCGCGATCCTCCGGCGACGGGGCCCGTTGATCACGTGGGGCACGCGGCGCTCATGTGGCGTCATCGAGAGCACGATCGCCTCGACGCGCGCCATCTGGCGGTCGTCGAGGTCGACGCCGTCGAGCTCCCGGCCGAGCCCCGGGATCATCTTCATGACTCCCTTCAGCGGCCCCATCCGCTTGAGCATCTTCGTCGAGGCGAGGAAGTCGTCGAACGTGAACTGCCCCTGCAGCATGCGCTGCTCCATCAGCTGCTGCTCGTCCTGCTCGACCGCCTGCTCGGCCTTCTCGATCAGGGTGAGGACGTCGCCCATGCCGAGGATGCGCGAGGCCATGCGGTCGGGGTGGAAGACCTCGAGCTGGTCGAGCTTCTCGCCGACCGACGCGAACTTGACCGGCCGGTCGGTGACGGCCTTCGCGGAGAGCGCCGCCCCGCCGCGCGCGTCGCCGTCGAGCTTGGTGAGGATCATCCCGTCGAACGCGATGCGCTCCTGGAACGCTCGGGCAACCGCGACGGCCTCCTGGCCCGTCATCGCGTCGAGCACGAGCAGGACGTTGAGCGGCTTGACCGCATCTCGAACCCGCGCCAGCTCGTCCATCAGCGCGTCGTCGATCTGGAGGCGTCCGGCCGTGTCGACGATCACGACGTCGCAGCCGTCCGCGGTCGCGCGCTCCAGCCCTTCGCGCGCGGCCACGACCGCATCCGTCGTCTCGGTGCGGTAGACGGGCACCTGCAGCTGGCGACCCAGCTGCTCGAGCTGGTCGATCGCGGCCGGGCGCTGGAGATCCGCCGCGACGAGGCCCGGTGACTTGTGCTCGTGCTTACGGAGGTGGAGCGCGAGCTTCGCCGCGGCCGTCGTCTTCCCCGAGCCCTGGAGACCCGCGAGGAGCACGACGGTGGGAGCCTTCCCGAAGACGAGCCTCGAGTCCCCCGAGCCCATCAGCTCCGCGAGCTCCTCGTGGACGATCTTCACCACCTGCTGGCCCGGCTCCAGGCCCTTCAGCACCTCCTGGCCGAGCGCGCGCTCCCGGATGGCGCCCACGAACCCCTTCACGACCTCGAAGTCGACGTCGGCCTCGAGCAACGCGAGACGGATCTCACGCGTCGCGCGAGTGACCGTCTCCTCGTCGAGGCGGGAGCGGCGTCCGAGGTCGCCGAGCGCGTCCTGAAGGCGATGTGCGAGTGCGTCGAACACGAACCGCGAAGCGTACCCCGGACGAGGTCTGCGGCCGGATCGCCGGTGCCTTGTTCGAAACGGCGCGCGCGCCGTCCTACACTCCGGCCGTGGCCGTTTGTGACCGTTGCGGCGAGCCGAACCTCGAGGCGGCGAGGTTCTGCAGCGCGTGCGGCGCCGCCCTCCCCGACCACACCCACGAAGGGCTCGAGGTGAGGAAGACCGTCACGATCCTCTTCTGCGACGTCGTCGGGTCGACCTCGCTCGGCGAGGCGACCGACCCGGAGACGACGAGGCACGTGATGGCCCGTTACGCGCAGGAGATGGCGGAGGTCGTGGCGGAGCACGGCGGCACGGTCGAGCGTTTCCGGGGCGACGAGGTCATGGCGGTGTTCGGCATCCCCACCGTCCACGAGGACGACGCCCTGCGGGCCGTGCGCGCCGCCGCCGAGATGCAGCGGAGGCTCGCCCGGCTGAATGCGCACCTGCGCGAGAGGTGGGGCGTCGAGCTCGCCTGCCGGATCGGGATCAACACGGGCGAGGTCGTCGCGGGTGACCCGGGCACCGGTGAGACGTTCGTCACCGGAGACGCCGTGAACCTGGCGAAGCGCCTCGAGCAGGCGGCCGAGCCCGGCTCGATCCTGATCGGGACGGCGACGTACCCGCTCGTCAAGGACGCCGTCAAAGTCGGGCCGCGCGAGCGCTTCACCGCGAAGGGCAAGACCGAGCCCATCGGCCGAATGCTGCTCGAGGACGTCGACGCGACCGCAGCCGGCTATGCGCGCCGCCTCGACGCCCCGCTCGTCGGTCGGCTCGATGAGCTCGAACGGCTCCGCGCGCTCGTCGACGAGGCGTTTACGCACGGCCGCTGCCGCGTCGTGCTGCTGCTGGGACCGGCGGGGATCGGCAAGTCGCGCCTCGTGCGGGAGCTGGCGTCGGAGCTCGTGGACGTGGCCGACGTCGCGACGGGCCGCTGCCTGCCCTACGGAACCGGCATCACGTACTGGCCGCTCGTCCAGCTCGTCGCGGACCTGGGTGGCATCGACGAGGCGTCGGCCATCCTCGGCGGGAGCGAGGACGGGGAGCTTGCGCTCGAACGGTTACGGGCTGCGACGGGGGCCGTCGACAGGGGCGCGCCGAGCACCGAGGTCTTCTGGGCCGTGCGAAGGCTGCTCGAGAGGATGTCGGAGCGCAGGCCGCTCGTCGTCGCGCTCGAGGACCTCCACTGGGCGGAGCCGACGATGCTCGACCTCGTCGAGTACGTCGCGGCGTTCGCGAAGGGACCGCTCGTGCTCCTCTGCATCGCCCGGCCCGAGCTGCTCGAGAAGCGGCCCAGCCTCGCGGCAGCGACCCTGGAGCTCGATCAGCTCGCCGACGAGGAGGTCGCCGAGCTCGTCGAGGCGCTCGGGATCGAGGACGCCCACCTGCGCCGACGGATCACGTCGACGTCGGAGGGCAATCCGCTGTTCGCCGAGCAGCTCGCCGCGATGATCGCCGACTCGGAGCGAGCCGCCGAGATCGAGCTCCCGGGCTCGATCCACGCGCTTCTCGCGGCCCGGATCGACAGCCTCGAGCCGGCGGAGCGCCGGATCCTCGAGCGCGCATCGGTCGTCGGGAGGCAGTTCTGGCACCGCGCCGTTGCCGGGCTGTCGTCGGAGGCCGACCAGCCGTTTGTGATGGGCTCGCTGATGGCTCTCGTGCGGAAGGGCCTCGTGAAGCCCGCCCGCTCCGAGATCGCCGGCGAGGACGCGTACCGCTTCCGGCACGCGCTGATCTGCGACGAGACGTACGCCGGCATCCCGAAGACGGTGCGCGCCGACCTCCACGAGCGATTCGCGCGCTGGCTCCAGGCCGAGGCGAGTGACGGGAAGGGCTTCGGGGAGCACGACGAGATCCTCGGCTACCACCTCGAGCAGGCCTATCGCTGCCGCGCCCAGCTCGTGCCGGAAGACGACGCCTCGCGCGAGCTCGCGGCCGAGGCCGGCGGCGTTCTCTCGGCGGCCGCGAGGCGAGCGCTCGCTCGAGAGGACGTTCCTGCCGCGGTGGCGATCTTCGAACGCGCGCTGGACCTCCTCGGCGGGGACGACACGAGCCGCGCCGCGTTGCTCGTGGAGCTGGGCAGCGCGTCGATGCGCGCCGGTGAGTGGGACCGGGCGCAGGCGCTGCTCGACGAAGCGGTCGAGTGCGCACGCCGCGCCGGAGACCGCAGGTCGGAGCTCCGCGCGACGGTCGAGCTCCAGTGGCGCCGTTCGTACACGGAGCCCGAGCAAGCCGCCGTCGAGGACCGGCGCGTGGCGGAGGCGATCATTCCCGAGCTCGAGGAGCTCCACGACCACGAGGGCCTCGCGAAGGCGTGGTGGCTGCTGAGCGAGGCGCATCTCATCGCGGGCCAGTGGGGAAGACGCATCGAGGCGCTCGAGGAGGCGATCCGGCACGCCCGAGCCTCCGGGGACAACGGCCAGGTGGGCGTGCTCGTCGTCCAGTACACCCAGGCGCTCTACTACGGCCCGACGCCGGTGGCCGACGCCATCCGTGCGTGCTCGGCACTCCTCGAGGAGAGCCCACGAGCTCCCACCTTCGTGGCCGGTCTGTCGACGACGCTCGCAGGTCTCCACGCGATGGAGGGTCGCTTCGCCGAGGCTCGGAGCTTGTACGCCGACTCGGTCGCGGTCTACGAGGAGTTCGGTCTGCGCTTCCGACGGGCCGTTCGCTCGATCTTCGGCGGCCGCATCGAGTCCCTCGCAGGCGACCTCGCCGCCGCTGAGCGTGAGCTTCGAGGCGGGTACTCGATGCTCGAGGAGATGGGAGAGCGCGGCGCGCGATCGACGCTCGCGGGTTGTCTTGCCGATGTGCTCGCGTGCAGGGGAGACGACGGCGAAGCGGAGAGGTTCGCTCGGATCGCGAGGGACACCGCCGCCGAGGCGGACGTCATGCCCCAGGTGCAGTGGCGTCAGGCGCTCGCTCGGACGGCCGCTCGGCGCGGAGACCTCGCGGAGGCGGAGCGACTCGCCACAGAGGCCGTCGAGCTGGCCCGGGGGACCGATGCGCTCGACCTCCGGGCGGTCGCGCTCACCGTGCGTGCGGAGGTGTTGCGCGACGCGGGCAGGAGCGACGAAGCATCCACGAGTCTCGACGAGGCCCGGTCGCTCTTCGAGCTCAAGGGGAACGTGACGGCGACCACGGCGGCTGAGTCTGTTGCCTGAGCTTTCAATCCTGCGACCACCGTCGTAGGATCCCCTGCCCAGAGGAGGTGGCCGATGTCTGAATTTCCGAGTCGTTACCCCGGCAGCTCGAAGGCCAGGAATCCCGACGGTCCACCGTCGCTCGAGGAGGCGATCATCGACGCCTACGAGAAGGGCTTGGCTGCGAAGTCAGAGTCGGAGCGGATCATGCCCGACGGCACCAAGAGAACCTTTCAGTTCAAGGTCGACGAGATCTTCGTGGAGGGCCACAACCCGCCGAGCGACTACAGGGTCTTCCTGATCGACCGCTGAGGAGCCGCGAGTCCGGGGGCAGGGAGTCGGAAACGAGCGGTGCGGCGCTCGTTAGAGCGCCGCACCCGAGAAGTGCGCCGGGATGGAGACCGCGCCGATGCGCTCGATCATCTCCATGTCGGCCGCGAAGAGGTTGTGCAGCGGCAAGACCTCCACCTGCGGCTCGCCTTCGACGCCATGCATCAGGAGCATGGGCCTCAGCCGGTAGTCGTAGAACGCCTGGAAGGTCTGCTCCGTCCTCCAGACCTCTGTCACGACGACCTCGTCCGTTCCGTCGGTCGCGACGTGGAGAATCGCGCCGGCCGGCGGATTGGCGTCGAGCTCGAGGCCTCCGATGACCTCGTCGTACTTCTGCGGGGTGAGATTGGGGTACCGCGCGAGCACTACGACGGCCATGCGGACGCGTCTCCTTTCGAGTCACCGGCGATTTCGCGAATCACCCGGTCGAGGGTATCTATAGAGGGATCTTGGTCGCAAAGAGGCCGTGGGTCAATGGCCGAGGTACCCCGTTCGGGGTAGCGCCTAGCCGGCGACGAGGGCCCGCGCGTAGTCGCGGGCGTCGAACGGACGAAGGTCGTCGAGGCCCTCTCCGACGCCGACGAGCTTGACCGGGAGCCCGAGCTCGTACGCGATGGCGATCGCGACGCCGCCTCTCGCGGAGCCGTCGAGCTTCGTGAGCGCAACGCCGGTCACGCCTGCAGCGTCGGCGAACAGCCGCGCCTGCTGCACGCCGTTCTGGCCCGTCGTCGCATCGACGACGAGGAGCGTCTCGTGCGGTGCACCCTCGATGCGCCCCTCGATCACGCGGCGGATCTTGGCGAGCTCGTCCATCAGGTTCCCCTGGGTGTGAAGCCGGCCGGCGGTGTCGACGATGACGACGTCGTGACCGCGGGCGCGACCGGCCTCGACCGCGTCGAACGCGACGGCGGCCGGATCGGCGCCGCGCGGGCTGCCGACGAAGTCCGCCGAGGCACGCTGTGCCCAGATCTCGAGCTGCTCCTCCGCCGCGGCGCGGAACGTATCGGCGGCGCCGACGAGCACCGAGCGTCCATGCTCCGACAGCTTCTGCGCGAGCTTGCCGATGGTCGTCGTCTTCCCGGTGCCGTTCACGCCGACGACGAGCACCACGGTCGGCTTCTCCGCCGCCGTGTTGAGAACGGGCGGCTCGCCGAACAGCAGCTCGACCTCGTCGGCGAGCGCGTCGGTCAGCTCGGCCACCTCGCCGCGCGCCTCGAGCCGCCGGACGAGCTCCGCGGTCGCGGCAACGCCGACGTCGGCGCGGATCAGAGCGATCTCGAGCCGTTCCCACGCGTCCTCCTCGGCGGGGTCGAAGGACGCGCCGAGCTCCGCGACGAGCGCCCGCCTGCTCTTGCCCAGCGAATCGCGGAGCCGCATGAAGAAGCCTCCGCGCTCCGCCTCCTCCCGCTCGCCGCGCTCCGCGTCCCCCAGCAGCTCGGCCCATGTTCGTGACATCGAGGCGGAACGCTAGCCAGAGGCACATTCGCCCCTCGGGCGAACGTGCCGGGGGATGCACATCTGGCACTTCGCGAAGCGAAGTGCCTAGGCGGCGCGCTCCTCGCGCGGCAGCCTGCGGGAGACGATCTGCGAGACGCCGTCGCCGCCCATCGTCACGCCGTAGAGGACGTCGGCCGCCTCCATCGTTCGCTTCTGGTGTGTGATGACCACGAACTGGGCTCGGTCCGAGTAGCGGCGGAGCAGCTCGACGAAACGCGCGATGTTCGTGTCGTCCAGGGCCGCCTCGACCTCGTCGAGCAAGTAGAAGGGGCACGGGCGGGCGAGGAACAGTGCGAAGAGGAACGAGATCGCGCCGAGCGCCTTCTCGCCGCCCGAGAGCAGCGTCAGTCGCGTGATCCGCTTGCCGGCTGGTCGCAGCTCCACCTCGACCCCGGGCTCGGCGTCGCCCCCTTCTTCGACGTCGGTCTCGACGAGGCGCAGCCGGCCCTCGCCGCCGGGGAACAGCGTCGACGCGACGTCCTCGAAGTTCCGCGCAACGGCCTCGAACGTCTCGTCGAAGCGCCGGTTGACGGTCTCGGTCAGCTCGTCGCGGAGTGCCTCCAGCTCGGCGAGCGACTCCTCGAGGTCGGCGCGCTGCGTGGACAGCTCCTCGAGCCGCGCCTTCTCCTCCTCGTACTCCTCCTTCGCAAGGGGATTGACCTTGCCGAGCGCCTCTCGCCGTCCTTCGAGCCGCGTGACGCGAGCGGCGAGCTCGTCGCGATCGCTCCCGGCGCCGGCTTCCTCCTCGACCACCTCGCCGCCCTGGGCGAGCGCATCGTCCAACCGCCGCTGGGCCTCGACCGCCTCGCCCTCGAGTCGCGCCAGCTCGACTTCGACGGTGGTCACGCGCTCCGACGCATCGTCCGCGGCCTGGCGGAGCTCGACCTCGGCGGCGCCGAGGCGCCGGAGCTCCGAGCCGAGCTCGGATGCGCGCGCCGCGCCCGCGTCGACGCGCGCTCGGACAGGAGCCTCGAACCTTGCCGCCAGCGAGGACGCCCGGACGAGCGCATCGCCGAGGACGTCGGCGGTCCGACCGAGGCGCCGCAGGAGGTCGACGTCGAGCCCGCTTCTCCGTGGAGCGCGGTCGACGAGCTCGGCATCGGCGGCGCGGGCGCCGTCCGACGCCGCGCGGGCCTGATCGGCCGCGGCCTCGGCCTCCCGGAGCGCAAGCGCGGCGTCGGCGACGAGCTCGTCGCGCGTACGCTCCGCAGCAGCCGACACCGTCACGGGAGCGCCGCCGAGGCGCGCGAGGACGAGCTCTGCGGCGGCCGCGCGCCGGCTCGCCTCCGACGCCTCGCGGCGCGCATCCGCCTCCAGGGCGGCGAGACGCCGGACGTCCTCGCCGAGCTCGTGCGCACGGCGCTCGGACGCGGTGAGGCGCGCGTTGACCGGCGCCTCCAGGCGCGACACGACGCCCGTCGCGCGGGCCAGCCCATCCCGAAGCCGCGCCGCGAGGGCGGCCATGTGCGCCAGGCGCTGCGGGTCGAGCGGTGCATCGCGAAGATGTGCGACCTCGGCGTAGGCGGCCTCGGCGGCCTCGGCCCGTGCGGCCGCATCCTCGGCCTCGTGCTTCGCGGCCTCTGCACGCGCGGTAAGCTCGTCGGCCTCGTCGGCCAACGCGCGGCGCCGTGCGTCGAGCTCCAGGAGGAGCGCCTCGCCGGCCTCGCCGGAGAACCAGAGCTCTCCGCGGTCGGCGTCGTAGCCGTGACCCTCCAGCGTGACCGCGACACCGGCTCTGACGCGGCGGAGCTCGTCCGCGCCGACGAGCCAGATGCCGTCCAGGAGCCGCACTGCGTCTGCGGCGCCGGAGACGAACGAGGCGAGCGGTCGCGCGTCGGGGCCTGGCGCATCGACGGCCGCTCGGCCCGTCGACGTGATGACGACCGAGAGGTTGCCCAGGGCTCCCGTCCGCGCCTTCTCGAGCAGCGAGAGCGCGTGATCCTGGTCGGCGACGAGCAGCGCGGACGCGCGCCACGAGAGGGCGGCCGCGACGGCGTGCTCGTATCCGGGCTCGACCTCGAGCGCGGCGAGCGCGAGCCGCTCTCCCTCGGCCGCGAGCGCCCGGGCAGCGGGCGCGATGCCCTCCCGCTCCCCGATCGACCGCTCGAGCGCCGCCAGGCGGTCGCACGCGGAGCGGGCGCGCTCGTGGAGATCGTCCCGCTCGCCCGCGGCAGCACGCGCGACCGCGCGCAGCTCGTTCGCACGCCGCTCGAGGTCGGCCGGGGAGGGCGCGCCGCTCCGGGCGCGCGCCTGGGCCGTGTCGCGATTCTCCTCGAGCCGACGGGTCAGCTCGACGGCGCGCTCGTGTCGCGCCCGGAGCCGCTCGCGCGCGGCCCCGAGCGAGACGAGAGCGCGGTTTGCGGCACCGTGGCCGCCGGTGAGCTCGCCGAGCCCGCGGTCGACATCCTCGCGCTCGTGCCGGATCGCCTCGAGCCGCTCCTCGGCCGCGTCCGCAGCGGACCGCTCGGCCGCCGCCAGCAGCGCGTGCGCGTGCCTGGCGCGTTCGGCGGCCTGCGCGCTCAGCGCCGCCGCGTCCCGCGCCGCGGCGCTTGCTTCACGCGCGGCGGACTCGAGCGCGAGCAACGCCTCGTCCGTGCGCGCCCGCTGCACGCGCTCGGCTTCCGCCAGGTCCTCGCGCAGACGGGCGCGGAGGCCCTCCGTCGACTCCGCGCGGACGACGAGCCGCTCTCCGGCGCCCTGGAGGCGATACAGCGCCCCGACCGCCGCCTCGCGCGCTCCGGCCGCATCCGACAGCTCGACCTCGGCGCTCTCGCGCTCGGCGAGCAGGGCGGCGAGGCGCTCCTGGGTCGACCGCCGAGCGAGAGCGGCCGCGGCGCGACGCTCGTCCGCGCTCGCCCGGCGCTCGGCGAGCGCCGCGAGGTCGAGCCGGGCGACCCGTGCGCGAAGGCCGGCGATCTCCCGGGCGAGCTTCTCCGCCCGCTCGGCGGCTGTTGCCTGGAGCGCGAGCGGCCGGAGGCGCTTGCGTACCTCGTCCTCGACGTCGCGCGCTCGCTCGATCTGGGCCGAGACGCGGGCCAGCTTGAGCTCCGCGCGGTGGCGGCGGCGCTTGAACTTGCCGAGACCCGCAGCCTCCTCGACCAAGGCACGACGGTCCTCCGGCTTGGAGGCGAGAACCGCGTCGACCTTCCCCTGGCTGACGATGGAGTGCATCGAGCCGCCAAGGCCGACGTCCGCGAGCAGCTCGACGAGATCCGTCCGCCGGACAGGAGCGCGGTTGACGAGGTACTGGCCCTCCCCGCCCCGCGTGAGCCGGCGGACGATCGAGATCTCGCTGAAGTCGAGCGCCTCGCCGAAGCGGTTGTCCTCGTTGTCGACGAGGAGCTCGACCTCGCAGTGATCCGCGGCCGGACGGGTCGCCGAGCCAGCGAAGAGGACGTCGTCGGGCTTCTCGGCGCGCAGCTCCGAGGGCGTCAGCGAGCCCGCTGCCCACACGATCGCGTCTGAGACGTTCGACTTGCCCGAGCCGTTCGGGCCGACGACGACCGCGACCCCGGGCTCGAGCTTCACCTCGACGGGGTCAGGGAACGACTTGAAGCCGCGCAGCTTGATCGAGCGCAGGTGCACCGGCGGTGAAGTATCGCGACGGCGACGGACGGCCCGGAGGGCGTGCGGGGCCGGGGCCTGCCGGCCCAGGAACGTCCTAGGTCGGCGGCTCGAGCTCGCCCGAGGCGAAGAGCGCGGCGAGCGCCTGGGCTGCCGCCTCCTGCTCGGCGGCCTTCTTCGTCGAGCCGTTCCCGACGCCGAGCTGGATGCCGTCGATCAGCGCGGCGCACACGAAGCGCCGCTCGTGCGGCGGGCCTTCCACGTCGAGCACCTCGTACTGCACGGCGCGCCCCGTCCGCGCGAGCGCCTCCTGGAGCTCCGTCTTCGAGTCGACGTGACCCGAGCGCGCGTATTCGATGCGCTCGTCGAAGGCGTCGACGATCGCCGGCGCGACGACGTCGAACCCCACCTCGAGGTACACCGCTGCGATCGCCGCCTCGAGGAGCGCCGCGAGGACGTTGCGGCTGAGCGAGATGCGGTGCAGCTCGGGCCCGGGTACGTCCTGCGCACGCGCCACGAGCACCGACCCCAGGTCGAGCTCGCGGGCGACCGCTGCGCAGCTGTGCCGCGAGACGACGTGCGCGCGGATCTTCGCGAGATTTCCCTCCGAGTCCTCCGGATACCGGTCGAAGAGCGCGCCTGCGATCGCGAGCTCGAGGACGGAGTCCCCGAGGAACTCCAACCGCTCGTACGAGGACGCACGGTCGGGCGCCCACGACGTGTGCGTGAAGACCTGCTCGCGGCGCTCCCGGGGAAGGGCGTCGATCAGAAGGGCGAGCGCCCGGCCCTCCCCCTCGGGCACCTCACTGATGCTCGACGACGTAGTCGACAGCCTGACCGACGGTCGTCAGCTTCTGGGCATCCTCGTCCGGGATCTTGAGCCCGAACTGGTCCTCCAGCTCCATGATCAGCTCGACGAGATCGAGCGAGTCGGCGGACAGGTCCTCCTGGAACGACGCGTCGTCGCTGATCTCGGCCTCGTCTGCGCCGAGCTTGTCGACGAGCGCCACCTTGACGCGCTCGTAGACCTCATCACGGGAAAGTGCCACTGTCGTGAACCTCTCTGGTCGGTGCCGGGGTGGATGAGCGCAGGACGATAACAGCCGGATCAGCCGACGGCGCGGGTCTCCGAGCGCTCCGTCGGCAGCCTCGCGGCGAGGCGCTCGACGAGGCGGTGCTCCACTCCACGGGCGGCCATCCGCGTCGCGTTCGCGATCGCGACGTGCGAGCTCGAGCCGTGTGCGATCACGACGAGGCCCTTGAGACCGAGGAGGTAGCCGCCGCCGGTCGTCTCCGGGTCGAGGCGGGCGCGCAGGCCGCGGGCCGCGGGCCTGATCAGGAGACCGCCGATCCGACCGCGCGTCGACCGCCGGATCTCCGTCCGGAGCGCGTCCAGGATGCTGCGTATCGTCCCCTCGAGCGTCTTCAGGGCAACGTTGCCCGTGAAGCCGTCGCACACGACGACGTCCGCGTCGCCTTCGAGCAGCGTTCGCCCCTCGGTGTTCCCGTCGAAGCGGAGGTCGGCGGCCTGGAGCAGCGCGTGCGCCTCGAGGGTCAGCTGGTTCCCCTTCTCGCTCTCTTCCCCGATCGAGAGGAGACGCACGGACGGATCGCGAACGTCGAGGATCTCCTCGGCGAACACGACGCCCATATGGGCGAACTGCGCGAGATGCTCCGGCCGTGCATCGGCGTTCGCCCCCGCGTCGATCAGCACCGTCGGCCCGTTCCGACCCGGGATCACGATCGCGATCCCCGGCCGCATCACGCCGGGCAGGCGACGGATGTGGAGGAGCGAAGCGGCGAGGGCGGCGCCCGTGTTCCCGGCGGAGACGACGGCGGCGGCGCTTCCGTCGCCGACCGCTCGCACGGCGCGGACCAGCGACGAGTCGGGCTTGCCCCGCACGGCGTCGGCCGGCTTCTCGTGCATCTCGATCTTCTCGGTGCACGGCACGAGCTCGAGCCCTTCCGTATCGAGCGACGGCGGCCCGAACAGGACGGGTGCGATCGTGTCGGCGGCGGCCTCCAGCGCGCCGGCGACGACCTCGTCGGGCGCGTGGTCGCCCCCGAGAGCGTCGATCGCGACGCGCGTCGCCACAGGTGCCCTCGTTACGGGGCGGGTGCCCGGAGCGGCTTGACCTCGCGCCCGCGGTAGGTCTTGCAGGTCGGGCAGACGCGATGCGACTGCTTCGGCGAGCCGCACTGCTCGCACGTCGAGACGCGCGGCGCCGAGATGCCGTGCTGCGCGCGGCGCTTGTCGCGCCGCGACTTCGAGGTCTTTCGCTTCGGGACAGCCATGAGCGGCCGCGTATGGTAGCGGAGCGGCGATTACGGACTGCCCTAGTCCGTCGCGTTGAGGATCAGCAGGATCCCGACCACGACGAGGTACGCCGCGACGATGTAGTTCAGGAGCTGCGGGAAGACGAAGATCAGGACACCCGTCCCCAGCGAGACGATCCCGGCGATCAGCTGACGGTTCTCCGTCGCGGTGAGGGCCACGATCGCTTGCATCTCTACGCCGTACCCCTACCGGTGCGAGCCAGAAACCCCGGATGGCAGGCGAACGGTCGGCCCTCAGTCGTCGGAATCGGCCCGGAGCGCCTCGAGCGCCGCCCAGCGCGGATCCACCGCCGCCTCTGGATGCTCGTGGGGCTCGACGTTCAGATCCTTGCCGCAGACGGGGCACAGGCCGGCGCAATCGGGGCGGCAGAGGATCTGGTCGGGGACGCTGAGCGACACCAGATCGCGCGCCCAGGCGCCGACGTCGAGCTCGCCGTCGACGACGTACTCGGAACGCAGCTCGTCGTCCCCCTCGGGGTCCCGCGCCTCGTATTCCTGCGCGTCGACGTCCACGTCGATTCCGGCCGGGGCCAGGCAGCGCATGCACGGCCCGTCGAGGCGCGTGCGGAACCGCAGGCGGAACACGTCGCCGCTCGACGCGCGCTGGACGACGAGTTCCGTCGGCACGTCCTTCGGCGTCGCCGCGTATTCCTCGCCGCCGAAGCGCAGCGGCTCGATCCGCACCGACAGCGTCTCGCGGTGCTCCTCGCCGGGCCGGAGTCGGAGGTTCCGGAGGGGGAAACGGGCCATGCAGCGAGGGTAGCGCCGACGCTCGAGGGTGCCGTTCGTCAGCACGGCGTCAGGACGGCGTGAACCTTCCGTAAGACGGGTGAATCTTCCGTTAGGGCGCGTTCCGGGGCGGTCGTTCCGGGCTAGTCCTGTGGTGTCGACTTCGGATGAAAGGACACCCGATGCGCACGACACGAAGGAACAGCGTCGTCTGGACGCTCGTCGCGGCGGGGCTCGCCTCGCTCGCGACCGTCCTGGCGCTTCCCGCCGGCGGCTCTGCGCGGGGCCAGGCCGCGCCGGTCAACACCGCCGAGCCGCGGATCAGCGGCAGCCCCGTCGTCGGACAGACCTTGACGGCGAGCCAGGGCTCGTGGAACAACAACCCGACGAGCTTCGCGTTCCAGTGGGTGCGCTGCCCGGCGAACGGCGGCCTGCCCAACGGCTCGAACTGCGCAGCGATCGGCGGCGCGACCACGAACAGCTACGTCGTCCAGAGCGGCGACGTGGGGTCCCGGCTCCGCGTGCGGGTGACCGCGTCCAACGCCGACGGCTCGGCGACCGTGGCTTCGAACGCGACGGCCCGTGTCACGGCAGGCGAAAGCGGCCGACCGAACAACGTCCAGCCTCCCACGCTCAGCGGAACGCCGGCGCAGGGGCAGACCCTCCGCGTCAGTCCCGGGACGTGGACCGGCCAGCAGCCGATCACGTTCACGTTCGAATGGCTTCGGTGTGACACGGCCGGCAACAACTGCGTCGTGCAGCCGGGGTTCAACGACGACGCCTACACCGTGCGGGAGGGCGACATCGGGAAGACCATCCGGGCGCGCGTGATCGCCCGGAACGCGCGTGGTCAGTCCAGCCGCCTCACGTCCCCGAGCGCCGCCGTCCAGGGCCCGCAGGGTCCGCCCGGCATGATCCAGCTCCCGAACGGCGAGAGGTCCATCCCGGTCTCGAGCGTGCCGTCCAACGAGCGGCTTGTCGTCGAACAGGTCACCTTCGCCCCGAATCCGGTGCGGTCGCGTACCGAGCCGATCACGGTCCGCATCAAGGTGAAGGACACGAGAGGCTTCGTCGTGCGGGAGGCGCGCATCTTCTTCCGCTCGACGCCGCTCGTCACCCGGAACGCGCAGGATCAGACCACGGCGCAGGACGGATGGCTGACGCTCACGGTGACGCCGGAGCGCGACTTCCCGCGGCTTTCGAACGACTACTCCGTCCAGTTCTACGTCAAGGCATTCCGAGCGGGCGACCCGGTGCTCGCCGGCGTTGCGGGAACGAGGCTCGTTCAGGTTCCGCTCGCGCGCTGAGCGTCGTCGGGGCGGACAGAGACAGAGGGGCGGCCTCCGGGCCGCCCCTCACGCGCGTTCGAGCCCGACGGCCCGGGCCGACGAGGCAAGCGTCGCCCTTACTGGTAGCTGTCGACTTCGGGCGCAGCGCCGTCGCGCTCGATCGGCCCGATCCCGGCGACGACTGTCTCCTGGGAGCGCTCGTGGAGCCGCTCACGACCCCGCCGCACGGCACCGAGGAACTTGTCGAGGTTGACCTCGAGAGTCGAGAGGATGCCGTCGGCCCAGTCCTCCATCTCGAGGCGCGTCTCGCGCGCGTCCCGTCGCGCCTCCTCGACGATGTCCTGCGACTGTCGCTCGGCGAGCTTCACGATCTCGGTCTGCGAGGCCTCGCGCATCGCCTGCTCGCGCGCCTCCCCGATGAGCCGGTCGCATTCCCGCTTCGCCTCGGCGAGCATCTCCTGGCGCTCCTTCACGATCCAGCGCGCCTGCTTGATCTCCTCGGGGATCGTTGCGCGCATCTGGTCGAGGATGTCGTAGATCTCCTCGCGGTCGATGCGGACCTGATCGGTGAGCGGCACCGCCTTGGCGTTGTGCACGAGATCGTCGAGCTTGTCGATGAGTACGAGGACGTCCATGGGAATGGATGGTACTCGCGCTCCCGGAGGGCGTGCGCGCCCCGTTACTCCTCGGGCCCGAGCGGCGGGCCGGGGCGGCCGTTCGGATAGAGCTCGCGGAAGCGCTTCGCGACGGCATCGGTGACCAGCCCTTCGACGTTGCCGCCGAACATCGCGATCTCCTTGACTCCGCTCGAGGAGACGAAGGCGAACTCAGGGCTCGACATGACGTACAACGTCTCGATCTCGGGCGCGAGCCGGTGGTTGAGCCGGTTCATCTGGAACTCCCACTCGAAGTCGGCGATCACCCTGAGACCCTTGACCATGATGCGGGCGCGGTGCTTCCGCGCGAAGTCGACGACCAGCTCGCTGAAGACGTCGACCACGACGTTGTCAATATCGGCAACGGCGTCCTCGAGAAAGGAGACTCGCTCTTCGACGGTGAAGGTCGTCTGCTTGTGGTGGGGTTCTCGGACGACGCCGACGACAACTCGGTCGAAGATCGCGACCGCGCGACGGATCACGTCCACGTGCCCGAGCGTCACCGGGTCGAAGGTGCCGGGGTTGATGGCGACGATGGGTGCGGGGTCGATCATCGGGATGTGAAGAGCGTGAGCCGCGCGGAACCGTACCGCCGCGTGGTCACCGGGTCGAGGGGCAGCGTCGGGTCGACGCCCGCGTCAGTCTCGACGACCACGAGCCCGTCGTTCGCGACGACGGCCGGAAGCAGCTCCGCGAGCCGCTTCTCGAGCGAGTCCCAACGGTCGTACGGGGGGTCCAGGAGCACGAGGTCGTAGCGGCGGCCGGCCGAGCGCTCCTGGGCGAGCACCGCGAGCGCGTCCCGCTGCAGGACGAGCGCGCCGGTCAGTCCGAGCGCCTCCAGGTTCGACGTGATCACGCGGCAGGCGGCGCCGTCGCTCTCGACGAAGACGCACCGCCTCGCTCCCCGCGAGAGCGCCTCGAGGCCGAGGGCGCCGGAGCCGGCGTACAGATCGAGCACCGTCGCGCCGTCCACCGGCCCCACGAGGTTGAAGAGCGCCTCGCGGACGCGGTCGCCGGTCGGCCGTGTGTCCGCTCCCTTCGGCGCCGCGAAGCGACGACCCCTGTGGGTTCCGGCGATGATCCGCATCGAGCGGACGATACGGGCGTCCGTCTCCTCGAGCGCCTGTAGCCGCTACGACTCGCCGACGTACTCGGCCTCGCCGAGCAGCCGCTCGACGTCGTCGGCGAGGAACGGAGTGTCTGCGAGCTCGCCGGCGAGCTCCTTCGCGCGCTCGAGCAGGTCACGGTCGGCGCGGAGTCGTGTGAACCGAAGGTCGGTGAGCCCGGATTGGCGCGCGCCGACGAGCTGGCCTTCGCCGCGGATCTCGAGGTCGCGCTCGGCGAGGTCGAAGCCGTCGGTCGTGGCGACCATCGCGTCGAGGCGCTCGATCGCCGGCTCGGACAGCTCGTCGCGGTGCCTCGAGACGAGCAGGCAATACGACTGCTCCGCCCCCCGCCCGACCCGCCCGCGGAGCTGATGGAGCTGCGCGAGGCCGAATCGATCGGCCTCCTGGACGATCATGATCGTCGCGTTCGGCACGTCGACGCCGACCTCGATCACCGTCGTCGCGACGAGCACGTCGAGCTCCGCGCTCTTGAACGCCGCCATCGCGGCGCGCCGCTCGCCCGTCTTCAGCCGGCCGTGCACGCAGCCGACGCGATATCCACGGAGCTCGTTCGCGCGCAGCCGCTCCGCCTCGCTCTCGGCCGCCCGCGCGATCGTCGTCTCGGAGCCCTCGACGAGCGGGCACACGACGTAGGCCTGGCGCCCGTCGTCGAGGTGGCGGCGGAGGCGCTGGTATGCCTCCGCGCTCCTCTCCTCCGTGACCCAGGCCGTGACGATCGGCTTGCGGTCGGCCGGGGGCGCCGAGATCTCGGACACCGCGAGATCGCCGTAGACCGTCAGCGCCAGCGTCCGTGGGATCGGGGTCGCCGTCATGTGGAGGACGTGCGGGCTCCGGCCCTCCGCGAGCGCCGCCCGTTGCTCGACGCCGAACCGGTGCTGCTCGTCCACGACGGCGACGGCGAGGTCGGCGAACTCGACCTCGCGCTGGATCAGCGCGTGCGTGCCGACCGCGATCCCGACGTCCCCTGAGGCGACGAGCTGGTGCGCCGCCCGCCGCTCCCGCGCGCTGATGCTCGACGTGAGCAGCGCGACGCGGACGCCCAGCTCCGTGCAGAGGCCCTCGATCGTGAGGAAGTGCTGCTCGGCGAGGGTCTCGGTCGGCGCCATCAGCGCACCCTGGCGGCCGCCCTCGACCGCGCGCAAGAGCGCGTAGAGCGCGACGGCCGTCTTCCCGGAGCCGACGTCGCCCTGGAGGAGCCGCTGCATCGGCGTCGTGCGCGCGAGGTCAGCGTCGATCTCGGCGATCGCGTCGTGCTGGGCCTGCGTCAGGACGAACGGGAGGGCGTCGCGGTAGCGCGCGACGAGGTGCGCGGGCGGCGAAAGCGCCTCGGCGACGAGCACCTCCCGCTCCGCCGCCCGCCGCCGGAGCGCGATCTGCAGCGTGAGCAGCTCGTCGAGCGCGAGCCGGCGGCGCGCCTCCTCGGCCTCCGCCTCCGTGCTCGGGCGATGCAGCGCGAGGAGCGCGTCCGCCCGCAGCGGCAGGCCCTCCGCCGCGCGGGCCTGCGCGGGCAGGGGCTCCCCGCCGTCGCGCGCGTGGGCGAGCGCGGCCTCCGTGATCGCTCGGAGCGTCTTCTGCGCGAGATCGGCCGTGGACGGATAGACGGGCGCGAAGTCCGCGGTCTCGACGGCGTCCCCGACGTCGTACGACGCGACCTGGAAGCCGAAGCGGTTTCGCTTGCCGCGGAGGCGAAGCGGGGTGCCGGGCGTGAGTCGCGCCTCGAGCCAGGGCTGGTTGAACCACGTCGCGCGGATCTCGCCGGTCTCGTCGCGGACGTGCGCCGTCAAGATGTGCAACCGGCCGCGACGCCGCGCCGACGCGCGCCGCACGACCACGTTCAGCACGGCCTCCTCGTCGCCGAAGAGCTCCGCGATCGCCCGCTCCTCTGCCGCCGACTCGTAGCGTCGCGGACGGTGCGAAAGGACGTCGCCCACGGTGGCGAGGCCGAGCCGCGCCAGCTTGCGGCGCACCGCCGGCCCGACGCCCGGAAGCGACTCCACCGGCCACTCGAGCGTCTCGGGGCGCGGGATCGACCGTGTCGCGGGCCATCGTGCAGGCGGGTCCACACCGGCAAAGCCGGCCTGCCGCCGGGTTGTCGGTATCGCAGAGGCCACCGGAAGCGAGTCTACGACGAGAGTCGGCTCCACGACACCGCGCTCCCTGGCGTCTCAGGCGCGTCGCTGAGCCGGGCCGGAGGGCACAGTATGCGAATACGGGCCCGGAAGGCCCGGTGCGGTCAGCGGCGCGAGGCGGGCGGAGCCGGGCTCCGCCCGGCGGGAGCCCCCCGGCCTATGACGCCAGGGCTCAGTCCTGGAGCCAGAAGAAGCCGACTGCGCCGGGGCCCGCGTGGGTCCCCACCACGGCGCCGAGCAGCTCCACGAGGTCGAGCGTCGCCTTCGGTCTCGTCTTGGCCACGAGGTCGCCCAGCACGTCGACCCACTCCGGTGCGTTTGCATGCGCGATGGCGACGTGGAGGCCGTCGCGGTCGCCCGTGCCTTCGACGAACAGGCGGCGGAACTCCTCGAGCGCCTTCTGCCGGCCACGGACCCGGCCGATCGGCTCGACGACGCCGTCCTCGAGCGCGAGGATCGGCTTGACGTTGAGGAGCGACCCTGCGAGCGCCTGGGCCTTGCCGATCCGGCCGCCACGCTTGAGGTACTCCAGCGTCGCGGTCGTGAACACGACGCGGACGTTGTCGGGAAAACGGGCGACGAGCGCCTCGACGCCTTCGTCTGTCGTCCCGCGCTCGAGCCGTCGATCGATCGCTTCGGCCAGGAGTGCGACCGCGAGCGACGCGCTGCCCGTGTCGACCAGCCGCACGACGTCGCCGCCGAGCTGCTCGGCCGCGCGCTCGGCCGACGCGAGCGTGCCGGAGAGCTTCGCGGAGAGGTGCAGCGACAAGATCCGCTCGTAGCCGGCGCCGACGAGCTCCTCGTATACCGCGAGGAAGTCTCCCGGCGTCGGCTGCGACGTGGTCGGCAACGTCTTCGCCGCGGGCAGGCGGTCGTAGAACTCCTCGGGCGAGATGTCGACGTGATCGCGGAGCGGCTGCCCGTCGAACAGCACGTAGAGCGGGACGACCCGCATGTTCGCGTGGCGCTCCCGCGCGTCGAGGAAGTCGGAGGTCGAGTCGAGGACGATCGCCGTGTTCGCCCGCGTCAGCTCCACGCGGAGCAGCCTATTGCGTCCGAGAGCCGGCCGCGCTCCGTATCGCGGCGGCGAGCGCGTCGATCGGCCCGCCTTTCTCGACCAGCGCCACCGCACCTGCACGCAGGATCTCGTCCCGCTCCTCCGGGGTCGCCTCCGCGGTCAGGCAGACGACAGCGGCGTCGCTCGCGGCGACGACCGCGCGGGTCGCCGCCGCGCCGTCGATGCCGGGCAGGCGGTAGTCCATCACGACGACGTCGGGTGCGGAATCTCGTGCCGCGTCGCCCGCCTGTGCGCCGTCCCCGATCGCGCCGACGATCTCGAGGCCGGGCTGGAGCCCGAGCAGGAGCTCGAGCGACGAGCGATAGACGTCGTTGTCCTCGACGAGCAGGACGCGGATCGTCACCGTGCCCGACTCACTCCGCCGAGAGGAGCAGGGGATAGAGCGGCTGGCCGCCCGAGGTCACCTGGCCGTCGAGCCCGCGGGCCGCGAGCCGCGCCTCGATCTCGCCGGTCTCCGGCGCGCCCTCCCCGCGGAGGACCGTGACGTACGCGCGCCCGTTGCCCTCGAACCGGTCGAGGATCGCGTCGAGGACGACCCACAGGTCGGTGTCGGCCGCGAGCGCGCGGCCGTCGACGAGCCCGAGGAAGTCGCCCTCGGCCGCGGTCACCCCGTCCACCGTTGCGTCGCGCGACGCCCGCGTGATCTCCGCGGCCTCGACGGCGGCGATCGCCTCGCGTATGGCCGCCTCGTTCGTGTCGACGTCGTTCCGGGCATCGAAGGCAAACGCTCCGGCGATTCCCTCCGGAACGGAGTCGGTGGCGATCACACGTACGTCCTTCGTCGATTCCGCTGCCGCATTGTCGGCGGCAAGCCGGATGTTGGGGTTGTTCGGAAGGACGATCACGCTCTCGGCGTTGACCGCGGTGATCGCCTCGAGGATCTGCCCGACGGAAGGGTTCGTCGTCTGGCCGCCCTCGATCACGATCGCGGCGCCCTCGCTCTTCAGGATGTCGCGGTTGCCGGCGCCCTGGGCGACGGCGACGAGGCCGACCGGTGCCGGTGGCGCCTGGGCGGCGGCATGGAGCTGGCCGAGCCAGCCCTCCCGCTCGGCCGCCTGGCTGCGCATGTCGTTCACCTCGACGTGGGTTGCGTCCACGAGCCCTCGCAGGCGGCCGATCGCCAGCGCCCGCTCCGGCTCGTCGGTGTGGACGTGGACCTTCGCGATCGAGGCGTCGCCGGTGACGAGGAGCGAGTCGCCCAGAGGCTCGAGCTCCGCGTACAGGCCGTCGAGATCGAGGCCCTCGCCCTCGACGACGAAGCCCGTGCAGTAGCGGTAGAGCGACTCCTCCTGGTGGATCGACTCCTCGGTGAGCTCGTCGGTGACCTCGGGCGGCTCGGGCAGTGGCTCGCCCGTCAGCCCGTGGAGGACGCCGCGCGCGATCTCGACGAGACCGACGCCACCTGCGTCGACGACGCCGGCCTCCCGGAGCTTGTCGAGCATCTCGGGGGTTCGCGCGACGGTGTCGTCCCCGCGGGTGATGACGCGGCGGAGGGCATCGTCGAGGCTCAGCGACGCGACGTCCGGGCGCTCAGCCTCCTCGGCCATCTCGCGGATCACCGTCAGCATCGTCCCTTCGACCGGCTGCTTGACGGCCGCATACGCGCTCGTCGTCCCTGCGCGGAGCCCCGCGGCAAGCGCGCTCCCGTCGACCGCGCCCCGGCCGGCGAGCTCCCCGGCGATGCCGCGGACGATCGTGCTGAAGATGACGCCGGAGTTGCCCTTCGCCTCCATCGTCGCCGCCCGCTGGATCTCGCGCGCGACCTCCGCGGGGTCGCCCGATTCCGAGCCCGTGAGCGCAGCGACGATGCCGCGCATCGTCAGCGCGAGGTTGGTTCCCGTGTCCCCGTCGGGCACCGGGTAGACGTTGAGCGCGTTGATCCTGCGCCGGTGCCGCTCGAGGTTCTCGAGAGCAGACGTCGCGAGGGCCCGCAGCGTCCGGGTCGCGTTCACGGTCGTGCCCGTCTCACGGGCGCGAGTCTAAGTCCTGGGCCCCGACGGACCCGGGCCGCTAGACAGCCTTGACGACCTTGCCCGCCTTGAGGCAGCGGGTGCAGACGTAGTCGCGCGTCGGCTTGCCGTCGAGGACGAGCCGCACGCGCTGCAGGTTCGGGTTGAAGCGCCGCTTCGTGGCGACCATCGAGTGCGACCGGCTGTTCCCGGTCGCAGGCTTCTTTCCGCAGATGACGCATACCCGTGACATGGACGTGCCATGGTAGCCGAAGGACGGGCTCTGGCTTCAGCCAGAGCCCTTGTCAGACGTTCGCGCTTCAGCTTCGGCGCGGACGCCCGGCAGCAGCCTCCTGCTCGTGTGTGGACAATGGCGCGACCGCTTGCGAGGACGGCTCCTCGACCAGGTTGAGGACGCGCATGCCGTAGACGAACACGACCGTCCCGCCCAGCCAACCGCCGAGCGTCAGAAAGCCGAAGCCGACGAGCGTCAGGATCAACGAGCCCGCGGTCACCTCCCCGTCGACGTAGCCGCCGTGGCCCACGATCGTCGCGAGGAGGAAGAACACGGTCGCAGTCACCATCGAGAGCATGTGCACCGTCGCCGTCCGCCACAGGGGCGTTCCCCAGGTGATTCCGAGCCACTCGATGAGCCCCGTCGCAGCGGTCGGCCCGGTGACGATCAGACCCAAGATCAGCGCGAGCCACCAGGCCGTCGCCGTGTTCCGCTCGCTCACGCCGAGCACGCTCAGGACGGCGAAAGCCGTCGCGGCGGTGTAGATGCCGATCGTCGCGTCGGTCAGCGGCGGGTGAAGTGGATGCCCGGGGAGCCCTTTGACGAGGTAGCCCGGCCTCATCTGCGCGTGGAGGGTTTGGCGGAATGGCCCACGTTCCCAGGGTGCCGCCGGTCGTCGTGAGGCAAGGACGCAGGGAGCGCCCATATCAGTAGATATGGGCGCGACCGAGGACGCAGCATCACGGCGATCCGGCGCTCCCCTGGGAACATCGTGGCTGTTTCGCCACCCTCCTAGCTCCCGACGTCGAGCGCAGCCAGGAGGACGAGAACCAACGTCGTCACCGCGCCGAGGCCATGCAGACCGACGACTGCGATCGGGAACCGCTGCTCCGCCGGCTCGATCGGCCCGCTGGTCGCGGTCGCGGCCTGGGCGACCGCCACGCGCGCCTGGCGCTGGCGCTGCCACAGGGCGAACATCGTGAAGCCGAGCCCGGCGACGACGAGCAGCAGCACGAAGGAGATCCACGCGAGGGCGTCGCTATCGGTCGCGACGTAGACGATCCAGAGCACGAGGCCGGTCGCGGCGAGTGCGAAGTGACCGAGGATCAACGGCGGTCCGATTCGGCCGCTCTCGCGCTGGCGCATGCCGCCGTGCGAGAACCAGATCGCGAGCATGACCAAGCCGCCGCCTGCCGTGAGCACCCACGCGATCAACGCCGCCCATTCCAAGGCCCGCGCCTCCTCTGTCCAAGAGGCAGTGTTTGCCCGCCCGCCGTGGCTCGAAACATCCGGCGCGGCGCGCCGGCGCGGGAAAGTCAGCGCGCGGCTGCGGCCCTGAGGTTCGCGAACAGGTCCGCCATCTCGAGCGCCGTGCGGACGGCCTCGGCGCCCTTGGCGACTCGGGGTCTTGCCTGGTCCTCGCGGTCGAGGGTCAGGAGGCCGAACGCGACGGGAACGCCCGTCTCGATCGCCGCGAGCTGAAGCCCGGACGCGGCCTCGCCGGCGACGTAGTCGAAGTGCGGCGTGTCGCCGCGTATCACGCAGCCGAGGGCGACGATGCACGCAAAGCGGCGCGTCTTGGCCAGCGCCATCGCCGCGATCGGCAGCTCGAACGCGCCGGGAACCGGCATCACCGTGATCGAGCCGCGCTCGACGCCCCTCGCCTCGAGCTCGCGCAGCGCGGAGTCGAGCAGCGCGCCTGTAACGTCGCCGTTGAACCGGCTGACGACGATCCCGACGGCGCGCCGGCCGCCGTGCGCCTCGCCCTCGAGGACGGCATAGCCGGGCGGGATCGACAGCTCGCCCGGAGCGTGCTCCGAGCTCGTCTCGATCCGAGCGGGCGCGTCCTCGACCGCGGGATCTGGCTCGACCGGCGCCTCGGCGGGCTCCGCGACGACGGCGGCCGGAGGATCGTCCTCGGCCGCGGCGTCCTCGACGCCGGCCTGCTCCGTCGTGCCGTCGACCTTCGGGCTCGGCCAGCCCTCGAGAACGTTCTCGGTCGCGCGCTCGAGCTCGTCGTCGCCCGACGGCGCGTCGTCACGAATCCACGCGCGCTCGTCGTCGCGCCGCTCGAGCTCGTCCATCGGCCTCATTGAACCTCCCTCAGCGGTCATCGTGTCCGTAGCGCTCGTCCTGGTGGTGCAGGCGGCCGAGCGTGTGGCCGAGCTTCTCCCGCTTCGTCTCGAGGTAGCCGCGGTTGTCGTCGTTCGGCTCGACCTCGATCGGCAGCTGCTCGACGACCTTCAGCCCGAAGCCGTCGATGCCGGTGAGCTTCTTCGGGTTGTTGGTCAGGATCCGGATCGTCGTCAGGCCGAGGTCGGCGAGGATCTGGTTTCCGATGCCCCACTCGCGCGAGTCGGCCTTGAAGCCGAGCTGGAGGTTGGCCTCGACCGTGTCGAGACCCTGCTCCTGCAGCTCGTAGGCCCGAAGCTTGTTGAGGAGCCCGATTCCGCGCCCCTCCTGCGCGAGGTACAGGAGGACCCCCTGCCCCTCCTGCTCGATGCGTCGCAGTGCCAGGTCGAGCTGCTCGCCGCAGTCGCACCGGCGCGAGTGGAACACGTCACCGGTGAGGCACTCGGAGTGGACGCGGACGAGGACGTCGTCCCTCCCGTCCACGTCGCCCTTCACGAGCGCGACGTGCTGCTTGCCCGTGAGCGTCTCGCGGTAGGCGACCGCCTGGAAGTCGCCGTAGTCGGTCGGGAGCCGCACGGAGACGACACGCTCGACCAGCTTCTCCGTTCGCCGCCGGTACTCGATCAGGTCGGCGACGGTGACGAGCTTGAGCCCGTGATGCTCACAGAACTCCGTCAAGTCCGGGACGCGGGCCATCGTCCCGTCCTCGTTCATCACCTCGCAGACGACGCCGGCCGGCGTGAGCCCGGCGAGGCGGGCCAGGTCGACCGCCGCCTCCGTCTGCCCCGCGCGCTTGAGCACGCCGCCGGCGCGGGCGCGGAGCGGAAACACGTGACCCGGGTGGACGAGGTCGTGCGGCGTCGAGGTCGGGTCGACCGCGACCTGGATCGTCCGCGCGCGGTCGGCGGCGGAGATCCCCGTGGAGATGCCCTCGCGCGCCTCGATCGAGACGGTGAAGGCGGTTCCGTGCGGCGCCTCGTTCTGGTCGGTCATCTGGCGAAGGCCGAGCTCGTCGCAGCGCTCTTCGGTGAGGCACAGGCAGATCAGGCCGCGCCCGTAAGTCGCCATGAAGTTCACGGCCGCGGGCGTCACGAACTGCGCGGCGATCGTCAGATCGCCCTCGTTCTCCCGCTGCTCGTCGTCGACGACGACCACGAAGCGGCCTGCCCGGATCTCCTCGATCGCCTCCTCGATGGTGGCGAAGCTCGTCTCGGTCACCGCGCTCACCGGGCCATCGTAGCCGGGGTCAGCGGGCTTCTACGAAGCGCTCGACGTACTTCGCCAGCACGTCGACCTCGAGGTTCACCGACCCGCCTGGAGCGACCTTGCCAAGCGTCGTGGCCGCCAGCGTGTGCGGGACGAGCGCGACGGAGAACGCGCCGTCGAGGAGCTCCGCGACCGTCAGCGAGACCCCGTCCACCGTGATCGAGCCCTTCTCGACGCAGTACCGCAGGATCTCCGGGGGCGCCTCGACCACGATCCGGCGGCCCTCGCCCTCCGGCTCGACGGCGCCGATCGTGCCGAGGCCGTCGACGTGCCCCTGCACGAGGTGCCCGCCGAGCGGCTCCCCCGCGCGGAGCGCCGGCTCGACGTTGACCCCGTCGCCGGCCCGTACGCCGCCGAGCGTCGTCCGGCGCAGCGTCTCCGAGACGGCGTGGAAGCGGATCGCGTCTCCGTCGACCGCCTCCGCCGTGAGGCAGACGCCGTCGATCGAGACCGAGTCGCCCACGGCCGTCGTCGGGGCCGTTCCCGGAGCACGGACGACGAGCGCGAGCCCGTCCTCGCGACCCTCGGCTTCCTCGACGGTTCCGACCTCGCGCACGATCCCCGTGAACACGGCTGCGAGGCTACCGGCCGGCGAGCTGCTTGCAACAGTGTGTTGCAGAGTGCCGCCGACCATGCCTAGGCCTCCTGGAGCCGCCAGTCGAGCAGGACGTCGTCGCCGACGCGCTCGACGTCCGGCGGGCCGAGGTCGAGCGGCTCGGGCAGCTCGCCGAGCATCGGCGGACCGCCGCCCGCGACGACGGGGGCGACGAACAGAAGCAGCCGGTCGACCAGGCCGGCCGCGAGAAACGCGGTGGCGAGCGTCGGCCCCCCTTCGAGGAGCAGCGACTGGACGCCTTCCACCGCCAGCGCGGAGAGCTCGTCGGCGATCGACCCGGACCGGAGCTCGAGCTCCGAGTCCCCAGGCAGCGGGCCATGCCCGAACGCGATCCGGCGAGGCTGCGTGTCGACGGCGACGTCCCGCGCGTCGAGCCGCGGGTCGTCGGCGCGCACCGTGCCCATCCCCACCGCGACCGCGTCGACCGCGGCGCGCAGCTCGTGGACACGCCGGCGCGACACCTCGCCCGTGACCCATCTCCGGCCCGGGACGACGACGCGGCCGTCGACGGACACTGCGAGCTTGAGGGTCACGTGGGGACGGCCGAGGCTCGCCCACGTCCGCCACGCCTCGTTCTGCCGGCGCGCGCGCGGCAGGTCGAGCAGCTCGACCTCCACGCCGCCGGCCCGCAGCCGATCGGCGCCTCCACGGGCCTCCGAGCTCGGATCGGAGCATCCGGCCACGACCCGCGCCACGCCCTCGGCCAGGATCCGGTCGACGCAGGGCGGCGTCCGCCCGTGGTGCGCGCAGGGCTCCATCGTCACGAACAGCGTCGCGCCTCGCGCCGCGCGGCCCGCCTGGTCGAGCGCGACGACCTCGGCATGCCGGCCGCCGGCCGGCTCGGAGACGCCTTCGACGACCGTCGAGCCGTCGGACGCGACGACCACGGCCCCGACCGTCGGATTCGGGTATCCCCTCCCGGGCGAGCCCTCGACGAGCTCGAGCGCACGCTCGATGCTCACGCGGCCGCGGCGACGAGCCGCGTGTACGCGGCGGACGGGTCCGGATCGGCGAACACCGCGCTCCCGGCGACGAGCAGCGAGGCCCCTGCGGCGCGCACGGCCGCCGCGTTGTCCTCCCCCACGCCCCCGTCCACCTGCACCGGGACGTCCACCAGCGAGACGAGCTCCGCGATCCGTCGGAGCGCCTCGGGCATGAACTCCTGGCCCGAGTACCCGGGCTCGATGCTCATGCAGAGGACGATGTCCGCCTCGGCCTCGGCGGCCGCCCTTGCGGCGTCTGCCGGCGTCGTCGCCGGCTTGAACGCGATCCCGACGCCCATCCCGTACGAGCGCGCCGCCGCCGCCACCGAGGTGACGTCCCGTACCGCCTCGACGTGGAAGGTGACCGAGTCGGCGCCGGACGCCGCGAACTCTTCGAAGTGATGGGGCGGGTCGTCGACCATCAGGTGGCAGTCGAGCACGCCGCCGGCCGCATGGATCACGGGCGCGATCGAGCGGAGCACCACCGGCCCCATCGTCACGGGCGGGACGAAGTGGCCGTCGCCGCAGTCGAAGTGGAAGATCCGGCAGCCGGCGGCGAGCAGCGCCTCGATCTGCTCGCCGAGCCGGCGGAAGTCGGCAGCGTAGAGCGAGGGCTCGACCTCGGCGCCGCGGATCCAGTCGCTCCAGCCCACGGCGCGATCCTGTCAGGCGCGCCGCAGCCGCGCGACGAAGAAGCCGCTCGTGCCGTGGACGTGCGGCAGCGTCTGGAGGAACTCCGGTCGCGAGCGGTGGCGGAACGGCCCCCACTCGTCGCCGAGCGTCGGATCGACCTCGGCGAGGCCGTCGGCCACGACGGCGTCGACGACGTCCTCCGCCTCCTCGGCGTTGATCGTGCACACCGAGTAGACGACGACGCCGTCGGGCCTGGTCCGCTCGATCGCGGCCCGGAGCAGCTCGCCCTGGAGCTCGGGGAGCGGCTCGGCGCGCCAGCGGAGGTCGGGCCGGGAGGCGAGCACCCCGAGGCCCGAGCAGGGGGCGTCCACGAGCGCCCGGTCGAAGCCGGTCAGCTCCGGCGGCAGCTCGCGGCCGTCCGCCTGGACGACGCGGACGCCGGTCGCGCCGAGCAGGGCGGCATTGGCCTCGAGCTGCTCGGCCCGCGCCGGGTCGACCTCGACCGCGACCACCTCCCCCGCGAGCATCGTAGCCTTGCCGCCGGGCGCGGCGCACAGGTCGAGCGTCCGCTCGTCGGGCCGCGATCCCACGACGTGACCGACGAGCTGCGAGGCCCTGCTCTGCGGCCAGACGCGGCCCTCCGCGAGCGCGTCCTCGTCGACGTGGTCGACGACCCAGGCGCCGGGGACGTCCGGATCTTCGCGGCCCACGATGGAGCCTCGCACCAGGCGAACCGCGACCTCGGGCTCGTCGTTCTGCGCGGCCATCAGCGCGCGGGCGTCGTCCGGGCCGAGATCCCGCCACCAGGTCTCCGCGACCCAGTCGGGATACGAGTGACGCAGCGCAGCCTCCTCCGGCGTCGTCTCGGGGAGCGCCTCGCACAGCTCCCGCGCCCCGCCTGCGAGACGTCGGAGCACGGCGTTCGCGTACGGCACCGCCCGCTCGAGCCGCGCGCGCCGGACGAGCTCGACGGACTCGTTCACCGCCGCGTAGCGGGGAACGCCGTCGAGGAAGGCGAGCTGGTACGCGCCCAGGCGGAGCGCGGCTCGCACCGGCGGGTCGAGCTTGCGAACGGGGCGCCGGCCGATCGTCTCGATCGCGTGGTCGAGCGTGCGTGCGCGCTGGACGGCGCCGTACGCCAGCCGCTGCGCGAGCGCGCGATCGCGGTCGTCGAGCGCGGCCGCCGCCGAGCGAAACGCGCGGTCGGCGTACGCGTCGTCCTCGAAGACGCGCTGGATGACGTCGAACGCCACGCGCCTCGCGGGCGAGACGGCGCTCATCGCAGTCCGCGGCGCCACGCCTCGACAGGCATCCGCTTGCCGCCGTCCGGCTGCACCTCGAACGGCTCGAAGCTCCCGTCGGCAGCCACCTGCGCGCGCCAGACCGTCACGGGCCGGCCCTCGAGCTCTGCGCGGGCGCCGATGTGCGGGCTCAGGGCTCGGACGAGGCGGACGAGCTCGTCCGCAGGCCGCGTGAGGTCGAGCAAGCGGTCCTCCGAGCGGATCTTCTCGGCGTACGTGGGCTCGCCGCTCTGGGGGGTGAACGCAGGCGATGGATCCGCGAGGACGTCGTCGAGCAGCCGCGCCGCGACCTCGGCCGCGCGCGCGTACACCGACCCGGCGTCGTCGTCCCGGCCGATGGGAAACGCCTCCTGCGCCGCGATCGGCCCGGCGTCGAGCTCCGCGACCGTCTCGTGGATGGTGACGCCCGTCTCGGCGTCGCCGGCCATGATCGCGCGCTCGACCGGCGCGGCCCCGCGCCAGCGCGGCAGAAGCGAGGGATGGACGTTGAGCCACGCCCGCTCCGCGAGCAGCGCCGCGGGGATCAAGAGTCCGTACGCGCAGACGACGACCGTGTCCGCCCCGAGATCCAGGCCGGGTGTGGGCCGGGTCGGCTGCAGCACGGGGATGCCCAGGCGCTGCGCGACCTCCTTGGCGGGAGGCGCTGCGACACGCCGCCCGCGACCGGAGGGTGCGTCGAGCCTGGTGAGGAGCGCCGTGACCTCGTGACGCTCCGCGAGTCGCTGCAGGACGTCGGCCCCGAACGGCGCGGTCGCGGCGACGGCGATGCGGGCGACGGCAGCCTCGCTAGGGCGAGAGCACGAGTCGCGGGCGCAGCACGCCGAGCGCCTCGCGGCGAGCCTCGGGGTCGGTGCGCTCGATCACGAGCGTGCCGTCGAGATGGTCGAGCTCGTGCTGCACGACGCGCGCCGCCAGTCCTTCGAGCTCGAGCGAGACGGGGTTCCCCTCGACGTCGAACGCCTCGACCTCGACCCTCGTATGACGGTCGACGGGCACCCGCACCGGACCGAGCGAGAGGCACCCCTCGAGATCGGACTCCATCTCGCCGCCGACCGGCGTGACGGTCGGGTTCACGAGCACGCGATCCTGCTCGTCGGTCGTGCAGACGAAGAACCGGCGCAGGATCCCGACCTGGGTCGCCGCGAGCCCTATCCCCTCGGCATCGTGCATGAGCCCGAGCATCCGGTCGGTCACGCGTCGCAGCTCGTCGTCGAACGTCTCGACGGGCTCGGCCCGCATGCGGAGCACCGGATCGCCGTACTGGCGGATCTGCGAGAGCGCGATCTCCTTGCGAACGAGACGCTCTGCTTCCGCCCGCGCCTCGGCCTCGGTCAGCTCGGCGTGCTCGTGCTCATGCTCGTGGTCGTGGTGATCGTGGTCGTTGTCCGACACGGCGCCAGTGTAGCCCGGCCTATCCGGCGATCACGGCCTGCGTCTGGAGCGTCCGGCTCACGAGGCGGCCGCGGTCGTCGCGGACGTCGACCTGGAGCACGATCGTCGTCCGCCCCTTGTGAACGAGCTCCGCGCGCGCCGTGATCGAGCCCTCGCGGACGGCGGCGAGGAAGTTCGTCTTCGCCTCGATCGTCGCCGTCGAGGCGCCGTGCGGGAGGTTGAGGAACGCGAGCGCGGCGGCCGCCGTGTCGGCAAGCGTCATCAGGTAGCCGCCGTGGAGGACGCCTCCTGCCGTGCAGTGCTCGGGCTCCCACCGGCCCTTGACGACAACGGCATCCGGACCGCCCTCCACGCCCTCGAGGCCGAGGTGGGCGGCGAGGGGCATGCCGTCGCGGATCAGGCGCGTGAGGTCTTCGTCCACGGCGAGGTTCTACAGCGACTGGGGATCGACGTCGACGACGGCCGTCAGCCCGTCCCGGCGCATCGAGCGCGCGGCAGCGGCGAGCAGGGCCGACGCCCGTCGCGCCACGGCGCGTGGCTGCGTCGTCTTCGCGATCAGCTGCGCACGGTGGCGCCCTCGGAGCCGGAGGATCGGCGCGGGCCCGAGCAGATCCGCGTCGACGCCGTCGAGGCGTGACCGCAGCTCGCGGAGCGCGGCGAGCGGCTCTGCCGGGCCGGGGCCGGAGACGAGGATCGACACGAGGTGGCGGAAGGGCGGATACCCGAGCGCCTCGCGCCGCTCCAGCTCCCCGGCGAGGAACCCCGCGACGTCGTGGTTCACCGCGTGACGGAGCGGCGTCGCGTCGGGTTGGAACGTCTGGACGAGCACCCTCCCTGGGGCGTCGCGGCCGCTCCGACCCGCGAGCTGCGTCACGAGCTGGAAGGTCCGCTCCTCCGCCCTGAAGTCGGGCAGTGCGAGGCCCGTGTCCGCATCGACGACCGCCGCGAGCGCGACCCCCGGTACATGGTGACCCTTGGCCACCATCTGTGTGCCGACGAGCACGGCACCGGACGACGTCCGGAAGCGCTCGATCGTCTCGCGGACGGCGCCCGACTTCCGCGCCGTGTCGCCGTCGAGCCGGAACCGCTCGAGCTCCGGGAGGTGGCGCTGGAGCTCCGTCTCGAGACGCTGCGTGCCCGCGCCGATGCGCGCCAGCTCGACCGACGCGCACACGGGGCACACGCGCGGCACGGCTTCGACGCGTCCGCAGTGGTGGCAGTGAAGCGCGTCGTCGGCGTGGAGGGTCAGTGCGACGTCGCAATGCGGGCACCTTCGAGACGTGCCGCAGGCGCGGCAGTGCACGGCCGGCGCGACACCGCGCCGGTTGAGAAGGAGGATCGCGCGCCCGCGCCCGGTGACGACGCCGCCGAGCGCCTCGAGCAGCGGCGCAGAGAGCGGATAGCCCGCCTCGCGACGCAGGTCGACCAGGCTGACCGGCGGCATGGGGACGCCGATGCGCGCAGCGAGCGACGAGCGGCGAAGACGCGCCCAGCTCTCCGGCCTCGGCGTCGCGGACCCGTAGACGGCGACGGCACCCTCGAGCGCGGCACGCTTGGCCGCGACGGTGCGCGCGTCGTACCTGGGGTCGGACTCCTGCTTGTAAGCGGTGTCGTGCTCCTCGTCGACGACGATCAACCCGACCCCGCGCATCGGCGCGAACACGGCCGAGCGCGCGCCGACGACGATCCGCGCCTCGCCGCGCGCGATGCGGTCGCGCTCGTCGCGTCGCTCGGCGTCGCCGAGCGACGAATGGAGGATCGCGACCCGATCCCCGAAGCGCTGGCGGAACCGGCCGACCGTCTGCGGGGCGAGCGCGATCTCCGGGACGAGCACGATCGTGCCGAGCCCCCGCTCGAGGCCTGCGGCGCAGGCCTGCAGGTAGACCTCGGTCTTCCCGCTGCCCGTCGGCCCCTCGAGCAGGACGTGGTCGCCGACCCCCTGGTCGAGGGCCGAGACGATCCGCTCGATCGCCTCACGCTGATCCGCGGTCAGGGTCTCCGGCTCCGACTCGCCCGCGAGCGACTCGCGCAACGCGGGCGACGGGCGCTCGCCACGCGGCGCGCGCCGGACGGGCGCGACGAGCTCGAGCGCGCGGGCGGGCGTCGAGCCGTAGTAGTCCGCGATCCAGAGCGCGAGGTCGACGAGGGACGCAGGGATCTCGTCGAGGACGCGACCGACCGGCACCGGCTCCACGCCGTCGGGCGCCCCGACGCCGACGTCGGCCACCACCCCACGCGTCGAGCTCCGTCCCAGGCGTACCGCGACGATTGCGCCCTTGCCGACGTCCTGGGGCACCTCGTACGTGAACGGGCGCGCCAGCGAACGGGTCGGGACGAGCGGGTAGACGGACGCGAGAGGCATCCCGCGAGGGTACTGGCGGTCACGGCCGACCCGACGAGCGCGTCGAGCAGCGCCGATAGAGTGCCGCCATGGCCGGGCACGGGCACTCGATCGACGAGTACCTCGAGGTGATCTACTTCCTCGCCTTCCCGATCGGCGAGTACCGGCCGGCGGGTGAGAGCGCGATCGCCTCGCGCGTGGCGGAGATGCTCGGCGTCTCACGCGCCTCCGCCGGCGAGATGCTCAAGCGGCTCGAGGCCGAGGGGCTCGTGGAGCGCGGAGAGCAGAAGCAGGCGGTGCTCACCGCGTCCGGGATCGAGCGCGCAGAGCGGGTCGTGCGGAAGCACCGCATCATCGAGCGGTTCCTCACCGACTTCATGGGCTACACCGCGTCGGAGTCGCACGTGCACGCCGACGAGCTCGGCGACACGTTCACCGACGAGATGATCGAGCGGATGTACGAACGGCTCGGCAAGCCCGACCGCTGCCCGCACGGGTGGCCGGTCGCGCCCGACGTCGAGCAGTCGGAGAATCAGGGTCTCGTCGCCCTCGCCGAGCTCGAGCCGGGACAGCACGGCGAGATCGTCCGCCTCGCCGAGCACGACGGCGACCTCCTGCACTGGTTCTACGACGAGGGCTACGTCCCCGGGACGAACGTCGAGATGCGCGAGGCGCAGCCCGCTGCCGGCCAGCTCAAGGTCGTGCTGGCGGACGACGAGCGCGCGATCGCAGAGAAGGCCGCGCAGGGGCTCTACGTCCGCGTGGCCGCGTGACGCGAGCCCCCGTGCGGTGAGACCGCCCTAGAGACGATCGTCGTCCCAGTCGCGGTACCCGGCGCCCCCGCGACCGTAGTACGAGCCGAGCTTGCCCCGATACGACTCGTCCTCCGTCAGCGACTCGTCGAACTCGGGTGCGTTCTTGATCTGATCCTTCGTGCGGTTGACGTGGACGTGCTTCTCGGCCTCGTCGATTCGCTGGACGACGCCCGCCGGAAGCATCACCTTCTTGCCGAAGATCCACGGCCCCGTATCGACGACCAGGTAGCTCCGGCCCGTCTCGTACGTGGCCTCGTCGACCTTCCCGATCGACCCGTCGAGCGCCTCCACGCCGTACCCGGTGAGATCGATCTGCGGATCGAGCGTGTCGGCCCCGAGCTCGGTGACCGTGCGATAGCTCCACACCTCCATGGTTCCGACCTCCTTGTCGTGTCCCCTCTGGGGCCGGTACCCTCGCCCCGCCGGGAGGAAACCGCCTTCGTGGTCCGGCCGCAGCCTCATACTTCGGTGGTGGACTGGGACGAGGTCGATCCCGCGAGGTTGTTCGAGAGCATCCGCGCGCGCGGGCCGGCGGCCGACGCCGAGCGAACCGTGTGGGCGTTCGAGCAGATGCTCCAGAACGCGCGGATCGACGACGAGCTGCTCAGGCACCTGCTGGTCGCGGCTGCGAGCCTGATCGCCTACCACGAGGGCTCCACACCGCGCCACGTTCTCGAGCAGGTGTTCCGCCGCGCCGTCGCGGACGACGAGTGGCGCGAGCGCTACGCGCCGCTGCTCGCGTAGCCCGGGTAGCTCAGACCGCTGCCGAGGCCGTTAGGCCCGCCGCGGCACGAAGCGGCGGCGAAGCCGCCGCACTTCAGGGATCTGCCCCGCCGAAGGCGGGGATCAAGCGGCGGGAATCCGCTCCTGCGGATTCCCGCTTCGCGCGGCAAGGCGTAGCACGTCCGCCTTGTCCGTGCGCTCCCAAGTGAAGTCCGCATCGGTGCGGCCGAAGTGACCGTACGCGGCCGTCTTCGCGTAGATCGGGCGGCGCAGGTCGAGGTCGCGGACGATCGCCCCGGGCCGAAGGTCGAAGTGCTCGCGGACCAGCTGGGAGACCCGCTCGTTCGTGAGCCCGGGCGCTTCGGTGCCGAAGCAGTCGACGAGCACGCTCATCGGGTGGGCGACGCCGATCGCGTACGCGACCTGCACCTGGCAGCGTTCCGCCAGGCCCGCCGCGACGACGTTCTTTGCGACGTAGCGGACGGCGTAGGCGGCGGACCGGTCGACCTTCGTCGGGTCCTTGCCGGAGAACGCGCCGCCCCCGTGCGGTGCGGCGCCGCCGTACGTGTCGACGATGATCTTCCGGCCGGTGAGACCGGTGTCGCCCATCGGGCCGCCGATCACGAACTTGCCGGTCGGGTTGACGTAGAGGAAGTCCTTCGCCGTGAGTCGCGAGTCGTCGTAGAGGTCGCGGTAGTCCGCGTGGAGCACCGGCTCGACGACGTGCTCGAACAGGTCGGGCTTGATCAGGGACTCGACGTCGAGACCGTCCCGGTGCTGCGTGGAGATGAGGATCCGCTCGATCTCCACCGGCCGCTGCCGGCCGTGCTCGTCGACCTCGTAGCGCACGGTCACTTGCGCCTTGCCGTCGGGCCGGAGGTACGGCAGCACATCGGCCTTCCGCACCTGCGCGAGCCGGCGCGTCAGCTTGTGCGCGAGCATGATCGGGAGGGGCATCAGCTCGTCGGTCTCGTCGCTCGCGTAGCCGAACATCATCCCCTGGTCGCCCGCGCCGACGCGGTCGATCGGATCGGTGTCTCCGTGCTGCGCCTCGTACGACTCGTCGACGCCCTGGGCGATGTCCTGCGACTGCCCGTCGATCGCGACCATCACGCCGCACGTCTCGGCGTCGAAGCCGTATTTCGCGCGCGTGTACCCGATCGAGGCGATCGTCTCGCGCACGATCGCGCGGATGTCGACGTACGTCTCTGTCGTGATCTCGCCCGCGACGACGACCAGGCCCGTCGTGATCAGGGTCTCGCAGGCGACGCGCCCGGTGTCGTCGTCCCGGAGCACCGCGTCGAGAACGGCGTCGGAGATCTGGTCGGCGATCTTGTCGGGGTGCCCCTCCGTCACCGACTCGGATGTGAACTCGAACGTGCGCGCCCCCATGTGCGCCGCAGTGTAGTTACAGACCGGGATCCGTCTACTCGACCGTCGGCTCGCGCCGCATCAGCTGCGCGACGAGGTCGTGAAGCGGCGTCCCTCCGAGCACGGCGCACACGCCTTCGGTGATCGGCATCTCCACGTCGAGCCGGTGTGCGAGATCCCGGAGGACGGGCGCGGTCGTGAGCCCCTCGACGACCATCCCGATCTCGCGCGCGGCTTCCTCCGGCGTCGCTCCCTGGGCCACCAGCTCCCCGCAGCGCCGGTTGCGGCCGGACGGCGACCAGCACGTCACGATCAGGTCGCCCATGCCCGCGAGGCCGGCGAACGTCTCCGGACGTGCGCCCGCGACCTCCGCCAGCCGTCCCATCTCCGCGAGCCCCCGGGCAACGAGCGCGGCCTTCGCGTTGTCGCCGAGCCGCAGGCCGTCGGCGCCCCCTGCGGCGAGCGCGATGACGTTCTTCGCCGCCGCGCACAGCTCGACGCCGACGACGTCGTCGTTGACGTAGACCCGGAACGTCGACGAGTTGATCGCGAGCTGCAGCTGGACCGCGAGCGGCAGGTTCTCGCACGCGATGACCGAGGCGGCGGGAAGCCCGCGGGCGATCTCCTCGGCGACGTTCGGGCCCGACAGCACCGCGACCGGCCGGTCGACGACGAGCGTCGAGAGCCGCTCGCCGGTGTTCGGGTCGAGCCCCTTCGTCAGGCTGAGGACCGGCGCCCCGCCGGGAAGCGCCGCGACGACGTCGCCGAAGGCCGCGCTCGGAACGGCGACGACGACCAGGTTCGCCGCCTCGAGCGCAGCATCCTCGATGGTCGCGGCGTTCACGCCGGACAGGTCGACCGACGGCAGATACCTCGGGTTGCGGCCCGTCGTGGCGATCGCGGCCGCCTGGTCGGCGTCCCGGCACGCGAGCGTGACCGCGTGGCCGTGGTCGTGCAGCAGCCGCGCGAACGCGGTTCCCCACGAGCCTCCACCCACGACGACGACGTCCATCGAAGGCGAGATATATCCGCCGCGACTACTCCGAGCGCTGGAAGTCGATCGAGACCGGGACTCCCTGGAGGTCGAATCGCGACCGGAGCTCGTTCTCGACCCAGTAGCCGTAGTCGCGCGTCACGAGGCGCCGATCGTTGACGTAGATTCGGAAGCGGGGCGGCCTGGTTCCGGTCTGCGTCGCGTAGAGGAGCTTGAGCCGCCGGCCTCGCTCGCCCGACGGGCCGGGCCGCGCTGCCTTCAGCTCCGCGATCGCCTTGTTCAGCTTCGGCGTCGGGATCCGCGCCACGTGCTTGTCGAACTGCGTCTCGACGTGGTCGAGCAGGCGCCGGAGGCCGCGTCCCGTCTTCGACGAGACGGCGATCGCAGGTGGGCGCTGCCGCAGTCGCCGGTCGAGCAGTCCACGGGTCTCCTGGAGGTCGATCTCGGACACGTCCCACTTCGACAGCACCACGAGCGTCGAGCACCCGGCCTTGCGCGCGACGTCCGCGACGGCGAGGTCCTGCTCGACGACACCTTCGGACGAGTCGACGAGCACGAGGGCGACGTCCGCCCGCTCCGCCGCCTCGAGAGCGCGCAGCTCGGAGTAGTACTCGATGCCCTGGCGCTGTCTCCGCTTGCGCCGGAGGCCGGCCGTGTCGACGAGGACGAACGTCCTCTCGGCGCGCCTCAGCACCGTGTCGATCGCGTCGCGGGTCGTGCCGGGCACGTCCTCGACGATCACGCGCTCCTCGCCGAGCAGGGCGTTCAGGAGCGAGGACTTGCCGACGTTCGGTCGTCCGAGGATCGCGACGCGGATCGCCTCGTCGCCGATCGCGACCTCCTCCCTTCGCGGAAGGCGAGCGACGACGTCGTCCAGCAGGTCGCCCGTCCCGTGACCGTGCAGAGCGGAGAGCGGCACGGGGTCGCCAAGCCCGAGCCGGTGGAACTCGACCGCCTCAAGGTCGCGGCCTGGGTCGTCGATCTTGTTCGCGAGCACGATCACCGGCTTGCCCGAGGAACGGAGGATCGCTGCGAGCTCCTCGTCCCCCGGCGTGATCCCGGCCCTCGCGTCGACGACGAACAGGACGAGATCGGCCTCCTCGACCGCGGCCTTCGCCTGCCGGGCGATGTGACGGGCGAGCAGCCCCCGGTCGGCCTCGTCGACGCCGCCGGTGTCGACCAGGCGGAACGTGACGCCGTTCCAGTCGGAGAGCAGCTCCTTGCGGTCGCGGGTGACGCCCGCCGTCTCGTGGACGACCGCCGCCCGGCTCTGCGTCAAGCGGTTGACGAGCGTCGACTTCCCGACGTTCGGGAAGCCGACGATCGCGACGGTGCCGGCGATACGGGTCGGCTCGGATGCCTCGTCTTCCGTCACGCCGGCGGCGTCCCGTCCGGGCAACCGAGGCGTTGCACCTCCACGAGCCAGTCGAAGAGCCGGCGAATCTCCGCCTGGACGAGGCCCGATGCCTCCTTGTATCCCTTGCCGCCCTTCGGGAGCCCGTCGAGCGACATCGACTCACCCCAAGCGACAGAGACCCGTTGTCTGCTCCGGAGGCTCCAATCCTGCGTCCCATGGATCGCCACCGGAACGATCGGCACGCCCTCCTGGAGCGCGACCATCGCCGCTCCGGGCTGCACGACCCCCGGGACGCCGGAGCGCTGCCGCGTCCCCTCGACGAACAGTCCGAGCGCCTTGCCTTCGCCGACGACGCGGCGCATCGTGCGCACAGCGTCGCGATCGGACTCGCCGCGGCGGACAGGGAAAGCACCGAACGCGCGGATGAGCTGCCCGAGGCCGCGCACGCGGTGCGCCTCGATCTTCGCCATGTAGTAGAGCACCCGCGGGCAGGCCGCTCCGAGGGCCGGTGGGTCGAACCAGCTGAAGTGGTTGCACGCGACGACGATCCCGCCGTCGAGCGGAACTCGTTCCCTGCCGTAGACCTTCAAGCGCGAGGCGAGCTTGATCGCGACCCCGATCGTCGGCCGGCCGATGGCCCAGGAGACGTCGGCGACGTTCACCGCGCCGTCTCGACGAGCTCCGCGATCTGCGCGACGACGTCGTCGAGGCTGAGTGCCGTCGTGTCGACCTCGACGGCATCCGGCGCGCGATGCGTGTTCGCGGAGTCCCGCTCGTCGCGCCGGCGCAGCTCCTCGGCGAGCTCTGCCATGTCGAGGCCGTTGCGCTCCGCATGCCGGCGCCGCGCCCGCACCTCAGGCTCTGCGACGAGCCAGATCTTCACCTCCGCGTCGGGCACGACGACGACGCCGATGTCCCGTCCCTCGATGACCGAGTCGCCGGAGCGGCCGAGCTCGCGCTGGCGGATTCGCATGACCCGGCGCACTTCGGGATGGCGCGCGACAACCGGGACGGCGGCGTCGATCTCCGGCTCCCGGATCCGCTGCGTCACGTCCTCGTCCGCGATGGAGACCTGCCCGCCATCGGTGAAGGCGACGGGGTGTGCGTCGGCGAGGGCCTCGAGCGCCGGGCCGTCGTCGAGCGGGATGCCCTCGTGAAGCGCGAGCCACGTGAGCGCGCGGTACATCGCGCCGGTGTCGAGGTAGTGGAAGCCGAGCCGCTGGGCGAGCGCCCTCGCGACCGAGCTCTTGCCGGCGCCTGCAGGCCCGTCGATCGCGACGATCATCGCGCCGGAGGTTATCGGCGGTCCGGCTGCTCGACCGCCGACGCCTGGCGAAGCTCGTCCAGCATCTCGAAGAAGCCCGGGAAGCTCACCGAGACGGCCTCGGCGTCCGCGATCCGCACGCCCTCCCGCGACGCCAGCCCGGCCACGGCGCCGAGCATCGCCAGCCGGTGGTCGCCGCGACTCTCGATCCGCCCGCCGCGAAGCCGGGCGGGGACGCCGGTCACCGCGAACCCGTCGTCGCTCGCCCGGGCGCGCGCGCCGAGCGCACGCAGCGCGTCGACGGTCGCCTCGATGCGGTCGCTCTCCTTGGCTCGGAGCTCCTCGGCGCCGCGGAGCACACTGCCGCCCCGGGCGCACGCGGCCGCGAGCGCGAAGAGCGGCAGCTCGTCGATCGCGAGCGGCACCTCGTCGGCGCCGACGGTCGTCCCGACGAGGGTCGCGGAGCGGATCTCGAGGTCGCCCGCCGGCTCGCCGCCGATCTGGCGCCGGTTGTAGACGGTCACCTTTGCGCCCATGCGCTCCAGGATCTCGAGCAAGCCGGTGCGCCGTGGGTTGAGGTCGACCCCGTGCACGTGTAGCTCCGACCCGGGGACGAGCGTCGCCGCGACGAGGAACGGCGCGGCGGACGAGAAGTCCCCAGGCACCTCGACCTCGCCGAGCTCGAGCCGCGTCGCCGGCTCGATCGTCGCGCTCCCGGGACGGACGTGCACGCGGGCGCCGGCGGCGGCGAGCATCCGCTCCGTGTGATCCCGCGTCGGAACGGGCTCGACGACGGTTGTCGGCCCGTCCGCATAGACCCCGGCGAGAAGGACCGCCGACTTCACCTGCGCGCTCGCAACCGGAAGCGCGTAGTCGATCGCGCGGAGCGGGCGTCCCTCGATCCGCAGCGGCAGATGCCCGTCCGTCGTCGCCACCGACGCGCCCATCTGCCGGAGCGGTTCCGCGATGCGCTCCATCGGGCGTCGCGACAGCGACTCGTCGCCGGTCAGCTCGAACGTCCGCCCCTCCTGCCCGGCGAGGATCCCGGCGACGAGCCGAACGAGTGTCCCGGCGTTGGCGCAGTCGATCGGCTCGCGCGGGGGGACGAGGCCGCGGAGCCCCTTGCCGAAGACCCGGAGCGTCTCGCTGCCGTGCTCGTAGACGTCGGCGCCGAGCGCGCGGACGGCAGCGATCGTCGCCTCGGTGTCGGCCGACCTCCCGAACCCGGAGATCCGCGTCTCGCCGTCGGCGATCGCCCCGAGGAGGACGGCGCGGTGGGAGATCGACTTGTCGCCGGGCACGGCGATGTGCCCGACGAGCCGTGGAGCGGGCTCGACGAGAAGCGAGCCGCTAGCGGCCACGGGGCCGTAGTACGACATGGCCAGTCCGGCCCTCTTGAGAGAGAATGGTGTCTGACACCGACTGTCTCCGCCGGCACCTATCGCCCGCGCGAAGCGCCTCGACAAGCCAATCCTCGTCGCGCCCCGCTCGAGACAACAATCCACACGTCACTCGTCGATCACGGGCGCCGCGACGACCCCGTATCCCTGCTGCTCGAGGAGCTCGGTTGCCCGGCTCGCCTCCCCCTCGCCCGAGACGAGCATCGTGAGCGTCCCGCCGCGCTCGGCGGACACGTGATCGAGCTCGAAGTCCTCGACGTTGATCCGCGCCGCGCCGAGCGCCTGGAAGATTCCGGCCAGGATGCCGGGCCGGTCCGGGATGTGGATCCGCAGCCGATGGAGCTCGCCCGGGTCGGGGAACGCCGTCGCGAGCATGCGCCGACGGTGCCCGCTCGCCTCGCCGATCCAGCGGGCGAGGAATCCCGCGTCGCCCGCCGCGAGGGCGCGCTCGACTCCCTCGAGCAGGCGCCGCTGCTCGGCGAGGGCCCGCGCGAGCGCCTCGCGGTTGTCGAGGAAGATGTCGACCCAGACGCGCGGATTCGCGCCGCCGATCCGCGTCATGTCGCGCAGGGACCCGCCGGCGGCCTGGAGCGGATCGTGGCCGTCGATGCGGGTCGATCCCGCATGGTTGAGCAGGAGGTTCGCCATCACGTGCGGCAGATGGCTCGTCACCGCGACGAGGCGGTCGTGCGCGTCCGGCTCGATCGCCACCGGCCGCGCGCCGAGCGAGGTCACGAAGCCGTGCACCTGCCGGAGACGCTCGGGAGCCGTCGCCGCGGTGGGCGTCATGAACCAGGTCGCGCCCTCGAAGAGCTCCGCCGACGCACGACCCGGCCCGCGCGTCTCCGCGCCGCAGATCGGATGGCCGCCGACGAAGCGGGGATCGTCTCCCGCGACGGCGGCGACGGGGCCTTTCGTCGAGCCGACGTCCGTGACCGTGCACCCTTCGGGCGCACGGTCCAACACTTCGCGGACCGTGGCAGGGAGCTCGCCGACTGGGACGGCGACGACGACGAGCTCGGCGTCCCGGACCACGTCCACGATGCTCGAGGTCGGAGCCACGGCTCCGCGTTCGGCGGCCACCGCGAGATGCTCGGCGTCCGCGTCCCACCCTGTGACACGTGCGACCCCAGCACGCCGCGCGGCGAGCGCGGCCGATGCGCCGATCAACCCGGTGCCGACGACGCCGAGACGGGAGACGGTCATCCGGCTCTTCTCGCCGCAGGATCGGCGAAGCCGATCATGCGGCACGCATGAGCTCGGCCACGCGGAACGCGAGGTCGAGCGACTGGCGCGCATTGAGCCGCGGGTCGCAGAGCGTCTCGTACCGGTGATCGAGCTGCTCCTCGAGGACCTCCTCGGAGCCGCCGAGGCACTCGGTGACGTCCTCGCCGGTGATCTCGAGATGGACGCCGCCGGGCCAGCTGCCGACCTCGCGATGCGCGGCGAAGAAGCCCTCGATCTCCCGGAGCACGTCGTCGAAGCGGCGGGTCTTGTGCCCCGACGGGGCGAGGAACGTGTTGGCGTGCATCGGGTCGCAGGCCCACAGCACGGGCGAGCCGTTCTCGCGTACCGCGCGGAGGAGCGGCGGCAGCAGGTCGCGCACACCGTCCGCACCGAGGCGGGCGACGAGCGTCAACCGTCCCGGGATGCGCAGCGGGTTCAGGCGCTCGCAGAGCGCCACGACCTCGTCAGGCGTCGCGGCGGGCCCGACCTTCGCGCCGATCGGATTCTCGACCCCGGTGAGGAACTCGACGTGCGCGCCGTCGACCTGGCGCGTCCGCTCCCCGACCCAGAGGAAGTGCGCCGAGCACGCGTACCAGTCACCCGTCGTCGAGTCTCGCCGAACGAGGGGCTCCTCGTAGTCGAGCAGCAGCGCCTCGTGGCTCGTCCACACGTCGACCTCGTGGATCGAGCGCTCGTCGCCGAGGTCGATCCCGATCGCCTGCATGAACCGGAGCGCCCGGCCGATCTCGGTCGCGATCACCTCGTACCGCCGGCCCTCGAGCGAGCTCGAGACGAACTCCTGGTTCCACGTGTGAACCTGCGTCAGATCCGCGAAGCCGCCCTTCGTGAACGCGCGTAGCAGGTTGAGCGTCGAGACGGCCTGGTAGTAGGCCTGGATCATCCGCTCCGGATCCGGGGCACGCGCCTCGGGCGTGGGCTCGTCCGAGTGGATCGCGTGCCCGCGGAACGACGGCAGCTCGATCCCACCGACGTGCTCCGTGAGCGCCGTGCGCGGCTTCGTGAACTGACCCGCGATCCGCCCCACCTTCACGACGGGCAGGGTCGCGCCGTAGGTCAGGACGGCGGACATCTGCAGGAGGACCTTGAGCCGCTCGCGGATGGCGATCGCCGAGACGTTGCGGAACGACTCCGCGCAGTCGCCCGCCTGGAGGAGGAACGCGCGCCCCTCGACGGCCTCGCCGAGCGCGCGCCGCAGCGCCCGCGCCTCGCCGGCGAAGACGAGCGGCGGCAGCTGCTGCAGCCGCTCCCGCACGGCCTCGACGGCCTCGGGGTCGGGCCAGTCAGGCTGCTGGAGCACAGGCAGCGACCGCCACGACGACGGCGTCCACGGTTCGGTCACGGCCATGCGATCGAGTGTAACGGCGGCCGTTTTGACGCTCCGCGGCAAAACGGCTAGAACAGAGGGATGCCGGGCATCGATCGCCACTCGCTCTTCTGGCGCACGCACGCGTCGGCGACCATGCGCGGCCGGGAGCGGTAGGTCCTTTCGGTCGCGAAGCGAGCGAAAGGATCATCGTGAAAGTCTTCTCCGGCATCCAGCCGACGGGCGACAAGCACCTCGGCAACTACATCGGCGGGTTCCGCCAGTACGCGCGGACCCAGGAGCTCGGCGAGGCGTTCTTCTGCATCGTCGACCTCCACTCGATCACGGTCGAGTACGACCCCGACGACCTGCGCGAGCGTACGCTCGACCTGTTCGCGATCCTGATCGCCACCGGGCTCGAGCCCGAGCGGTCGACGGTCTTCGCGCAGAGCCACGTCACGGCGCATGCGGAGGCGGCATGGCTGCTCTCCTCGGTGACGAGCTACGGCCAGCTCGGGAGGATGACGCAGTTCAAGGACAAATCCGACAGGCGCGAGTTCGTCTCGTCCGGCCTGTTCACGTACCCGGTCCTGATGGCGGGCGACATCCTCCTCTACCAGACCGATCGCGTGCCGATCGGCGACGACCAGCGCCAGCACCTGGAGCTTGCTCGCGACGTCGCGGAGCGCTTCAACAGCCGTTTCGGGAAGACGTTCGTCGTGCCCGAGGGGATCTACCCGGAGGTCGGCGCCCGGATCATGGACCTCCAGGAGCCGACGAAGAAGATGTCGACGACGGGCGGCACCGAGCAGGGCACGGTGAAGCTCCTCGACGAGCCGGACACCATCCGCAGGAAGTTCCGGTCGGCGGTGACGGACTCCGGCCGAGAGATCCGACGGGCAGCCGACAAGCCGGGCGTCTCGAATCTCGTCGACATCCTGGCGGTCGCCACGCAGCGCTCACCCGAGGAGATCGAGGCCGCCTACGACGGGTCCGGCTACGGCGACCTCAAGCGGGACGTCGGCGACGCGGTCGCCGAGATGCTTGCGCCGGTGCGGGAGCGCTACCTCGAGCTGCGGAGCGACGAGGCCGAGCTCCGGCGTCTGCTCGCCGTCGGCGCGGAGAAGGCCCGGGTGGCGTCGGCCCCGACGCTCGAGGCGATGTACGAGCGCATGGGGTTCGTGCGGCCGGCGTGAGCCGCACGGTCGCGATCGCAGCCGGCGCGTTCGGGATCGCGGCGCTCGGCGGCGTCGTTCGAGTGAACCTCCACGGCGCCCCCCGAGTCGTCACGGCCGTTTTGCCGGGCCGTACGCCGGGTACGACGAGCACAGACTCGGCGCCCCATCACCGGCGCCAAGGTACTTCGACGAGGGGGTGCCCCGATGGCCAGGCGTGAGCATGCCCGCGACGACGACGACACGATCGTCGACGGAACCGAGGAGACCACCGTCGTCCACGACGACTCCGTGGGGGACCGAGGCAGCCCGGCGGGACCGCCGGAGGTCCCGGCAGGCGCCCCAGAGATGGAGCAGGCCGAGGTCCGCGAGTACGAGACCATTCGGCCGCGTCCCGACGGCGCGGTCGAGCGCGACGTCGTGCGGCAGGAGCGCAGGCGCCGGATGTCGGGGGACCGGTGGGCGTGGGTCCTGCTCCTGCTCGTGCTCCTCGCCGCCGTGGCGGTCGGTGCATGGTGGTACGCCACGCAGCAGACGACGACCGTTCCGGCGGTCGAGGGCCTCACCGTCGACCGGGCCGTCGCCCGGCTCCAGGACGACGATCTGAAGGCGGACATCGTCACGCAGTCGAGCGACAGGCCGCAGGGCACGGTCTTCGACCAGGGTCCGGCAGCGGGCACCGAAGTGGACAAGGATTCGACCGTGCGGCTCCTCGTGTCCGGTGGGCCGGAGACGAAGACGGTCCCGAACGCCGTCGGCCTGCCGGAGGCGGACGCACGCGACCGACTGGTCGCCGCGGGTCTTCAGGTCCGGACACGCGAGGTGTTCAGCGACAAGGAGCAAGGCACGGTCGTCGCGCAGGAGCCCGCAGCGGGCGAGCAGACCGACCAAGGTGGCAGCGTGACGATCAACGTTTCGAAGGGCACGGGCGAGGTCGACGTGCCCGACGTCGTCGGACTGACGAGGGCCGAAGCCGAGGCCGAGATCGAGTCGGCGAAGCTCACGCCGAACGTCGTCACCGTCCCGTCGAACGAGACCGAGGGCACGGTCGTCGCACAGAACCCGGCCGGTGGGCAGCTCAAGGTGGGCGAGACCGTGCGGCTCAACGTCTCGGCAGGCTCGACGTCGACGTCTACGTCTACGGACGCGACGACCGACACGACGTCGACGCCCTAGAGGCCGACGAGCCGGCGTAGTCGCGTCACCTCGGCGCGGGTCAGCTCGCGCCACGCTCCTGGCCGGAGCCGGCCCGTCCCGAGCCCTGCGTAGCGCGAGCGCCGCAGCTTGATCACGGGATGGCCGACCGCCTCGAGCATCCGCCGCACCTGGCGATTGCGGCCCTCGTGGAGCACGAGCTCGACGCGCGAGGGGCCGAGGCGCCGCGCGGTCGCGGGCGCTGTGCGCCCGTCCTCGAGGTCGACGCCCTCCGCGAGCGCCCGCAGGACGTCGTCCGAGGGCTCGCCGACGACGTCGGCGACGTAGGTCTTCTCGATCTCGTAGCGGGGATGCGCCAGGCGGTGGGCGAGCGGCCCGTCGTTCGTCAGCAGGAGCACGCCCGTCGTGTCCCTGTCGAGGCGCCCGACCGGCACGATCCGGACGTCGCCGGCGACGAGGTCGACGACCGTCGGGCGCCCCTCGGGGTCGCGGGCCGTGGTGATCGTTCCGCGCGGCTTGTTGAGGAGCACGTGGCGCAGCGTCTGCTTGCCGACCTCCCTGCCGTCGACGCGAACGCGGTCGGCCGCCCCGACGAACGCGTTGAGCGCGCCGGGCTCGCCGTTGACGGTGACACGTCCGGCCTTGATCAGCTCGTCCGCGCCGCGACGCGAGGCGACCCCGGCCCTGGCGAGGAACGCGTTGAGGCGCACCCGCGCATTGTCGGCTGTACGCTGGCCGCGGTGCGCGACTACGCCGACCTCACGCGCCGACTCGCCGACCTCGTCGTCGCCTACGGGGCGAACGTGCAGCCGGGACAGATCCTCGGCGTCTCGACGTACACGGGGAAGGAGGAGCTGACGCGCGAGATCGCGCGCGCTGCGTACGAGCGCGGCGCGCGGTGGGTCGACGTGGTCACGTTCGATCCGTGGGTCAAACGGCAGCGGCTGCTCCACGCCGACGAGGAGACCCTGGAGTTCGTCCCGCCGTGGCAGCTCGGACGGCTGGAGTGGCTCTCCGACGAGCACGCGGCGCGGATCACGCTCAACGGACCTGCGACTCCGGACGCTCTCATCGGCATCGAGGCCGCGCGCGCGGGCCGAGACCTGCTCCCCTACCTCCCCACCACCGGCGCGGTGATCAATCGGCGAACGACGAACTGGTGCATCGCGCCCGCGCCGACGCGCGGCTGGGCGAAGCTCGTCTACCCCGCCGTCGACGAGGACGAGGCCTACGACCGGCTGTGGGAGGCGATCGCCTACATCTGTCGACTCGACGAGGACGATCCAGAGGAGGCCTGGCGTCGACGGGCGCACACGCTCCAGAGCACCGCGACGCGCCTGACCGAGGGCGGGTTCGACGCGATCAGGCTCCGCGGGCCGGGCACGGACGTCACGATCGGCCTCTTCCCGTCGTCGGTGTGGCACGCAGCCGACTTCACGACCGTCGACGGCGTGCGCCACTTTCCCAACATCCCGAGCGAGGAGATCTTCACGACGCCGGATCCGAGCAGGGTCGACGGGCACGTCACGGCCACGCGCCCTCTCGAGCTGTACGGCGCGATGATGGACGGCATCCGGGTCGAGTTCGCGGACGGGAAGGCGGTGCGGATCGACGCGGACAAGGGCGCCGGAACGCTCCGCGCCCTCGCCGCCAAGGACGAGGGCGCGCCCCGGCTCGGCGAGCTCGCACTCGTCGACGGCGAGGGCCGGATCGGACCGCTCGGAACGGTCTTCTACGAGACGCTGATCGACGAGAATGCCGCGAGCCACATCGCGCTCGGCAGCGGCTACGAGCTCGGCGTGGCCGACCCCGCGGAGAAGGCGAACGTCAACGTGAGCGCGGTCCACGTCGACTTCATGATCGGGTCGCCCGAGCTGGACGTCGACGGCCTCCGCAACGGCGAGGTCGTGCCGCTGCTCCGCGCCGGCGCCTGGCAGATCTGATGCCGGGCGCTCGGTACGAGCCTCCCGACGCGTCGAAGGCGCCGCGCTACACCGGCGTCCGGACGTTCGCGCGCTGTCCGTACGTGCCCGACTCGCTCGACGGCGTCGACGTCGCCGTGATCGGAGTCCCGTTCGACACGGCGACCACGATGCGCCCCGGGGCGCGCTTCGGGCCCGAGGCGATCCGCTCCTTCTCGGTCATGCTCCGGCCATACAACCCCGCGCAGGCGACGACGGTCTTCGGTGAGCTGTCGGTCGTCGATCGCGGCGACGTCCAGGTGACGCCCGGGAACGCCGAGCGTACGGTCGGTCAGATCGCCGAGCAGCTCGAGCCGGTCGCGGCGGCCGGTGTGCGCCCGCTCGTGCTCGGCGGCGACCACACCATCGTCCTCGGCGAGCTCCGCGCTCACGCGGCGGTGCACGGACCGCTCGGGCTCGTCCTGCTCGACGCCCACGCGGACGTCTGGGATCAGTACTACGGCGAGCGCTACTTCCACGGCACGCCGTTCCGGCGTGCGGTCGAAGAGGGTCTGCTCGACCCGTCGCGCTCGCTGCTCGCGGGGATGCGCGGCGGGGTCTACGACGACGGAGACGTGCGGATGCCGGGCGAGCTGGGGTTCGAGCTGCTCTCGATCGACGAGCTCGTGGCGCTGTCGCCGGCCGAGTACGGCACACGGGTGCGGGAGCGCGTCGGCGGTGGGCCGCTCTTTTTGTCGTTCGACGTCGATGTCCTCGATCCGGCGTTCGCGCCGGGCACGGGCACGCCCGAGGCGGGTGGTCTGACGACACGCGAGGCGCTCGCCTACCTGCGCGCGCTGGCGGGACTCCGGTTCTCCGGCTTCGACGTGGTCGAGGTGAGCCCGCCGTACGACGGGCCGGGCCAGCCGACGGCGGTCGCAGCAGCGAACGTCGCCTACGAGCTGCTGACGCTGGCTGCCCTGGCTTAGGAGGCCTTCGCCTCGGCGACGGCGAGCAACCGCTCGCGGATCGCGTCGGCCTCGCCGCCGAGGTCGTCGAGCCGCGGCAGCTCGGCGAGCGTGTCGAGACCGAACACGCGCTCGAACAGCGGCGTGATGCGGTAGCGAACCGCTCCCCCAGGGCCGCTTTCGCGACCCGCCTCCGCCACCAGGCCGCGCTCGACGAGCGAGGCGACCGTGGAATCGGCAGCGACTCCTCGCACCCTGGCGATCTCCGGACGGGAGACCGGCCCGAGGTACGCGACGATCGCGAGGGTCTCGAGCGCCGCCTGCGACAGCGCCCGCTCGACCGGGCGCTCGAACAGCCGGCCGCACGCCTCGGCAGCCTCGCGGGCGGCCCGGAACGCGTAGCCTCCCGACGCCTGCTCGAGCACGATCCCGCTGCGGCCCTCGCTGTAGCGCTCCCGAAGCAGGCCGAGGGCGGTCTCGACCCGCTCGGAGTCGCCCTCCGTCGCGGCGACGAGCTCGTCGACCGTGAGCGGCTGCGACGCCACGACGAGCAGCGCCTCGATCGTGCGGGCGAGCGAGTCGATCGGCGTGCCGACGATCGTGTCGGTCGAGATCAGGCGGAGCGGACGTTCCACTGGTCGATCCTTTCTGTCTCGGCCCGGGAGACCCGGATTGGGGCGAACGGCGAGGCCTGTGCAAGCGCCACCTCGCCGGCCTTGCGCAGCTCGAGGAGGGCGAGGAAGGCGACCGCCTGCTCCACGCGGGAGAGGCTCGCGACCTCGCCGTCGAAGTCGAACACGCGCCGCCGCCGGAGAACGGCGCGAAACCGCTCGAGGAACTGCGCGACAGGCGGGAATCTGAGGGCCATGTGCGAGAGGGATACCTTCGGCGGGGGCACGGCCAATCCTCGGAGCGCAGTCGCGAGCGCCTCGGGATCCTGCGGCGCGAGCCGTCGCTCTGCACGGGGGGCGAGCGGCGCGGGCCCGAGGCGGAAGTAACGGTCGCGCTCGACGGCGAGCCGCTCCCGCAGCCAGCCGGCCGCTTCCTTCATGCGGCGGTACTCGGCGAGGCGGCGCGCGAGCTCCTCCGCGGCCTCCTCGGGCTCGAGCTCGGCGAGCTCCGCGCCCTCCTCCGGGAAGAGGAAGCGCGCCTTGATCTCGAGCAGCGCTGCGATGAGCACGAGGAACTCGCCGCACGCGTCGAGATCGATCTCGCCGCGCTCCTCGCGTTCCAGGGGCGGCGCTGATGTGCCGAGGCCAGAGGGGACAGTGCTCTGCACGGCCCCGGAAGGCATCGACACGTCAGCGTCGTCAGATCGGAGCGAAGCTCCGATCGGCCTGGGACGCGAGAGGTGCTCGACGAAGGCGACGACGATCTGAGCCATGTCGATCTCGGCCGGCTCGAGCTGCTCCTTGAGGACGAGCGTCAGGAGGAGGTCGAACGGGCCCTCGAACGCGTCCAGGTCCAGCTCGAGATCGCGAACCGGCGACGGCACGGGGTGAATCTAGCCGCGCGGTCGGACGCGCTTCTCGCCGGGCACGGCCATGCGCCGGCGGGGTGTCTCCGGCGCTCGGCGGGCGCGCGGCCTCCGGGCCGGACGTCCTCGCCGCTGCGACAGGGCGTACCAGGTCGTGCCCACGGCGATGCCGATCAGCGCGACCCAGGCGTTCAGCCGGAGACCCGCGATCTCGTGAGCCGGGTCGATCCGCAGCAGCTCCACCCCGAACCGGCCGACGCAGTAGAGGGCGATGTAGGCGGCGAACAGGCCGGGGGGGCGCGGACGGAGCCTCCGCTCGATGACGAACACGAGGATCGCCGCGACGGCGACGTCCCACAGGAGCTCGTAGAGGAAGGTCGGGTGAAAGGTCTGCTGGTCGAGGTACTGCACCGGACGGTTGAGCGGGTCGATCTCGAGGCCCCACGGAAGGTCGGTCGGCTTGCCGAAGAGCTCCTGGTTCCACCAGTTGCCGAGCCTGCCGAGACCCTGGGCCAGCACGAGGCCCGGGGCGAGGGAGTCGGCGAGGAGCCAGACGTCCGCGCCCGCCCGCTTCGCGACGATTCCGCCGACGAGGCATCCGGCCGCGATGCCGCCCCAGACGCCGAGACCGCCGCGCCAGATGGCGAACGGCCCCCACCACTCGTCCGGCACCTCGTCCCAGCTCGTCGCCAGATGGTAGAGGCGCGCGCCGACGATCCCCGCAGCGACGCCCCAGACGGCGCAGCGGAAGATCAGGTCCCAGTCGCCTCCTCGCGCGAGCCACCTGCGACCCGTGACGTACGTGCACAGCGCGATCGAAGCGAGCAGGGTGAGGCCGTACATGTGGATCGTCAGCGGGCCGAGATCGAGCGTGCCGTTGCCCGGCGAGGGAATCGAGGCGAGGATGCTCACCGCGCGGCGAATAGTGCCGGTCGCGTGAGCGACCTGTCCGGCTGAAGGCCGGACCAGCGGAGGGGGTCTGGGGGAACCGGGAGGTCCCCCCAGCGAGGACCGCGCACTACCCGATGCCCTTCGCGCGGAGCTCGGCGACGGCCGACTCGCCCTTCCGCAAGCCGGCCATGCCCATCGCCTCGAGCACCTCGGGCGCCTTGGTGAACTGGATCTCGCGGTAGTCGACGACCTGGAGGAGGTTGCCCCAGGGGTCGCGGAGGTCGAGCGACGGCGGCGGCGACACTTCGACGCCCGCCTCGACGGCGGCGGCCCGAACGGCTTCCTTGTCGTCCACGACGATTCCCACATGCCGGTGCACATCGGGCGTCTCCGTCCTCGACACCATGAGGGCGACGAACTGGTCGCCCATGTCGATGAACGCCATCGATCGGCTGCGCCCTCGCAAGGTCAGGCGCCCGAACAGGCGCTCCCAGAACGCCAGCGCCTCCTCGATCGACCCGACCTCGAGGGCGACGTGGTTCATCCCGACGAGAGCCATCGAGTCGAGCTTAGAGATCGCTGCCGCCCCTCTGCCGCCACGGCACACGGTTCGCGGGAGGGGCGCGACTGGAGCCGCGTCCTATGAAGGCGAGCCGATCGACTGTGGAGAGACCTATGCGGCCGGAGACCGGCTTTGCCGGCCAGGGGCCAACTGCGGCTGACCGATGCACGAGCCAAATGAGGGGCTGTTGGGGGGAACCTTCGGTCCCCCCATCCGTACTACAGGGCGTCGGCGTGGAGCCTCTCGCCGAGGCTCTGGAGCACCTTCGTCGCGATCGACGGCATCTGGTCCAGCACGGTGCGGAACGCGCGGTCGGTGACGACGAGGAGGCGTACGGGCGAGGTCGCGGTCACGGTCGCCGTGCGCGGAACGTCCGCGACGAGCGCGATCTCGCCCACGTAGTCGCCGGCGCCGAGATCGCGGATCGTCTTCCCCTTGCGGGTGACACGAACGGTGCCCTCCGCGACCACGATGAACTCGCGCCCGCGTTCGCCCTCGCGGATCAGCGTCGCTCCCTCGTCGAGGTCGAGCTCGTCCGCGAGCGAGGCGATCCGCTGCAGCTCCGACTTGGAGCATCCGGCGAAGAGAGGGACGGCCTTGAGGAGCTCGGTCTTCGCGTCCTTGTGAAGCCTCACCGGACGATCCTACGAACCCGAGCCGCTCACCCGCAAGTGGCGGCAGAACGCCGGACCGACGAGGTTTTACACGACCTTCACCGCGCGACCTCAATTCCCAAAGGACATTGGCGTAGAACAAAGCCATCCGGTTCGGTCGCTCGGACGTATAACCGACGAGCCGGTGTCGAGGAGATTGGGGATGTCGACCGTCAACGTCACCGCACAGGACTTCGAGATCGATCGCGTCGAGCAGTGGCGCGCGGACTCGCTCGAGCGCGCCGGCTACGACGCCGAGGCCGCGGCCGTCCTGGCCGCGTCGCCCGAGGTCGACCTCCACTTCGCGGTCTCGCTGCTCGAGCGCGGCTGCTCCGTCGCGCTCGCCCTGCAGATTCTCCTGTAGGCCGAAGCGTGCCTCGCCTGCGCGGCGCAGGCGTCGCCGCTACACCAGGGCGGCGCCGCCGAGGAGGGCCTGCGCCTCCGCGAGGAAGTCCGGGTCGGGCCGCACCCTGAACTCGGGGCCCAGCGCGTAGGTCTTCGGGCCCTCCGAGGTGTCGAGCGACAGGTAGACGGGCGACTCGCCCGGGAACTCCCTGACGAGCCGCGCGAGCTCGCGGATCACGCCGGCCTGCGCCTCGCGCGCGTCGAGCGCGAACCTCACCTCGCGCCGCTCCGGGACCGCCTCGAACGCGGTCACTTCGGAGGCGATCACCTTCGTCTCCCCCTGCTGCTTGTGATCGATTCGCCCCTTGACGACGAGGATCCGGTCGGTCGTGCACAGCTCGCGGGCGGCCTGGTAGGCCGAGTTGAAGACGACGAGCTCCGCCGAGCCGGTCGGGTCGTCGAGCGTGAGGAAGACCATCGGCTCGCCGCGCTTGGTGGTCAGGTGCTTGACGTCGGAGACGATGCCGCCGACCGTCACGATCTCCCCGTCGCGCCGTCGCTCGAGCTCCGCGAGGGTGGCGTCGGTCTTCCGCCGGAGCTGCTCGCGCACGCCCGAGAGCGGGTGCTCGGAGACGTAGAGCCCGAGGGTCTCCTTCTCGAGCCGAAGGAGCTCCTGCTTCTCGAACTCCGCCGAAGGAATCGAGGGGTAGTGTGCCCCACTGGCACTTTCGACTCCGTCGAAAGTGCCCGAGTCGAATAGCGAAGACTGACCCATCAAGCGGTCCTGGGCGAGCTTCTGGCCGTGCGCGAGCGCCGCCTCGAGCACGGAGAGCATCCCCATGCGCGACGCCCCGGTCGAGTCGAGCGCGCCGCACTTGACGAGCGACTCGAGCGAGCGCTTGTTGACGACCTGCGGGTCGACGCGCTCCGTGAAGTCCCAGACCGAAGCGAACGCGCCGCCGTCCGCCCGTGCCGCGACGATCCGCTGCGCCGCCGTCTCCCCCACGTTCTTGACGGCGTTCAGCCCGAAGCGGATCTTCCCCTCGACGACGGCGAAGTCGACTGCGCTCGAATTGACGTCGGGCGGCAGCACCTCGATGCCCATCTCGTCGCACGCGTTGACGTAGAAGGGCACGCGGTCCTTCGTGTTCATCACGCTCGAGATCAGCGCGGCCATGTACTCGCACGGGTGGTTCGCCTTCAGCCAGGCGGTGCGGTACGCGATCAGCGCGTAGCAGGCGGCGTGCGCCTTGTTGAAGGAGTAGTCCTGCGAGGACTCCATGTCCCTCCACAGCTGGTCCGCGACCGCCGGCGTGACGCCGTTCGCGGCGCAGCCGTCGAGGAACTGCGGCTTGAGCGACGCCATCAGGGCGTGGATCTTCTTGCCGATTGCGCGGCGGAGCGTCTCGGCCTCGGCGGGCGAGAAGCCGGCGAGCTGCTTGGCGATCTGCATGTACTGCTCCTGGTAGATGCAGATCCCGTACGAGTCGCCGGTGATCGGCTCGAGCCGCGGGTCGATGTAGTGGATCGCCTCGCGGCCGTTCTTGCGCGCCGCGTAGGTCGGGATGTACTGCATCGGCCCCGGCCGGTACAGCGCCACGAGTGCGATCAGGTCCTCGAATTCCGTCGGCTTGACCGCACGAAGCGCGTCACGCATCCCGGACGACTCGAACTGGAAGACCCCCGTCGCGTCGGCGCGGGCCAGCATCTCGTACGTCTTGGCGTCGTCGAGCGGCACCGACCCGATGTCGAGCCCGCCGATCAGCTCGACCGCCTTGTCGATCACGTCGAGGTTGCGCAGGCCGAGGAAGTCGACCTTCAGCAGCCCGAGCGCCTCGACGTTCTTCATCGAGACCTGGGTCACGACCTCGGCGTCCTGGCCCTTCTGCTGCAGCGGTACGACTTCGATGAGCGGCTCGTCGCCGATCACGACCCCGGCGGCGTGGATCGAGTCGGCCCGGGTGAGCCCTTCGAGCGGCCGCGCGAGGTCGACGATCTCCTTCGCGACCGGGTCATCGGCGACCGCCCGCGCCAGGTCGTTGCCGGGCTTGAGGGCGTCCTCGAGCGTCTGTCCCGGACCTTCGGGGACGAGCTTCGCGATCCGGTCGACGACGCCGTACGGGATCTCGAGCACCCGCCCCGCGTCACGGAGCGCCGCGCGCGCCGCCATCTTCGAGAACGTGATGATCTGCGCGACCCGGTCCCGGCCGTACTTCTCGGCGACGTAGTTGATGACGCGCTCGCGGCCCTCCACCGCGAAGTCGATGTCCATGTCGGGCATGTCCTTGCGCGCCGGGTTGAGGAACCGCTCGAAGAGGAGGCCGTAGCGCATCGGGTCGATGTCGGTGATCTCCAGGCAGTACGCGGCGAGCGAGCCCGCCGCGGAGCCGCGGCCGGGCCCGACCGAGACGCCGTTCCGCTTCGCGAAGCCGATGAAGTCCGCGACGATGAGGAAGTAGTCCGCGAAGCCCATCTCGCGGATCGTCTTGAGCTCGAAGCGGAGGCGGTCGTCGAGCTCGGGCGACGACGAGCCGTACCGCTCCACGAGCCCCTTCTCGCAGAGCTCGACGAGGTAGTCGAACGCGTCGCGCCCGTCCGGGACGGGGAACCTCGGCAGGCGGATGCGACCGAGCTCGAGCTCGACGTTGCAGCGCTCGGCGACCTCGAGGCTACGTCGCAGCGCTTGCTCGTGGCCGGGGAAGTCGAGCGCCATCTCGGCCGGCGACTTGAAGTAGAACTCGTCGGCCCCGAAGCGCCACCGGTCGGGGTTCTTCAGCGAGTCGCCCGACTGGATGCAGAGGAGCGCCTCGTGGCTCGACGCATCGGCGGCGTCGAGATAGTGGACGTCGCCCGTGGCGACGAGCGGGAGCTTCAGCGTCTCGGCCAGGCGCGGGAGGCCGTGGAACGCCGCCTGCTGCACGTCGAGCCCGACGTTCTGCAGCTCCACGTAGGTCGAGTCGCGGCCGAAGATCTGCGCCAACCGGTCGAGCTCGGCCTCTGCGTCCGCGTCGCGGTGCTCCGAGAGCGCGCGGGAGACCCGACCGGACAGACAGCCCGAGAGCGCGATCAGGCCGGGCGAGTGGCGCTCGAGCAGCTCCCAGTCGACGCGCGGCTTGTAGTAGTACCCCTCGAGGTATCCGAGCGAGCAGAGCCGGATCAGGTTGCCGTAGCCCGTGTTGTCGGCGGCGAGGAGCGTGAGGTGCGCGTGCCCCTTCGTCTGCGCGCGCCGGTCGTCGACGACGTACACCTCGCAGCCGAAGATCGGCTTGATCCCCTGGTCGCTCGCCGCCTTGTAGAGCTCGACGACGCCGGCCATCGAACCGTGGTCGGTGAGCGACACGGCGGGCATCTCGAGCTCAGCCGCCTTCCTCGCGAGCGCCGGGATCCGGCACGCCCCGTCGAGGATCGAGTACTCGGAGTGGACGTGCAGGTGGACGAAGGGCGAACCCACGGGAAGGCCATCGTACTGCCCCGATTGGACGGCCTTTCCTTGCGCCAAATGGCACGAATCCTCCCCGAACGGGGAGGTCGGTCCCCACTCGACAGCTCCCCGCCGAGGGTCGATAACTCGGTGTATGCGGCAGGTCCCGACGTCACTGAAGCTCCTTGCGGTCGTCAGCCTCGTCGCCGAGGCGACAGCCGCGGCGCTCGTGTTCTGGCATACGGGGCCGCGCACCCGGTAGCGGCGAGGCTCGTCTCGGCCCCTCGCAGGCGGCGCGAGGAAGACGAGCCGGGCCTCGCCCCTACACTGCCTCCGTGCGCATCGCCGTCACCGGCGCGTCCGGGCTGATCGGATCGGCGATCGTTCCGGCGCTCCGCGCCGGGGGCCACGACGTCGTCAGGCTCGTGCGCCGTCCTCCCGAGGGCGACGACGAGATCGCCTGGGACCCGGCCGCGGGGACGATCGACGGCGCCGCGCTCGCCGGCGTCGACGCCGCCGTCCACCTCGCGGGCGAGAACATCGGCCAGCGCTGGTCCTCGCGTGCCCGCGAGCGGATCCTCCGGAGCCGGGTCGACGGGACCGCCCTCCTGAGCCGCACGATCGCCTCGCTCGACCCTCGTCCGTCGGTCCTCGTCCACGCCTCCGGCGTCGGTTACTACGGCTACGACAGCCCCGTCGTCGACGAGACGGGCCCCCAGGGCTCGGGCTTCGCGGCCGACATCGTGGAAGCCTGGGAGGCGGCCGCGGAGCCGGCGCGCGAGGCCGGCGTCCGCGTCGTCGCGCTGCGGCAGGCGCCCGTGCTCGCGAAGCAGGGCGGGGCGCTCGCGCAGATGCTCCGGCCGTTCCGTCTCGGCGTCGGCGGGAGGATCGGCAACGGGCGCCAGTGGTGGAGCTGGGTGTCGCGGCCGGACGTCGTCCGCGTCTACGAGCTGGCGCTCGCCTCGGACCTCTCCGGTCCCGTCAACGTCGCCGCCGGCTCGACGCCGAACGCCGCCTTCGCGAAGGCCCTCGGCCGCGCCGTCCACCGGCCGGCCGTGATGCCCGTGCCGTCGCCCGTCGTCAAGCTCCTCTTCGGCCAGATGGGCGAGGAGTTGCTCCTCGGCGGCCAGCGTCCGCAGTCGAAGCGGCTCGAGGACGCAGGGTTCGCATTTGCGCACTCCGACCTCGACGCCGCCCTCGAGGCGGCGCTCCGCGGCTAGCCGAGAGGAGATCGTTCACCGTGCCATCGCTCAACGACCTCGGCTGGGACGAGACCTTCGCCGAGGCATTCGCCGCGCATGCCGCTGCCGGCCTCGTGCCCGGCCGCGTCGCCGTCCAGCACCGCGGCGCCTACGACGTGCTCACTGAGCACGGCGAGCTGCGCTGCGACGTCGCCGGCCGCCTCTACGACGAGTCGGCGTCGCCCGCCGACCTGCCCGCCGTCGGCGACTGGGTGGCCGTCGCGCCCCGCCTCGCGGAGAGCGCGGGGACGATCCACGCCGTCCTCCCGCGCCGAACCCGCTTCTCCCGGAAGACGGCGTGGCAGGCGACGGAGGAGCAGGTCGTCGCCGCGAACGTCGACGTCGTGTTCATCGTCACGTCGATGAACGAAGAGCTCAACCTGCGCCGGCTCGAGCGCTACCTGATCCTCGCCCGTGAGAGTGGCGCGTCGCCGGTGATCCTCCTGGCGAAGAGCGACCTCGCACGCGACGTCGAGTCCACCGTGGAGGAGGTGCGGTCGGTCGCGTTCGACATCCCCGTGCACGCCGTCTCGAGCGTCACGGGCGAGGGGCTCGACAGCGTGCGCGCGTATCTCCGGCCCGGTGTCACGGCAGCGTTGCTCGGCTCCTCCGGTGTCGGGAAGTCGACGCTGGTCAACAAGCTGGCGGGCGAGGAGCTGCTGCTCACACGCGAGATCCGCGACGACGGACGCGGCCGCCACACGACGACGCGCCGCGAGCTCGTGCAGCTTCCGGACGGAGCCCTCGTGATCGACACGCCGGGCATGCGCGAGCTCCAGCTGTGGGTCGCCGACGAAGGTCTCGAGGAGGCGTTCGCCGACGTCACGTCGCTCTTCGCCAAGTGTCGGTTCTCGGACTGCCGCCACGAGAGCGAGCCCGGGTGCGCCGTGAGGGCGGCCCTTGCCGACGGAACGCTCGCGCCCGAGCGGTGGGACAGCTACCTCCGCCTCCAGGCCGAGCTCGAGCACCTCGAGCGCCGGATCGACAAGCGCGCGGAGGCCGAGGCGCGGCGGCGCTGGCGGTCGCTCTCCCGTGCCGCCCGCAACGCGCGCCGCGCGAAGGGCGGTCCGTCGTAGCTTGTGTTGATTCAACACAAGCGTTGTCAGAGGCGGCCGCTGCGCGGGCGGTCTACGATCGCGCCATGACGACCGTCGGCGACATCATGACCCGCGACGTCCTGGGCGTCGAGCCCGCGACGACGCTCCTCGAGGCGGCCACGCGGATGCACGGCCGCAAGGTCGGCGCCGTTGTCGTAATGGACAACAACCGGCTAGTAGGGATCCTCACGGAGCGCGACGTGCTCCGCGCCGTCGCGACGGGCGGGATCGACGGCGCCGTTGCGGATGTCATGACCGCGTCGCCCGACACCGTCGAGGCGGACGAGAGCGCGGGCCACGCCGCGGCTCTGATGATCCACGGCGGGTTCCGGCACCTCCCCGTGGTCGAGGGCGACGAGGTCGTCGGGATGATCTCCATCCGCGACCTCGTGCGCGTGACGGTGGACGATCAGGCGCCGCGGGGCGCCTGAACACTGTCTTTTCGCGAAGCGGGATTCCGCAAGAGCGGAATCCCGCCGCGGATCCCCGCCTCCGGCGGGGCAGATCCCTGAAGCCGGCCGCCTCGCGGCCGGGCGGCCCGCCCTCCCTCATGGCGTTCTCCGTCTCGGTGGCGGTGCGTGGTTTCAGCCGCCGCCGACCGTCAGCCGCGGCCGAACGCCTCCTGCGCGACGTCCCGCCCGAGGCGGGCCTCGGCGTACCGCGACGTCCCGGGGCCGAGAAGCTCCTGCGCCCCGGAGACCAGCGCCCCGTAGGCGGCGCCCGCCAGGAGGCTGCCGGTCGAGACGCGTCGCACCCCGACGCGCGCGAGCTCGCCCACCGGCGGACCTCCGGGCAGCGCGAGCACGTTGACGGGCACGCCGACCGCCTCGACGACCGTACGGATCTCCTCGAGGTCGGTGAGCCCGGGCGCGTAAACGGTGTCGGCGCCCGCGTCCCTGTACGCAACGAGCCGCGCGACCGTGTCGTCGAGGTCGCCCACCCCGTAGAGGTGGTTCTCGGCCCGCGCGGTCAGCACCATCGGCTCGGCCGGCGCGTGCGCGGCCTCGGCTGCCTCGGCGACCCGCTCGGCCGCGATGCCGACGTCGACGATCGCAGCGGCGGCCGCGTCGTAGTCCTCGATGGAGCACCCTGCAGCGCCCGCGTCGGCGAGCAAGCGCACCGTCTCTGCGACCCCGCCCGCGTCGTTCGGGAAGCACGCCTCGCTGTCGACGTTGAGGGGGACGGTCGTCACGCGGACGAGCTCCTCGACGTGCCGGACGAGCTCCGAGCGTGTGACCTGCTGGTCGAGCTTGCCGATCGCCCATGCGTATCCCTGGCTCGTCGTCGCCAGCGCCCGGAAGCCCAGCACCTCGAGCAGACGCGCCGACGCGACATCCCACGGGTTCGGCATGACGAAGAGCTCCGTGCCCGCGTGCAGCTCCCGGAAGCGCGCGCGGCGCTCGTCGATAGAGGTGGTCACCGCGTCCAGGGCGGGGCGAGCTCGGGGTCGATCTCGTAACGGTCGATCGCCTTCTGGACGACGTCCGGCTCGACCGTCCCCTCGTCGGCGAGCGCCTTGAGCGCCGCCACGGCGACGTGGTGGCGATCGACCTCGAAGAACCGGCGGAGCGCGACGCGATAGTCGCTCCTCCCGAAGCCGTCCGTGCCGAGCGTGACGTAGCGGCCGGGGACGAACGGGCGGATCTGCTCGGCGAACGAGCGCAAGTAGTCCGACGCGGCGACGAACGGGCCTTCGCGATCGGTCAGCGTCTCTTCGACGTACGCACGGCGGGGCGTCGCGGTCGGATGCAGCCGGTTCCAGCGCTCCACCTCGAGCCCCTCGCGACGGAGCTCGGTGAAGCTCGTCACGCTCCAGACGTCTGCCGCGACGTCGAAGTCCTGCTCGAGCAGCTCGCCGCCGGCGATCACCTCGCGGAGGATCGCGCCCGAGCCGAAGAGCTGGACGCGAGGCGTCCGTCCCTTCGTACCCTCGCGCAGCAGGTACATCCCGCGCAGGATCCCCTCCTCCACCCCCTCGGGCATCGCTGGATGCCGGTAGTTCTCGTTCATGACGGTGAGGTAGTAGAAGACGTCCTCCTGCTCGCTCAGCATGCGCCGGAGCCCTTCCCGGACGATCACCGCGAGCTCGTAGGCGTACGTCGGGTCGTAGGCGCGACAGTTGGGGATCGTCGACGCGAGGAGATGAGAATGCCCGTCCTCGTGCTGCAGGCCCTCCCCGTTGAGCGTCGTCCGCCCCGAGGTGCCTCCGATCAAGAACCCGCGTGCCCGGCTGTCGCCCGCGGCCCACGCGAGGTCTCCGACGCGCTGGAAGCCGAACATCGAGTAGAAGATGTAGAAGGGGATCATCGCGACGCCGTGGTTCGCGTACGACGTCGCGCCCGCGAGCCACGACGAAAAGGCGCCCGCCTCGTTGATGCCCTCCTGGAGGATCTGGCCGTGCTGGTCCTCGCGGTAGAACATGAAGTCCTCGGAGTCCTCGGGCTTGTAGAGCTGCCCGATCTGCGAGTAGATCCCGAGCTGCCGGAACATCCCCTCCATGCCGAACGTGCGTGACTCGTCGGGGACGATCGGCACGACGCGCGGCCCGAGCTGCTTGTCGCGGACGAGGTTGTTGAGGATCCGGACGAACGCCATCGTCGTCGAGTTGTCGCGCTCGCCGCTCCCTTCGAGGACGTTCTCGAACGGCGGCGGTGTCGGCAGCGGCTCCGCCTCGGCCGACCGCGCCGGAAGGCTGCCGCCGAGCTCGGCACGTCGCTCGAGGAGGTACCGCATCTCCGGGCTGTCCTCGTCCGACCGGTGGAAGAACGCCCCGGTCGCCTCCTCGTCCGTGAGCGAGATTCCGAGCCGGTCGCGGATCGCGAGTCGCGCCTCCTCGTTCATCGCCTTCTGCTGGTGCGTGATGTTGCGGCCCTCGCCCGCCATGCCCATGCCGTAGCCCTTGATCGTCTTCGCCAGGATCACGGTCGGCTGACCCGTGTGCCGGGAGGCGGCGAGGTAGGCGTTGTAGACCTTCTGTGGGTCGTGGCCGCCGCGGCGAAGCGCCCAGATCTCCTCGTCCGACCAGTCCGCGACCATCGCCGCCGTCTCGGGGTAGCGGCCGAAGAAGTGCTCGCGGACGTACGCGCCGTCGTTCGCCTTGAAGGTCTGGTACTCCCCGTCGACGCACTCCTCCATCAGCTGCCGCAGCACGCCGTGCTCGTCCGCCTCGAGCAGAGGATCCCAGTTCGACCCCCAGATCACCTTGATCACGTTCCAGCCGGCGCCGCGGAAGTTCGTCTCGAGCTCCTGGATGATCTTCCCGTTGCCCCGGACGGGGCCGTCGAGCCGCTGCAGGTTGCAGTTGACGACGAAGACGAGGTTGTCGAGCTTCTCGCGGGCGGCGAGCGAGATCGAGCCCATCGACTCCGGCTCGTCCATCTCGCCGTCGCCCATGAACGTCCAGACCTTGCGGTCGCCGGCCGGGACGATGCCGCGCGCGTCGAGGTACTTCATGAACCGCGCCTGGTAGATCGCCATCAGCGGCCCGAGGCCCATCGACACGGTGGGAAACTGCCAGAAGGTCGGCATCAGCCATGGGTGCGGGTACGACGACAGGCCGCCCCCGCCCACCTCCTGGCGGAACCGCCGGAGCTCGTCCTCGCTCAGCCGCCCCTCGAGGAAGGCGCGCGCGTAGATCCCGGGCGACGAGTGCCCCTGGATGTACACGAGGTCGCCCAGGTGGTCGTCGGAGCGGGCGCGCCAGAAGTGGTTGAAGCCGACCTCGTACAGCGTCTCCGCCGACTGGTAGCTCGCGATGTGCCCGCCCAGTTCGGTCGACTCGGCGTTGGCCTGGAGCACGATCGCGATCGCGTTCCAGCGGACGAGCGCCGTCGCGAGGCGCTCGAGCTCCGGGTCGCCGGGCATCGGCACCTCGTCCTCGACGGGGATCGTGTTGACGTAGGGCGTCGACAGGCCGGCGCCGACGGGGACGTACAGGTCCTGCGCGCGGTCGACGACGCGATCGAGGAGGTACGCGGCTCGCGCGCGACCTTCGAGGTCGATGACCGACTCGACGGAGTCGAGCCACTCCTGGGTCTCGACGGGATCGCTGTCCGGGGCGTTCACGCTCATGCCAAAGCTTCTAACACAATGACCGCGCGCTGGCTGGGCGCGCTGGGCGAGTGTGATGCAAGGACGCAGGGCGCCCGAATAGCAGCGCCATTCGGGCAACCGAGGACGCGGCAACGCGCCGCACAGCCCGTTTCAGACGGCCCGTGCTTCGTTGTGTTAGGAGCTCTCACAAAGCCGTCCAGCATCCGAGCGGACCGCCGCGCCTCGACCGACGCGAGCAATGCACCCGGTCGCGGGCGGTCAACACAGCTTGTGACACTGTGTCACAAGCCCGAGTCGACGCGGCGCCTCGGAGGCCCTCTGGGCGAGATGGCGGTGATGCGTTCGTTCACACCGCCCCCGCGAACGTGTCCCGCAGGTATGCGAGCCGCGCGTCGCGATCCCGCGCGGACTCGAGGAAGCGGGTCCACGCCACGCGCTCGTGGCCGACCGCGCCGAGCTCCCAGACGCAGAACGTCGGCCGATGCGACCCCTCGAGCGGCCATGGGTGGAAGTCGCGGTCGTCGTCGCCGTCCTTTGCCCAGACGGTCTCCCACAGCTCGTTGTCGTTCTGCCAGGTGCAGACGAGGAGGAAGTAGAAGCCCGCGCCGCACCGGTGGAGGATCACGAATCCGAGCGCTGCGCCGAGACGCAGCTCCCCGAGGCGCGCCGCGTCGGCGAGGCCGAGCCGCGCGAGGTCGGACACGGCGGCCGGTACCGGCTCGTCGGCCGCTGCGACGTCGTACCACTTCAACACCGCATCGCCGAGCGCGATGCTCTGGCCGGGGACGGCGAGCTTGCCACGGTGCTCGTACGCGGGCCGGACGCCGTTCAGCTCGAGCAGGCTCACGTCTCCTCCTCCACGCGCGTGAAGTCCGCGATCCAGTTCGTCTCCCATGTCCTGCCTCCGTCGTCGGAGAACGCCTGCTCCCAGCGCGGGTTCGGCGTCGTGACCCGAGACCACGTGAACCGGACGAGGATCGGGCGCCCGTTCCAGACGTCCTCTCCCTCGAAGACGCCGACGTCGCCGTCGAATCCGCCGATCACCGGCGGGTCGAGCACGCCGAGACGCCGGCTGTCGGCCCAGTAGATCGACCACCGCTTGGTCACCGAGTCGAAGAACCTGAACGACATCCCAGCTGGGACGGTGTGGCTACCCACATCGTCTTCCCTGTCGTGCTCGATGTGGAGCTCGTCCTCGTTCGCCAGCCCGCCGAACAGCGGCCGCGCGACGCTCCAGGAGTCGAACTCTTCCCAGTCCTCCGACCCTGAGAGCCGTCGCTTGAGTCGGCGGTTGCGGCAGGTCCACGTCCCCATCCAGAAGTCGAAGTCCTGCGCCGTCGACTCCGCCTGCACGGTGCTCGTCATCGGTCGCCTCCCGTGTCGATTGCACGCTCGACCCTAGACGCCAAATAGGGCAGCTTCCGTCCTCTATTCGTGAGACACTCGACGCGTGCAGACGCCGACGGCCCGCCTCCTGGAGCTTCTCGAGCTCCTGCAGACACGGCCGCTCACGACGGGTCGCGAGATCGCCGACCGGCTCGCGATCGACGCGCGCACCGTGCGGCGCTACATCGCCGCCCTGCAGGATCTCGGCATCCCCGTCGAGGGTCAGCGGGGCGTGGGCGGCGGCTATCGCGTCCGCCCGGGCTACCGGCTCCCGCCGCTGATGCTCTCGGACGACGAGGCGGTGATCGTCGTCCTCGGGCTGATCGCGGCCCGACGGCAGGGGCTCGACAGCGACTCCGGCCCCGTCGAGGGCGCGCTCACGAAGATCCACCGCGTCCTACCCGATCCGCTCCGACGCCGCGTCGAGGCACTCGAGACGGCGCTCGGCTTTACCGCCACGACCCGCTCCGGCGCGCCCGTCGCGGGCGACACGGTGCTGCTCCTCGCCGAGGCGGTGAGGCGTTCCAAGCGCGTGCGCACGTCCTATCGAGCCTTCTCGGGCGAGCGGACGCGGCGCGAGCTGAGCCCGTACGGGCTCGTCGTCCACGCCGGCCGCTGGTACCTCGCCGCGCACGACCATCTCCGGGAAGACATGCGCACGTTCCGCATCGACCGTATGAGCCGGAGCGCGATCGTGGACGGGCCCGCGCTCCCCCCGCCGGACGGCTTCGACGCCGTCGGGCACGTGAGCCGCTCCCTCGCGAGCGTCCCGTGGGGCCATCAGATCGAGGTGGTGCTCGACCTCCCCCTCGACCGTGCGGCGAGACGCCTGCCGGCGACGCTCGCCGAGCTGCTCGAGTCGGACGACGGCACGCTGCTTCGAATGCGCGCCGACTCGCTCGACTGGGTCGCAGGGATGCTCGCAGGGCTCGGCTGCGACTTCACGATCCTTGCGCCGGACGAGCTGCGGGCGAGCGTACACGCGCTCGCGCAGCGTCTCGCGGCCCGCGTGTAGATATACCCTCGAGGGGTATACTTCGTTCGCACCGCGACGAAGGAGAGCGATGAGCGAGACCGTGACCTACAGCGTGCCCGCGATGCACTGCGTGCGCTGCGAGATGGCGATCCGCGACGAGGTGTCCGAGGTCGAGGGCGTGGAGAGCGTCGACGTCGATCTCGACGTCAAGGTGGTCACGATCCGCGGCACGAACCTCTCGGACGAGAGCCTGCGGGCGGCGATCGGGGAGGCGGGCTACGAGGCGGCGTGACCGCGACGGTCGACAGCCCGCGCGATCGCGTCGAGCTCGCGCTCGAGGGGATGACGTGCGCCGCGTGCGCGAGCCGCATCGAGCGAAAGCTGAACAAGCTCGCGGGCGTTCACGCATCGGTGAACTTCGCCACCGAGAAGGCGACCGTCGGCTACGACCCGAGCCTGGCCGCGGTCGGCGACCTGATCGGCGCCGTCGAGGCGGCCGGCTACCACGCCAGCCTCGACGCGCCGGCAGCGGTCGACGACCGCGCCGCGCGGACGCTCCGGAGGCGGCTCGTCGTCGCCGCGGCGCTGACGGTGCCGCTCGCCGCGATCGCGATGGTGCCGCCCTTCCGATTTAGCGGCTGGGAGTGGGTCGCGCTGGCGCTCTCGACGCCGGTCGTCTTCTGGTCGGGGTGGCCGTTCCATCGGGCCGCGGCGCTCAGCGCGCGGCATGGGGCCGCGACGATGGACACGCTGATCTCGCTCGGCACGCTCGCCGCCTGGACGTGGTCGGTCGTGGCCCTCGTCGCGCTCGACGACGCACACACGTACTTCGAGGTCGCGGCCGTCATCACGACGCTCATCCTGCTCGGCCGCTATCTGGAGTCGCGCGCGCGCCGCCGCTCGGGGGCAGCGATCCGCGCTCTCGCCGAGCTGGGCGCGAAGGAGGCCCGCCTGCTCCGCGACGGAGCGGAGGTCACCGTCCCGATCGGGGAGCTCGTGCCCGGCGATCTCTTCGTCGTACGTCCCGGCGAGCGAATCGCAACGGACGGCGTCGTGGAGGAGGGCTCGTCCGCCGTCGACCAGTCGGTGATGACGGGCGAGCCCGTTCCTGTCGACGTCGGGCCGGGCGACGAGGTCGCAGGCGCGACGATCAACGCGTCCGGCCGGCTCGTCGTCCGGGCGACCAGGGTCGGGGCGGAGACGACGCTCGCGCAGATCGCGCGCCTCGTCCAGGAGGCTCAGGCGGGCAAGGCGCCCGTGCAGCGCCTCGCGGACCGCGTCTCGGCCGTGTTCGTGCCGATCGTGATCGGGCTCTCGCTTGCGACGCTCGCAGGCTGGCTCGCGCTCGGTGGTGGCGCGTCCGACGCCTTCACCGCCGCCGTGGCGGTGCTGATCATCGCCTGCCCCTGCGCGCTGGGGCTTGCGACGCCCACCGCACTGATGGTCGGGACGGGTCGGGGAGCGCAGCTCGGCATCCTCATCAAGGGCCCCGAGATCCTCGAGCGCACCCGCCGCATCACGACGATCGTCCTGGACAAGACGGGGACGGTCACCGAGGGGCGCATGTGGCTCGCCGACGTCGTCCTGGCCGCCGGGGTCGAGCGCACCGACCTCCTTCGTGCCGCGGGCGCGGTGGAGGACGCGAGCGAGCATCCCGTCGCACGGGCCGTCGCCGACGGCGCCCGTGAGGAGCTCGGACGGCTTCCGGCGGCCGAGGGCTTCACCAGCCGCGCCGGGCTCGGCGTCGAGGCGGTCGTCGACGGACGAGCCGTCGTCGTCGGTCGACCGTCGCTGTTAGCCGAGCAGGGCGTAGAGCTGCCCGCCGAGCTGGGCCACGCGCGCGACGAGGCCGAAGCGGACGGGATGACCGTCGTCGCGGTCGCATGGGACGGCGCCGCGCGCGGGCTGCTCGTGGTTGGCGATCGGATCAAGCCGTCGAGCGCCGAGGCGATCGCGGCCCTGAAGGGACTCGGGCTCGAGCCCGTGCTCCTCACGGGCGACAACGACCGGACGGCCCGCGCGGTCGCCGCGGCCGTCGGGATCGAGCGCGTGCTGGCGGACGTGCTGCCGGCCGACAAGGTGGCCGAGGTCACGCGGCTGCAGCGCGAGGGACAGGTCGTCGCGATGGTCGGCGACGGCGTGAACGACGCACCGGCGCTCGCCCAGGCCGACCTCGGCCTCGCCATCGGGACCGGCACGGACGTCGCGATCGAGGCCTCCGACCTCACGCTCGTATCCGGCGACCTCCGCGCCGCGGTCGACGCGATCGCGCTCGCGCGGCGGACGCTTCGGACGATCCAGGGCAATCTGTTCTGGGCGTTCGCCTACAACGTCGCCGCGATCCCGCTCGCGATGGCCGGCCTGCTCGATCCGATCGTCGCGGCGTCGGCCATGGCCTTCTCCAGCGTGTTCGTCGTCTTCAACAGCCTTCGCCTCCGCCGGTTCCGAAGCGGCCGCGAGCGCGCGTTCGGCGGACCGTCCACGCCCCTCCGACGACTCGAGGAAGGCATCGCATGAGCCACGGCTACGTCGCCGACAAGGAAGCGCTCGTCAAGCGCTTGCACCGCATCGAAGGGCAGGTCCGCGGTATCGAGCGGATGATCGAGGAAGAGCGCTACTGCATCGACGTCCTCACGCAGATCGCGGCGGTGTCGACCGCGCTCGAGAGCGTCTCGGTCAAGCTGCTCGAGGACCACGTGCGCCACTGCGTCGCAGACGCCCTCGCCTCCGGCGACTCGGACGTCGCCGGCGAGAAGAGCGAGGAGCTCCTCGCCGCGGTGCAGCGCTTCTCGCGGACGCGCTAGGTGGCGGCGTCGGCGAAGGCCGCCATGCTCGAGTAGGTCGCGTCCGGCGTCGCTTCGGCGGGCGGGGTCGCGCCGAAGCCCGGCCGGTCGTGGCGGCGGTCGATCCACACGGTCGTCATCCCGAGGCGCTTGGCGGGCACGTGGTCGTGGAAGAGGCTCTGCGCCACGTGGAGGATCCGCTCGCGCGAGACCGGGATGGTGTCGAACGCGAGCTCGAAGTTCCGTGCGCTCGGCTTGTAGCTCTGTGCCATCTCCGCCGTGACGACCCAGTCGAACTCGACGCCGAGCCGCTCGTTCGAGGCGGAAAACAGATCGGTGTCACAGTTCGTGATCACGGCGAGTCGGAACCGCTCCTTCAGGCGGCGCAGCGCGTCCGCCGTGTCGGGGAACGCCGGCCAGGCGCCCACGCTCTCGGAGAAGCGCGCGATCGCGTCCTCGCCGAGATCCGCGCCCTGCGCGTCCGCGACGGCGCGGAGACCGCTCGCCAGCACGTCGCGGTAGCTCGCGTAGGGCCCGCTCTCCGCCTCGGCCTCCGCGGCCGCGTAGGTCTCGAGCAGCTCCTCGTCTCGCGCGTCGACCCCGGGGAGCGCTTCACGCAGCGCGGCGAGCAGGCCCGACTCCCAGTCGATCAACGTGCCGTAGCAGTCGAACGTGAGGACGTCGAAACGCGCGAAGTCGATCGCCATGGGTCAATCATGCGCGACGCCGGGCCGGGCCGCGACGTCAGGCCAGATACGGCTGCGGATAGGGAGTGAAGTCGTTCTCGGCCGACTTCTGGCCGATCGGCAGCTTGACGGGGCCGGCGGCCCGTGCACCGGCCACGGCACGAAGCGGCCGGCGCGGTGCGGGCGGGTTCGCCGACTGCGGAAGCGACGCTACGCCGACGGCGATCGCGATCACCGCCGCCGCCATCGTCGCCCAGTGCGCGCGCGGCACGGCGGACGCCGGTCCGAGTCGCCGAGCGGCCAGCGGCCCGCACCGATACGGCTCGAGCGGCGCGCCGCGCAGAAGCGCGGTGGTGCTCGCGATCTCGCCGGCGAAACGGGCGCAAGCCGCGCACTCCCTCAGATGGCGCAGGAGGAAGCGCCTGCCGAGGTCGTCGAGCGCGCCGTCGAGCCCGAGCGACGCGAGCGCGCGCGCCTCGTCGCAGTCGCTCGCACGCGCGATGTCGAGCCGCGCCTCCATCACAGCGTCGTACGCGGGTGGAAGGCGATGCCGAGCAGGACGAGACACACGCCGAAGCCGACGAGGACCGCGGACAGCTGGAACGCGTCCGTCCAAGTCGTCAGGCCCGACGAGGCCGCGGAGCGCCCACTCAGGCGCTCGCGACGCCGCGAGCGGCCCGGGTCGCGCAGCCCGACGAGGGCTCCCGCGGTGAAGAGGAGCGACCCGACGAGCATGTAGCCGGCCGAGACGGCACGCATCGCGCTCATGTCCGCCGCGGCGCCGATCGCGAGCGACAGGACCCCGGTCACGGTGCACAGCGCAACGAGCGTGAGCGCGAGGTTGCGGAGCCCTCGGCGGATCACGTCGCCGTCCCGACGTCGAGCGACGCGGCCGGAACCGGCGCCGGCTCCTCGGCCGGCTCCGCCCGTCGCATCTCGCTGTCGGTGAGCGGCCACTTCTCGAGCGGGAAGAAGCACGCCACCTCGTGCCGGCTGCGCCGCTCGGCGAGCGGCGGATCCTCTTGCGCGCAGACGTCCTGAGAGCGGGGGCAGCGCGGGTGGAACCGACACCCGCTCGGCGGGCTGATGGGGTTGGGAACGTCACCGCCCAGCACGAACGGGGTCCGCTGCCGCCCGACCCGCGGGTTCGCCACGGGCACGGCCGAGAGCAGCGCGCCCGTGTACGGGTGCAGCGGGCCGCGGTACAGATCCCGCGACGCCGCCAGCTCCGCGACCTTGCCGAGGTACATCACGGCGACGCGATCGGAGATGTGGCGGACGACGCTCAGGTCGTGCGCGATGAAGACGTACGTGAGCCCGAACTCCGACTGCAGGTCGCGGAGCAGATTGAGGATCTGTGCCTGCACGGAGACGTCCAGCGCGGAGACCGGCTCGTCGGCGACGATCAGCTTCGGGTTCACGGCCAGCGCGCGTGCGATCCCGATCCGCTGCCGCTGCCCGCCGGAGAACTCGTGCGGGAAGCGGTTGTAGTGCTCCGGGTTGAGGCCGACCACGTCGAGGAGGTCCTGCACGCGGCGCTTGCGCTCGAGCTCCGTCCCCATCCGGTGCACCTCGAGCGGCTCGGCGACGATCGCGCCGACGCGCTTCCGCGTGTTGAGCGACGCGTACGGGTCCTGGAAGATCATCATCAGCTCGCGGCGCACCGGACGCATCTCGCTCTCCGAGAGCCCCGTGATGTCGCGGCCGTCGAACCGCACGGTCCCGGTCGTCGGCTGGAGCAGCCGCATGATCACGCGCGCAAGCGTGGACTTGCCGCAACCCGACTCGCCGACGATCCCGAGCGTCTCGCCGCGGCGCACTTCGAGCGAGACGCCGTCGAGCGCCTTCACCGACGCGACCTCGTGCTTGAAGACGATCCCCTTCGTGATGGGGAAGTGCTTCGTGACGTTCTCGACCTCCAGGAGGACGTCACTCATCGCCCACCTCGGGCGGAAGGGCTCTGGCTGAAGCCAGAGCCCGGAGCCTGACGCACGACTCGGGCTTCAGCCCGAGTCGCTCCCATGAAGCCAGAGCCCGGAGCCTGGCGCACGGCTCGGGCTTCAGCCCGAGTCGCTCCCATGAAGCCAGAGCCCGGAGCCTGACGCACGGCTCGGGCTTCAGCCCGAGTCGTTCCCATGACGTCATGCCGCGGCCTCGGAGTCGAGGGCGAGCTCGGTCACGACGCGCTTCGACTCGGCGAGCTTGCGCTCCTCCGGAAGGAAGCACGCCGCGAGGTGGCTCTCGTCGAAGGTCGCCGGCAGCGCCTCCGGGAGCTCCTGGCGGCAGCGGTCGAAGGCGAACGAGCACCGCGGCCGGAAGCGGCACCCGCGCGGCGGACGGAGCAGCGAGGGCGGCTGACCGACGATCTGGGTGAGCCGCTCGAGCTCGACGTCGAGCCGCGGAAGGGAACCGAGCAGCCCCCACGTGTACGGATGCAGGGGCTGCTCGAACAGCGAGTACACGGGTGCGTGCTCGGCGACCCGAGCCGCGTACATCACGACGATGTCGTCCGCCGTTTCGGCGACGACGCCCAGATCGTGCGTGATGAGGACGACGGCCGTTCCGTGGTCTCGCTGTAGCTGCTGGATCAGTCCCAGGATCTGCGCTTGGGTCGTGACGTCGAGCGCGGTCGTGGGCTCGTCGGCGATGAGGAGCGCCGGGTCGTTGATGAGCGCCATCGCGATCATCACGCGCTGGCGCATCCCGCCCGAGAACTGGTGCGGGTAGTCGTCGATCCGGCGCTCGGCGCGCGGGATGCCGACCTCCTTGAGCCCTTCGAGCGCCAGCTGGCGCGCCTGACGGGTCGTGACGTCCTGGTGGAGCATCACCGCCTCGACGAGCTGGTCGCCGACCGTCAACACCGGGTTCAGCGACGTCATCGGGTCCTGGAAGATCATCGAGATCTCGCTGCCGCGGAGCGCGCGGAGCCGCCGCTTCGACGCCTGGAGGAGGTTCTCGCCGCGGAACAGCGCCTCGCCGGTCGACACCGAGACGTGCTTCTTCGAGCCGCGGAGGAACGCCTCCATCTGCTCGCCGGGCGCGGTGTCGTCGCGGACGGAGATCCGGCCCGGCTTCGGGTTCAGGTCGAGGATCGACATCATCGTGACGCTCTTGCCGGAGCCGGACTCGCCGACGACACCGACCGTCTGGCCGGGCCGGATGTCGAACGAAACCCCGTCGACCGCCTTGACGATCCCGTCGTCCGTCTTGAAGTACGTGCGCAGGTCGCGCACCTCGAGAAGAGCGTCAGGGCTCTGGCTCGAACCAGAGCCCAGGTCTGAAGTCACGACCCGGTCGGTCACGCGAGCCTGATCCTCGGGTCGATGTACGCGTAGACGATGTCGACGATCAGGTTGAGGACGATGATCGCGAGCGTCGCGAACACGACGACGCCCTGCATCGTCGGGAGGTCGAGGTTGAGGACGCTGTTCAGGGCAAGGCGGCCGAGGCCCGGGAGGTTGAAGATCGCCTCCGTGAAGATCGCGCCGCCGAGGGCTACGCCGATGTCGAGCCCGAGCATCGTCACGACCGGCAGGAGCGCGTTGCGCAGCACGTGCCTGCGGATGACGAGGCTCTCGGGCGCGCCCTTCGCCCGCGCGGTGCGAACGTAGTCCTCCCCGAGCGTGTCCATCACGTTCGACCGGATCATCCGGGCGTAGCTCGCGGCGAAGAGCACCGCGAAGGTCACCCACGGCAGGATCATGTGATACGCCCAGTCGGCCGGGCCGCCGCACGTCGCGCCGTCCGGCGGCGAGAACACGTCGCAGTAGCCCGCGTTCGGCGTCAGGCCCCACTTGAAGCCCACGAAGTACTGGAGCAGCAGGCCGATCCATACCACGGGGGCCGAGATCCCGATGAGGATGAAGATCATCGTCGCCCTGTCGATCAGGGACCGCGGCCGCAATGCCGAGATCACGCCGACGGGCAGCGCGATGAGCATCCAGAGGATGGCGCCGCCGATCACGAGCGCCGCCGTGACCGGCACGGCCTCGCCGATCATCTCGTTCACCGAGCGCCGGTTCGCGTACGAGCGGCCGAGCGAATGGTCGACCACGAGCCGCTTGAGGAAGAGCCCGTACTGCTCGTGGATCGGCCGGTCGAGGCCGAGCTGGTGCGCGACGCGCTCGACGTCCTCCGCCGTGGCGGACTTTCCCGCCGCGAGACGCGCGGGGTCGGCCGGGAGCAGGAAGAAGAGGACGTACGTGATCAGGGTGACGCCGACGAACAAGACGGCGGCCCACAGAATGCGACGGATGAGGTACTGGGTCATGGTCGTCTCGTTTCGGTTCCGGTGAGAGGCGGCCGTCGCCGCCCCTCACCGGAGGGCGTGGCTACTTCAGGCAGATGAGGTTCAGGAGCGGCCCGCTGCCGTGGGCCTCGTTGACGGTGATGCAGCCAACGCGAGACGACAGGAAGATCCGGTCGTTCGAGTTGACGAGCGGCGCCCACGGCGGGTTCTCCCGCATGAGCGCTCCGTCGAGCGCCGCGTACGCCGTGCCGCGCTTCGGACCGGTCAGAAGCGACGCCTGCGTCATCTGACGGTTGAACTTCGCGACGTTGAAGTACGCGTAGTTGTTGTGCTGGGGCTGGGTGATCTGCTTCCCGTCCAGCAGGATGTTCACGAAGTCGTACGGGTCGGCGTAGTCCGCTCCCCACCGCTCAACGGTCATGTCGAAGGTCGCGGTCTGCGGGTTGCCGGCGTTCGTGAACTGCTGCGCGCGCGGCATCAGCCGGATCTCGGCGTCGATGCCGATCTGCCGCAGGTTGTACTGGATCAGCTGTGCCTGCAACGGAGCGACGCCGGTGTTTGCCGACCAGAGCACGGCCTTCCCGCCGCGCACGTTCCCACCGGCGAGCTTCTTGGCCTGCTTGGTCGTGTTCGCCGTCACCCGGAGCGGATAGATCCCCTGCGGCTTGTAGCCGAGCATCCCGGGCGGGAGGATCTGCCCGGTCCGCTTGCCGTAGAGGTAGCCGCCCTGCGCGGAGAACGCCTGCCGGTCGACCGCCCAGTTGACGGCCTTCGCCAGCTGCGGGTTGTCCTTGAACAGCGGCCGGTTGTGGTTCATCGCGACGTACCGGACGTCGAGGAGCGGCCGCACCTGGACGCGACCGTCCTTCTTGTTCAGCCCGTACTTCTGGACGACGTTCTTCCACTCCGTCGGCGGGATGCCGCCGGAGGCGTAGTCGGACGTCCCCTTCTCGACGTTCTGGAACTCGACCGCGACGTCGTTGCCGATGTTCACCTGGATGGTGTCGGCGTTCGCCGTGCGGCCGCCCTTGTAGTTCGGGTTCCGCTTGAGGGTGATCGAACGGCCGGGCGTCCGCGATGCGAAGTAGTACGGGCCGCACGACGCGTAGTCGTTGATGCCGTTCGCGTCGATCTGGCCGGCGAGCTTCGTGTCGATCGCCTGGACGAACGGCATCGTCAGCCGGGCGAGGAAGTCCGGCGACGCCTTGGTCAGCTTGACGACGAACTTGTTGCCCTTCGCCGAGACGCCGGAGATCCGCTGGGCCTTGCCGTCGATGACGGCTTGAGCACCCTTGACGATGTCGAGGAACTGCACGCCGGTCGACTGCATCTTCGGGTTCGCGAACCGGTTGAAGGAGTCGACGAAGCTCCGCGCCGTCACCGCCTGCCCGTTCGAGAACTTGAAGCCCGGCTTGATCGTGAACGTGTACGTCTTGCCGTCCTTCGAGACCAGCGGCAGCCCTGCCGCGACCTCGGGCGTTGCGACGGCACCTGCTGCGCCCTCTTTGTCCTGCCAGTTCATGAGCTTGCAGGCCGTGGCAGCCTCGAGCTTCCACGTCTCGCCGTAGTAGCTCAGCTGCGGGTCGACGTAGTCGACGTCCGAGCTGAACTCGATGACGATCGTGCCCCCTCGCTTCGCGGCCGGTGCGGCCGTCGAAGCAGCGGTCAGCAGCAGCGCGAGGCTCGTGGTCGCCAAGACGACCCCGAGTAGGCGCTTACCGTTCATTGCGCTCCTTTCGATGGAAACGGTGGTGCCGTCAAGGCTTTCGTGGCCGCGCTCATCGCGAGCCCCTCGGGTCGAACGCGTCGCGCAGGCCGTCGCCGAGCAGGTTGAACGCGAGCGTCGTGAAGAGGAGAGCGATCCCCGGCCAGACCATCAAGAGCGGCCGCGAGGTGTAGTACTGCGGCGCGTCTGCGAGGAGGTTGCCCCAGCTCGCGGTCGGGAGCTGGATGCCGAGCCCGAGGAAGGAGAGGCCCGCCTCCGCGAGGATGAATGCCGCGACGTTGAGCGTCGCGAGCACGATCAGCGGTCCCACGAGGTGCGGGAAGATGTGCGAGCGGATGATCCGCCAGTTGCTCGCGCCGACCATCCGCGCGGCCTCGACGAACTCCTTCTCGCGCAGCGACAGCGCGACGCTGCGCATCACGCGGGCCGAGTAGAACCACCCGAGCAGCCCGAACACCAGGATCAGCGTCACGACCCCCTGGCCGAGGAAGCCGAACGTGACCTTGTTGAGGCGCGTGCCGAGGGTCGCGGCAAGCGTGATCACGAACAGGAGGTACGGGAACGCCATCGTCAGCTCGATCGAGCGCGAGATGATCGTGTCGGCGATCCCTCGGTGGAACCCTGCGATCGCCCCGAGGATCGAGCCGAGCAGGAGCGACAGGAGCGTCGCCCCGACGCCGACCTCGAGCGACACCTGTGCGCCGTACAGCAGGCGCAGGAACTCGTCCCGCGCGAGCGTCGAGTCCGAGCCGAGCACGAACAGCTGCTGGTCGACGTCCCCGCTCTCGGTCAGCTTCCCGACGTGCGTCCACGGGCCGGCCGGGAGCTGGTCGGCGTCGAGCCCGCCGGAGACGAGGAACGGCTCGTTCGGGCCGTGCCCGAGCAGCTTGGACGCGAGGGGCGCCCCGGCGAACGCGACGATGAACAGGAGGACGATGAACACCCCGCCCGCGATCGCGAGCTTGTCGCGCCTGAGGCGAAGCCACACACCTTCCCAGTAGCCCCGTGCCTGGACGCTCGATGCGACGAGGTCGTCGTCGAGGATCGCGTCGTCGACGCCCGCGATGCTCCCGCCCGGCAGAAAGCCCACGGCCTGCCCGTTGGCGGCCGCCTTGGCATCCGCGAGGTTGCTCATCGCGGAACGACCGCCGACGCGCGCGGGACCCAGTTGTCGACGACCCAGCGCGCGTTCTGGCCCGTGCCCAGCCGCTTGAGCTCGAGGAAGAACACCTGGGCGCGCACGCCCGAGCCCTTCTTCGGGAGCAGGGCGACCTCGAGCAGCGCGCTCGTCTCGTAGGACTCGTCGACCTTGTACGGCGCGACCTCGAGCTCGTCGATGGGGTACGGGACGACGGGGTTCTCACCCGTGGTCCACCGCTCCTTCGTCAGCCCGCCGCGAAGGTTGGGACCGACGAGGTTCCACGCCTCGTCGAGGTGCTCGCGCGCGACCGCCGTCTGGATGAACCGCATCGCCACCGTGCGCGCCTCCTGGGTGAGCGGCGTCTTCTTCTGCACGACGGGAACCTGGGCAGGGGTCGAGCTGATGTGCTGCGGTGGCGCGTTCGTGTTCGGCCCGAGCACGAGCACGAGCGCGACAGCGATCGGGACGAGCGCCCCGAGCGCGCCGTACGCGATCCGCCGGCGGGTGCGCGCGCTCGGCCCCGTGCGACCGCGCTCCCGGCCATGCGAGGCCGAGTGCGGTGCCAACACCGTCGAGTCGCGTCCCTGGATTCCGCTCATCTGGGCGCCGTCTTCGGAAGCTCGGGGATCCGAGTCATGGGCGGCCCCCATGACCCGGATGTCCCCGACGCCCTTGACGGCCCCCTCTTCCTAGCGGGGCGACGCGTAAATGCCCAGGAAACGTCGAAATCTTCGACGTTTCCCAGAGCGGCAAAGCGAGGGGCTCTGGCTGACGCCAGAGCCCTCGATTCGCTCGTCCCTCTACTGGGTTGTGGCGAGCGCGCCGAGCAGGCGCAGGCGGCCGGGCGGCCGCACCTCGCGGCCGAGCTCCGCGACCTTCGACTCGGCGCTCTCGAGCAGCTTGAGCATCGCGCGGCCGTGTGCGACGACGACGCCGCCGGCCTGGGTGACGGTCACCGACCGAGAGCCACTGCCGCGCACGACGAGGGGGACGCCGACGGCGCATTCGAGCTGCGCGATCTGGTGGCTGATGGTCGAGCGCGAGTAGCCGAGGCGCTTCGCGGCTCCGACGAAGCTGCCCTCCTCCACGACCGCGACGAGCGCGAGCAGCGACCGCATCTGGACGCCGAGCCAGCGCGCGCGCTCGAGCGGTCGCGGGAGCTCGACGTCCTCGTCCTGGGCGTGCCGGCGCACGTTGGCACGCGCCGCCTCGGCCCGCTCGCGCGCGAGCTGCACCGTGTAATCGCTGCGCCACGACTCATGCATGGCGGCGCTGCCCTCCCGAGAGGCCCCGCAAGGCCACCGCCGCGCCGCCTGCCATGTCAGATGAGACGCACGAACGGCCCCGGAGTTGGCGTCGAATTGTTGCGATCGCGTTCAGGACGCCCATTGTCCCCGATCCTGCGGTCGTCGCTCCGAGAAGGGGCCATCCGCTCGCGAACGCCGTATCGTGCGCGCACGGAGTGAGAGCGTGGAGCACGTTGCCGTGGGTCGCCGGCGTCGCCTTCGTCGGCGCTTTCGTGTCACGGTCGGTCTGGCTCTCCGAGGCGCAGTTCCATCCGGACGAGAGCACCGTCCTGTGGATGGCGCTCGACGCGGTGCGTGATCTGCGGATTCCCGATCACGGGCTCATCTCCACGTACCGCGTGTTCCAGCCGCCCGGCCTCGTCTGGGTCACGATGCCGTTCGTCGCGATCGGGCGCGGCCGGCCCGAGATCGTCATCCTGGGCTTCGCAGCGCTGAACGCGGCCGCGATCGCGTTCCTCGTCGCCACTGTGGCGCGCCTCTGGGGTCTGGCGTATGCCGTCGCGCTCGGCGCGTTCCTCGTCGTCGGCCCGGACGCGGCCATGTCCGCTCTGGTCTGGCACCCGAGCCTGTACACGGCGGCGGCCGCGTTGATGCTGGCTGCCGGCATCCGACTTCGAGACGGGTCGCCGTGGTGGAGCGCGGTGCTCGTGGCCGTGCCCGGCCTGTACGCGCTCGTCCACTACTCGGGAATCGTCCTGTTCGCGCCCGCGGTCGTGCTGCTCCTGCTCGGCCGCCGTCGGTGGCGGGAGCTATCGCGTCCGCTCGCCGTCGCGAGCGTCGTGGTCGTCGTCGCCTGGACGCCGTTCCTCTCGTTCGAGGTCGACCGCGACTGGGTGGATCTCAGGACCGTGGTCAGCGCCGCGGACAGTGCGCCGTCCATCCTCAGCGGCGTCGAGGAGCGCCTCGCCGATCTGCGGTTCGCGGTGACCCACCTCGGCCGATCGATTCACGAGACGGTCTGGCTCACGCCCGTGCTCTGGGTCGGCGTGCTCGCGGCGCTCGCCCTGGCGGTCGCAGACAGGAGATGGCGGGACCCGGGCTTCGCGATCCCCGCCGCGATGGTCGCGGCCGGCGTCGCGGGGCAGGTCGCCACGGACCAGGGTGAGCGGACCGACGTCTTGATGCTCTGGCTCGTGCCGCTCTACGCGCTCTCCGCCTGGGCAGCCGCCCGGATCTCGGAGCTCGCGGTCGTCCGCGAACGCGGGCGCCGCTCGGCTACAGCGCTGCCGGCGCTCGTCGCGGTGGTGGTGGCCGTCGTGGGAACCGTCGACCTCGTGCACGCGATCCGAGCGACGCCGGGCGATCAGCGGCTCGGAGCGCAGTGGCGGGAAGCGCGAGCCGGCTCGCCCGTCGCGTATCCCGCCGCGCTCGACCCCCGGGAGTCGGCCAACCGCTTCTACCTGCCGTGTGATCCGCCCTACGACTGGGGGTCGGAGGTTTGGTATCTCCGCGAGGCGCTCCGCCCGGGAGCGGGCATCGACGCCGCGGAGAAACGCGGCGCGTTCGCTGCGCGCACGGGCGCACCGTGCGCACGATGAGCGCACCGTGCCTTTGCGCTGTAGCGAGCCTCCCTCCGGCTGTGCCTCAGATGCTGACGACGCGGTCGAAGTCGCCGATCATGCGGGCGAGCTCGGGCGGCGTCAGCCAGCGGGCCCGGAGCCAGCCGAGATCCTCGTCGGTCGCCCCACGGGCGACGGCGCAGCCCTTTCAGACGTAGACCGGGACCTCGTGCTCCACGAGCTTGGCGAGGAGCTCGCGCGCCGGTGGGACGCCGACGCCCTCGACGCCGTTCGCCGTCGCCTGCGAGGCGAGCTCGGTCGCGTCGCCGACGAGCACGACGGCCACGTCCTGGGACGCCTCGACGGAGCCGTTCGCCGCGATGTGGAGCGGAAGCGACGCTCGCGTCGGGTCCGACGTCCCTGACGTCGCGATGTACAGAGCCTTCATCGAGACCTCCTGAGCGCTGGCCGGGTGGTGGGTGAGCATACGACGGACGACGACGCCACGCCCCCGGCGGAGCCGATAGCGGCCCGTTCAAACGCTGCGGGCGCGAAGACGCCCTCTCGCACGCGCGTATCGACCGCATCCACTTTACTTTCGGAAGTTTTACGGCTAGGCTGCGATCCCGCGGTGCACGCCGCGACACAATTCGACAGGAGGACGTTCGGATGTCGCGTATCGAGGAGGTCGTCGTCAACGGCGAGTCGGAGCCCGCAGGCAGCGCCGAGCTTCTCGGCCCTGTCGGCCTGACGATCTCGACCGCCGAGCTGCGCGAGCGCCTCGCCGAGGTCGTTGTCGTCGACGTCCGCCCGCTGCACCGTTACAACGGCTGGCGCGACGAGGGCGATGTGCGCGGCGGTCACATCCGGGGCGCGGTCGCCTTCCCGAGCAGCTGGCTGACGACCACCGACGAGGCCGAGATCGTCCGCCTGCTCGAGTCCAAGCGCATCGTGCCGGAGCGAGAGGTCGTGCTCTACGGCGATCCCGTTGACGTCGCGGCCGTGGGCGCCAAGCTCGCCGAGCTGGGTCATTCCAGGCTGCACGTCTACGCGAGCTGGGGCGAATGGGTGGCGGATGATTCGTTGCCCCTCGAGCGCCTACCGAACTACAGCGCCCTCGTCCACACCGGATGGCTGCAGACCCTGCTCGACGGTGGCGAGCCCGAGGCCGCGCCGAAGGGCCGATTCCTCCTCTTCCACGTCAACTTCGGGGTTCCGGAGGAGTACGCCGAGGATCACCTGCCAGGCGCGTTCTACCTCGACACCAACGAGCTCGAGAATCCGGTCGACTGGAACCGCCGCACGCCGCAGGAGCTCGACGCCGCGCTGCGCGCGCACGGGATCACGCACGACACGACGGTGATCCTCTACGGCCGCGACACGGAGGGCGACGCGAACGAGAAATGGCCCGGGCGCCGCGCCGGGCAGATCGCGGCGACGCGCGCGGCGATGATCCTGCGGTACGCCGGCGTCGACGACATCCGACTGCTCGACGGGGGATACGACGCGTGGGTGCGCGCCGGCCACGAGCTCGAAGACACCATTCGCATGCCGGTTCCCGTCCCGTCGTTCGGCGTGCAGATCCCGCTCCGACCCGAGGTGATCGTCGACATCGACGAGGCGAAGGAGATCCTCGCCGACCGCGACGGCGCGGCTCTCGTGAGCGTGCGGACGTGGAACGAGCACATCGGCGAGGTCAGTGGCTACAACTACATCGGCCCTGCCGGTCGGATCGCGGGAGACATCTGGGGGAACTGCGGCACCGACGCCTACCACATGCAGCACTACCGCACGGTGGACAACACGATGCGCGCCTATCCGGAGATCGCTGGCAACTGGGAGGAAGCCGGCATCACCCCGGACAAGTGGGTCGCGTTCTATTGCGGCACGGGCTGGAGGGCGAGCGAGACCTGGTTCTACGCCTATCTGATGGACTGGCCGCGCATCGCCGTCTACGACGGCGGCTGGTTCGAGTGGAGCAGCAACCCCGACGAGAATCCGATCGAGATCGGAGAGCCGGCGGACGAGATCGCCGCCTGACCGGCCGTCACGCCACGTCGCCCGGGCCGTTTAGCGGTGGTGGGGATGTGGGCACAAACACACCTGCGAGACCGGGGGTTCGTCCCCGAGGGCGCCGTACGTCGAGCGCCCGGCTCTTCCTGCTGAGGGGAGTGTCGCCCATGGTGTGGGGCTGTGGGCTCGGGGACCAACCCCTCGGTCCTGCGTCGGCACAAGGCGCGGCCCTTCCGGCGCGAGCCCCGACTACGGCGGCGTACGCTTGGGTCGTGGCGCAAGACTACGACGTCGTCATGATCAGCCGGGCAGGCGCGCAGCGCGTCCTCCCGTTCACGAGTGCGGAGCCGCTGGAGACGGGCGAGGTCGTCCGGCTCGCCGGGCGCTTCTGACTCGTCGCGGACGTTCAGCCCGCAGGCGGCCCCGACGCGCCGAGCCCGCTCTCCGAGCACCGCGACCGCGTGCTCGTCGAGCCTGCGCGCTACCGCATCCGCATGAGGTACCCGGACAGGCGCGAGGAGCTCGGGGCGTTTCGGCGTTTCCGCACGGACGCGCCGCACGTCGGACACGCGTTCACGACGGTCGAGGACGGTCGACCCGAGAGCTGGGGAATCGTCGACGAGCGCGTCGCCCGCGACGAGCAGGGCGAGCCGTACCTCGAGTTCCTCGCAGAGCGCGACTTCGCGGAGGTCGAAGAGGTCCCCGACCACGAGCTCGAGCACGCGCTCGCACGCTCGGCTGACCGGCTGCCGGCGGAGGTCACGGACCGATTCGACCTGGCGAGCGACACCGGCCTTGCGGTCGAGCTGGTGGCGCTCGAGCCGGGCGAGGCGCCGGATTGGGAGGAGGCGACGCGCTACCTCGACGCGCTCGTCCTCGACGAGATCGAGGACGACCTGCTCGAGATGTGCGGGGTCGAGCCGGACCGAGATCGGCGAGACACGTGGCTCGAGCGGGTGAAGAGCCGGCTCCGCGACGACCTCGTCCGGTTCAGGGCCGACATCGAGGGCGAGCATTCGCAGATCGACGAGTGGGACTACCTCGACGGCCGGATCTTCGCCTCGACCGGCACGACGGAGGACGAGTCGGATCCGGACGCAGGGCACGGCTGGCTCTGCCGTCTCGTCGATGCCGGCGTGCTGGCGGCCGCGGGCTTCTCGCGGGTCCGCAAGACCGAGATCGCGGTCTGAGCGGCGGGTACGACGACCCGCCGGTAGCACAGGCCCACTCATCGTCCTTTCATCGTCCGCTTCTATCGTCGACACGCTTGGGACGAACCCGAGGTTGCGAGGAGGTACGGAGGACATGAGGCGCTTTCTGACCCGCAAAACCGCGGTCATCGGCGCGTCCGTCGCGGCACTGGGCGCTGTGGGCGGTGGCATCGCGATCGCCGCCGGTGGCGACGACGACGCCACGGACACGCCGATCTCCGGCAAGGCACTCGAGCAGGCGAGCGCCGCAGCCCTCGCCCACGTGGGTGGCGGCAAGGTCACCGGCACGGAGGCCGGCGACGAGGAGAGCTACTACGAGGTCGAGGTCAAGCGGCCGAATGGCGACCAGGTCGACGTCCAGCTCGACAGGACCTTCCACGTCGTCGGCTCGACGACCGACAGCGAGCAGGACGGCTAGGCAAGGAGCTTGCTGACAGCTTCTGGACGTGCGTGTCGATCTCGTCGCGGATCCGCCGGACGGTGTCGAGGCCTCGCCCCACCGGGAAGACGCGCACGCTGCCGCCGCCGGGCCAGCGTCTCCGTCGGCTCCGCTTCGGCTTCTGCTCCTGCTCGGACTGGCAGAACGGCCAGTTCGCGGCGTACGCCCGCATGGCCGACGAGGACATCGACTTCGTCCTGCACCTCGGCGACTACATTTACGAGTACGGCCCGGCCCAAGGCCTACTGAGAGCACGTGCCGCTCCGCGAGCGCGCCGCGCCCGACGGGCCGAGCCTCCGCCTCTACCGCCGGCTCCGCTTCGGCGACCTGCTCGAGCTGCACCTGCTCGACACGCGGCAGTACCGCACGGACCAGCCGGTCGACCTCTCGACGCCGCTCGGACAGGCGCTCGCCGCAAGCGACTTCCGGCCCTCGCTGCCGCCGGGCGGCAACCCGGCCGGAAGGGCGAGGTCCTCTCGGTCGCCGCACCGGTCACGACCGCCGCGTCCTTCGTCATCGAGCGTGGAAGCCCCGGGGCGGTCCCCACCTCTACCTAGGCAAGCGGCATGGTCCGGCGACCTACGCTCCGATCGCAGGAAGCGTCGGCGGAGCGGCTTCCGATTCGGCGCGCGATGGGAACGAACGCGTCCACGACCCGCGGATCGAACTGTGTGCCCGCACAGCGTTCGATCTCCGCGATCGCGTCGTCGACCGTGCGAGCCGGGCGGTACGGGCGATCGCCGGTGATCGCGTCGAACGCGTCCACGACGGCGAAGATCCGAGCCGCCAAGGGGATGCTCTCCCCGCGAAGACCCCAGGGATAGCCGTCACCGTCCCAACGTTCGTGGTGGTAGGCGATCACGTCGTGCGCGAGCTCGGAGAGGAACGGGATCGACGAGACGAGATGCTCTCCCAGCGCTGTGTGCATCTGGACGGTGCGCAGCTCCCGTTCGGTCAGCGGCGTCGGCTTCAAGAGGATAGCTTCGGGGACGCCGAGCTTGCCGATGTCGTGCAAGAGATACCCATAGCGCAGTTCCGGATGCGCGGCGAGCTCCGGATCGATGGCAGCCGTGAGCTCGAGGGCGAGCTCGGTCACGCGCCGCGCATGCTGGCAGGTCACGTCGTCGCGGAGCGCGAGAGCGGCAGCGAGCGCCTCGACCGTCAGGTCGTGCATGCCGTCATGCGTCCTCGCAAGCTCGCCTGACTCGCCGATTTCGGCGAGCAGGCGCCGCAGACGCGCATGGGAGGCGCGTAAGCCGAGCTCCGCCCGCAGCCGTTCGGCGGCGTCGGACACGGTGAAGACCGAGACCATGCGACCCTCGTGGCTGATCGCACGCGAGGCCGTCGCCTGAACCGACGTCCACTGCTCGTCGGCGTCGAGCATTCGGCTGACGCTCACCCGACCGCCGCTTCCCTCGACGCGCAAACGCGTCTGCGCGAGCACCTCGGCGGTGTCGTCCGGATGGATCAGCTCGGTGAGCGAACGGCCGATCAGGTCTTCAGGTTCGTGGCCGAGAAGCGCCCGTACACCGGCCGAGACGTACAAGCAGTCTCCCGTCTCGAGGTCGACGACGAACAACGCGTTCGCCGCGTGCTCGACGATCAGACGCAGCAACGGGCTCTCGTCGACGCTGCGCGGTCTCCGCTCGTCGCGCGCCGCTGACTGTTCCGCGCCCATGAAGGCGTTTATCGGCGGGCCTGCGGCTCACTCGAGAGATGCGTTTACATCAACTTGGGCACGCGTTACCTTGTGTCATTCGGCATGAGCGAGCTGCGGCAGCAACTCACCGATCTCGGCGCCGACATCACAACGGCGCTCGACGACGTCCCATTGCCTGCGGCGCTGCTCGACGCGGACGGCGTCGTCAGCTGGCAGAATCGCTCCTCGCTCGACCGTCGGGGCGACGTCGTAGGCTCCGATCTCGTCAGCCTCGTCGCGCCTGAAGAGGTGGCCGCGGCGCGTGACCTGCTCACGCGCATCCTGTGTCGCGGTGAGCCTGCCGAGCTCACGCTGCACGTTCGCCTCGCCACGGGGGAGCTCGAAGCGCGCGAGATCAGCGCCGCTCCGGTTCGCGAGGGTGGAAGCGTCGTCGCCGTCTTCGGACTCAGCACGCCCGCACAGCCGCGGCCGGATCGCCGGGCCCGCACGAGCGACTTGGCTGCTGAGCTGACCGAGCGGCAGGTCGACGTCCTCCACGCGCTCGCCGAAGGAAAGTCGACGCACCAGATCGCGGACGAGCTCTCGATCAGCGTGACCACGGTGCGGAACCACGTCGCAAACCTGCTCGCTGCGCTCGGCGTGCACACTCGCCTGCAAGCCGTCGTCGTCGCAAGCAGGGCCGGCCTGATCGATCTCTAGATCCACGCCGGAAAGCGCGTTACGCCTTTCCACCTCCATTTTACACCGCGTAGGGGGCTTGCCGCAAGCCCCCGGTAGTGGCGCACAATCACTGACTAGCGGCCAAAAACGTGCGGAAATGGGAGGAGCGAAATGTGCGTGTCGTTGTCGAGTCGTCGAGACGGATCGTGGCGATGACCGAGCACGCGGTGGTGATCGCAGGAGGCGGCCCGACCGGAATGATGTTGGCGGGCGAGCTGGCGTTGGCTGAGATCGACGTCGTCGTCGTCGAACGACGCACCAGCCAGGAGCTCGACGGATCCCGATCCGGAGGTCTCCACTCGCGCACCATCGAGGTGCTCGACCAGCGCGGCATCGCGGAACGGTTCGTCTCGGCGGGGCAAGCGCATCCGAACGTGGGCTACGCCCTGATCTCCCTGGATGTCAGCGACTTCCCCACCCGCCACAACTACGTCCTTGCGCTCTGGCAGAGCCTCTTCGAACGCATCCTGGCGGACTGGGTCGATGAGCTCGGCGTTCCGATCCTTCGTGGCTGCGAGGTGGTGGGGTTTGCCCAGGACGACACCGGCGTCGACGTGGAGCTGTCCGGCGAGACGTCGCTCCGAGCGGAGTACCTCGTGGGCTGCGATGGAGGACGCAGCCTGGTCCGCAAAGCAGCCGGCATCGACTTCCACGGCTTGGATGCCTCGACCAGCTGGATGATCGCCGAGGTCGAGATGGACGAGGAGCCGGCGTTCGGCGTCCGTCGCGACGCCGCCGGCCAACATGCCATCGGTCGCAGGGAGGAAGGGGAGCCGATCCGGGTCGTCCTCACAGAACGATCGGTCGACCACACCGGCGACCCGAGCATGGACGAGCTCCGCGAGGCGCTCGTCGCCGTGTACGGAACGGACTTCGGGCTACGCAGCGCCGGCTGGATCTCCCGGTTCACCGACATGGTGCGGCAGGCGTCGTCCTACCGCCACGGCCGTGTCCTGCTCGCCGGGGACGCCGCGCACGTGCATCCGCCGCAAGGCGGCCAGGGCCTCAACACCGGCGTCCAGGACGCCGTGAACATGGGGTGGAAGCTGGCCCAGGTGGTGAACGGGACCTCGCCCGAGACGCTCCTGGACACCTACCACGTCGAACGGCATCCGGTCGGTGCGCGGGTGTTGCACAACACCATGGCGCAGGTGGCGCTCGGCGGCCCCGACGACCGCCACCAGGCGCTCCGCGACACGATGGCCGAGCTGCTGACCATGGACGAGCCGCGCAAGCGGTTCGCCGGGATGGTCTCCGGTCTGGACATTCATTACGACCTCGGTGAGGGACACCCGCTGCTCGGGCGCCGCATGCCCGATCTCGACCTGGTCGCAGCCGATCGCGCGGCACGGGTCTTCACGTTGCTCCACGACGCCAGGGGCGTCCTCCTGAACCTCGGCCGGCCCCGGGCTCTCGACACCTCCCCATGGGCGGACCGAGTGTTGGCGATCGACGCCGAACACGACGGCGATTGGGAGCTTCCGGTCCTGGGTCGGGTCGCAGCGCCCGCTGCCGTTCTCATCCGACCCGATGGATATGTTGCCTGGGTGGGCGACGGCACCGAGACCGGATTGCGCGAGGCGCTGACGACCTGGTTCGGATCACGATGATGTCGATGGGTTGACCTTCGAAGGCGCGAGCGGACCGGAGCAGAATCCAGTGCGATGACACGTGCGCAGCAGACGACCCTCGTCGCCGCCATCCTCGGCTCCGCCGTCGCGACGATCGACGGCTCGATCGTCAACGTCGCCCTGCCGGCGATCAACGAAGACCTCGGCGGCGGGTTGTCGGCGCAGCAATGGGTGTCGAACGCCTACCTCGTGACGCTCGGATCGCTGATCCTCATCGGCGGCTCGATTGGGGACATCTACGGGGAGCGACGCGTGTTCGCGGCCGGTCTGACCGCCTTCGGCGTCTTCTCGGTCGGGTGTGCGCTCGCGCCGACGATCGAGGTGCTCATCGCGGCCCGCGCGCTGCAGGGGGCGGCGGCGGCACTGATGGTGCCGAGCTCGCTCGCGATCATCGTCGCCGCCTTCACGCCGGTCGAGCGCGGCGCGGCAATCGGGGCGTGGACTGCGTGGGGCGGGATTGCGGCGATCGTCGGCCCGCTCGCCGGAGGCCTGATCGTCGACCAGACGTCCTGGCGGTGGATCTTCGCACTCAACGTCCCGCTCGTGCTCGCGACCTTGGGGCTCGTTCTGACAGCGGTTCCGCGCGCGAGGCGCGCGACCACACAGCGCGTGGACGTGCTCGGTGCGGCGCTGTGCGCCGCGGGGCTCGCCGGGATCGTGTTCGCCCTGGTCGAACAGCCGCGCTACGGCTGGGCGAGCCTCGTCATCGTCGTGCCGCTCGCCGCCGGGACGGTCGGGCTCGCCTCGTTCGTCTGGTGGGAGCGGCGCGCAGCCGAGCCGATGCTGAAGCTCGAGCTCTTCTCCCGCCGGAACTTCGCGGTCGGGAACGCGGAGACCCTCGCGATGTACGGAGGGCTCGGGATCCTCTTCTTCTTCCTCTCGATCTTTCTCCAGCAATCCGCGGGATACACGGCCCTCGAAAGCGGTCTCACGATCCTCCCGGTCACGCTGGTCATGTTCGCCCTCTCACGGCGCTTCGGCGGACTTGCCGACCGGCTTGGGCCCAGGCTGTTCATGGGCGCCGGACCGATCGTCGCATCGGGCGGGATCCTGCTCCTGCTTCGCACCGGGCTGGACACCGACTACGTCGCCGATCTCCTACCGGCACTGCTCGTGTTCGCGCTCGGGCTCTCGCTCACCGTCGCCCCTCTCGTGGCCACCGTTCTCGCGGATGCGGGCGAGAGTGACGCGGGGATCGCCTCCGCGATCAACAACGCCATCGCCCGCGTCGCCGGGCTCGTCGGGGTTTCGGTCGTGGGCGTCGCCGTGGCTGGAACGCTCGTCGACGACACCTTCGCAGCGAACACGGCCTCAGTACGTGCGTTCCACATGGTCGTCGTCATCTGCGCGCTTCTCGTCGCAGCGGGAGGCGTCCTCGGAGCGATCGGCATCACCAATCCGCGCCGGACGGAAGCCAGGCGGTGTGCCGGCGGTCAGCTCGTCGGTACGCCCGCGCCCGCAGTCGAGCCGGTCACAGGATCCTGAGGACGAGAAAGGGCGCCACCGTGGGCGCCCTTTCGCGAACACGACCTCGAGGAAGAACCTCAGTCGTCGTCGTCGTCCTTGCCCCCGTTCTGTGCCTTCACGCACTGACCGAGGTTCTTGTACTTCTCAGCGAACTTCGCGGCGTCGGCGGAGCGCTGCTTCTTGCAGTCGGCCGCCGCCTTCGCCTCTTCGGCGGCCTCGTGCTTGTCGGCCTTCGCCTGCGCGGTCTGCGAGACGCACTTGCCGTAGGCGTTCTTCTTGTTCTTGTTGGTGCCGTACTGCGTCGCGAACGCGTCGACGCCCTTCGCCTCGCGAACGGCCTTGCAGTACTTCGCGGCGTTCTTGAAGTCAGCCGGGGTGGGATCCGCGGCAAAAGCGGCCGGTGCTCCGATCGCGGCCACCAACAGCGACACAACCAGGACTCGTTTCATCGTCCCCCTCGACCCCCTCTGTGGATGTTCGGTTCTCTCCTCGGTCGAAGTATCGGCACGCGAACGCCTTTCCACAACCCCATGACCCGAGAGGCGGATCATCGGGCGTCGCAGTCTCCTGATCGGGTACCTCGACGAGCCTCGGGCTCCCGTCGAGCCCCAGCTCGGCTCCGAGCCGTTCGACGAGCGCGCGCGTTGATGTAACTCGGGCGTGGGAGTACGCTCGAACGGTCTACACGGGGAGGAACGATGAGACGCACTGCGGTAGCGCTCGCGTTCGTGGCCTCCGCCGCGGCGATCGCGGTGGGGAGCGCCGGCACGGCGACCTCGAAGTCGAGCTTCGCGCTCATCGTCGAGCCGACGCTCACGGCAGCGAGCAACGGCCTCGTTCTCGAAACCGAGGTCGAGGGCACGTTCGACGTCGCGAGCAAGACTGCGAGCGGCGAGGGCGAGTTCATGCTGTTCGCGGGCTCGACGAAGATCGACGAGGGCACCTTCGAGCTGACCCGTCTGGTCGCGTTCCAGTTCTACGGCTGTGGCGAAGTGACGGTCGAGGGCGAGGCGATCCAGCTTCCACCGAACTTCTGCGGCGGTCGCGTGATCCTCGAGGTACACGCAACGTCCGTCACCGGCGAGGAGCGGGATGCGCTGTACGAGGTGAACTGCCAGATCCACGACCCGGGCGGTCAGACGCCACCGGGGACGAGCGAGGGCGTGAAGGTCAACGCTCGCGGCGTCAACTTCAACAAGCACCTCACGGGAGACAACCTCTTCGTCATGCTCGGCTAGCCGAGCTGCGGCACACGAGAACGTGACAACCGACGCTCGCCTCGGTCGGTCGGGGCCGAGCAACCACCCGCTCCGGGCTCCAGCTCGGTGCGCGCGTCGGCAGGCGCTGAAACGCGTGCCCGACACGTGGGTTCGCCTCATGTGATAATGATGAACATATGCTCATGCATCGGCAGGTCGTAGGGTGAGCCACGGGATCCGTGGCCAAGCCACGCGAGCAAGCATCGACCAGGCGACGGCCCGCCAGGTCGCTGACACGATGCAGGCCTTGTCGGCGCCCGCACGGGTTCGCATCCTTGCCCGACTGCGCGAGTCGCCCTGCTCGGTCAACGAGCTCGCCGACGCGGTCGAGCTGGAGCAGTCCGGGGTTTCCCATCATCTCCGCCTGCTCAGGCACCTAGGCCTCGTCGTCCGCGAGCGCGAAGGCCGCAAGTCGATCTACGCGCTCCATGACGAGCATGTCGGCGTGCTGCTCGCCGAGGCCGTCTATCACGTCGAGCACCTGCGACTCGGGTACGCGGCGCGGCCCCGACCCACTCGCCGCGCCTCGTGACCGCACACGACCCGAAGCAGGCGGGGTGGGCGTCCCCTGACGAGCATCCCGGGGACGAGGAGCACGGCCACACGCGCGACCACGGGCACGATCACGCGAACGACGATGCACACGACCATGCCGACGACCACGCGCATGGGCATGGCGCGCACGGCCACGCCCACGGGCAGGGCGGGCATGCCCACTCGCATGGCCTCGTCGACCGCTCGATCGTCCGTTCGCGCGAGGGGATCAAAGCCGTGTCGCTCTCGCTGGCCCTGCTCCTGGCGACCGCCATCGCGCAGGCGGCGATCTTCGCCGTCTCCGACAGCGTGGCGCTGCTCGCCGACCTGATCCACAACGTCGGAGACGCGCTCACGGCGGTACCCCTCGGCATCGCCTTCTTCCTCCGCTCCTTTCGCGGGGAGAAGATCGCGGGGCTCCTGGTGGTGGCCGCGATCTTCATCAGTGCGATGGTCGCGCTCTACGAGACCATCGACCGCCTCATCAACCCGAAGGACCTCTCGCACCTGTGGGTGCTGGCCGCTGCGGGTGCGATCGGCTACCTCGGGAACGAGCTCGCCGCCCAGGTTCGCCTGCGCGCCGGGCGGAGGCTCGCAAGCCCGGCACTTGTCGCCGACGGCAACCATGCCCGTGTCGACGCCTTCGTCTCGCTCGGGGTGATCGTGAGCGCTGCAGTCGTCGGGCTGGGCGTCCCGCGCGCGGATCCGATCGTCGGCTTGCTCATCACGCTCGTCATCCTCAAGATCACGTGGGACTCGTGGCGGACGATCCGCGCGACGGAGCCCGGCGAGGGCTACGACGAGCGCGGTGACGGCTAGACGTCGATGCGGCGGCGACAGAGCGTGCGACGATCAGCCCCCATGGCGGCCACGCTCGCCTCGATGCTCTTCCTGGCGCCTGAAGCCGGCGCGCACGTGAGCCTTGCGTCCACCCGGATCGAGGCCTCGAGCACGCGGACGCTGACCTTCGTCGCACCCAGCGAGCACGACCTGCCGATGGTCGCGCTCCGCGTCTCGCTTCCGGCCGGGATGGCCGTGCTCGACGGCAGCACACGCGGCTGGCGCTTCGCGGTCGACAAGGGCACCGCCATCTGGAGCGGAGGCAGGGTCGCCCCCTACGGAACGGGTTCCTTCCTCCTCCGCGTCAGGGCGCCGGAGCAGGCCGGAGACCACCGGATCGTCGCCGCGCAACGGTACGCCGACGGGCATGACGATCGCTGGGACGTGACCCTCGCGGTCACCGCACGCGGTCAGAGCCAGCAACTCGTGGCGGCCGTCATCGCCGGCACCATCGGGGTGGCGCTGATCGGCGTGCTCCTCCTCTTCTCGGGACGACGGCGCGGTTGAGCTCCACACGTTGTACCGCCGTCACGACAGATCCACCGACCGAGAGGAGAGGAGCTGTGCGGACAAGTCGTGTCCCGCTTCTGGCAGTCGTCTGCGCGACCGTCGCGCTCGCCGGCTGCGGAGGCTCGGACGGCACGCAGGAGACGTCCGAGACCGAGCCGGCGAACACGACGGCGCCTGACACGACCGCTACGTCGCCCGCGCCGCAGCCGACGCCGATCACGATCCGGATCGTCGGCGGCAGCCCGCAAGGCGGTATCGCGCGCCCGAAGGTGGACAAGGGCAGCAGGGTGGTGGTGATCGTGCGCTCCGACGCCGCGCACGAGGTTCATCTGCACGGATACGACATCTCGCGCGACGTCGTTGCCGGGGGGACGGCGCGGCTTTCGTTCGTCGCAGACATTCCCGGCCGTTTCGAGATCGAGCTCGAGGACAACGGCGTGCAGCTGGCCGAGCTGACGGTGCAGTAGCGATGCGTCTCGTGGCGCATGGGCTCGGCGGTGTCAAGGACTTGCCGGTCCCGACGTGGATCTTCTACTGGGGCGGCGCGATCGTCCTCGTCCTCTCGTTCGTCGCCCTCGGCGTTCTGTGGCGGAAGCCGTTGCTGGCGAAGCACGCCTCCGGCGGTCGTGCGCCGCACTGGGTCGAGCGGACCGTCTTCTCGACGCCGTTGCGCGTCGCGCTGCAGTCGCTGTCGGTGCTTCTCTTCGGCCTCGTGTGGGTCGCGGCTCTGTTCGGTGACTCCGACCCGTTCCAGAACCTGGCGCCGACGTGGATCTACGTCGTCTTCTGGCTCGGGCTCCCGCTGCTGTCGGTGCTGCTCGGGAACGTCTGGCGGGTGCTCAGCCCCTGGCTCGCGATCGCGGACGCGTTCGTCTGGGCCAGGGAGCGATTCGGAGGACCCGCGCAGCCGCTCGCCGACTATCCGACCGGCCTCGGGCGCTGGCCGGGAGCAGTGACGCTCTTCGCGTTCGTCGCGCTCGAGCTCGCGTACACCGATCCGGCCTCGCCGCGGACGCTCGCGTTCGCGATCGCGGTCTACACCTACGTGACGCTGTTCGGCTACGTCGCGTTCGGGCGCCGGGTCTGGCAGGAGAACGGCGAGGGGTTCGCCGTCGCCTTCTCCTTCCTCGCCCGCATGGCGCCGTTCGCGGTAGCGGATCGCCGGCTCATCGTGCGCTGGCCGTTCACCGGGCTCCACGGGGCGGAGAAGGTGCCCGGTTCCCTGGCGGTCGTTGCGGTGATGCTCGGATCGGTCGGCTTCGACGGGCTCAGCCGCACGAGCTGGTGGCAGAACCTCGTCGCGGACGTCGAGTCGCCCTACCTGGTCGACCACCCGGACCTGGCCGACCTGTTCGTCGAGCTCGTCAGCCTCGGCGGCCTGCTCGGGGTGATCCTCGTGGTCGGCGGCGCGTACCGCGCTACCTGCCTGCTCATGCGCTGGTCGGTGGACGCGCCGGGTTCCCTCGTGCCGGACTTCGTGCTCAGCCTCGTCCCGATCGCGTTCGTGTACGCGGTCGCGCACTACTTCTCGCTCTTCGTCATCCAGGGGCAGTTCGCGATTCCGCTGCTGTCCGACCCGCTCGGGCGCGGCTCGGATTGGCTGGGGACCGCGGGATTCATCCCGAACCTCGCGCCTTTCTCGCCCGAGACGATCTGGTACGTGCAGGCGGGCTCACTCGTCGCCGGCCACGTCGTCGGCCTCGCGGTCGCACACGACCGAGCCGTGACGATCTTTCCCGACCGCCGGGACGCGCTCCGATCCCAGTACGCGATGCTGGGGCTCATGGTCGTGTACACCGTCGGAGGGCTATGGCTGCTCTCCCGCGGCTAGCCCCGCGCTCTTTTCGTCCCGAGTTTCCCGGGCCCGTCTCGGCGAGTAGTCGAGCTCCGACATCGCGAAGGCCGGGCTTGAAATGCTCGTCGCGGGGCGCTAGGGTCGCCGCGTTTCGTTGGCGGTTCGACTGGAGGCGGTCATGGACGCGACGCTCACCAGGAATGTTGATCGTCGTTCAAGCGCGGAGGCGCTTTCGCCGCTCGCGGGTGCTGTCGCGGTGGTGCTCTTTTTGTTGGGGGCGCTCTTCCACGACGTGGTCGGCGATACACCCGGCAGCGACGCACCAGCCTCGGAGTTCGCCAACTACTACCAGGAGGAAGACGGGTCGATCTGGTTGTCGAGCGTTTTTATCTTTGTCGGCCTCGCGTTCTTCCTCTGGTTTGTGGGCACGTTACGAGCCGCGCTCCAGGACGTCGAGGGAGGTGTCGGCAGGCTTGCCGGAACGGCCTACGCCGGCGGTGTCGCCACGGCAGTCTTGATCTTCGCCGGCTTTGGCACCCAAGTCTCGGCGGCAATCCTCGTATCGGAGCGAGACGTGGCGATCGATCCTGAAGCAGCGGTCGGGTTCTGGTTCGTCGGTGACGGCATTTTCGTCGCGTCCTTCTATGCGGCGGCTGTGCTGCTCGCGGCGACTGGACTCCTCTTGCTTCGCAGCCGCGTTCTCGTGCCGCGCTGGTTTGCATGGGTCACCGTTGTCATCGCCATGGTGCTCCTCGTCCCGTGGATCAACTGGATCGCGTTCTTTGCGTTCGCGATTTGGGTCCTGGTGACGAGCGTCTTCCTCTGGCGAGCGACGGGCCGCTTTTTAGAGCATTCGTAGCTTGTAAGCCGGGCCGACGCTCGCGGTGACGTCACTCCACATCCGGGTCTGCAACGGCAAAGCTACGATTCGGACGGACCTAGAAACCCGTCCGTCTCCAGCGGTCCTGAGGATGGAGCTAGGCGGACTCGAACCGCCGACCTCCTGGGTGCGATCCAGGCGCTCTCCCAACTGAGCTATAGCCCCGCGAGGAGTGAAGTGTAGCGCCGGGGCGAGCGGCTCCCGGCCTAGGATTGCCGCGTCCCATGGAGCTCCGCCGCGTCGACGACCTGCCACCGTACGCGCTCGCGACGATCCGCGAGCTGACGCTCGAGCTGCGCCGGGCGGGCGAGGACGTGATCGACCTCGGCTTCGGCAACCCCGACCTCCCGTCGCCCGAGGTCGCGGTCGCCAAGCTCCAGGAGGCGGCCGCGAAGCCGCACAACCACCGTTACTCCGCCTCGCGCGGCATTCCGCGGCTGCGCCTCGCGTGTGCGGAGCTGTACCAGCGGCGGTTCGGCGTCGGCCTCGATCCCGACCGCGAGGTCGTGACGACGATGGGCGCCAAGGAGGGATTCGTGCACCTGATGTGGGTGCTGCTCGAGCCGGGCGACGCCGCGCTCGTCCCCTCCCCCAGCTACCCGATCCACATCCACGGGCCGTTGCTCGCCGGGGCAACGGTGTTCCACGTGCCGATGAGCGCCGACGGCGATCTGCTCGAGGCGCTCGACGACGCGTGGGCGCAAGCGCACCCGCGGCCGCGGGTGATCGTCCTCTCGTTCCCGCACAACCCGACGACCGCGACCGTGGAGCTCGATTTCATGGAGCGCGTGATCGAGTTCGCGCGCGAGCACGAGGTGATCGTCGTGCACGACTTCGCGTACGCCGACCTCGCCTTCGACGGCTATCAGCCGCCGTCGATCCTCCAGGTCGAGGGCGCGCGCGACGTCGCCGTCGAGCTGTACACGCTGAGCAAATCGTTCTCCATGGCCGGCTGGCGCGTCGGGTTCCTCGTCGGCAACCGCGACGTCGTCGCCGGCCTCGGCCGACTCAAGTCGTGGCTCGACTACGGAACGTTCCAGCCCATCCAGATCGCCGCGATCACCGCACTCACCGAAGCGCCCGACACGCCGAACGAGGTAGCCGAGATCTACCGCGAGCGTCGCGACACGCTGTGCAACGGGCTCGAGCGAATCGGCTGGCCGATCCCCCGGCCGCGCGCGACGATGTTCGCGTGGGCGCCGCTGCCCGAGTCGCACCGGCACCTCGACTCGCTCTCGTTCGCGGAGCTGCTCGCACGCGAGGCTCGCGTCGCGGTGTCTCCAGGCTCCGGCTTCGGCACAGGCGGTGAGGGACACGTGCGCTTCGCGCTCGTCGAGAACACGCACCGGATCCGGCAGGCGATCCGCGGTCTGGGAGCGCTGCTCGGTTGAGAGCCGTCGTCGTCGGCCCGGACGGGGAGCCGGCCCTCGTCGACCTCGACGAGCCGGAGGGGCCCGGCGAGACCGTCCGGATCGTTGCGTGCGGGCTCTGCGGCTCCGACGTCGAGAAGCTCCGACCCGAGCACACGGGTGCGGTGCTCGGGCACGAGGTCGTCGCCCAGCTCGACGACGGCCGCCGCGTCGCGCTCGTCAACCACGCGTCGTGCGGGGAGTGCGAGCGATGCCTGGCGGGCCACGAGTCGACGTGCGAGCGTTTCGCGGCGCCGACGATCCGACCCGGCGGGTTCGCCGAGCGCGCGCGGTCGCAGGCATGGGTCGAGCTGCCCCAGGACTGGCCCGACTGGCGCGGGACGATGGTCGAGCCCCTCGCATGCGTCCTCCGCGGCGCGAGGCGACTGCCCCCGGGTCGGGTCCTGATCGTCGGGAACGGCTTCATCGGCAGGCTCTTCGGCGCCGTCCTCGAGCGGCGCGACCACGAGGTGTTCGCGGTCGACGTGGACCCGAGGCGGTCGGGACGAGACCCCGACGGACCGGTCGACGTCGCGGTGCTCTGCGCGCGCGGCGGCGGCGAGACCGCGCTCGAGGCGGTCGCTCCCGGCGGCACGATCCTCGTCTTCGCCGACGCCGGCACGATTCCGGCGGCCGACGTCTACCGCCGCGAGCTGACGGTCGTCGGCGCGAGGTCGGCCTCGCCGCCGACGATGCGGGAGGCGGTCGCGCTGCTCCACGACCTCGAGGTGCCCGAGCCGACCATCCTGCCACTCGACCGCTTCACCCAAGGCCTCGCGCTCTACGGACGCCGAGACGCGCTCAAGGTCGTCTACACGCCGTGAGGGCGCTCCGCCTGTACGGCCCGGGCGACCTCCGCCTCGAGGAGCTTCCCGACCCGGTTCCGGCCGACGGCGACGTGCTCCTCGAGGTCGAGGTGGCGCTGACGGACGGCACGGACCTCAAGGCCTACCGGCGCGGCCACCCCGTGCTCCTCGGCCCGCCTCCCAGCCCGTTCGGCCACGAGGTGTGCGGGATCGACGTCCCCACCGGCCGGCGCATGGTGCCCGCGAACTCGGTGCCCTGCGGCGCCTGTCCGGCCTGCGACCGCGGTCAGGAGACCCTGTGCGAGCACCTCTTCCCGCTCCTCAACGGCGCCTATGCGGAGCTCTTCCTCGTGCCCGAGCGCATCGCGCGCCGCAACCTCCTGACCGTGCCTCGCGGGCTGGCGCCCGAGGTGGCCGCGATGACGGAGCCGCTCGCGTGCTGCCTCCACGGCGTCGAGACGGCCGGCGTCGAGCGCGGCGACAGTGTCGCGATCGTCGGCCTGGGCTCGATCGGGTTGATGCTGTGCGCATGCGTCGCGGACGCGGGCGGCCGACCGGTAGGCGTCGGCTCCCGCGAGGAGCGCCGCGCGCTCGCGCCCTCGTTCGGCGCCGTCTCCGCCGACCCCCAGGACGCGGACGTCGTGATCGAGGCCGCCGGTACGGCCGAGGCGTGGCAGCGCGCGCTCGAGCTCGTCCGTCCCGGCGGCACGGTACTGGCGTTCGGCGGGCTCCCGCGCGAGGTACGCGTGGAGGTCGACCCGTATCGGATCCACTACGAGGAGGTGCGGCTCCTCGGCGCGTTCCACCACGCCCCTCGGCATCTCCGCGCGGCGCTCGCCTTCCTTGCGAGCGGCGCTTACCCGTTCGAGCGCCTCGTCACCCACGAGATCGGGCTCGAGGGCGTCGCGCCGCTGTTCGACGACCCGCCCCGCGATTACCTCAAGGCCGCGGTTCGCCCGTGATCCTGACCGAGCGCCGCCTCAACCGCGCGCTCCTCGCTCGGCAGCTGCTCCTCGAGCGCTCGCGGATGCCGATCGGCCTCGCGGTGCAGCGCGTCGGCGGCCTCCAGGCGCAATACGCGCCGTCGCCGTACATCCGGCTCTGGTCGATGCTCGAGCGATTCGAGCTCGGCGACCTCACGCGCGCCCTCGAGAAGCGCCGCGCAGTCCAGGCAACGCTCATGCGCTCGACGATCCACATCGTCTCGCCGCGGGACTACTGGCGCTTCGCCGCAGGCATCGGGCCGGCGCGCCAGGAGTGGTGGCTTCGGACATGGGGGCTCGAGCACCACGGGCTCGACCTCGACACGGTCGCCCGCACGCTCCGCGGCGAGCTCGCGGGGCGCACCTGGCAGCGCAAGGAGCTCGACGCGCTACTGCGCGACAAGGGCTCGACGATCTGGTCGGGCGCCTGGGTCGAGCTCGTCCGCGTCCCGCCGTCGGGCACATGGGAGCGGCGCCGCGCCGACCTCTTCCGGCTCGCGCACGAGTGGCTCAAGCCGGAGGTCGTGACGGAGGTCGAGGGGTTGGAGCACCTCCTGCGCCGCTATCTCGGCGCCTTCGGCCCGGCGCGCCTGCTCGACGCCGCCGGCTGGATGGGCGTGCCGCGCGCGAAGCTGCTCGACGTCGCGGAGCGCATCGAGCTGCGGACGTTCGAGACGATGGACGGAAAGCAGCTCGTCGACCTGCCGCGGACACCGCTGCCTGCCGAGGACACTCCGGCGCCGCCCAGGTTCCTCGGTACCTGGGACGCAGCGCTGCTCGTCCACGCGCGGCAGACGCAAATCCTTCCCGATCGGTTCCGCCCGCTCGTCTTCCACACGAAGAATCCGCAGTCCGTCGCGACATTCCTCGTCGACGGCGCCGTCGCCGGCTCGTGGCGCGTCGAGCGGGCGGGCGCGAAGGCGACGCTGCGGCTGGAGCCCTTCGAGCCACTCCCTCGCGCCTCACGCGGCGAGCTGCGGGACGAGGCCGAGGGGCTCGTGCGGCTCGTCGAGCCCGACGCGACGTCGTTCGCGGTGCGCTCGTCCTAGACGGCGAAGAGGGTCAGCTCCGGCTCGCGGTCTCCACGCAGGAGCTCCAGGTCGACCTCGACCGAGCCAAGCCCGCGGGCCTCGCAGAGCATCCGCGCCTGCGGCTTGACGGACTGGGCGGCGAGGATCCCGCGGCACTCCGCGAGCGCCGAGTCGCGCCGGATCAGCTCGAGGTAGCGGCACAGCTGCTCGACCGCCTCGATCGTCCCGATGCGCTTGATCTCGACGGCGACCCACCCGTCGCTCTCGTCGCGGCACATGAGGTCGACGGGCCCGACGTCCGTCGGCCACTCGCGGCGCACGAGCCGAAGGCCGCGCTCGATCGCCTCGGGCGACGCGGCGAGCGCCTCCTGGAGGTGCCGCTCGATACCGTCCTTCTCCAGCCCGCCGTCCGCGCCGAGCTCGTGCTCGAACTCCGCGAGCACCTCGGCGATCCTGATCTCGAGCCGGTCCTCCGTCCGCCCGGCGCGCTTCCGGACGACGATCACGCCGTCGCCGTCCTCGACGACCGTCGGCGGGGTCATCCAGTTGAGCGGCTTGTAACCCCCGCTGTCGGCGTGGACGAGCACCGACCCGTCGGCCTTGAACACGAGCAGCCTGATCGCCTCCGGCAGCGTGGCGGTCAGCCGGCCGGTGTACGTGACCTCGCAGCGGGCGACGACGAGACGCACGGGCGCTCGACCCTAGCGGCCGACCCGGACACTGCGCGTCTCGGAGGTAGCGGTGGTGCGACCGCGACAGCGGGCGCCTTCAGGGATCTGCCCCGCGCCACAGCGCGGGGATCCGAGCGGTCGGGATCCGCTCCTGCGGATTCCGATCTGCGAACAAAAGAGGGCTACAGCAGCTCGACCCGTGACGCACCGACGATCCGCTCCGAGCCGTCCGCGAACCTGACGAGCAGCTTGCCCTTGCCGTCGTAGTCGGGCGAGTGGACGAGCACCGTTCCTTCGAGGTCGCCGAGGCGGCAGCGCCCGCCGTCCTCCGGATCGAGCCCGCGCCAGTAGCGGACGAACGGGTTCCGCTCCCACTCGCGGCCGATCGTCGTCTCCTGCGTGTGCCCGGGAAGCACGCGGATCGCATCGTCGAGGGTCATCAGGCGCTCCATCACCGACGCGCGGACGACGTCGGCCGGGCCGCCGCCCACGGAGTCGCGAAACAGCGTGTCGCCCGAGAAGCAGACCTCGCCGTTGACGACGAACGCGACCCCGTCGTCCGAGTGGCCGGGCGTCGGTATCGCCTCGACGCGCAGGCCACCGGTCTGAACCGCTCCGGTCGCCACAGGGACGCCGAACCGCTGCGCCAGCTCGTCCTCGTGCTCGACGTGATCCGCATGCCCGTGGGTGCGAAGGATGTGGGTGGGCGTGAGCCGTTCCCGCTCCACGAGCCCGAGCAGCGGCTCGAGCGGTGCGCCGCTGTCGACGAAGACCGCGACCCCGCCGGGCTCGTCTCCGACGACGAACGCGTTGGAGAGCCACCGGGAATCCATCGAGCGCTCGAACAGCACCGGCACAACCTACGTGACCGGCGCACGTCCGCGAGACTCGACCCGTGCGACGGTGGGCCATCGCGACGATCACGGCGTTGACGCTGGTCGCGGGCGCCACCGCCGCCGTCCGAGTCGTGGAGCCGTTTCCGCTCGGGCGCTACGCCGCCGACGGCGCCATCGGGCTCGCGGCGCCGGGCGCCGGGCCGACGGTCACACGCGAGAGCGCTCTCAACACGCTGCTGACGGGCAAGGTGCGGAGCTCCATCCTCGGCGGGACGCAGGCAGACGACCCGCTGATCGAGCTCGGCAAGGGACAGCCCCCCGACACGCTCGTCGTCCTGCCGCCCGAGGGGAGGACCGAGAACGACCGCTACCCGATCGCCGTCGTCCCCGGCCCGCGAGGCGTGCTCACGTCCGACTCGACGCGCATCGACGGCCTCGTCTCGCTCGCCGACGTCCCTCGCGGCCGGCTCGAGGTCGTCGCGGTCGACGATCCAGTCGCGACGCTCCAGCGGCTCGAGCGACGGATCGACCGGAACGAGCGCCTGCGGCTGCCGCTCACGGTGCTCGTCGGCGCGATCGCCTACCTCACGGCCGTGTGGTTTCCTCGCGTCGCCCCGCGCGTCCTACTGCTCGCCCTGGCGGCGAACCTGTGGCTCGCCGGGTGGTGGCTCGTCGCCCTCGTCGGACTGGCAGCCGCCGCCCTCCCGCTCGGCGTCGCGTGCGCCGCAGTGATCGCCGCGTACCTGGTGACGCTCGGCGCCGACCCCGAGGCGGTGGCGCTCTCGCCGTTCGGCCCGACGCAGGCAGGGCGCTTCTACGGCGTGACGAACCTCCTCGAGACGTTCCTGCTCGTCCCCGCGCTGCTCGGCGCGACCCTGCTCGGGCGCCTCGGCGCCGCCGTGGCCGCGATGGCAGTGGTCGCGGTTGCCGGCAGCCGCTTCGGCGCTGACGGCGGCGGGCTGCTCGTGCTCCTCGCCGCGTACGGAACGTGGCTCGTTCGCGCACGCGGCATCCGCATCGACGCGCAGCGAGCCGTCGGCCTGGCGGTGGCCGCCGTTCTCGCCGGTCTCCTCCTCGTCGGCGTCGACGCCGCGATCGGCGGGTCGAGCCACGTCACCGAGGCGATCGGGGACGGGCCGGGCGCCGTCCTGCGCGACGTGGCCGACCGGCTCGAGCTTTCCGCACGGCGAACGTTCGCCGGCTTCGGTCCGGCGTTCGCAGCGCTCGCGTCGCTCGCCGTCCTCCTCGTGGTCGCGACGTTTCGGCCACGGCGCCCGCTCATCGACGCGGCGCTCGTGGCGATCCTCGTGTCGCTCGTCGTCAACGACACGCCCGGCGACGTGCTCGGGGTCGGCGCGGTCGGAGCATTCGTCCTGCGCCGCTTCGAGGACGGCACTCCACGCGATCCCCGAGGGCACCTGGATAGACTCCGCGCGATGCGCCGTCCGGTCACCGTCCTCGGGCTCGTAGTCGCCGTGCTCGCGCTCGCGGCCGCCGGATGCGGTGAGGGGACGACGACGGCGACGCCCGAGACCGTCGAGGGGACGCTCCCCGAGGAGACGACCACCGGCGGCGCTGACTTGCCCGCTCTGAAGCTGAAGGGCGACGCCGCGCAGGGGAAGCAGGTGTTCGCGAGCGCGGGCTGCACCGCGTGTCACACGCTGTCCGCGGCAGGAGCCTCGGGCACCGTCGGCCCGAACCTCGACGACGCGAAGCCGTCGTTCGAGCTCGTCGTGGAGCGCGTGACGCTCGGACAGGGCGGCATGCCGTCGTTCAAGGATCAGCTGAAGCCCCAGCAGATCGCCGACGTCGCCGAATTCGTCTCGTCGTCCGCCGGCGGCTGAGCCCTCCTCTCCCGGAATCGCTGCCTCGCCCGGTGCAGGCGTTCGCCTGCGACCTCGACGGAACGCTGATCGGACGCGACGCCGTGCTCCGTCCGCGCACCCGCGCCGCGATCGCGCGCGCCCACGGAGCGGGGATCCCCGTGATCGTGGCGACCGGCCGCATGTTCCGCTCGGTGGAGCCGTACCTGACCGAGGCGGAGATCGAGGATCCGGTCGTCTGCTACCAGGGCGCGGCGGTCGTCGACCCACGCTCGCGGACCTTCCTGCTCCACGAGCCGCTCGACCTCGGCGTCGCGCGCGAGGCGATCGCCGCCCTCCTCGCCCACGGCCTCTCGCCGAACGTCTACGTGGACGATCGGCTCTACGTGGCCGAGGAGACGGAGTACTCCCGCGCGTACTCCGACTTCCAGCGCCTGCCGGTGACCGAGGTCGGCGATCTCCTCGCCTGGCTGAACCGCGCCCCCACGAAGCTCGTGGCCGTCGCGGAGCCCGCAGTGCTCGCCGCCGTGCGCCACGATCTCGAGCGGCGCTTCGACGGCCGCGCTTTCATCACGACGTCGCTGCCGCACCTCCTCGAGCTCGGGAACCCAGCAGTGACCAAGGGATCCGGACTTGCGTTCGTCGCGGCGCTGAAGGGCATCGACCTCGATCACGTCGTCGCGTTCGGCGACGGCGAGAACGACGTCGAGCTCCTCGAGGTGGCCGGCTTCGGCGTCGCGATCGACGGCGGGCACCCGCGGGTTCAGGCGGTCGCCGACTGGACGTGCCCAGGACCGCAGGACGAGGGCGTCGCCGCATTCGTCGAGGCCGTCCTAGACTCCCGCGCATGATCGACCTCAAGGCGGCACGGGCCGAGCCGGAGCGCACCCGGGCAGCGCTCGAGCGGAAGGGCGCCGGCGAGGCATTCGACCGGCTGCTCGAGGCCGACGAGACGTGGCGCTCGCTCGTGCCGAAGGTCGACGAGCTCCGCGGCCGCACGAAGCTCAAGGGCAAGCCGACGCCCGAGCAGGTCGAGGAGCTCCAGCAGGTGAAGGCGGAGCTCAAGGCGCTCGAGGACGAGCTCGCCGCCGCCGAGGCCGAGCGCGACGCGCGTGCGCTCCGCGTGCCGAACCCGCCGCACGACGACGTTCCGGACGGCGCGACGGAGGACGACGCGAGGGAGGTCCGCCGCGTCGGCGAGCCACCAACGCTGGCAGAGCCGCGCGACCATCTCGACGTCGGCCGCTTCGACATGGAGCGGGCCGCGCAGATGTCCGGCTCCCGCTTCGGCTACTGGGTCGGCGACACGGCCCGCCTGACGCTCGCGCTCTATCGCCTCGCGCTCGATCGTCTCGCGGCGAAGGGCTTCGTCACCGTGCTGCCTCCCGTGCTCGTCCGCGAGGACGCCCTGATCGGGACCGGCGCCTTCCCGTCCGACGAAGCAAACGTCTACGAGCTCCCCGCCGACGGGCTGTACCTCGCCGGCACCGCGGAGATCCCGGTCGCGAGCATGCACGCGAAGGAGATCCTTGCGCCGGAGGAGCTGCCGCTCCGGTACGTGGCGTTCTCCCCGTGCTTTCGCCGCGAGGCGGGCGCGGCCGGGCGCGACACCCGCGGGATGTTCCGCGTCCACCAGTTCAACAAGGTCGAGCAGTTCTCGTTGACGCGTCCGGAGGAGTCCTGGGACGAGCTCGAGCTCCTCCTCGCCAACACCGAGGAGCTCGTGCGCGAGGTCGGGCTGCCCTACCGCGTGGTCGTGCTGCCCGCGGGCGACATGTCGTCCGCGTCGGCGAAGACGTACGACGTCGAAGTGTGGTTCGCGGGCCAGGAGCGGTATCGCGAGACCGCCTCGATCTCGAACACGACGGACTTCCAGGCCCGCCGTCTCATGATCCGCATGCGCGGCGAGCACGGGCCCGAGCTCGTCCACATGCTGAACGGCACGGCCGTCGTCGACCGGATGGCGCTCGCGATCCTCGAGGCGTTCCAGGGCGAGGTCCCGGACGTGCTCCGCGCGTACGGCGCGCCCGACCGCGTCGCCCGTTAGTCACTTCGACATATCCCCCTGAGGGGGGAGTGTCACGTTGAGAGGCCGTGGGTACGGTCATCTCATGCGGCAAGAGGGGGACGTATGCGTCTCGTGGACGCGGGCTGAGCTGATCGCGCTGAAAGAGGCGATCGAGATGACGCCCAACTTCGAGGGGCGTCAGGAGGTGCGCGACATCCTCAAGGCGGCGTTCTACGCACCCAGGCTCCGCGACGTCGGGTTCGAGCGAGAGCTGGCACAGCGCTTCGCGAACCGGCTCGTCCCAGTGGACATGCCGACCGCGATGGCGCGCGCCAAGCTCCTGACCGCGGTGCGCGGCCGTCCGCGGCGGGAGCATCTGGGCCACCGGCGCGCGGCGATCGTCCCGAGCGTCACTCGCGACGTGGGCTCGACCGTCGTCGCGGCCTAGCCTGCGCACCCGATAGACAGAAAGGCTCGGCGTGCACTTGCGCCGTCCCTCGTTCGGGGTACCCTGTTCGTTATGGGGGACGTGCGGATCAACTGGTCGCGCTCCGAGTTGCGCGCCGTCCGCGAGGCCGTCGAGGTCACGCCGCACTTCGAGGGCCGACCAATCGTCCGCGACGCTCTTCGACGGGCGGTCAGAAAGCGCAGCGGGCACGTGGACCTCGAGCTCGACGCGGCCGAGCGGTTCGGCGCACGCCTCGTGGCGCTCGACCTGCCGACGGCCCTCGCCAAGGTCAAGCTCCTCCGGGCGATCCGCGAGCTCCACGACCGCAAGGCCCGCACGACGTCGTCCGGCGTCGAAGCCGCCTGACGGTCGCCGCGTAGACTTCCCGCGCCGGCGGGGTTCCGGAGCGGTCGAACGGGGCGGTCTTGAAAACCGTTGGGCGCGCGAGCGCCCCGTGGGTTCGAATCCCACCCCCGCCGCTAGACGTCCCGGTAGCGCGCCTCGACGAACGACCACGCCGCGAAGGCCAGCAGGCCCAGCGCGACGATCGAGAGGACGAATGGGCCGTGTGGCGCCTGGACGAGCTCGAGCAATGCGCCGTCGAGGCCTCGCGTCTTTCCTGGATCGTGCTCCCACGCCGCCCTGCACAGGAAGACGCCGACGAGCGCCAGGACGACTGCGCGGGACAGATACCCGCCGATGCCGATGGTCCGGGCAACCATCCGCGCGCGCCGAGACATCGAGCCGGCCGGCAGCCGGTCGTCGAGCTTGCCCGAGAGCGCGTAGACCGCGGTACCCACCGCGCCCGCCAGGAACCCCGCGCCGACCGCGAAGACGAGCTCGCGCCCGAGCGGCCAGCCGAAGACGCCCTGCGCGGTTCGCTGTTCGTTCCCATCCGCGCCCGGCGCGGCCGACTCATCGCCGACGGCGACCGTGACGGCAACCAGCGCGAGGCCGGCATAGAGGAGACCGATGCCGAGGAAGCCCAGCCGCTCCGCGAGGCCGACGGGGCTCCGCCCCACTCTCTCGCGGTCCGAGACCGCCTGCGACACCCGCCAGACGGCCTGAGCGCCGAAGCCGAGCCCGAGCAGGACGAGCAGTCCCTCGCCGAACGGCTGGTCTGCGACGAGGCGTAGCGCCCCCTGGCTGTCCGGCTGGTGGCTGGGCCGGCGGTCGATCGCGAGGTCCAGCGCGAGCAGCGCAAGGAGCGCATAGAGGACGCCTCGGGAGGCGAGCCCGATCCTGCCGAGCCAGTCCACCGTGTCCTGGCGCGCGACCTCACCGCGGATGTCGAGTGCCCTCGGCTTCATCCATCGCTTCTTTCCTCGTCCGGCGCGTGGCCGAAACCCGACCCCGCCGTGCCAACGGCACGTCAAGATAGGGCACCGGCGGGTCAGCGTCTGTCAATTTCCCGGCGCAGCCCTTCGCCGAGCGGCTATCCGTGAGTGATGGCATAGGGTTCTCCGCGGAGCCCGCCGACTCGAGCCCGCGTGACCGCTCACGTGGGCGACCAGCCGAATGGACGCGCCTGCCGAGAACATCGTCGAGACGCTCGCCGGCCTGACGCTGTTCGGCGACCTGACGTACCCGGAGCTGGAGGCACTCGCGCACACGTTCACCGAGGAAGTGTTCGCGGAGGATCAGCGCGTGCTCCGCCAGGACGTGTCGGGAGGCGGCTTCTACGTGATCCTGAGCGGAGACGCGAGCGTCGTGATCGACGGGGACGAGCGAGCGCGGCTGACGCGCGGCGACTTCTTCGGCGAGATCTCGGTTCTGACCGACACGGCGCCTACGGCGGACGTCGTCGCGGCGTCGCTCCTCCGCTGCCTGACGATCCCGGCCAACGAGCTGAAGCCGCTCCTCCTCGCCCGTCCCTCCATCGCCTACCGGATGCTGCAGGTCGAGGCGCGCCGCCTCCGGGCGGCGAACGTATGGCCGCGCTAGACGAGCGCCCGCATCCGCCGGGCGACTACGACGTCGTCGTCGTCGGCAGCGGCCCGGGCGGCCTGCAGGTCGCGTACTCGCTCGCGCGGGCGGGGATCGAGCGCTGCGCCGTCGTCTCGCGCGACGACGGCCCCGGCGGGATGTTCCGGCGCTTTCCCGTCTTCCAGCGTCTGATCAGCTGGACGAAGCCCGACGCCCCGGTCGAGCGCGGCACGCGCGAGTACGAGTGGTACGACCACAACAGCCTCCTCGGCGACGTCGAGCAGCACCAGGCGCTCGCGCCGGGGTTCATGAGCCGGGACCTCGACCTGCCGGCCCGGGCCGAGATGGAGTCCGCGCTCGCGGAGTTCGCGGCGCGCGGCGCCGTGTCGGTGCGCTACGGGTGCGAGTGGCTCTCGACAGGCGCCGAGGACGACGGCTTCGTGATCACGACGTCCGACGGCGACTATCGCTGTCGTGCGTGCGTCTTCGCGGTCGGGATGACGGAGCCGTGGCGGCCGCCGATCCCGGGACTGGAGAGCGCGTCGCACTATGCCGACACGCTCGCGCCGGAGCGGTACGCAGGCAAGAGCGTGCTCATCGTCGGCAAGCGGAACTCGGGCTTCGAAATCGCACAGGGCCTGCTCCCGTGGGCGAGGCGGCTCGTGCTCGCCTCGCCGCGGCCCGTGGACACGGCGGTGCTCGCCTTCTCGCCGCTCCGGCTCCGGTACTTGCAGCCGCTCGACGAGCACGTGCGCGGCGGGTCGGGCAGCCATGTCGTGGACGGGTCGATCGAGCGCGTCGAGCGTGTCGACGGCGGCTTCCGGATCCGCGTCGTGGGCACCACGTGGCGCGGCGAGCTCACGCTCGAGGCGGACGAGGTGATCGCGGCCACCGGCTTCCGCACGCCGCTCCGAGACCTGCCGAGCCTGGGCGTCGCGACCGTGAACGACGGTCGGCTGCCCGCCCAGACACCGTACTGGGAGAGCGTGTCCGTGCCCGGGATCTACTTCGCGGGAAACGTCACGCAAGCGTCGCCGGGCATGCGGAAGCATGGCGCGACGAGCAGCTCGGGATCGGTGCTCGGCTTTCGTTACAACGCCCGGCTCGTCGCGCGCCGCATCGCGGAGACGCTGTTCGGCCGTCCGGCGCCGCGCCCTCGTCTTGACGCCGCCGACGTGGTGCCGTTCCTGGCACGCGAGCTCGCGATCGCACCGGAGCTCTGGAGCCAGAAGGCGTACCTCGCGCGCGTCGTCGGCTTCGACACCGCGCACGGGATCCGCGACGAGGGAATCGTCCCGCTTGCCCGCTTCGTCGACCACGACGCGGGCGATGCATGCGCCGTGGCCGTGGAGTACGACGCGGCCGGCACGATCGTCCCCGCCCTGTATGTCCGCCGGGCGGGCCGCCTGCTCGAGCACATCCTGCCGCCGCATCCGATGCACGCCTTCGACAGCGCCGAGCACCGCCGCGAGCTCGCCGCGCGACTCGAGCCCATGCTCGGCTAGGTTCGAGCCGTTGCGCGGCTAGGCCGGGTCGAGCACGAGCGCGCGATCCTGCGACGCTGGCGGCCGCGTCGCGAGGACGGAGCCGGCAAGCACGAGCACGAAGCCGACTCCCATCCCGAGCGTGAACGTCTCGCCGAGGATCGCGACGCCGAGCACGGCAGCGACGGCGGGGTTGACGTACGTGATGACGGTCGCGCGCACGGGGCCGATCTCCGCGATCAGCGCGAAGAACACGACGAACGCGAGCGCGGTGCAGACGACGGCCAGCCCGAGCACGGATCCCAGCGCCTTGGCCGACGGCGTCCGCTCGGGGAAGCTGAACGCCGCGATCGGCGCGTACACGACGGCGGTCACCGCGAGCGATGCGGCGATCACGGCCATTGCAGGCACGTCCTGGAGCCAACGCTGGAGGATCACGGGTCCAACCGCGTAGCAGACCGCCACGGCGCCCACGGCGACCATCGCCGGAACGCTGGCGCCGTCGAGGTTCACGCCGACGATCGCCGCCACGCCGAGCACGCCGAGAAGCAGCCCGACGCCGCGGAGCAGCCCGAGCCGCTCGCGCCCGCCCGTCGTGCGGGCGATCAGGACGGCGACGAGCGGCACGCCGGAGATCAGGAGGGCGGTGAGCGAGCTCGAGATCTTCGTCTCGGCGGCGCCGAGCAGGACCCACGGGATCGCGATCTCGATCGCGGCGAAGGCGAGCACCGGAACCCATCGTCCGCGCAGCGGGCGGAGCTCGCCGCGCGCGGCCGCAATCGGCAGGAGCAGCGCCGCTCCGATCGCCGTTCGGCCGAGCACGAGCACCGCCGGGCTCATCTCGTCGACGGCGACCTTGATCAGGAGGTACGGCACGCCCCAGATCAAGCACATCGCGGCGAAGAGGAGCCAGCCGCGACGCGACATGGTGCCCTTGAACAGCCCGGCGGCCTGCATCTCGTCACGCTACTGACGGATCCCAGGCTCACGCGCCGGTCGAGCCCGGGCGTGGGGCCGCTTCTCGTCCGCCGTTATCCTCCGCGACTTGCCCAACCGTCGGACAGACGGATCCCTCGGCGGAGGGACGGGTCGCCGGTCGCGATCAGCCGATTCCGGAGGAGAGACATGGTGATGCGGCGCGCGCCCCTCGTCCTGCTCGCCTGCGTTCTCTCCGCCGCAGCTCTGCTCTCCGAGGGGGCACCTGCCGCGGGCGACGCAGTGGTTCTCGCCTACCCGTCCTCGCAGACAGTCACCGGGAAAGGCCTTCCGCGGGGAGGCGCGCGCTCGGTCTCGCTCCTTACCGCCCGCGGCGAGAGCGAGGGCGCGTGGATCGTGGCCGCGGGCGGCGGCGCGGTCGAGGCAAAGGTCGACAGCGGCACCCTCGGGCCGATACGGCTCGAGCTCGCGTGGGGGCACTTCGTCGAGGTGGGCCGGGGCTCCGCGCCGGATGCGCTCGTTCCGTGGGACGGCGCCGCCAAGGCCGCCGAGCGGCTCAGTCAGCCCATCTACGTGCGCGTCGTCACGCCGCTCGACGTCCCGCCCGGAACGTATCGGGCGTCCGTCGACGTCACGCTCCAGGGTCGCACGACGACCGTCCCCGTCACGGTCCGCGTCTTCCCGTTCGCGCAGCCGGTTACGGGCGACACGACGCTCCTCACCTCGTTCCACGTGAGCCCGAGCACGTACCTCAACACCGTGGCGCGGCTCTACGGCCTCGGCTCGGCCGCCGAGCGGCGCACGGCGAACGCCGCCCTCTTCAAGTTCCTCGCCGAGTATCGGATCTCGCCGTCCTCGTGGGGCTTCGGCGAGCCTCGCAGCGCCGCCGGCTACGCGTCGAGCGCGAAGTGGTGGCTCGACTCCGCGACGAACATGCGCGACGCGGCCGGGGCAGGGGCCTTCGCAGCGATGCGGATCCCGATCTCGAGCAACCGGACTCGTGACCATCTCTGGATCGCGGGCCTGTCGCCGTCGGCGCCGGAAGGCTGGTGCGACTACCTGCGCGCCGTGCGCGGCTTCTGGGAGCAGAACGGCTGGCTCACTCGCTCGGTGCCGTTGCTCTACGCGCAGGACGAGCCGCAGCTCGCGGGCCAACGTCTCGTCGCCCGGCAATCGAAGGCGCTGCACGAGTGCTGGCCCGGGGCGCGATCGCTGATGACGGGGAATCCTTCACCGTCGGGCGCGAACGCCTTCCTCTCCGACGGCAAGAACGGCGACGACCTCGACGTCTGGGTGGTTCTCTCGCGCCGGTTCTACGGGCAGTTCACAGTGCCGAAGCACCAGGCCCGCAGAAGCCGCGCGCGCGAGCTCGCGACCACGATCGAGCGCGTGCGCAAGCGCGCGTCGATCTGGTCGTACACGTACGACGGCGTGGGCGGGACACCCGGGTTCAGTCTCGTCGAGCCGCTGTCGAACCCGCGGATGTTCCTCCTCTGGAACGCCCTCGAGGGCACGGACGGCGTCCTCTACGGACAGGGGCTCACGAGCTACGGGAAGGACAACCCCTTCGTCCGCGTCTCCCGCAGGGGCGAGTTCGTGCTCGTGTATCCGGGACGAAACGGGCCGATCCCGAGCGCTCGGCTCGAGCAGATTCGCGACGGGATCGAGGATTGGGCGCTGTTCGACGCGCTTCGGCGTGCCGACGGGCCGGGCCGCGTGCGCGCGATTCTCGGCGGAGCCGGGCTGTTCAGCGCGGACGCGAAGGGCGTGCGGCTCGCCTGTCGCATGGGTTGCGAGCTCAAGGGCTCGACGAAGTACTCGTGGCCGCAGTGGTCGCACGACGCGTCGACGGCTAGCCGGATCGAAGCCGCTCGGCGCAAGGCCTTGCAGGCTCTTTCCTGAGGCCTCTCCTCCGGCCTACGATCACGCCGTGGCCACCGAGAGCCGCATCGAGGCGGTCGTCTTCGACATGGACGGCGTGCTCGTGGACACTGAGCACCTGTGGGACGACGTGCGCGAGGCGCTCACCGAGGAGTGGGGCGGCCGGTACACCCTGGAGGCGCAGGAGGCGATGATGGGGATGAGCTCCCACGAGTGGTCGCGCTACCTCCACGAGACCGTCGGGCTGCGGGAGCCGCCGGAGGTCATCAACGACGAGGTCGTGCGGCGGATGCTCGAGCGATACGAGACGGACCTGCCGGTCGTGCCCGGTGCGCCGGAGGCCGTGCGCCCGCTCGCGCAGGCCGGCTTCCACCTCGCCGTCGCGTCCTCGTCGAATCGCCCGCTGATCGACGCCGTCCTGCGACGGCTCGGCCTGACGGAGCTCTTCGAGGCCACGGTCTCGTCCGAAGAGGTCGGGCGCGGCAAGCCGGCGCCGGACGTCTACCTCGAGGCCGCGCGGCGGCTCGGCGTCGAGCCCGGGGACTCGGTCGCGATCGAGGACTCGGCGAGCGGGATCCGGGCGGCACATGCGGCCGGCATGCACGTGGCCGCGTACCCGAACCGCCACTACCCGCCCTCGGACGGCGTGCTCGGGCTGGCCGACGTCGTGCTGGGCTCGCTCGACGAGCTCACACCCGAACGGGTGCGCTCGCTCGCGTCGGCGCGGTAGGCCTCAGTCGGCGCGGCCGAGGAGGACGCACGCATTGTGGCCGCCGAGGCCCATCGCGTTCGAGAGCGCGACGTCGATCTCCGCGTGGCGCGCCTCGTTCGGCACGTAGTCGAGGTCGCACTCCGGATCCGGGTTCCGGTAGTTGATCGTCGGCGGCAGGACGCCGTCGCGGAGCGCCAGCGCACACATCATCGCCTCGACCGCTCCCGCGGCGCCGAAGCAGTGCCCCATCACGGACTTCGTCGAGGACACGGCGAGGCGGTACGCGTGGTCGCCGAACACCTGCTTCAGCGCCCGGGTCTCGGCGAGGTCGCCGAGCGGCGTCGACGTCCCGTGCGCGTTCACGTAGCCGACGCGCTCGGGAGCGACGCCGGCCGCCTCGAGCGCGCCGCCGATCATCGCGGCGACGCCGGTTGCCTCCGGCTCGGGCTGTGCGAGGTGGTGGGCGTCGTTCGACGCGCCGTAGCCGAGCACCTCGGCGTAGATCTTCGCCCCGCGTGCCTTCGCGGCCTCGAGCTCCTCGAGCACGAGGATGCAGGCCCCCTCCCCCATCACGAATCCCGCCCGCGTGGCGTCGAACGGCCGTGAGGCAACGGTCGGGTCATCCTCCTCCGCCACGAGCCCGCGCATCGCGCAGAACCCGGCGAGGATCAGCGGCGTGATCGCCGCCTCGGTGCCGCCCGCGAGCACGACGTCGGCCTGGCCACGACGAACCGATGCCGCGCCTTCCCCGATCGCAGTCGATCCCGTCGCGCACGCCGAGACGGGTGCGAAGTTCTGCCCGCCGATCCCGAGGTGGATCGCGATCTGGCCGCTGGCCGTGTCGACGAGGACCGACGGGATGAAGAAAGGCGACACGCGGTCGTGCCCGCGCTCGGCGAAGACCTGCTGCTGTTCGGCGATCGTCGCGATCCCGCCGATCGCCGAGCCGACGAGGATGCCGACGCGCCTGCGGTCGACGTCCTCCAGGCCGGCGTCGTCCCACGCCTCCTGCGCCGCGGCGACCGCGAGCAGGACGTTACGGTCCATCCGGCGTGCCTCCTTCGCGGGGACGAGCTCGCCGGGGTCGAACCCGTTCACCTCGGCCGCGATGCGCACCGGGTACTCGGAGGCGTCGAACGCTTCGATCCACCCGACGCCGCTCCGGCCCGAGACCGCCGCGTCCCAGGTCGACGGCGCGTCGAGGCCCACCGGCGTGACCGCCCCCAGGCCCGTGATCGCAACTCTTCGCATGGAGAAAGGAGCCTAGACTGCCGGGTCCTGGCCACGACGGACGGGCAGCGCGCCCGATCGTGGTCGGAGGCCGGGGCGCGCGAGGGGCGCTGGGGTGCCCGTTCGTCGTGTGCCCTGACTGTAGTACCCGCCGTCGCTGCTCGGAAGAGGCGCGGTACGGTTGGGCGCGTGCCGCGCTCACGCCGCACCAGCGAGCCTGTCGAGCGTCCCGACGACCTCGATCCCGCGATCCCGTTCCCGCCGATGGAGGCCGAGCTCGTCCGCGAGCTGCCCGACTCGGACGACTGGCAGTACGAGCCCAAGTGGGACGGTTTCCGCGGCCTGCTCGAGAACGCGTCGGGTGACGTGAGACTGTGGTCGCGAAACGCCCGACCCCTGCTCCGTTACTTCCCGGAGCTGCGCGAGGTCGGCGCGCGGATGCCGCCGCGGTCGGCCCTCGACGGAGAGATCGTGATCGTGCGGGACGGCGTCCTCGACTTCGACGCCATGCAGACCCGGCTCCACCCGGCCGAGAGCCGCGTGCGGAAGCTCTCGGCGGAGATCCCCGCGATGTTCGTGGCGTTCGACGTGCTGGTCTGGGACGGCGAGGAGCACTGGCGGGAACCGCTCGCCGAGCGGCGGGAGACCCTCGAGTCGCTCGACGCGGACTTGATCCTGTCGCCGGCGACGCGCGACCGCGACGAAGCGCTCGCGTGGCTCTCGTCCTTCGAGTCGATCGGGCTCGACGGCGTGATCGCGAAGCGCCTCGACGAGCGGTACCGCGCGGGCGAGCGCAGCGCAGTCGTCAAGGTCAAGCCCGAGAAGACGGCGGATTGCGTGCTCGTCGGCATCCGGTGGAAGAGCGACGGGAAGCGCAGGATCGCCACGCTCCTGCTCGGGCTCTGGGACGACGAGGGCGAGCTCGACTACGTCGGCACCGCGGCGGTCGCCCCCGCTCGACACGACGAGATCGCGGAGGCCGTCTTCCCGCTGCTCCAGGACGCACCGGAGCGCCGCTTCTCGGAGCCCAACCGCTGGGGCAGCGGCGAGCTCGAGGAGGTCGCCGTGCGCCCGGAGCTCGTCGTCGAGGTGCGCTACGACAAGGTGCAGGGACACCGGTTCCGGCACGGGACGAAGCTGCTCCGCCTGCGCCCGGACAAGGACCCGGCGCAGTGCACCTGGCGCGAGCTCCGACCGCCGCTCGAGGCCGGCGACCCGCCGCTCGCCGCGCTTCTCCGAGCCTAGGACTCCGGCAGGGACACGAAGCCGAGGTCGGCGAGTGTCGCGAGCGCGGACGCCTTGACGCCGGCGTCCGACACGGTGTAGAGCACGTCGCCGACGACGACCGAGCGGCGAACCGCCGCGACGCCGATGTTCGCCGCGCGTGGATGGGAGACCCGGCCGAGCAGGGAGATGCCGTCCGAGCGGCGCACCCGCAAGCCGACCGCGCCGGCGAACGGTTGGTCGTCGTACGTCTGGATCGGAAGCACTGCGAGCCGCGTCTTCGGCCACCAGAGGAACGCGTGGTGGCTCTGCTCGGCTTCCGACCACCCCTTGCCGAGCGGGAGCGCGTCGAGCCGTTTCGGCGAGCGGACGTCGGCGACGTCGAACAGCGACGCCTGGGTGCCGAGGACCCGGCCCTCGTCGCTCGCGTCCTGACCGATGCCGAGCAGGAGATCGTCCCCGACGGGATGCAGGTACGCGGAGTAGCCGCGGATCCTCAGCTCGCCGCGCACGAGCGGCCGCGCGGGGGTCGACAGATCGAGCGTGTAGAGCGGGTCGACCTGGCGGAACGTGACGACGTAGCCGACGTCGCCGATGAAGCGCACGGCGTAGACGCGCTCGCCCTTGCCGAGCCCGCCGACCCGGCCGAGCTGGACGAGCGAACCCGCGCGCTCGCCCAGCGTCGTGACCGACGTCTCGCTCTCCGTGCGCGGGCCTCCCCACCACACCGGCTGCCCGGTGCTCGCCACACGCAGGATCCCGTTCCGCTCGGAGAGCGACCACTGGTTGAGCAGGACGCCCGGCACCGTGCCGCTCGCCACGTAGCTCGTCTGGGTCGCGCTCGCGATGTCGAACGCGTGGATCGCGGTCGACGTCTCGTCCGGGATCGGACGGCCGTCCGCGAGCCGCTTGTCCCAGCGGTCGGTCGCGACGTAGAGCCTCGACTTCGAGGCGTAGACGACGCGTCCGTCGGAGACGACGGCGTCCGAGTCGACCGGGTCGAGGCCACGGTCGACGTCGATCGTGAGAACCGTGAGGAGGCCGAGCCCGGCGAAGCTCGCCGGCCGCCGGATGTTGCGGCACTGGACGATCCGCCCCTGGCCCGTGACCCGCCCGGACGCGGACTCGAGCTTGTACCCCGGCAGCCATGCGCGGGCCCCGGCAGTACGCACGAGGTCGCGGTTGCGGTCCGTCGAGCGATCGAGGTCGGCCTGCCCGCCGCCGACGGGACGCCCGAAGCGGACCTCGGTCCCCATCGGCGAGGAGAGGACGATCCTGACCGCCCGGCCGACGAGCCGCGCCGTCAGGTAACCGCCGTCGAGCTCGAGCGTCCGCACGACGCGCATGCGGCTCGGGTCACCGACGTCGATCTCGGTGATCGTGGTGCGCGAGGGATAGGGCCAAGGCGCGCGGATGCCGGCCGGCAGGTCGACCGGGATTCCCATCTGCGGGCCCTGCCCCAGCACCAGGAGGCGCTTGCCGTGGAGCAGCAGCTCGCCCGCCCCGGCTTCCAGGCGCAGCGAGCCGCGCACGCGCGGCTCGCGGTTGCGGACGTCGACGGCACTGACTCTCGACCCGGATGCGACGAACAGCGTGCGGCCGTCGGTCTTCACGAGATCCGGCTCGTCGACGCCGTCCTCCTGCACGTTGGTGCCGGAGAACTCCACCTCCGGAGCGCCCTTCGTGCCTGCGACCCCGTCGCGGGCGGCGGTCGGCGGGACGCGCAGGCCGGAGCCGCCCGCGAAGCCCCACGGCCCGACCAGCGGCAAAGCGTGCCGCCGCACGTATGAGAGGAACGACGGGCACCCGTCGAATGCCCGCAACCGGCTCTCCGCCGCCGTCGCGTCGGCTGCGCTGCCGATGCTCGCGGCAAACACGGCCGCGACGCCGACGATCGCGACGACCCCGAAGCGGAGCGTCATCTCGCCCTCATGCTGACCCTACGCCGCCGACCCGACAAGAGGTCACACAGAACCTTTACTCGCGAAGGCGGGATTCTGCCCGGGCTCTGGCTTCAGCCAGAGCCCTACCTCCCCGCCACGGCCGCACACACGACGGCACCCCCCGCCCCCGGGCCCTGGCTTCAGCCACAGCCCCTCCTCCCCCCCCCCCGCCGCCCCCCCCCCCGCCCCCC
>Ga0081539_10000153_pt1 | contig 159919 bp, 139 predicted proteins | sample TabmetS4T2R2_FD_71023 | JGI IMG/M metagenome (GOLD analysis project Ga0081539, IMG submission 71023) | Tabebuia heterophylla rhizosphere microbial communities from the University of Puerto Rico - S4T2R2 | ecosystem: Host-associated > Plants > Roots > Rhizosphere ... | reverse complement strand
CACATGTGGTCGAGATTTCGGACATTGCGGAAGGCGAGATGAAAGGCAAGACGCTCTACGGACTGTTCGAGCTGCAAAGCGATGGCCGCCTCAAAATCGACCTGGGCGACACGCGCGACCGCGGGTGGAACGAAAAGGAAACGATCGTTTTGTCTCGCGCCACTTCGCCCATCGTGCGTCCGGCGACGGTGCTACCGCCCACGCCAACTCCCGATCCCAGGCCGATGGACGAGCAAAAAACTTCCGTCGGGAATGACCGCTACAATGTCGGCGATTACGATGGCGCGATCGCAGCTTACACCGAAGCGATCAATCTGAATCCCAAGAATGGATCCGCCTATTTCGGTCGTGGTCGCGCTTTCTTGCGCAAGGGTGACAAGGACAGCGCGCTTGCCGATTACACCAAGTCGATGGAGCTGGACCCGAGCGAGAGCACACAGAACGGCATCAATGAAATAAAAAGCGACATGAGCGGAGCACTCGTGTCGAAAGGTTACGCTGAAAAAGGAAAGCTGAACGGTTTGCCGGACGCAGTGTTGAGGGACACCACGAAGGCGATCGAACTCAATCCGAAAAACGCCGGCGCCTACACACAACGCGGGTTTTACTACTACCAGAACGGCGATCACGCGGCAGCCGTGCGCGATTTCAATCAGGCTATCGCGCTCGACCCGGAAGGCACACACGATCTGAAAGACCTTGTGCAGAGTATCAATGCCGAGGATGCACCGAAAAAGAAAAAGTCGAAGCAGTGAACGCGTTCACGCAGGTCAAACCGTGACCTCTAATCGTCGTTGGCGACGTAAATCGGCGGTCGGACACCGTTGCCACAGAGTCAGGCTTCTTAACAATATCTGTTCGCCGCTCTAAGGGCGATTATCAATCGACTCCGGCGTGGGGAGTCCGGTGGCGTCTTTGCTGACGGCGATTTGCTGACCCGCCGAGAGCGGTCGCACGGCGCCGCCCTCCCGCCGCTCGACCCGCACCGAACCTTCGATCGCCTGTACCGTGGTGACTTCTTTCTTCGGGACCTGTCGAATTGAAAACGACCGGCCTTCTGCTGTTACAATTACGGCCGGAGTGCGGACGACGAGGGCGCGGTCTTTTGCTGTTCGTTCCGCCGGGTGGCAACTCAACTCTCCGGCGCGCAGCTCAAGCTCGGTTCGACCAGACTGCTGCTCGTGCCGCAACTGTTCGAGACTGAGATTGCTATTTGGACCAAGCCGGAGTGCGCTTCGATCGGCTAATTCAAGCACCACGCGCCCTTTGCGGGCGGTCTTGATCTCGCCTCGGTCGAGCAGCGCTCCGGCGAACAGTTCCAGCCATTTTTGGTTGGCTTTGGTAATCGCTTCCGGCACCCGAAACACCGGCAACGTCCCAATCGCCGGCTGAAATTTCGCGTCCGCCGCTTCCACCACCCTCGCCAATGGACTCGGTATTTCCGTCGCATCTGCGCCGGTCAGAGCGACCACTATCAGGCCGACCGACATGCTCATTCGCACGGCACTCACGGTAGCCTCTCCTTCGACGAGCGTCGACGCAAAACCCCAGGTTCACGGCACAAAGCTAAAACCGGCGAGCGAGCGCGGCGCTTGTTTGCGGCGTCGGGCACAACGGCTGCTCGTTTGTTTCGCGATGGCAAAGAACGCCGAGACCACAGCGCCAGCCGATATCGTCTTTCGATGTCAGCACTGCAAGGCGGAGCTGGTGCTGAATCCGGAGGAGACAGGGCTAAGCACCAAGTGCGTGCAATGCGGCAAATTGACCGCCGTTCCGAGGTGGAGAAAGCGATCTGACGCCGTCGATCCTGCAACGCTCATGGCCGAGATCCAGCGGAAGCTCACCGAGAACGAATCGCAACGGACTGAGGTGACCGGTTACATTAACCAGGCCAGCATTCAATTGCACCGCTGGCAACTGCGCCTGCAGCAGCTCGAGGAGCGACACCAACAGCTCGAAAAAGAGCTGGCCGGGCTGAAAACCTAATCGTGGCATCGGCATCTTGCCGATGACTTAACAAGAACATCGGCTGGAAGCCGATGCCACTTTCACTACTGTTTTCATGTGCGGCAATATCACGATCTTCTCCGGCTCGTTTTGGAGAAGGGTCAACCGCGGGCCGATCGCACCGGCACCGGCACGTTGTCGATCTTCGGGGCGCAGACGCGATTTGATCTGCGGCCCAGCGGCCCGGGATTTCCGCTGCTGACCACGAAGAAACTGCACATCAAATCGATCATCTACGAACTGCTCTGGTTTCTGCGCGGCGACACGAACATTCGTTATCTCAACGAACACGGCGTGACCATTTGGGACGAATGGGCCGATAAGAACGGCGATCTCGGGCGTGTTTACGGCGCCCAATGGCGCGACTGGCAAGGCGCGAATAGCGCGCGTGTCGATCAGATCGAAAATGTGATCGCGGAGATCAAAAAAAATCCGGATAGCCGGCGATTAATCGTGGCCGCGTGGAACCCGGCTGAGACCGAGCAGATGGCGCTGCCGCCGTGTCACGTGCTGTTCCAGTTTTACGTCCAAAACGGCGAATTGAGCTGCCAGCTTTACCAGCGCAGCGCCGATTTGTTCCTCGGGGTGCCGTTCAACATCGCGTCCTACGCGCTGCTCACGATGATGATCGCCCAGGTTGTCGATCTTACGCCGGGCGATTTCGTGCACACCTTCGGGGATCTGCACCTTTATCAAAATCATCTCGAGCAAGCGCGCGAACAGCTCACGCGCGAATGTCGATCTTTGCCGCGGATGAAATTGAATTCGCGGATCAAGAATATCGGCGACTTCAAGTTCGAAGACTTCGAGCTGGTCGGCTACGACCCGCATCCCTCGATCAAAGCGCCGATCGCCGTCTGAGGTGGAACGGCCTCTCCGAGGGCGTTGCTAAAAACTAATGCGGCTGCGCCGCCAATTAACATCGCGCTCGGAGAGCCCGATCCACCGAAAATCCGCGCTCTCCGGAACTTCTCCGCGTCCCGCGGGTTAAAGGTTTTGTGCGAGGGATGATTGGGTTGGGGATTTTTGTGTGCGCGGTCGCGGGCTTGCAGGGCCAAACGGCGGTGGAAATCGATCTGCGGGAGCAGAGGGCGTCGCTGATCAAAAACGGACAAGTGGTTCTGACCAGCCCGATTGCGAGCGGCCGCTATGGGCATCTCACGCCGAGCGGGTCATTTACGATCCTCGACAAAGAGGTGAACCATTACTCGTCGATGTACGGCAAAATCGTGGACCGATACGGCCGCACGGTCGTAGCCGACGCGGACGCCGACATGCGAGTGCCGGCGGGCGGCAAATTCATCCCCGCGCCGATGCGCTATTTCATGCGCTTCGATGGGGCGAATGGAATGCACGCCGGTTATCTGCCGGGCTATCCGGCGTCGCACGGCTGCGTGCGGCTGCCGGAGCAAAACGCGATCGCGTTTTTCAGATCGGTAGAAGTCGGAACACCCGTCACGGTCTTCGGGACGACACCGCGCAGCGGTTATTCGAATGGAACGCAATCGTCCTCAAGAAGAAGTGATCGCGTTTACGATCCGCGCTACGGGCCGTTTTACGATCGGCGCGTGCGGTGGCCCTGGTCGCGCTGAAGTTGCCAGGGCCTGAGGGCAGGCCGTCTCCAGATACGTTTACGGACGCTGCTCCGCGGGTTTCGCCGGGTTCGTGCTCGCGGTTTTTGGGCCCCGGGAAAGATCGACAAGATCGGCGAGGATATTCAAGCTCTCCTCGCGTTCGGGATCGATGACTGGTTCTTTGGTGTCGTCGTCAGGGGGAACTATTTCCGATTGATCATCCGGGGCGGCCTCGGCGGAGACCTTTGCGGGAAGACCTTTGGCACGAGCTTCAGCCAGTTTACCGGGATACATGATTAACTGAAGGTTCGGTTTGTCGACGGTGTCGAGGGTGACGCGATAGATCCGCGGTTCCTCGCCTTGGCGGGCCAGACGTTCTTTCGAGCGAGTCTCTTTTCGGAGCTTATCGTCCTGCAGCTCCTTGCGCCGCGCTTCCTCATTAAGGGAAATCCGATTGTCCTTCAGCTTTTGCTGCATCCTCTGCGTGTCTTCGATGACGTAGCGGAACTCGGCGTCGTTTTGCACCCGCTCAGCGGAGCGTCGTTTCAACTGATCGATAAAGAGCGAGTGCGAGTCGGACCATTTTGTGTAGCGCGCGGGCGCAACTTCGTCGTAAGGCAAGCTGTTCTTGAGCGCGCCTTCGCCGAACTCGGGAAGATCGGTCAGACTGGGAAGCACAATGTCCGAAGCGACGCCGTGAAGCTGGGTCGAGCCGCCGGCGACGCGATAAAATTTCTGGATGGTGAGTTTCAGCGCGCCATCATCGGGCGAGCGGCTGCCGAGCAGGGACGTGAACCGGCCAATCTCGAGAATGGTTTGCACGGTGCCTTTGCCAAAGGTGTTCTGGTCGCCCACGATCACGGCGCGCCCGTAATCCTGCAGCGCGGCGGCAAAGATTTCGCTGGCCGAAGCGCTTTGGCGGCTGGTCAAAACTACCATCGGCCCGGTGTAGGTGATGGTCGGGTCGGGATCGGGCGAGACGACGATGCTGCCGTTGGAACCCTTGGTTTGCACGATGGGGCCCGATTTCAAAAACAAGCCGGTGAGCGAGATTGCTTCTTCGAGGGAACCGCCGCCATTGCGGCGAAGATCGACAACCAGTCCGGCGATGTTTTCCTTCTTCAGGCGCTTGAGCAACGCGAGCACGTCGCGGGTCGTGCTTTTGGAGTGGCGATCCATGTCGGCATAGAACGATGGCAGCGTGAGCCAGCCGAGCTTCACCGGGTTGCCGTTCTCGTCCTTTTTGATGATGATATCGGCGCGCGCTTCCTGGTCTTTGAGCTTGATCTCATCGCGCACGAGCTCGACCGCTTTGCGCTTGGACGGATCCGCCGCGTCGGCGGGGATAACGAGCAGCCGGACGCGGCTGCCTTTTTTGCCACGAATCATCTCGACGACTTTGTCCAGCCGCATCTCGCGAACATCGACATATTCGCCCTGTCCCTGGCCGACCGCGGTGATGCGGTCGCCGACTTTGAGCCGCCCATCGACCTGGGCCGGTCCACCCGGAACCAGGCTCTCGATTTTGGCGTAGCCGTCCTCAGTCCGCAGCATGGCGCCGATGCCGACGAGCGACAGGCCCATGTTAATGCTGAAATTTTTGAGGTCGGCTTTGCTCAGATATTCCGAGTGCGGATCGTAGGTTTGCGCGAGAGCGTCGAGGTAAAGCTTGACCTGCTCGGCGCGGTCTTCCTCGTGAACAGTACGCGCGAGCCGATCGTAGCGGCGCGCGACCAATTGCGGTCCGGGCTCGATCGGATGTTCGCTCAACTTTTCCTGCAACAATTCGTTGGTAATGCGCGCGCGCCAGAGTTGATCCGCTTCGGCTTCATCCTTCGGCCAGGGCGCTTTTTGCCGGCTCAGATCGATCGTGGCGTCGGTGTTGAAATCAGCCGGCTGTTTGAGGTATTCCTTGATCTTACCGACGCGCTCGTCCACCCGCCTGGTGTAGAGGTCATAAATCTCGAAGGCGGGCTTGAGGTTGCCAAGCAAGACATCGTCTCCGAGGGCGGTGGCGTATTTGGTGTTGAGCGTGTTGATGTCGCTCTGGGTGAAAAAGAGATGGCTGTAATCGAGCAGCTCGAGGTAAGTTTGGAGGAATTTTCGCGAGACGGCATCGTTGAGCGGCTGATGCGTGTAATGGCCTTCTTCCAAAAGGCGCCCCACCGAGATACAGATTTGGTCGAGATCGGACTTGGCATGAAGCGGTGGCGAACCCGCACTGAGGAAAATGGCCGCGGACAGGGCCAGAGAAAGACCAAAACGTGATTTCATGAACAAAGAAGGGCCTTCAAGGTCGCAGAGTTAGCCATGAAACGCAAACCGGAGAGGGCCAAGATCGACATGTGGAAAGTGAGACAACGGCAGCTTCCGACCATTCAAACTTCGCGAAAAATGTCGCCCTTGGATGCAGATTTCAGGCCGCCGCCGATAAAATAGACGATCCGATGCGTTACGAGAGCTTTTGCGGCGGTATCTTCGAGACGAACTGTTATCTCATCCATGCACCGGAGGGGGCAATCCTCTTCGATGCGCCCGATGGCGCGTGCGACTGGCTCGAAACCAGGGGAATCGACCTCGGGTTGCTCTTGCTCACGCATGGCCACATCGATCACGTCCAGGATGTGGCCCGGCTGAAAAGACGCTTCGGATGCAAGATCGGCTGCAGCGCCGAAACGGTACCGATGATCTCGGAGCGAGATTTTTTTCGCGGTTTCGGCTTCGAACTCGAAATCGAACCGGCGCAGGCCGATTTCACGATCGCGGAGACGCCGGCGCAAATCTTTCTCGGTCTCGAGCTCCAAGTGTTCGAGGTCCCGGGGCATTGTCCGGGGAGCCTCTGTTTTTTCTCGCGCGCCGATCAGTTGCTCATTGGCGGCGACGTGCTGTTCGCGGGCGGAGTGGGCCGTTGGGACCTGCCCGGTGGGGATGTCGATCTTTTGTTCAACGGAATCAGAACAAAACTGTTTCCCCTGGGCGATGAGGTGACCGTGCTTCCCGGCCACGGTCCGCCCACGAAAATTGGGACGGAACGTTTAACGAACCCGTTTCTCGCTTAAGCCGCAGACGCACATCGCCACGTCCTCGAGGCCTTTCAGTTGGCGAACGATGGTGCAGAGCGATTTCATGGCCGCGGGAATGTGCTGCAGGAAGTCGGTGTGGCCTTTGACAAGGCCGAGAAAACCGTAGGCGCCGAGGGCCTGCATCAACCGTTGCATGGCGCAAAGCCGAAGCGTCTCCCGAAAATCGTCGGCGATCTCGCCGCCGCAATAATAGGCCAGCAATTCTTCCCGTTCGTCTTCGGCAAGACCGACATATGGATCGTAGAGCAAGGAGGCGAGGTCGTAGTGGGCCAGGCCAGGCCGCATTCCCTGGAAATCGATGAGGTGCGCCTGGCCCTGGCGGATGATGATATTTTGCGATTGGAAATCGCGGTGCACCAGCACGCGCGGCAACTGGCCGAGCCGCTCGGCGATTACAGCCAAAAGCGGCGTGGCCGCGAGCGACGCGACCCGGGTCTCGTCGATGTTGAAATAGCGGCCGAGGCAATTTTCAAAGAAGTAACTCTGCTCCCAAGTGTAAAGCGCGGCGTTAAATTCGGCCGGCAGCCGGTCACGCATTTCCACGCACACGCTCTCGGGCAATCGATGCAGCTTGAGAAGTTCGTCCAGGGCCGATTCGTAAAAGGCGCGCCGCACCAACCAGCTTTCGTCGCGATAGCTGAAAAGGTCGCGCTCGCCGAGGTCCTCGATCCAGATCAATCCCTCTTCGGGGTCATGAAAATAAATCCGCGGGGCGCGAATGCCCTGCCTGGCGAGAAACTCGGCGATTTCGACGTAATGACGGTTCTCCTCACGCTCCAGATTATATTTAACGAGGATAATCGACTGCTCAGGCGAACAGCGGACCCGATAAAATTTGCGGTCCGACCCGCCCTTCTCAATCGGGGTGATCTCGACTTCGTTGGCCGGGAAATCCGGAAAGTGAATGCGGGTCTGGTGAAGAAGGAGATCGGTTCTCACACGTTCAGATGTCAATGCCTTGATGAATGCCCTCGACTCGGCGATGGGTGCGCACAATACAACCGAGCAGGTGCGATTTTGAAGCAATTTGTGCACCGGCCCACAAAATTGTGTCGTCTAAAATTGCGCCCGCGCCGACCTCGCAATTCCTGCCCACAACCGAACAGCCGCGCAGCTCGGCGCTGGCGTCGACTGTGGCCGATTCGTGCACGGTTGTTTTCCAATTTGGGTCTCCGACACGATAGGCTGGGAATTTCAAGCGGAGCAGGTCGCGATGCAGTTGGAGATAGGATGCGCGGTTCCCGACGTCCCACCAATTGCCCTCGTCGATGACGACACCGCCGATCTTCTCCCCGGCGCGAATCAGCTCCAGAAAATACGGCACCACGGAGCGTTTCACGCCGCGCTCGAGCCGATCGATAAACCGGCGCTCGATAATGTAGATGCCGGTGAAAAGCAGTTCGTGCGGCAAACCGCTGCCCAGTGCATTCTGGATATCGAGGATGCGGCCGCTGCCGGCGTCGAAGGCGATGTGTTTCGGTTCCTGACCGGAGCGAAGCGCAAGCGTGACGATGTTGCCGCTGTGAAAGTGACGGTCGATCAAACGGGCGATCGGCAGGTCGGTCAGAATGTCGGCGTTGTAGACCAAAAGCGGCTCGTCTGGCAAAGCGCCGGCGATGTTCGCAATTCCACCCGCGGTCTCCAGCAACTCGGGCTCGTGAACAAATTGGATGCGCCGGTCGCGATAAATCGCGGCGGGGAAAGCCTCGACGAATCGTTCCGGGCGATGATGAGTATTAGCAAAAAAATTCGCGATCCCGATGTCGATCAAATGATCGAACGCAAAAGTGATGAGCGGTTTTTGAAAAACCGGGACGAGCGGCTTGGGCAGATCGTCGGTCAATGGGCGTAGGCGGGTGCCGAGGCCTGCGCCTAAGACAAATGCCTGCGTGATTTCGCTCACAAGGGAGAAACAGTTAGAGATTCCTCGACTTCGCTCGGAATGACAGCAAGCGGACAAAGGCTTGAGTGATCTTCGCCATCGGACTAACAATTCGCCATGCCTGAAGAAATCGTCTGGCGCGGCCGTTCCTCGCAATGGAAAAATTTCGGTCGATACAGCGTGGCCCTCCTTGGCTGCGCGATCGTGCTCGTGCTCTTCGCGCTGGCGCAAGCCGGCTCAGGGCAAACGAAAGCGCTGGCTCCGTTTATCCTGCTGCTTCTGGTCGTGCCGATCTCCATCGCGCTGGTGCGTTATCTGGAAACGAGAGCCAAGGTGTATGAGCTCACGAGCGAGCGCATCAAAATCAGTGAAGGCATCTTGAGCCGGGTGACCGACACGCTCGAACTGTATCGAGTCAAAGACTTGGAGACGCGGCAACCGTTTCTTTATCGCGTGGTAGGAATCGAGAACGTGCAGCTGAATACTTCCGACGCGTCCTCGCCCTTCGTCCTCATTCAAGCCGTCTCCAGCCGTGTGGGCCTGGCCGATAAAATCCGGAACCAGGTGGAAATCATTCGCCAGCAGAAAGGCGTGCGCGAAATCGACATCGAATAACGGCGCGACGGCCGTAGTTATTCGGCGAATAAGTCGCGCTCGATTGCGCCAACTTCACGCGAATTGCGGCCCGGGTTGGGCCGCGGTTGGTCGCCGTACGGCCGCATGTAAAGCGTGCGCGTGCCGAAGTCGATAATGGCGTGATGGGACCGCAGGATCTCTGCGCCGAGCAGGCCGGCCACGGGCGGCGATGAACGCAGCAGGCCCCGATGAATCAAACCGTCCAGATCGATTACGCCTACGTCCTTGCCGAGAATATCCACCGTGCCAACAGATAACCGGCGGATGCGCGCGACTTCCACGCCGCGCTGTTTCAAGTTCACCGCCGAAGAGCTGAACTGCGTCTCGTGCAGCGGGATGCGCATCTGCCGGACAAATCCGCGATGGAGCAACGTGGCAAACGCGCCGGTGTCGACCATCAGCCGGGCGGGCGCGCCGTTGATCGCGCCATCGACGTAGAGATTGTAGCCTTCGCTCACGCGCAACGGCATTTTTTTCAAACCGCGAAATTCAACGCCAGGCGCGCCGCCCTTCGCGTCCGGGTCGATTTTCAAAATCAACAACTGCTTTTGGCAGTCGAGCACCGCCTGGGTAGGGAAAAGAATGTCAGCTCCGAGGATGCCGTCGATTTCCTCCTCGTGAAGGACGCGCGCAGCCTTGCTCGATCCGCTTAGATCGACAGTTACGACCGGTTCATCGACGAGGTTGAGCGCGCCGAGACGAAACTGCCGAACGATCGCGACATTATTGTAGGCGCCGTTGATCTGCAGGCGCGTGGGCAGCTTCGAGCCACTCGAGATTCCACTCAGCTTGAAATACTGACGTTTGCTCAAGGCGATGGCGCTCACCGGTGCGCCGGTATCGACTCCGAGGGAAGCGGGCTTGCCGTTAATATAAGCGCGGACGAGGAGATGATTTTGCCCGGAGCGCGTTAAAGGCAGGGCGACATACTGGGGCGGGGCTTGCTGTTTGGCGGACCGCGTTTGCGGCGCGGCGCCCAGCTCAGCAGGAGCAATCGCGACCGCCACCAAGATCGACAAGACAATTCGGCCAGGCCTCGGCAAGCGCATAAAGCGGCGGCAAGAATAGCATGGTTCGTTGGCCGGGAAAGAATTTCCTTCGCGCGCGCGCACGGTTCGTCGCAAAAAAGGCAAGCGCCGTGCTGCTTTTTAGCGTTGCTTGATCGGGCGCCGATGATTAAGACTCCGCCAAAGCCGATCCGGCTAATGTGATCGCGTGTCGATGAACCAAACCGATGTAACCGCCAACGCTGTGCCCGAGCAAAAATTCGTGCGCGGTCTCGGCTTGTGGGATTCGACCATGCTGGTGGCCGGTTCGATGATCGGCTCGGGCATTTTTATCGTGTCGGCCGATATTGCGCGGCAAGTCGGCTCGGGCGGATGGCTGCTGGTGGTCTGGCTGGTTACCGGCGCGCTCACCATCGTGGCGGCGCTCACGTATGGCGAGCTGGCGGCGATGATGCCGCGCGCGGGCGGTCAATACGTTTATCTGCGGGAAGCTTACACGCCGCTCTGGGGATTTCTTTACGGTTGGACGTTGTTTCTCGTGATTCAGACCGGCACGATCGCGGCTGTGGCGGTGGCGTTCGCGCGCTTCCTCGGTGTGTTTGCCTCATCGATTTCGCCGACGAACTGGATCGTTCGCCCCATCACGCTCTCCAGCGGCTACGCGATCAGTTTGTCGACACAGCAGTTGGTCGCGATTTTTATCATCGTTTTCCTGACGTTCGTGAACACACGGGGCCTCGAATTGGGCAAATGGATCCAGAACATCTTCACATCGGCCAAAACGTTGTCGCTCATCGCGCTGGTCTTGCTGGGGATTTTCGTCGGGCGCAATGCCGCAGCGATCTCCGCCAATTTCACGAACTTCTGGACGCCGCAGTCGGTTTCGCCGATCACATCGGAGCTCGGGTCGGTCCCAACCGTCCTCGCAACGGGCGGCGCGGTGGGGATGTTGATCGCGATCTGCGTCGCCCAGGTGGGTTCGCTTTTTTCGGCCGATGCCTGGAACAACATCACTTTTACGGCTGGCGAGGTGCAGGAGCCGCGCCGGAACATTCCGCTGTCCCTCGCGCTGGGCACCGGCTTGGTAATCACCCTCTACGTGCTGGCGAACGTGGCTTATCTGTGCGTGCTGCCGCTGGATAAAATTCAACACGCACCCGACGACCGCGTCGGCACTGCGGCGATGGAGGCGATGTTCAGCGGCACCGGCTCGGCGGTCATGGCGGTGGCGATCATGATCTCCACCTTCGGCTGCTGCAACGGGCTGATTCTGGCCGGAGCGCGCGTCTATTACGCGATGGCGCAGGACGGCTTGTTCTTTAGATCGACAGGCCGGCTGAACAGCAAGCACGTGCCGGCGGTGGCGCTGGTGCTGCAGGGAATCTGGACCGCGCTGCTTGTTTTGCCGCGGACCCGCTCCAGTCCGCCGGTGTTTGATGCGACCGGCGCCGAACAGTTCGGAAACCTTTACGGCCGGCTGCTCGACTACGTCGTATTCGCAGTCTTGATCTTTTATGTGCTGACAATCGCCGGGGTGTTCGTGCTTCGACGCAAACAGCCGCAGGCCGAGCGACCATATCGCGCGTTTGGTTACCCGTTGCTTCCCGCCCTTTATATCGTCGCGGCGACGATCATTTTGGTCGTGCTGGCAATTTACCGCACTCAAACATCCTGGCCCGGCCTGTTGATCGTTATTGTGGGCGTACCCGTTTATTTTCTCTGGCGCAGAGCGAAAACCCGGGCGCATTCAGGCGATTTGATAGGGTAAAGCAAGCAACGGGAAATTTTTTTTAACAGGCAAACAATTCAAAAGGAACCGGAACAATGGCCAATTTATTTGCGAGAAAACCTCTGGAGCGATTAATGCACGAAGCGCAGGAGGTCGGCGAGCACAGCCTGAAACGTTCGCTCGGCCCGGTCAATCTGATTGCGCTGGGCATCGGGGGGATCATCGGCGCCGGTTTGTTTATTCGCACGGCGGCGGCGATTGCCGATCGCGCCGGCCCGTCGGTCGTCCTTTCCTTTATCGTGGCCGGGGTCGGCTGCGCATTTGCCGGTCTTTGCTATGCCGAGTTTGCTTCGATGATCCCAGTGGCGGGAAGCGCCTACACTTATTCCTACGCCACGATGGGCGAGTTTGTGGCGTGGATCATTGGGTGGGACCTCATTCTCGAATATGCCGTGGCGGCGGCTACGGTTTCGACCGCCTGGAGCGAATACGCCAATCGCGTCCTGAGCTGGTTCAACCTGCGAATTCCCTACCAATGGTCGCATTCTCCCTTCGAACACGATCCGGGGGGCGTTTACGGCATGATGAATATCCCGGCCGTGTTCATTCTGTTGATCCTGACGCTGCTCCTGATTCGGGGCACGCGAGAATCGGCACTGGTCAACGGTTTGATCGTGATTTTGAAAGTAAGCATTGTGCTGCTTTTTATCGGGATCGGCTGGCAATTCATTAATCCGGCCAACCACACGCCCATGGTGCCGACGCCGACGATGTACACGACGCCCCAGGGCATCACTCATAATTACGGCGGAATTCTTGGCATTCTCGGCGCCGCCGGTGTCGTTTTCTTTGCCTATATCGGTTTCGATGCGGTCTCGACCGCGGCCCAGGAAGCGCGAGACCCGAAGCGCGACATGCCGATCGGAATTCTCGGTTCCCTCGCGTTTTGCACCGTTCTTTATGTGCTTTTCTCTTATGTGCTGAGCGGCGTTGCGACGGTGCAGGATTTTCGCGCCGCCGGCCGTGAAGCATCTGTCGCCTTCGCGATTACCAAGTACATGACGGGGTATGAATGGCTTTCCAAATCGGTAACGGTGGCCATTCTCGCCGGATTTTCTTCAGTCATTCTGGTCATGCTGCTTGGTCAATCGCGCGTGTTCTTTTCCATGAGTCGCGACGGACTGGTGCCGCGCATTTTTTCCGATGTGCATCCGCGGTTTAGAACGCCATATAAGTCGAACATGTTATTTTTTGTTTTCACCGGGGTGCTCGCGGCGTTCGTTCCGGCGGATATCACCGGGGAAATGACGAGCATCGGAACACTGTTCGCTTTCATTCTTGTCTGCGCCGGCGTCTGGATAATGCGCGTTCGCAGCCCCGAACTGGAGCGCGGCTTTCGGGTCCCGGCCGCGCCGGTTGTCTCGCTGCTCGGCATACTCGTATGCGGCGCGATGATTTACGGCCTGGGTTGGACGAATTGGATGCGGCTAATCATCTGGTTGCTAATTGGCCTGGTGTTTTATTTCGGCTACGGGAAATCCCATAGCCGCATTGCCGAGCCGCCGCCGGAAATGCCGGCCGGAATTAGTCTGGACCGGTAGATATTCGAGCGCGCGAAACGCGCGGTAAGATCGACAATTCGTCCGTGGCAGCCGACTGATTTAATTGCCGGCTACCTCTCGGCGAACGCCATACCGGGACTGGTGGCGCCGAAACCGAGAAGGGCTTCAGCCCGCCGGCGCAAAGCGGATTCGCTCCTCCGATCAGCAAAGGCTTCCTGCGCACGTTGCAGGTCCTCGATGGACAAATCCATCGCGCGCAGAATCTCCCATTCTTCGGAAGTGAGACGATCTCGCTCGTCGTCACTCAAGGCGCGGGTCTGCAGGCGCGAGATAATTTCGGCCAAGGCATCACCGTTCGAGGCACGGAACAGATCGACCAGCCGCTGAAAGGTGAGATGAAATGGGATTGTGGCAACATCGACATCCTCCCTTTCGGCGACGCTATCCGGCGGCATGGTGACTTCGCCCGACGCCGCGACGGAATTCCAAACGCCCGCGGGTGCGTAGTAGCCGATCTCCAAGCGATACCCTTCGCCCGGGCGCGACACGGTGAGATAATGTTGGCCCGTCATCGGCTCGACCGGTGTGGCCGATTCCTCCTCACCATCGCCGCGCCGGACCCGTAGATGGACTTGTCGATCTGCCGGCACAGTGTCCTCGAAAATCGATGCCCAATCGATGCACCAGTATGTGAAAATCGTGCGCGGATCGCGCGCGATCGCAAAAAGAAGCGGCGGACCCGAGACACGTGGCAATTCGACCAACTGCGGACTGAAGTCGGCGCGTTCGCTTTCCGCGAGAGTGGCTATCGCCTCGCGCGAAACGCTAAAGCCGCGGCGAGGCGAGGCGTTCTCCGGGTTGGTCGCCATTCTTTGATCGACAACTTCGCCGAAACCGCCGTGAGCGGAAAGCGGAATCTGTGTTCGAAAAAACTGCCACGATGGTGGAGCAGCGCTAAAATGATGTCGCATGAAGCCGTGCGTGATCCTGAACCCATCGGCTGGCTCCGCCGGCGAGGTGGACGAACTGATCGCGCAGCTCGAGCGGCTTCGCCCTGAAGCGGTTCGGCTGACGCGGCGGCGAGGTGATGCTGAAAAATTCGCGCGCGAGGCGGTGCGTGCCAAATGCGCTTACATCGTAACGGCAGGCGGTGACGGCACGCTCAACGAGGTGGTCAACGGTGTCGGGCAAAATGGCGACAAGATCCATCTCGGATTGATCCCGCTCGGGACAGGCAACGATTTCGCTCGTTCGCTGCAATTGCCGGCGAAAATCGAAGAGAACATCGACATCCTTCTTTCCAAAAAGACCAGACGGATCGACCTGGTGCGCGTGCGCAGTCGACGGGTGCGCTATTTCGTCAACGTTTCCGCAGGCGGGTTCAGCGGCGAGGTTGACGAAAAATTAACGCCTGAAGTAAAGCGCGCGTGGGGACCACTGGCCTACCTGCGGAGCGCAGCGGCCGCACTTCCGAGACTGCAAAGCTATCGAACGGAAATCGTTTTGAACGAAAAAGAGCAGTTGTCGCTCGACTTGTATAATGTGGTCATTGGCAACGGACGTTTTGTCGCCGGCGGATTGCCGATCGCACCTGAGGCGGATCCGGGTGACGGGCTTCTTGACGTTATCCTCATTCCCAATCACCCGACTCCGAAAATGGCGCTGCTCGCCGCGGAAATTCTGCTCGGCAAACACCTGTCGGATGACGCGGTGGTTTTTCGTCGCGCGCGACGAATCGCCATACGCGCGCGACCCGGGATGTCGTTCAATGTAGACGGCGAAGCGATCGGAAAGGCGCCGGCGGTTTTTCAAATTCTTCCGCGCGCGCTAAGATTTGTGGTGCCGAAACAATGAGGCAGAAAATTGTCGACTTGGAAAAACTGCAGGAACGCGCCGAGCAATTGCGCGCGGCGGGCAAGCGCATCGTGGTGACAAACGGGTGCTTCGACCTGCTTCATCTCGGGCACGTCTATTACCTGCAAGCGGCTCGCGAGCGAGGAGACGCGCTCGTGGTCGGCGTGAACGGCGATGAATCGGTGCGCCAGCTGAAAGGGGCTGGGCGTCCGCTGAACAACGAGCAAGCGCGCGCCGAAGTGCTCGCGGCTCTCGAGTGTGTCGATCTGGTCACGATTTTTCCCGAGGTACGCGCGACGCGGTTTATCGAGGCGACGCAGCCGACGCTCTACGTAAAAGGAGGCGACTATGAGCGCGAAACGTTGAATGCGGAGGAACGCGCCGCTTTGCAAAAAGTCGGCGCGAAGATCGACATCGTCCCGTTCGTTCAAGGTTATTCCACGTCGCGCCTGATTGAGCAGTTGTCAGCGCTGCGAAAATGAAACGGCTCGCGCTCGGGATACTCGGTTCCGGCCGAGGCAGTAATTGCCGCGCGATTCTGGAGAGTATTCGCTCCGGCCTGTTGCCGGCGGAGGCGCGCGTCGTGATTTCGGATGTGTTGGACGCGCCGATTCTCGAGATCGCGCGCGAATTCTCGATCCCGAACGCGTATTTGCCGCCTGGACAGTTTCGAACGCGACTGGAGCCGGCGGCTGAAAATGAGTTGGTGCGAATGCTACGCGATGCGGGGGTGGAGCTGGTGGTGCTGGCCGGATTCATGCGCATTCTGAAGGAGCCGATGCTCCGCGCCTTCCCGCGTCGGATCATTAACATTCACCCGTCGCTCCTGCCCAAATTTCCCGGTCTCGAAGCGTGGAAGCAAGCGCTTGCCGCCGGCGAGAAAGTCAGTGGTTGCACGATTCACTTTGTGGATGAACAAATCGACCACGGCGATGTGATCGCGCAGCGCGAAGTGCCGATTCTACCTGGGGATACTGCCGACACGCTGCACGAGCGCATTCAACGTGCAGAGCACGAATTGTATCCGGCCGTGATCGCGCAGTTTTGCCGCGGCTGAACGAACTTCAAATGCGCTCGGGCTTTTGCTCGCGGCCGAGCAGATCGGCCAGCGCATCACGCGCCTGTTTTTGTTCATAGAGCAGCGCGTAAACCTGATCAATGATGGGAGTATCGACATTAAGCTTGCGCGCGCACTCGTATGCGCTCCTCGCGGTGGGGATTCCTTCGGCAACCATGCGCATTGAAGAGGTTATTTGCTCGATGGATTCACCGGCGCCGAGCCGTTCCCCGACTTGGCGGTTGCGACTCTGCCTGCTGAAACAGGTCAGAATGAGATCGCCTGCTCCGCTCAGGCCATAAAAGGTCGGTAAGTCGCCGCCCATGGCCGTTCCCAGCCTGATCATCTCGGCGAGTGCGCGTGTGATTAATGCCGCTTTCGAATTGTCGCCGAGGCCAAGGCCATCGCTCGCGCCGGCGGCAATGGCGAAGACGTTTTTTAACGCACCGCCAAGCTCGACGCCGATTAATTCGTCGGTCGTGTAAATGCGAAAGCGAGGCGTGCTGAGATGATTTTGTAATTGCGGCGTCTGCTCCGGATCAGTGCAGGCGAGCACGGTAGCAGTAGGTAAATCGCGCGCGATTTCGGAGGCCAGGTTGGGCCCCGAGAGGACCGCGACGGCATGTGTAGGAAAAAATTCAGAGAGAATTTCGCTCATTCGTTTGCCGGTGCCGTGCTCGATGCCTTTGGTGCAACTGAGCAAAATCGCTTGCTCGTTGCTGATGACTGCACGCAAACGGGCGGCGACCGTTCGCACTGCCACCGAAGGCGTGACAAACACGATCAGCTCGGCCGCTCCGCACTCGGCGAGTTCGCTCGTCAACCGGATAGACTCGGGAAGTTTAACGCCAGGGAGGTAGGCACTGTTTTCGAAGCTTTGACGAAGGTTTTCAATGTGCGAAGCGCTTCGGCCCCAGAGCAAGACATGCGCTCCTTTTTTTGCCCAGAGCGCGGCCAGAGCTGTTCCCCATCCGCCAGCGCCCAGAATGGCCGTGGTTGGCAGGTTCACTTTCGGCGAAAGCGAGGTTCGGTCCCGCGAAGGAGCCGGGCGAGATTCGATCGGTGACGGATGATGACTACGCTGGCTAAACAGAGCGAGAAGTAAAAAAGAACGAACGTGCCGTTGTGAGTTAAAATTCGCATCAAGCCGACCGTTACCGGCAGCGACACCGCGGCAGCAAGCGAAGCGAGCGAGACATACCGGCTAAGTTCGAACGTAACAATCCAGACGACGCAGATCACTACCGCCGCAATCGGTGCAAGGCCAAAAATTACGCCGATCGAAGTAGCGACGCCTTTGCCGCCTTTGAATCCAAGCCACACCGGAAACGTATGACCAAAAACCGCCAACGCACCACCCACCGCCGAGTTAAATTCGACAATGTTTGCGCTGGCATCGGTGCGGGTGCCAATAACGGCCGCAAGTAACACCGCTCCGAGGCCCTTAGCAAAGTCGACAACGAATACCGCATAGCCCAGCGGCTTACCTAAAACGCGGAGTACGTTCGTAGCGCCAATGTTGCCACTGCCGAGGCCACGAATGTCAACGCCCGCGGTTCTGCCCGCCAAATAACCAGTGGGGAACGAGCCCAAGAGATAGCCGCTCAGCGCGATGACGAGAAGAGTCAGCACACTGATTTAACTGAAGATAGCTGTCCGGCATGAGCTGATGTACTCCGTAAGTTACTCTTGCTCAGCCATATATGTAGAATGGAAATATCCGCCGGAGTCACTCCACTCACGCGGGCGGCTTGGCCGAGAGAGGTCGGGCGGATTTTCGTCAGCTTCTGACGCGTCTCTGAGCTCAATCCGGCAACCTGATGAAAGTCAAATCCATCGGGAATGAGCTGGCCATCCATTGTGGCGATGCCGCGGTTCTGTCTCGCTTGCCTGGCTGCGTAACCATCGTATTTCAGATCGATCTCCAGTAATAGCCATATCTCTCCTGGCACGCCGCGAAGGATATCTTCGGGCAAGCTGTTATGGTCGAAAGCCGGGCGCTTCAGCAATTGACAAACGGGAACGCCTTGCACCTGTGTGTGCATTGCCACCGATCGCGCTTCTTTTAACAACAACATTTTCGCTTGAAAATGTCGCCAGCGAGTGTCGTCGATTAGGCCCATCTCTCGCGCTTTTTCGGTAAGCCGCTGATCAGCATTGTCATGTCGAAGTTGTAGTCGATCTTCAGCGCGGCTTGTAAACATTCGGTAGGGCTCGTCGGTTCCTTTTGTCACCAAATCGTCAATGAGCACGCCGATATAGGCTTCGTTTCGTTGGAGCACCAGTGCGGCGCGATCCTGCACAGCCAAGGCTGCGTTCGCTCCGGCGATTAGTCCTTGCGCCGCCGCCTCCTCGTAGCCCGACGTTCCATTTACTTGTCCTGCGAAGTACAAACCTCGAACAAGTTTCGTTTCCAAGGTGTGATGGAGCTGAGTGGGTGGAAAGTAATCGTACTCGACCGCATAGCCAGGCCGCATAATCTCGGCGCTTTCCAACGCGGGTATGGAGCGCACAAATTCCAGCTGCACGTCATACGGAAGGCTGGTCGATATCCCGTTGACGTAGTATTCCTCGGTGTGGCGGCCCTCGGGCTCCAAAAAAAGCTGGTGAGTATCTCGATCCTTAAACCTTACGATTTTGTCTTCGATCGACGGACAGTAACGCGGCCCGGTGCCACGAATGCGGCCTCCATAAAGCGGGGAACGGTGCAGGTTGGCACGAATGATGTCATGCGTTTTGGCCGTTGTAGTTGTGCTCCAACAAGAAATTTGTTCCACGTGGAATTGTCCCGCGGAATTGAAATTGAGCGTAAAAATTTCGTCGTCGCGCACCTGCGGCTGCGGGTCGAAAGAGAGCCTGGGCGGCGGTTCATCTCCTCTTTGTATAGTGCAGCGGGAGAAATCGATCGAGCGAGCGTTGAGACGACACGGCGTACCAGTCTTAAACCGGCCCACATCAAAACCTAGTTCGCGCAAGTTCACGCTCAGACTCGAACTCGTGTCGGACATCCGCCCACCTGGCTTAGAGTTATCGCCGACATGCAATAGACCGCGAAGAAATGTCCCTGAAGTGACAACCACCGCTCGGGCTGCGACGCTTACGCCCAAGTCGGTTTCGACTCCGACTGCGCGGCCACCCTCAACCGCCACCTTGGACACAGTCGCCTGCTTCAGATCCAGATTTGGGGTCCGCTCAAGCACAGCTTTCGTCCGCCACTGATACGCTTTCTTGTCGCACTGGACACGGGGCGCACGAACAGCCGGCCCTTTGGCTTTGTTGAGCATACGAAACTGGATTCCAGTAGCATCACTGTTAAGACCCATGGCTCCCCCCATGGCATCAATCTCTCGAACGATGTGACCTTTTGCGAGACCCCCCACGGCAGGGTTGCACGACATTTGCCCCACCGTTTCCAGATTTTGAGTCAACAGAAGTGTGCGCGCCCCAATCCGGGCTGAGGCGAGAGCGGCTTCAATGCCGGCATGGCCACTGCCGATTACGATCACGTCATACTCAGTTGGCAGCTTAAACATCACGCGAGGCTTCTAAAATTCCCTGCTTGGGCAGCGGCAGCAACTGGCTGAGGCTAAACCCCTGGATGCGGCGCGCCAATGTCGAAGCAACAATCCTCAAGTCCGGACTAAACTCAGATAGGACCTGTCGGCAGGCACCGCACGGCACCGCCGGTTCCTCTGAGTCAGTGACAACCGCGATAGCGACAAACTTCCTTTCGCCTGCCGCAACCGCGGCGGCGACCGCCGCGCGCTCGGCGCAGATTGTCAAACCCAGCGAAATGTTTTCGACATTGCACGCAGCAAACACTTTTCCGCTCTCGGTTAGTAAGGCAGCGCCGACAGCAAAGCCGCTATAGGGTGCATAAGCGCGCTGCCGTACGCCAAACGCGGCCCCTAAAAGCTCGCTATCCGACATAACTTATTCCTGTTGTTGCATTTAATCATCGAGTTTCCTCCTTGAGTGGAGCCGTGTCCGACTGGCGACGCGGCACCCCGAGGCTATCAAAAATGACTCGAGTCGCATCAGAGCGATTCAGCGTGTAAAAATGGATTCCGGCCACATTATGATCCAAGAGATCATGACACTGCTCCAACGCAAAATGCACCCCTACGCGTTTCACTCCTTCGGGGTCGCTTTCACAGCGCTGTAATGCGCGCAAAAGCCGGGCTGGGAAACGGGTGCCGCCCGCTAGTTCGGCCATTCGCTGGAGGCCAGTAATCGAAGTCACTGGCATAATACCGGCGATAATCGGGACGCGAATCCCGGCGAGGGCACAACGCTCGCGAAAATCGAAAAAGTCGCGATTATCAAAAAACATCTGCGTTACTACGTAATCAGCACCGGCCTCCACTTTGGCTTTGAAGTAATCCATTTCGATCAACCGGTTTGGCGTCGCCGGGTGGCCTTCGGGAAAACCGGCCACCCCGATACCGAAGCCGCGACGATCCGGATGCACACCTGAGTCATTGAACCGGCGAATGAACTTCACCAAGTCGATCGCGTGAGGAAAAGCATCGCGCGGCTTGGCGGAGGGAATATTGCGCGGCCGATCCCCTCCGAGGGCCAGGATATTTCCAATCGCGGCTTTGGCATATCGACTCAAAATCGCCGCGACGTCTTCTTCGTTGTGGCAAACGCAAGTCAGGTGGGGGATGGGGTCTAATTTTGTCGTGTGTTGTATTCGCTCGACGAGGTCGTGCGTCAATTCTCGGGTGGATCCGCCAGCGCCGTAAGTGACGCTTACGAAATGCGGCATGTAGAGTTCCAGGTCCCGGATTGTCTGATAAAGCGTCTCGGCGGCTTCGGCGGTTTTCGGAGGGAAAAACTCGAAGGAAAATGTCGGCGAACCCTCGCGAATGATATCTGTAATGTGCATCTCGAGACACTTACCTTTCTTCGTGTCGCGACTTTCGGTCAACTAATGCTGAACCCTTTCGATCGAAGCCGTATCCGCAATCTGTTGTACTCCCGAGCGCGTAAGCTCCCAAAGACCAGCAGAGCCGCTGCAGTCACGAGCCGCGTTCTCTTCTTCGCCAGTAACCAGCCAACAACTTCGAATAATGATGGAAAACCAAGCGTCCATGTCTCGCATTCAGTCATTGTCGGGCGTTATTGGAACTGTTATCAACATGGACTCCTCACGGCAGTTTCCCTATGCGGCTGCTTACCTTCGACCGGTTTATTGGCGGGCTGATGATGACGAAAGAAGCGGCGAAAATAAAAACAAACATATACGCTCTGTGAAAAACACCGCCAGGATCAAGTCGATTTGGAACTGAGCATGCCACCAGAACTCGTCATTTCACGCGACAAAACGATTCCTCAATCGGCGTCAGCGTTTTCCGTATCTCCAGCGGTTACCCACCACCGCGACAGCCTCTTTGAGCACGTCGCGTGGGTGTATGCTTTCTGCCGGGAACATCTTTTCCGCGACGACACTGAGCGAATCATCGCGGCGCTTTGGCCTCGTGATCATCGCCCCCTTCCTGGCACGCGTGTCATCGAGCTGGGTTGCGGCCCAGGCTTTTACTCGGCGAAGCTGGCGAGGCGCTTTCCGCATATCTCGGTGACAGGCGTTGATCGTTCTGAAAACCAACTCACCTGGGCGCGCAAACGCGCTGCCACCCAAGGGCTGGAAAATTGTTCTTTTGCACGAGTGAATGTTTTAGATCTGCCGTTTCAGGATGCCAGCTTCGACGCCTTGATTGCCTCGCGTCTCTTTACGATTCTGCCCGATCATACGCGCGCCATTGCGGAGATGCATCGCGTGCTGAAACCCGGCGGGCGCTGTTTCATTGCCGAGCCGCGATTCGCGCTATGGGCTTCCATACCTCTTCTCGTCATGTGGATGCTCGCCAGTATCACTCACGCCGGTAACGGCTATCGCGAGCCGCGCAAAGCCAAGGTGTTTTCACCTGCTCGTTTCCACGATGTTCTGGCGGAACAAAATTGGAGCCGCTTGGAAACGTGGCAGAACGGCCGTTATCAATACGCGCTCGCCGAAAAAGCCTGAGTCAGTCAGGCGGCGCGCCGCATGAAAGCCGTCCATCGCGTCCTCGATCCGCATCAAGCTTGTCAGGCAATCGCCACCGCCGGTCTTTGTGCGCTGGCCGTTATGACCAAAGCCCCGCGCGCTGGTCAGGTGAAAACACGGCTTGTCCCGCCATTATCGCCGGATGAAGCCGCCGAGCTGAACCGCAGTTTTTTACGCGACACGGCTGCCGAAATCGCGCGAGCTGGCGCAGACCTTGCCCGCGCCGTCGCCGTCTACACACCGGCGGGGACCGAAGCAGATTACGCGAATATTTTGCCCGCCACTTTTAGCCTCCTTCCGCAGCGCGACGGAAACTTCGCCGAACGACTGGTGGGCGCAGCCGATGATCTTTTTCGTTGCGGTTTCGATGCCGTTTGCCTGATCGATTCCGATAGCCCGACAGTGCCGGCTGAATCGTACGCGCAAGCGGCACGGTCGCTGTTGGCGAAAAACGACCGCGTCGTGCTCGGGCCCAGCGATGACGGCGGTTACTACCTGATCGGCTTAAAGAAATTGCACCGCCGCCTTTTTGAGGAGATCGACTGGAGCACGGCGCGCGTTCTCGACCAAACGATCGAGCGCGCCAACGAATTACACCTGCCAGTCGAGCTGCTGCCTGCCGGCTACGATGTCGACGACGCGGCCGGTTTACGCCGTCTCTGCGACGAGCTGCTCGCCCAAAAAAGCTCGGCCACCGAGATTGCCCCACACACGCGCGAATTTCTATCCAGGTTGCTGGCGCAGCGCGCGCTGTAGCGGCGCTTTATCAGCGTCGCATTATTTCCGGAATGTTTGCGACGGTCATAGACCGCCGCTACAGAAAAAGAATGAAACGCGCGCTCGTCACCGGCGGCGCCGGATTAATCGGCTCGCATGTGACCGACCTGCTGGTGGGCGAAGGGTGGTCCGTTCGCGTTCTCGATAACCTCGAGCCACAAACGCATCGTCGCGGTAAACCGGCCTGGATCAATGAGCGCGCTGAGTTCATCCACGCGGATATCCGCGACCGCGACGCGGTCGCCGCGGCGCTGGACAAGATCGACATCATCTTTCATCAGGCTGCCTATGGCGGTTACATGCCCGAGATTGCGAAGTACGTTCACGTCAATTCACTCGGCACCGCGCAGATGCTCGAGGTCATCCGCGAAAAAAACCTGCCCATCAAAAAGATCGTCGCCGCCAGTTCCCAGGCCGTTTACAGCGAAGGCGCCGGCGAATGCCCGAACCACGGCATCGTCTTCCCGCCGGTCCGCCCGGTCGAACAATTGCGCGAAGGCGATTGGCAGGTTCACTGCCCGCTCTGCGGCGCCATCACCAAAAGCGCGCCCACTCCCGAGCACGCGCCGGTCGGTGGCGAAACTGTTTATGGTCTCACGAAAGTCGACCAGGAAAAACTTGTCCTGCTCTGGGGAAAACAAGTCGGTATTCCCACGCTGGCGTTGCGATACTCCTGCACATATGGCCCGCGCCAATCGATGTTCAATCCTTACACCGGCGTCATCGCGATCTTCTGCACGCGGTTGCTCAATAATCTTCCGCCTGTGCTTTACGAAGACGGCGAGCAGACCCGCGATTTTTCGTTCGTTGAGGACATTGCCCGCGCCAACCTGCTCGCCGCCGAAAGCGACAGCCTCGACGGCATGGCGGTAAACGTCGGCAGCGGCGCTGGCACACCTATTCGCGAAATCGCCGAAACAATTTCGGCCGCGCTCAAGATCGACATCAAACCGATCGCGCGCGGCGAGTTTCGCCCCGGCGAAATGCGCCACCTCACCAGCGACACCACGCACATAGCGGCGATTGGTTACAAACCCCATGTCGATCTTGCCGAAGGCATCCAGCGCTACATTGATTGGATCCGCGGCCAGACCGATGTGCGCGATTATTTCAGCGGAGCCGAAAAAATTCTGAGGAGCAAAGGGATTGTCCATCGGGTAAAAAGCACAAATGCCTGATCCCGCCGGCATTCCCGATTTCAACTCGCCGGTCATCGAGCACGCGCGGAAGGATTTCCCGCTGCTCGATGCTGAAATGACGGTGGCCGAAGCGCTGGAGCGGATCCGGCGGGAGGGCATCGGCGAGCGGGTGATTTATTTTTTCGCGGTTGATCGCGAAGAGCGGCTCGTCGGCGTTTTGCCGACACGCCGATTGCTGACCGCTCCGCTCGAAGCGTCGCTGCGCGACATGATGGTCCAACGCGTCATCACGATTCCCGCCACTGCCACGGTGCTGGACGCGTGCGAATTCTTCGTGCTCTACAAATTTTTCGCCTTCCCGATTGTCGATGAAGCACGGCGCGTGCTCGGAGTCGTCGACGTCAGTTTGTTTGCCGAAGAAATGCTACAAGCGGGCGAAGGCGAAGATCGAGAACGCGCGGCGCCCGTGCACGACGACATTTTCGCCGCGCTCGGATTTCATCTTGAACAACTTCGCGGGGCGTCGCCCTGGCGTGCATTCCGCTTTCGCTTCCCCTGGCTGCTGGTCACCGTGACCGCCGGGACAATGTCGGCGCTTTTGGCCGGCGCATTTGAAGCCACCCTGGGGCAGGCTCTCATCATTGCGTTTTTCCTGACAATGGTGCTCGGACTCAATGAGGCGGTCAGCGCCCAATCCATGAGCGTGACGATCCAGGCGCTGCATTCGGTGTCGGTCACCTGGAAATGGTTCGCCACGGCGTTCCGGCGCGAAATGGCAACCGCCCTTTTGCTCGGCGGCGGCTGCGGCGCGATTGTGACCGCGATTGCATGGTTGTGGCGGGGTCAGTTGGCGGGCGCCCTGGTGGTCGGGGGCAGTATCGCCTTTTCGCTCGTAACGGCAGCGCTTTTTGGCTTGGCCGTTCCATCGCTTTTGCATCGGTTCGCGCTCGATCCCAAAATAGCCGCTGGCCCAATTGCATTGGCGCTGGCTGATTTCACCGCGCTTGCCATTTATTTCACCGCGGCCTGGCTCGTCCTGCGATGAGCTTTGTTTCGATCGTTATTCCCGCGCTCAACGAAGAGGAACCGATCGCGGCTGTCGTCCGTGAATGTTGGGCGACGGGCGTGCCGAACGAGATCATCGTGGCGGATAACGGCAGCACCGACGAAACAACGCAACGCGCGCAAGCGGCCGGCGCACGAGTGGTCAGTGAACCCACGCGCGGTTACGGGCGCGCCTGCGCAGCGGGCGTGCGCGCGATCTCACCCGAATGCGACATCATTGTCTTCCTCGACGGCGACGGCAGCGATTGTCCCGAGTTCATCCCGCAATTGGTCGAGCCGGTCGCAAGCGGCACGCACGACTTCGTCATTGGATCGCGCACCCGCGGCAAGCGCGAGGCCGGTAGTATGAACCTGCAGCAAATTTTCGCCGGACGTTTTGCGGGTTGGCTATTGTCGATCTTGTACGGCGTTCGCTACACGGACATGTCGCCATTCCGCGCCATTCGTCGCGACGCTCTCGAGAAACTCGGCATGCGCGAGAAGACGTATGGCTGGAATCTGGAGATGCAGATGCGCGCCGCCCGCGCGGGTTTGCGCATTCTCGAAATACCGGTGAACCATCGTCGTCGCACCGGCGGCGTATCGAAAGTCTCCGGCACATTGCGCGGTACTTTCGTCGCGGGCGCCCGCATCATCGCCACCCTCATTCGCATCGCAGCCGAGCGCGTGTAGCGGTGCTTGTGTCAAGGCACCGAACCAGGCGCTTGGCACAAACGCCTCGACAACTCATAATTCGCGCGTTCATGAGCCGAGCCCAAGCGCTGTTTGCCGGATTGCTCGCCGGACTCGTGGCCGGGATTGCGATGACCGTCACCATGTTGTTGCTGGCGTGGTTCGGGGTCGCGACGCCCCTTGCCATCATCGGCGACCGGCTTTCGGTCTTTATTCCGCCGGGACCGTTTCTCGCGCTGATGGGCAGGGTCGGCGGCTACAACCATCTCAAGCAGCTCGGGGTCGGCTCGACCATGGCCGGCCAGCTTTTTGTCGCTGCGCTCGGTGGCGGCATTTTCGGTCTGCTCCTGCGCCGGGATCCTGCCCGTCGGATTACGCTCACGAGTATCTGCGTATTTGTGCTGCTGCCGATCGTCGCCGTGACGATCGGCCTTTGGCCGGTGCTTGGTACGAGCTATCGCGGTTTTCCCATCCCGGTTGGACGCGTGGTCACTTTGCTCGGCTTTGCGCTCTCGGTCTTTGTTTATGAGCGGGTGCTTGTCACCGCGTTTCGTTTCCTGATCGCGCCCAAGACTGCCGAAGCAGTCGACTTCAGCCCGACGATCGGTCGCCGCGCGCTCATCCTGAGCGGGCTCGGACTCATCATCGCTGGAGGCGGCGCCGCGCTGCTGCGGAAACTCTATCGCGCCGCCACGTTCAGCTACGACGGCACGCAATACAAAGGGCGCATCGTCCAGCCGATCACGCCCAACGAGTTGTTTTATTGCGTCACCAAAAACGTGATCGACCCTCGAGTAGATGTCGATCTTTGGCACCTCGAAGTGGACGGCCTGGTTCAGAATCGCGCCACTTACCGGCTGCGGGACTTAAAAGGTTGGTCGAACGAAGTCGAGCAGGAGACAACCTTAATGTGCATCAGCAACGGCCTCGATGCCGGCCTCATCAGTAACGCCGTGTGGAAAGGTTTGCCGATGCGCGACCTGATCGATCCGGCCGCGCCATTGGCCAACGCTGTGCGTGTCCGCCTTTGCGGCGTCGACAATTACACCGACACGATTCCATTGGAAAAAGCGCTCGAGCCGACCACGCTCCTGGCCTACGAGATGAACGGCAAAGAACTGCCGGATCGTCACGGTTATCCGCTGCGCGCGATCGTTCCCGGTTACTTCGGTGAAAAGCACGTGAAATGGCTCACTCGGATCGAGCTGACGACCGCGGATGCGAAAGGCTTCTATGAGACGCAAGGCTGGGGTCCCGATTTCATCACACCTACGCGCTCGCGCATCGATGTGCCGGACCACGAATCGCGATTTTCAATTCGTGAATTACGCGGGCCGATCGAGATAAAAGGCATCGCTTACGGCGGCGACCGCGGCATCTCCCGGGTCGAGCTCAGTTTGGATGACGGCAAAACATGGGACGACGCCGACATCTATTACGCCGGGGGCGATCTTGCCTGGTCGCTCTGGTCCGCGCACGAAGGCTGGTCGCCCACCGAACCGGGCGACTACATCATCGGCGTCCGCGCCACTGACGGGGAAGGCGCCGTCCAGGAATGGGAACCGAACCGCAGCCCCTTCTCGGGTGCGACCGGTTTTCATAAAATCGTGGTGCACGTCACGGCGTAAGATCGACAATCGCGCGTGGAGGGACGCGCTCTGTCGCGTCCCATAATTTTTTGGGACGGCACGGCGGCCGTCCCGCCAATTATCGCTGACAACGCGGACACCAAGCCGTTGTCCGGCCGCCGATGGTGGCGTGACGGAGCGGCCGGCGATGTCGCGGGCAGACGCCGGTGCGGCTCCAGCGTTCGTGAATGAGCCAGCCGCGCGGCGGATCGGAGAAATCGTGGCCGAGTGTCTGAAGAGAGCGGCGGACGACGAATTTGGTTTCGCGCAGGAGCGCCGCCCGTTCGGGATCGCGTAGGGAACGGGCACGGCGTAAAGGCAAAATCTTTGCGCGCCAGAGGATTTCGTCGGCCATCCAGTTGCCGATCCCGGGAAAACCGTTTTGCAAAAGCAGAACCGCTTTGATCGGCGCTTTGCCATGCCGCTCCAGGAAACTCCCGAGAAACGCGCGATTGAACCGGGGGGACATGATTTCCGGAACGTCACTCTTCCACCAGTCGGGCTCGTCGCGGCCGTGATAAAAACGGACTCGTCCAAATTGGCGCGGATCGGTGAAAACAAGCGCGCGTTCGCGTTGGTATAGAACGAGATGATCGTGTTTCGCCGGTCGAAAAGCTGACGACGCGACGTGAATCTTGCCGGTCATGCCGAGATGAATGCCGAGCCAATTGTCGCCGGAGAATTTGAAGAGCATGCGTTTGCCCCGCCGCTCCGAATCAAGGTATTTCGCGCCGATGAGATGCCGCTGAAGCGCGCCCGTGTTTGTCCCGCGAAAGACGCGGTTCCGGGCATGTAAGGCAAGATCGACAATTGCATCGCCGCGGCCGGCGTTCCATTGCTTGCGATACCAATCGACTTCGGCCAGCTCGGGCATGGCCGAGGGTACGCGCCCGGCGCTGCATCGCCACCTCGCCACGAATCTTTGCGCACTTGCGCGGCGTGCTAGGTTTACTCATGGAGAAGGTGATCATCGTCGGCAGCGGGTGCGCCGGATTGACGGCCGCGATTTACGCGGCGCGTGCCAACTTGAAACCGCTCGTCCTGGAAGGCCGGCAACCGGGCGGCCAGCTTTCGACCACGACGCTGGTCGAAAATTTTCCGGGGTTTCCCGAGGGCATCGACGGTCCGCAGCTCATCATCAACATGCACAAGCAGGCCGAAAAATTCGGTGCGCGTTTTTCCTACGCCGAAGTGACCGATTTCGACAACAGCAACCAGCATCTCCGCATCAAGGCGGACGACGAATGGCTGGACACCCAAGCGCTCATTATCGCCAGCGGTGCATCAGCGCGCTGGCTCGGTTTGGAAAACGAGGAGAAGCTCATCGGCCACGGCCTGACCAGCTGCGCCACCTGCGACGGCGCATTTTACAAAAACGTGCCGGTCTGCGTGATCGGCGGCGGCGATTCGGCGGCGGAGGAATCGCTCTTCCTGACGCGCTTCGCCTCGAAGGTTTATCTCATTCATCGCCGCGACAAAATGCGCGCGTCCAAGATCATGGCCGACCGCGTGCTCGCGAATAAAAAAATCGAACCGATATGGAACACGGTGGTGACGAAATACATTGCCGATGAGAAAGGCGAAATGCGCGCGGTGATGTTGCGCAATGTGCAGACAGGCGAGGAACGGGAGCTAGCGGTAGCATGCGTTTTCGTTGCCATCGGCCACGATCCGAATACGAAAGCCTACCAGGGTAAACTGGAGACCGACCCGGATGGTTATTTGATCGCGAAAAACCTCGCGGAGAGTAAACACCCGGGCGTATTCGTGGCGGGGGACGCGGTGGACCGGGTCTACAAACAGGCCGTCACCGCCGCCGGGACCGGCTGCGCGGCGGCCATAGAAGCGGAACGCTACCTGAGCGAGCTGGAGAAATAATCTCGATCGTCCCCCGCCGCCATTCGCCCGGCAAACCGACCCGCTCGGCCTGCAACCATTGAAAATCTGCGACCTCACCCAGTTCTATTCGCCGCGCAGCGGCGGGGTAAAGCGTTACGTGCAGGAGAAAGCGGCCTACGTCGAGAAATGTTCGCCGGGCGACGAACATGTGCTGATCGTTCCTGGAGCGAAGACGGAGATGACGTCGAATGGTCGAGCGCGCGTCTATACGATCCGCTCGCCATTGGTGTCGCGCACTTCGCGCTATCGTGCCCTGCTAAACTTGCGGGCAGTCGAGGAAATCATCCGCTCCGATCGACCGGACATTATCGAGTCGAGTGATCCGTACCAGATCGGCTGGAAAGCGATTGCCATCGGACGCGCCCTGAAAATTCCGGTGGTGGGTTTTTATCATTCGCATTTTACCGAGGCCTACCTGCGCAGCGCCGCGCGGTTGTTCGGCCGCACCGGTAGCCGGCGGATCATGAAGCTGGGACGCGATTATGTGCGCCGGCTCTACAATCGAATGGAAGCGACCTTCGTGGCGTCGGACGCACTCGCGGATGTCCTGCGCAATTGGGGCGTTTGCAATCTTCACGTGGTGGGCCTCGGCGTGAACATCGACATCTTCCATCCGACGGGGGGTGATCGCTCCGCAACGCGGCAGGCCTTGGGCGCGACGGACCGCCGCCTATTGCTCTATGTGGGGAGGCTTGCGCCCGAAAAAAACACCTCGGTGTTGTTTCGCAGCTTCGAATTGCTCGAGCGGCGTCGTCCCGGACAATTTCATTTGCTCGTAATCGGGGACGGCCCGCAACGGACCCAGCTGCGAAAATTGCAGGCCACGGTCGGCGAAGTTTCATGGCTTCGCTATTGCGATGAACCGGCTGAGCTGGCGCGCTTTTATCGCGCGGCCGATCTGTTCGTCCACCCCGGCGTGCAGGAGACATTTGGGTTGGCGGCGCTGGAGAGTCAGGCCTGCGGGACGCCGGTGGTCGGAGTCGCCGGCACCTACATGGATCGCGTCATCTTGCACGACCAGACGGGTTGGGCCACCGCCAACGCCGCGGAAGCGCTGACCGAGGCGATCGAGCGCTGGAGCGAGCGGGACCTCGACCGGATCGGCGCCGAGGCGGCTTCGCTCGTGCGGGAGCGTTACGCCTGGCCCCGGATGTTCGCGCAACTGTTTTGCATTTATCGGCAGGTTTGCGCAAACTACCGGGGTTCGTGAACCAGCCCGACCACCATCCGCCCTTCATTATCCGCACTTATCGAGCGAGCGATCGCGAAGCGGTGCGCAAGCTTTGTTGCGAGACCGGGTTTTTAGGCGAACCGATCGATCCGGTTTACGAAGATCGACAATTGTTCGCCGATTTCCTGACGACTTATTACACCGACCACGAACCGGAATCGTGCTTTGTCCTGGAGAGCGGCCGTGAAGTCGTCGGTTACCTCCTCGGGTCGCGGCGGCCGTTGCAGAACCAGCTCTACTCCTTCTCGCAAAACATCATCCTCTTCTTTCGCGCTCTGTTGCGCTATCCGCGTTATCACGCGCGCTCCCGCCGGTTCATCCGCTGGTTGTTGATGTATGGATGGCGCGAAGTGCCCGCCGCGCCCCGGCGGGTGCCGCATTTTCATATCAACCTTTTGCCTGATGCACGCCGCGTTTCGACGACGCGCGCGCTGATGAGCGCGTATCTGAGCTATCTGTATCGGCGTGGGGACAAACGCGTTTACGGACAGATCGTCACCTTCGAAAGCCGGCGCGGCGAAAAGATGTTCGAGCGTTACGGCTTCAAGGTCCTCAACCGCGCCGAGATCACCAAATATAAGGCGTTCTTCCCGCAGTCGGTTTACCTCAGCACGGTGATCAAGAACCTCGAGACCGCGGAGCCGCTCAGCGTTACCACACGCTCCCGCTCTTAAGAGCCGCGCCCAACTTGTTAGATCGACAAGTGTGCGCTAGTGTGCGCGCGCTCCGCCGGAGCGGGACGGACATTGCAGTGGCCGGCATAGCTCAGCTGGTAGAGCAGCTGATTTGTAATCAGCAGGTCGTCGGTTCGAATCCGACTGCCGGCTCCACCGAGGCAGACGCGCTAATGCGTTCTGAGGTAGGTGACGAGGGAAGTGGCGCGGGGGCTGCCGAGACCGGTCACGTAGTCGTAGCGTGCGACGGCCCAGTATTTGCCGTTGTAGCCGGAAACGATGTCCCGGTAGTTGCCGGAATAATTCGCCGTGCCGGCGGCATAAAGGAGGCTATTGGCCGAGCTCAACGAGACGGCGCGGCCGGCGTTGACCAGCGCGAAGAGGGCTGCCCACTGCGGTGCGCCCGCGCTGGTGCCGCCGCACATCAGCCAGCCGGTTTGGCCATAGTAATTGGTAATGTATACGGCGACGCCGGTCGCGGGATCGCCGTTGTAACTGACGTCGGGAGTCGTGCGTTTGGTGGCCGTCTGCCATCCATTCTGAAATGTGGGCTTGGCCTGATACAGACTGATGCCGCCGCCGCTGCCGGACCACCCTGTTTCGGAGGTAATGTTGCCGACGCTGTCGAGCACCAGGTGAGTCCCGCCGACGCCGACAACGTAAGGCGATACCGCCGGCCACACGACCGCAGCGCCGCTGTCGCCCGAGGCAGCCGTGAACGTGACTCCAGGTTTGTTGAAATGATAATCGTAATAGCTCACCCCGTTGAATTCCGGGGTGCACCAGCTCATGGCCACTTGTTTCGCGCCGAGCGCAACGGCAAAATCAACGGCGCCGAGCAAATCGGTTGATAAAGTCGATTTTGCCACGACCACGATAATCTTCGCGCCGGGGGCAATGGCATGGGCCCATTCCACATCGAGCGAGGTCTCCAATGCCCACAGGGGGTCCGCCGGCGGTATGCCTTGCGGGTAGTAAATGGGCACCGTTATGTAGGGCAGCGCAAACGTGGTGCAGAACTTGTTCAAGTCGGCTTGAAGCGTGGGGCTGCCATAGGCCTCCACGATCGCAATCGTCTGACCGGTGCCGGTGCCGCTGACCAGGTCGAAGCCATACGCGTGTCGCATTTTGGCCGGCGAATAGCCGATCGGGACGCTGCTGATAAGCGGTCCGATGCGGATGGACGGCCGCATCTCGACTGGAGGCAGCGGTTTGGGCACCTCGGCCGCATCCTGCGCGAAGACGACCGGCGCGAGAGCAAGCAGCCAAAGGCCGATCAAGCCCCGGATGGTGCGGCGAGTAAACAATGTTGCCATAAAAACACTGATGAGCGGCGCGGGAACGAACTATTCGCGCCGAGTCAGAGCAGTTCGCAGGCCAGTGCCGCCATGCGGTCAAAAGGAGACCAGCACGTCGATGCCCGCGGTGAGCATGTCGCGATCGGAAGAATCGTTGAACGGGGTCGTATCGTTGAGGGATCGATCGTAACGAAGCTCCGGCCGAATCATCACGTCGGTCAAAGGACCAAAACTTGGTGGTTTGAATGTCAGCCCGACGGTCAAAGCGCCGTAGGTGGTGCGGCCGCCACCCACGGTGCGCGGGTCGGAAATAAAATCGCCGCGCTCGAAATGGACGAAGTCGTTGTTGGATGCGAATTGAGCGACGAAAAAGCCATCGTCGTCGCGCCAGATTTCTGCCCGTACTCCTGCGGTGCAGTATTTGTCGATCTTACAGGTGAGATATTGGGCGATGCCGTAGCCTCGGGCGTCGAATGCTTCCTCGTAGATGTAGTTCAAATCTGTAATGGCAGTCAGGCGCTCGGTGATCTTCCACGTCGTGAGAAGATCAGCCAGGTAGCGATAGTCGCGATTGTTGTTCGGGTTCTCCGGCCCGGCATGGACGAGGGCGGCACAGCTGACCCGGCCGCTGCAGCACGTGCAGCTCAACCCGCCATAGAACGAAACAGAATCATTGTTATCCTCAAATGCGACGTTCACACCGCGATCGACGCCGGCGATCACGTTGCAGGATGAATCAAGATGCATCGTGCCGAGCGCTCCAACCCCGAAGAACGGAGTGCCAAAATTAAAAATGTAGCTGCGCGAGTAAAAGACGTTGGCCCGCGGATCGCTCATGTCCGCGCCTTCGCAGGTCATAAATTTGCCGACCTGCACGTCGAGGCCGCCGGCTGTTCCCGTCACCGGGAAGTGCGCTAATACCCACGCTTCGGGAAAATCGGGCTGCAGGCGTGCGTTGGTGGCGAGATCAAGCAGGCCGGTGGTGTGTAAATAGCGCGCGTCGCTCCCGTAGAGAAACTGAAGTTGAAAGGCCCAGTCGAAATTGTCAGCCATTGGATCGAAGCCGCGTTCCGCGGTGACCACGAACTGGTTGAGAAGCGGCTCATTGGAACGGTCATCGAGCAGCCGTCCGAAGTTTTGATTGTCCTTTGGCGAATCGAAATTGCCAGTGATGCCGCTCTCAATCCATCCATACAGTCGGAATCCCGGCTGCGGGACCATTCCTCCCAGGGACATCTGCATCGGCATCTCCATCGCCATTTCGCCGAGAACGCATGGTCCAAGGAGAACGAGAGCCGCGAGGCTGAAAGCGGGGCGTCGCGTTCGCATTAACTGCCGTTCTTTTCCGAAGTAGATTTGCCGGCGAAGTGGAGGTGTTCGAGAATCTCGGCGCGGAGGCGCAGGAAATCGGCACTGCTGCGGTCGCGCGGGCGATCGAGCTCGACCCGAATGGTGCGTTCGATCCTTCCCGGTCGCGGTGTCATCACCATGATGCGGTCGCTCATGTAGATTGCTTCGTCGATGTCGTGCGTGACCAGAATCATGGTGGTGCGGCGTTCCTGCCAGAGACGCAGCAGTTTCTCCGAAACAATTTCCGGGCGCACGCGCACGCCTTGCTCGGCCCGGCCGCCGCGCCAGAGGCGGAGCACTTCATCCTGCATGCGCATGCGAGTGAAGGCGTCGAGCGCGCCAAGCGGCTCGTCCAGGAGCAGCACTTTGGGGTGATTGATAAGGGCGCGGGCCAGCGCCACGCGCTGCGCCATCCCGCCGGAGAGATGATGCGGATAGGCATCGGCAAACCCGTCGAGACCGACCAGCTCCATGAACTTCTGCACTTCATCACGCTTTTGGTGCAGCACACCGCGCGCGACCAGGCCGGCTTCGATATTGCGCCGAACTGTCAGCCACGGAAACAAATTCGGATCCTGGAAAACGAGACCGCGTTCCGCGCTCGGTCCGCTAATCTGCTCGAAGCCAATCGAGATATTGCCCGAATCCGGCGTGTCCAGTCCCGCAATGAGTCGAAGGAGAGTCGATTTTCCGCACCCGCTCGGGCCGATGAGCGCCACCAGTTCGCCGCTGGCGATGGATAAAGAGATTGAATCGAGCGCGAGACGCGGGCCCGCGCCGTTGCCCGGCGGGCGAAAACTTTTTGAGACTTCGCGCACCCGGAGCAACGAAATCTCCGCTCCGACTGTCACCATTTGATGATCCCTTTCTGCCAGACGAGCACGATGTCGCGCACCTTGAAGAGCAGTGTCATCACGCTGGAAAAAAAGGCCGCCATGATGACGAGCGCGGCGTAGACCTTGCCGTATTCCGCCCAGCCTTGTGCCCAACTCACGTACCATCCCAGGCCCGACTTCACTCCCACCGATTCGGCGACGACCAACGTCAAAAACGACGCGCCCAACCCCATAAACAGTCCGATGAAAATGTTGGGCATCGCCGCGGGAATCGCGACGCGAAAGATCAGGTAACTCTCCTTTGCGCCGAGCGTCCGGGCGACGTCGAGATATGACGCCCGTGTATTCGAGATGCCCGACGCCGTCAGCATTGTTACTGGGAACCAGACGGCGAGCGCGATCAGCGCCGCCGATGAAACGGTGGTGGAAGGTGAAACGACCATGGCCAGCGGGATCCACGCCGTTGCCGGGATCGGCCCGACGATTTTCAGCACCGGCATCCCCCAATAGCGGATGGCCGACGACCAACCGATGCATACACCGCTGATCAACCCAACGATGACGCCGAGCAGGTATCCGCTCATCAGCATGACGAGCGAGTGCCAGGTGCTGTCGAACAACAGGCCGCGATCAGTGATCATGCTCTCCAGAACCGCCGCCGGACTGGGAAAGTAGGGAAGTGGCAGCAGGTGAAGTCCGGAGGTGATCACTTCCCAGAGAGCGAGCAGCAGGATGGCAGCGGCAAAAATCGGAGCGAGGTTGTGCATGCGCTCGCGCACCGCGGCAAAAAAAGGATAGAGCGCGGCCGCGGCCAAGCCGACGCTCAGCACAAGGAAAAGGAAGATGCGGTAGGAGTCGCTCGCCGAAAGCTGATGTCGCGAGATAAAAAAATGTATGGCCAGGGCCACGCCGGCCGCGCCGGGCACGAGCAGAATCGCGTAGGGCCGCGCTTTCGCGCCCGCCCCCGGAGCAAGTAATCCATTGCGTATGGTCGCGCGGTCTCCGTTCGCAGCGACAGCGGGTCGGGAGAGTTCTTTGACGGCGTTCGTCATTGGTGCGCGGCGATCATGTTCTTGTCGCGCCCAGATGCGTCAGGGTCGGCGAGGTTGGGCGCTTCCTGATCCGGCTGGTCGTACATTCTTCTGGCACAACACGCGTCCTCTCCATCGCGGAGGATCAATTCGGCATAGAGTCGCAGATCTTGGTTGGGATCACCCTGGCCACCGGACACCTTTTCCACCTTGACGGTTTTGATCCATTCATCCGTCACGCCCTCCAGATGTTGAAAAGCGCGGCTGGCCAGAGCGTCCGTATCGGTGGTCGGCGCGAGCATCTTGGCCTCCCTCATTTCCCGCGCCGCTGTGTAGAGCGTTTCCTCGGCAACCTTCACCGAAGGAATGTATTTCAACCGACTCAGGGCCACCGTGTTTAACTCCACGGTCGAAGCCAGATACTTCTTTTCTATCGCCATCGCGGCGGCGGCCCGGGGGTTTTGCTGCACCCAAACGGTGCCTCTCAAGATCGCGCGCGTCGCCCGCGCCGCGCTGTCGGGATTCGCGTCGATCCATTTGCCGTTCGCGATGATCTCACAGCAATACTCGCGGGCATAAGGTTCGTCGGTCGATTCGTCCATCCCCTCAACCGTTCGCGCAATCCCCTCCGCGATTAAGAGGCTGCCAATCGGCTCGGCATTAGCTACGGCGTCGACTTCTCCCTTGCGCAAGGCCAGACCGAGCTCGCCCGCTGGAAAGACTTTCCAGGTAATCTCTTTGCTCGCGTCGACGCCGTGCGTGCCGAAAACGCGGTTGGCGAAGACAAAGGGCGGCGTGCCCATCCCTGGCACTCCGATGCTTTTTCCTTTCAAGTCCTCGATCGTACGGATGGGACTGTTCACTGCGGTTTGCACGCGCAGACAGCCCGTATGCACGCCGCCCAGAAAGCGCACGTCCAATCCCTGCTCGATTGGTTTGAGAAAGTACATCACCAGATGGTGGGTGATGTCGTAGGCGCCGAGCGCAAGATTGTCCTTGTACTGTGTCCAACTGCATTTCACCAGTTCGGGCTCCAGCCCTTCGTCCTTGAAAAAACCTTTTTCGTAAGCGGCGTAGATCGGAGCTTCACAAGTCAATCCGATGAAACCGATGCGGACGTGCTTTGAATTAACGATTTTGCCCGACGAAGCTTTTTTGCAGCCCGTGGGGAGCGCGCACATGGCGATGATCGCAACGAATATTCTGCCGTCCATGCGAGCAATCAAAGGCTGTGACAATACAGTAATAAGTCGAACCTATGGAAGCGAAATTTTCGCCCCGCCACAGGACGAATGAGTAAGCCCGACCGTCGATGCCTGGGCCGACGGCAATCTAGGGGTGCAGTTTATTTACTGGCTGTCAGCGGTGCGCTTGGCTTTTTACAGCATGAGTCGGCTTGATCGGATCGGATCAAGTTTGCAAAGGAACGGATGTCCCGGTCAGGGGGCAACTGGCCGCCGGCCACCTTTTCCACTTGCACACCGTCGAGCCATTCGTCGGTCACCCCTTCCAACTGCACGAAAGCTCGCTTCGCTAAATGCGCGACGTCGGTCGTCGGGCTGAGCATACCGGCGCTCTTCATTTCCGTCGCCGCGGAGGCGACGGCCTTCTGGGCGCCGGAAACGCTCGGCGCATAGTTGAGCTTTGAAATAGCGACCGCGTTTAGCTCGGCATTGGAGGCGAGATATTTCTTCTCGACCGACAACTTGGCGGCCGCCGCTGGATTGGCCTGGACCCATTTGGCCGCTTTCAACAACGCCCGCGTCGCGGCCGCGGCTACTTTCGGATTGGCGGCGAGAAATTTTCCATTCACCACAATCGCGCAGCAATATTCATCCTTGTAGGGCTCGTCCGCTCCCTGGTCAGCCACGTTTCGCACTTTCCCATCGGCGAGGAGCAAGCTGCCGATCGGTTCGGAATCGGCGACCGCGTCCACTTCGCCTTTGTCGAGGGCGAGACCGAGCTCACCGGCCGGAAACACGCGCCAGGTGATGTCCTTGCTCGCATTGATCCCCTGCGCCGCCAGCGCGCGGGTCGCGAAGATAAAGGGCGGCGTGCCCATGCCGGGGATGCCGATGCGTTTGCCGCGTAAATCGGCCACCTTTTTTATGTCGCTTTTACTCGATGCCTGGACGCGCAGGCAGCCGCGATGAATGCCGCCGGTCAACTTGATGTCCAGGCCCTGCTCGATCGGTTTCATCAAATACATCACGAGGTGATGAGTGATGTCGAACCCGCCAAGCGCGAGCACGTCCTTGTAGTTGCCCCACTCGCATTTCACGAGCGTCGCGTCGATGCCTTCTTCCTTAAAAAAGCCTTTCTCGACCGCGCTAAAAATCGGCGCTTCACACGTCAGGCCGATGTAGCCGACGCGGACCTTGGTGACTGCACCAGCACTGTTCGACTGTGCGTGGTCGTTACAGGGAGCGAAGAGCAGCACGCTCAGCGCCCCGACAATGATCGATTTCCTGTCCATGGTTAACTCTCCTTCGTTGGTTGATTTGGTTTTAAAAAGTTACGAGCGCCTGGACGTAGCCGAAGTCGGCATCGTCCCCCGGGCCCGTATCGCTGAGATAATCGCCGGCAAAGAAGTGGCTGTAGCCGGCTTGGAAGGCGAAGAATTTCACCGGCTGATAAGTGAACGTCAGATCGATTTCGGTCCCGGCATAATTACTTGCCATCCGGGCGAGAGGCGTGAGCGGCCGGGTCCGCGCGAGACCGTTCGCCTTGTACCAGGCGTCGTCGGTTGTCACCAGCCAGAAGGCATTGGCCCAAACATCGACAGTCAGCTTTTCGTGCGGCTTCACCCGAAAATCGATCGCCGGGTTATGGATGTTCTGCCATGAGAACAGGTCCATGAAGCCATAACGCGGGTGGTTTGACGGGAAAAGATTCTGAAACGTGCCGTCGTCGTCATCCGTCGGATCGTCATCGCCGCTGGCAAAATTGTATTCGGCGAAAATCCGCGGTTTCCACGGACAATTCAGGAAGTTGTAGCCGCCGCCCACGTGGACCGCGCCGGCGAAAAGATCGAGATCGGCGACTGTGCCCGCCTGGAGAGCGAATTCGCCATCGAACTCAAAGCCGCCGAGCTTCTTTGGGTCGCCCTTGATGCGCGTGCCGAACGTTGCGAAGTCGGTGCGGTCGTTGAAATTTCCGCCCGCCGCCCCGGCTGGTGGGAGGAGAAGCGCGCCCTCGAGATTGGCATTGTTGCCCCGTTTCTGGTCGAGCCCGAGTACGTAAAGGTCCAGGGTGACCGGCTCGATCGCGCCGGTCGTGAAATAGATCCCGCTAAAGACCATGTCGCGGTGCAACTCATTGCCGTTGAACAGATCGGATTGGTTATATGAATGGCGGTCAATCACCACCACGGTCGACGCGAACAGATCGAGGCTTGTTGTTTTGCTGAGCTCCAAATGCAGTTTCGCGGCGTCGAACGACCGCGCGAAATTGTTCCATTCGGACAAGCCGATGAGCCGCTCGTCGCCGTAGGCCAGTGTTTGGCGGCCGACCGTGAGGTTCCACGCTTTGGGCCCGAGTTGAATGTATCCCTGACGCAGGTCGAACGTGTCGTCTCCCTCCGCGCCCATCGCGCCCGGGATGTTCGGCCGCTCGGAGAAAAATTCACGCGCGTCCTGCCCCTGGGCATAAAACTTCAGCCAATCGACCGGTTTGAACGCCGCGCCGATGCGGAATCGTTGCAACAGAAACGAATCGTCGGTCACCGAATCCACGCTGTCGTCAAAATCGAAATTGTTTTCGCGGATTTCGAAGCGCAGCCGGTCCTGGATATCGAAACAGAGTTTGCCGTCCAGAAAACAGAGCGGGTTCGCCTCTTTGGTGACAACCGGGGCCGGTGGTGGTGCCGTCATTGGCCCGGCCAACGCCAGGCCGGTGCCGGTGAGCAGAAGCAGCGGCAACAAGCGGATCGCAGTAAAAGGATTTCTCATGGTTAAGGCAGTCATACGGAAACTGGGATAATAGGCATATAAGTAATCCTAATGGAAAGAAAAAAATGCGGCTTTGCCGCGGGCTCCCCTTTTTCACGCGGAGCATCTCCCCATCTCATCCCGTTGCGCATCCCGAATAGGATGCGCCATAGTGCTCTGATCATGACGGCTGTCCCGCTGGAAATCCGCCATCTGCGCTATTTCCTCGCCGTCGCTGAAGCCGGCAGCTTCAGCCGCGCGGCGGCGCGCCTCGGCGTGTCGCAACCGGGCGTTTCCCAGCAAATCCGCGATTTGGAGAATGCGCTACGCGTGTCGCTGTTTCAACGGCGGGGCAAACGTACGCTGCTCACCCCCAGCGGCGCCATCCTTCAGGAGCAGGCCCGCGCCGTAATGCGGCAGGTCGAATCCCTCCTCGATCAGGTGAGCAGCGGATCGCGCCAATTGCGCGGTGTCCTGCGCCTTGGGATTGTCCCGTTTCTCGATGTCGCGCTCGCGCCGCATCTGCTCGGTTTGTTTACCGCCCAGCACCCCGGAATCATGGTCGAGGTTCAGGAATTCTCCTCGCCGGATATCGAGACGGCGCTCGAGGAAGGCCGCGTGGATGTCGGAATGGGATTTCTGACGCGTCACTCGCCCAATTTGCGCTACGAACGGCTTGGCGGTGACCAAATCGTCCTGCTCGTCGCTGACAGTCATCCGTGGGCGCACCGCCGCATGGTTCGGGTCGCTGAATTGCACCAACAGCCGCTCATCCAGCCAACCCACGCCTTTATCATTCGCCACATGACCGACGACATCTGTCTAAAACATCAGGTCCGTCCGCACACCATTGCCGAATTCAGCGCCATTCAAACCCTGCTCCACTCACTTGGTCCATTGAAAGCCGGCGCGCTCCTGCCCAGCTCGGCGCTCGGGGGCACCGAAGGCCTGAGGGCGATCCCGTTGCGCGGCAAAAATCTCTCCGTCGAAATCGGCTTGCTCCGCCTCATCGGCTCGGGCGCGAACAGCGCGGTGCGCGCGTTTACCGCCTTGGCGAAAGCGACCGTCCCGAAACTGATTCGAAACAAGCGGACTTAACGAGAAACGTCCGGCTCAAAATCGCATCAGGTCGCTGAGCCGCAGATTCTTCCAAAATATGCGCCGTTGCATGTGGCGCCGCAGCCGGACGATAATCGGGCTGCATGACGCCCGACCCGGTGGAGATTCGGCACCTCCGTTACTTTCTCGCCGTCGCCGAGGCGAAAAGTTTCAGCCGCGCCGCCGACCGCCTCGGGATTTCCCAGCCGAGCGTCTCGCAGCAAATGCGCGACTTGGAAGCAAGCTTGCGCGTCTCACTCTTTCAGCGCCGCGGCAAACAAATTCTTCTCACCCCGCGCGGCCTGGTTTTTCAGGAGCACGCCCGCGCCATTCTCCGTCAGCTCGAAACTTGCCTCGATGAATTGACCATCAAGCCCGGGCAATTGCGCGGCGCGCTGCACCTCGGCGTGATTCCCGTGCTCAACGTTCCGCTCGTGCCCGATCTGCTCGGCCTGTTTACCGCCGATCACCCGGCCATCAACGTTACCGTCGAGGAAATTTCATCGACCGAAATCGAAACCGCTCTCGAAGAAGGCCGGCTGGACATCGGCCTCGGTTTTGTCACCCGGCATTCGCCCAATCTTCGCTACGAACGGCTTTCCACCGATGACTTTGCCTTGATCGTTTCCGAAGAACATCCGTGGGCAAAGCGCCGCACGATCCCATTTGCCGAACTGCACCAGCAGCGACTGCTCCAGCTCACCGATAGTTTCGTTATGCGCCGCATGACCGATGAGATTTGTCGCAGCCATCATATTCGCCCACGCAGTGTCGCCGAAATCAGCGCCATTGAAACCCTGTTGCGCTCGCTCGGCCCAATGCGTGCCGCCGCTGTCATGCCGCAGATAACTTTACGCGGCCGGGAAGGCTTGAAACTCAAGGCCATTCCGTTGCGCGGAAAAAAACTCGGCGTCGAGATCGGTCTTATGCGTCCGAATGAATCAGCCGCGAACACCGCGGTGGCTGCGTTCACCAGTCTGGCCAAAGCTGCGGTCCCAAAATTAATCGGGAACACCCGGCCCTAACGCGAATCGGGATGGCGCAAGTAAAGGGCCATGCCGCCGATGTCGATCACGGCAAAATTGAATCCGAGATATTCCGCGCCGACCAGGCCGGCGGTTGATCCCTCTGCGCCCTGCGATATCTCGCCGGCCACGGTTACGACGTCCGCCTCGGCATTATGAATTGTGAACTCGCCGATCTTCAGTTCCTTGACGACCGCATTGCCGATTGCCTGCACTCTCCCGGCCGAGCTGGCGGCAAATTGCGTTCCCACTACTCCAATGCCCGATTGCGCCGCCGCCTTCTTGTCGATCGTGGTCACGCCCGAGCCGGTGTCCACGATTAACCGCACCGCGCGACCGTTCAGCGCGGCCGGCACGTCGATGTGACCATTCTCGTTTCGCCGCATCGCCACGCGGGTGACCCGCGCTCGGCCAGAAAAGCGGACACTTTCTGGCTGACTCCCGCCGTCGGTCCATTTGGATTCACGTAGAGCATTTGGCGGGTGCAATCGATGATCATCCCGAAATCGCGCATCTCCTGCAGCCCGAGCAGACCGTTAAGATGTTGCAGCCGCCCCACCTTTGAGCCGAGGTGTGATCCGGTTTCGGTCGTCCCGCTTAAGTCGGGGTTCATGCTTGATTCGTCCGCCAGTGCCACCCGCACATTCGTCAGTGCGCAATTTCCCATGGCGATCGTCTTCGCCACTGCCTGGCCGTAACGTTCCCATCTTCTTCCAAACAGGCCCCCCACGCTCACCGTCGTATTTTCAACTTTGAGTCCGAACGTGTTCACGCTGTTCTTGTCGATCAACGTGACCGGCGCTCCGGTGTCGATCATCAGCGCCGCCCGCTGCTTGTTGATGGCCACCGGGACGAAGAGATGATTGCCAAAGCGCCGTTCCAATTTGGCGCCGGCCAGCCCTTCTCCGGAAAGCAGTCCAAGCAGCGACCCGCCGCTTGATTGTGATCTTAATGATTGCGGGGTGAGCGCCGCGCAGAGGATCAGAAACGTCAGCAATCGTCTCATCCGCATGCTTGTATCAAAACGGCGCGCGTTTCGACAATCTGTTCGTCGCTCGGGCGAGCCCGACCGCCTTTCTCACAACAACTGGTAAGGATCGACATCCACCGTCACGGTCACTTCTTCCGGCATCGGTAATTTCTCCAAGGTCTCGCGCACCAGCCGGCTCAGGCGCACGATCGCTTCGCCGCGCAGCAAAATGTGAAAGCGAAATTGACCCTGCAATTTCTCCAGCGGCGCCGGGGTTGCCTCGCTCAACATGAACTCGCTGCCGAGTGCTTCCCGCAACCGCCGCGTCAGGGTTTCGGCGGAAAACTTCGCGTGCGTCTCGTGCGCCGAGCGCACCGTGATTAAGACCGCGTGTTTGAACGGCGGGAAATCGCACCGCTCCCGGAACTCCAGCTCCTGTTCGAAATACCCGGCGAAATCGTGGTGGCGCGCGAACTGGATCGACGGCGAAAACGGCGTGTAAGTCTGGACGAAAACTTCGCCCGGTGTTTCACCGCGCCCCGCCCGTCCGGCCACCTGCGTGAGCAACTGAAATGTGCGTTCACCCGCGCGGAAATCCGGCAGATGCAGCGCCAGATCGGCATTGATGATCCCAACCAGCGTCACGTTCGGGAAATGCAATCCCTTGGCGATCATTTGCGTTCCTACCAGGATGTCGATCTTGCCGGCGCGAAAATTTCGTAACGTTTCCCGATACGCTTCCTTGCGGCTCATCGAATCGGCGTCCATCCGGCGGACGACGGCTTTCGGGAACAGGTGCGAAACCGTTGCTTCGACTTTCTCCGTGCCGAACCCGGCGTAAATGAGCGCATCTTTTTTGCAGGCGGGACAGTTCTTCGGCACCGCGGCGGTGTGCCCACACAAGTGACAACTCAAGCGCGCGGCGTGCCGATGAAAGGTCAGCGCCACGCTGCAATTCGGGCAATCACGCGCTTCGCCGCAGTCGCTGCATAAAAGCGAAGTGGAAAACCCGCGCCGGTTTAGAAACAAAATCGTCTGCTCGCGTTTTTCCAAACGGTCGGCGATGGCCTGCGACAATCGCTCCGACAAGATCGACAATGTCTTTTCCTTCCGCCGTTCCTGGCGAAGATCGACAATCCGCATCAGCGGCATCTGCCGTTCGTCCACCCGCTGGGTCAGTGTGGCCAGATCGTATTTTCCAGTCGTGCTGTTGTAATAGGTTTCCAGCGATGGCGTGGCGCTGCCCAGCACGACGGCGCATTTTTCGATCTTGGCGCGCACCACCGCCACGTCACGCGCGTGATAGCGCGGCGCTTCCTCCTGTTTGTAGGTCGTCTCGTGTTCTTCATCGACAATGATGAGCCCGAGATTTTTCAGCGGCGCGAACACCGCGCTGCGCGCGCCGATCACGATCCGCGCGCGGCCGGAATGGATTTTGTGCCATTCATCATGCCGCTCGCCTTCGGACAAATGACTGTGCAGAACCGCCACCACGTCATGCACGTCCGCGAAACGGCCTTTGAACCGTTCCACCGTTTGCGGCGTCAACGAAATTTCCGGCACGAGCACAATGGCGCTGCGGTTGCGGGCGATCGCCAATGCGATGGCCTGCAGATAAATCTCCGTCTTGCCGCTGCCGGTGACGCCGTGGAGCAGAATCGGCCGCGAAGTTTCCGGCGCCGCCAATGCACCGGTTATTTTTTCCAACGCGGCAGTCTGCTCCAGATTGAGCTGCAAATGTGTTGTGGCGACGAATTGCTCGTCGGCATGCGGGTCGCGTTCCACGGCTTCTTCGCGCAGCTCGACGAGGCCGCGTTTTACCAGCGCCTGCAAGGTTTGATTGTTGAGCGCCACTTTGCGCAACAGTTTCGCCGCCGGGGCCGGCGCTTTCAGTTGCGCGATTGCGTCTAACAACTCCGCCTGGCGCGGCGCGCGCCTCCGCAACTTCTCCAATTCGTCGTTGTCGATCTTGCCTCCCGGTTGCACGAACAGTTGTTTTTTCCAACCGACCTCGGCTTTCCGGATCACCTGCGGGAGCAGGCTGCGCATGACCGTTTCCAGCGGACAGCAGTAATAACCGCTCATCCACTTGCCGAGCTCGAGCAGTGGCTGGCTCACCACCGCGCCCTCGCCGACGACCGCTTCAATGGCGCGAATTCCTTGCGCGTCGGTTTGTTCCAGTGTCGCCACAACCGTGGCCAGCGCCGACTTGTCACGAAACGGCACCCGCACCCGCGAGCCCACGCCGATCCGCGCCGCCAGGGAATCGGGCACGGCATAATCGAGTTCGCGGTGGATCGCGCGATCGATTACCACCCGCACATAGGCCGGTTGGATCATGTTTTTCCTCTCGTCATCGTGCTTGGGGTCGTGATCGAATCTAGCGCAAACCGACTTTTCGAGCACGAGCAGGAGCGATAACCGATGCCGCGTTTCATCTTCAGTTTGACTCTCTGTTTACTTCTCGCGCTCGGTGCCGGGTTTGCCTATTTCGCCCTCCGCTCGGGCGATCCGCTCTACACTTTCTATGAATGGATCAGTCCCGCGCGCTTCCAGCAGTATGATAAACTCATCCTCACCACCGCGGCCCAGCATCATGTCGATCCGATGCTCATCAAAGCGGTCGTCTGGCGCGAGAGCCGCTTCGACGCGCAAAAAGCTGGCGCCCGCCAGGAGCGCGGTCTCATGCAGGTGACCGAGATTGCCGCCTCCGAATGGGCGCGGGAAAACCGGGTCGAGAGTTTTCGGGGCGAGGATCTTTTCGATCCCATCATCAATCTCCAGGCCGGCACCTGGTATTTGCGGCGCGCGCTCGAGCATTGGAAAGCGCAGCCTGACCGCGTGCCATTTGCCCTCGCCGAGTACAACGCCGGCGCCAGCCGGGCCCAGCGCTGGGTCGGCGCCGAGGAAGCGAAGCCAATATCGAGGAAAGAATTTCTGCGCCGAATCGATTTCCCGGCGACGCGCAGCTATGTCGAATCCGTGCTTGCGCGCTACGACTTCTACAAACGCCGGGGAAGAATGTGATCGACTACTTGATCAACTGAACCCGCTGCCGATCTCTGCGCTCATCGCGATCAGATTTCCGAGCGCCTTGCTCGTCGCCAATTCGATGCCGCGCTTTTGCAACGCGTCAATCACGCTCTCGGTGGAAATGTTTCCAACCAGCGCGTCCTGGGCGAAGGGACAGCCGCCGAGACCGCCGATGGCGGAGTCGAATCGGCGGCAGCCGGCGTCGTAAGCGGCGAGAATTTTCGCGGCGGCATCGGTCGGGGCGCTGTGGAGGTGAACGCCAACCTCCCAGTCTGCGTAATCGTTCGTTACCGCGCTGACGACTCGGCTGATCAGCTCGGGACTGGCCATACCGACCGTGTCGGCGAGTGAGATTGCGGAAATGCCGAGAGCGGTGATGCGTTCCACCGCTCTGTCCAATTCATCTTCGTCCCACTGATCGCCATACGGATTTCCGAATGCCATCGAGATGTAAACGACGATGTCGATCTTAGCGCCGTCGGCGCGGCGCTTGATTGCCTCCAGAATGTCCCAATTTTCTTCAAGCGATTGGTTTTGATTTTTGCGCAGGAACGTCTCCGACACCGAGCAAGGATAACCGAGTGTGCTGACCGCGCCGGTGCCAATCGCGCGCTCGGCGCCTTTTTCGTTTACGACGATTCCGATGATCTCGACGTCGCCCGGCGCGTCTGTAGGGGAAGCTGACAGCTTCCCCCTCTCTCCAAAAAGTTGCGCGAGCACCTCTTCGCTGTCCGCCATCTGTGGCACGGCTTTGGGCGAAACAAAGCTCACCGCGTCGATGTGTTTGAATCCAGCGCCAATCAACGCGCGGAGGTAACGCACCTTCAGCTCGGTCGGGATTTGTCGTTTCAATCCCTGCCACGCGTCCCGCGGACATTCGATCAGTTTGACGGACTCGCTGGGCATTGCGACGACTGTAGCCACGCCCCGGTGGGGCGTCGAGGGAGACGGGCCACAGGCCCGTGGCTACAAGGCCGGGCTATTTTCAACGCGCGATTCTTCGCTGATTGTGGAGCGATGACGAAAAATGAGGTCGCCCAGGCGCTGCAGGAAATCGCGACGCTGATGGAATTGAAGGACGAAAATCCCTTCAAGATCCGGGCTTACGCGAACGCGGCGCGCTCGGTCGAGACATTCGGAGGCAACATTCCCGATCTGCAGGATATCGAAGCGCTCGCCAAAATTCCCGGGATCGGCAAAAGCATCGCCGAAAAGATCAAGGAGCTCGCCGCTACCGGGTCGATCAAATATCTGGAGGAACTCCGAGCGCAATTTCCCGCCGCCATTCTCGAGCTGTTCGGCCTCCCCGGCCTCGGCGCGAAGAAGATCAAGGCGCTCTACGAACAACTGCACATCAGTTCGATCGACCAGTTGCTCAAGGCCTGCGAGTCCGGGCGCATCGCAAAATTGCCCGGCTTTGGCGAGACGACCCAGGAAAAACTGTGCGCCGCGATCGAGCGCCGCGCCCAGCACGCCGGCTCGTTCCAATTTGGACAGATCGCGGCCGAAGCAGAAAGATTGAAGAGCGACCTCGCCGCTCATCCCGACGCGCTCCATGTCGATGTTGCCGGCAGTTATCGGCGTCGCCGCGAAATTGTCCGCGACCTCGATTTTCTGGTGGCGACGAAAAAGCCGGACGCGATCGCGCAGTTCTTCATCAAGCATCCGCTGGCTGAATCGATCATCGCGCAAGGCCCGACCAAGACATCGGTGCGCTTGCGTTCCGGCATCCAGTGCGATCTGCGCGTCGTCACCTCGGCGGAATATCCGTTCGCGCTCAATTATTTTACCGGCAGCAAGGAGCACAACATCGAGATGCGCAGCCGGGCGCTCCATCGCGGCTGGACGCTAAATGAATATCGCCTTGCCGCTTTGCCGCCGACAGGTCGGGGCGGGTCAGCTGAACCGCCCGCCCCGGATGTCAATCGCGCCCGCGGCGGGCGATTGAGGTCAATCGCCCCTACCAAAGCGACGGCCAAGGCGAAAAAGACAGTCCGACCACGGAAAATCCCAAAGGTGCGCGATGAAGCAGAGCTCTACGGCGCACTCGGCTTGGATTTCATTCCGCCCGAGCTGCGCGAAAATTGCGGCGAATTCGAGGCCGCGGAAAACCACACGCTGCCCCGCCTGATTGAGAAAGAAAATCTGCGCGGCACGTTCCACTGTCACACCGTGGCAAGCGACGGTCACAATACGCTTGAGGAGATGGCCGCCGCCGCTCAGGAGCTCGGGCTCGAATATCTCGGCATCGCCGAGCACAGCAAAAGCACCGTGCAAGGTCACGGACTGAATGAGGCGCAATTGCGCGAACAGGTCGCGACCATTCGCAAACTAAACAAAAGTTTCCATGGCTTTCGTCTCTTCGCCGGCGTCGAGTGCGACATTCTCCGCAACGGCACGCTCGATTTTCCTGACGAACTTTTGGCCGACCTCGATTTCGTCGTCGCGTCGGTTCATTCCGTCTTCAACCTGAGCGAAGCCGACATGACCAAGCGGATCATCAAAGCGATTGAAAACCCGCTGGTCACGATCCTGGCGCACCCGACTGGACGGCTGTTGTTGAAACGCGAGCCTTACCTTGTCGATCTTGCCGCCGTGATCGATGCCGCCGCGCGCACCGGCACATGGATCGAGCTCAACGCCGCGCCCAAACGCCTCGATCTCGATTGGCGTTGGTGGCCGCGCGCGAAAGAAAAAGGAGTCAAATGCGCCATCAACCCCGACGCCCATCGCACCGACCGTCTCCAGGATTTGTGGTTCGGCATCGGCATTGCCCGCAAGGGCTGGCTCACGAAAGACGACGTGATGAATTGTTTGCCGCTCGGGAAGATCGCGGACGCGCTGCGGGCCAAAAAAGTGAGAAGTGAGAAGTGAGAGGTGAGAGGTGAGAAGTAGGACGGGCGAAAACTTCTCACCTCTCACTAATCACTTCTCACTGGGCAAAGAACGCTGCGGCATGAACATCGTCAAACATTTGCATGCGCCGCCGGCCTTGATGAATTCGCTCATCGCCTGTTCGTGGCAGCGATAGCCGCGCTCTTGCAACGTCGCGACCAGTTTCGGCGCGCCTTCGGGCAAAACAATGTCGCGCTCCAGCACGACGGCGTTGCAGGAAAAATGCATCGCTTCCTCCGGCAACACATCGATTAAATCCGGCACCTGCTCGCGGATCGCGCGCTGACCATATTCATCAAACGCCGCCGGGAACCACACCGCGCCGCCGTCAGGCAACGGACAAAAGCAGGTGTCGAGATGATAGAAACGCGGGTCGACCAGCTCGACCGAGATGACCAGGCAACCGAGCATGTCGGCGACGGCCTGATGCGATTTGATATCGGAGCGGAACTTGTAGCCGCAGAAAAGCGCGTCGCCACCAAAGAGGGCGTCACCTTCGCCTTCGAAATAATAATCCCCGGGCAACCACGCGACCTCGTAGCCGTGTTCTTCCATCCAGCGCGCGAAATGAGGCGCTTCACCCGCCCGCTCCTCGTGACGAAAATTACTGGGAATAAATTTTCTTCCCACGGTGAGGCCGGCATTGGCTGTAAAGACCATGTCGGGCAGCTTTGGCTGGGGCTTCACCAGGTGGATCCTGCTCGCCAGCTTGGAAAGAGTGGCGTGCAAAGCCTTCCACTGTTTCTGCGCGATGGGCACTTCGGCGCCACGGGCGCGGCTCATCCACGGATTGATCTCATATTCGATGCCGTAGTAGTCCGGCGGGCATAGCAACAGCTCGGTCCCATCCGGACGGGCGTTCATAAGATCGACAATGTCCTATTTGGTTCGGTTGCTGGCGGCGAGGCAATCGACCAGCTCGCGCAAGAAGGGTTCAACGTCGGTCACCAGGCCGATCGATTGCAGCGGTTGATGCGCGACAGCCCGATCGACCGCGGCTGAATTGATATCGACGCACACGGTCTTGACGCTTGGAGCAAGCATGGCCGCGACGGCGAGAGAATGCTCAAGCGTGCTCAACAGCAGCACGTGTGTCACGTCCGCGAGCTTATCGCGCATCGTCTTCTGCGCTTCGACCACATCGGTCGTCACCCCCGGCACCGGCCCTTCGTCGCGGATCGATCCGGTCAGGACAATATCAACATTATGCCGGATGCATGCGTGCATCACCCCGCTGGTCACGGCTCGCTTTTTGACCGCGCCGGCGACCCCGTCGAACTGACGAAGCAAATTGATCGCCCGCAATTCGTTTTCGTGGCCGACCGGAGCAAAAGCGCGGTCCGCGTTCACTCCCGAAGCGGTTCCGAAGAGCGCCCGTTCGACGTCAAAAACGACAAAGGCGTTGCCGGCGAACAACCGGTCGACGTAGCCAAGCTCGATGAGCCGCTCGAGATGTTCGCCCGCTCCGGTGCGCACGATGGCCGGGCCCGCGACGACCGCGATCTTTCCGCCGCTGCTTCGCGCCCGGCGCAGCTCGCCCGCGAGTTCGCGGATCACCGCCGACTTGGGCTCATCGGCGGCGATGTTCGTGTTAATGAACTGGAAGATGTCCGTGTGCGACGTAGCGCGCTGCACCGGCACGACGCGAATCCCCTGGTGCCCGACGACAATGTCATCGCCTTTGCGCACGTCGAAGAACTTGACCGCGCGCGCGCTGGACCGGCCGGGATCGACGGCGATCGCGCTGTCGACCATGACCGGGCGCACCTCGATTTCGTTGCCGCCAAACCGGACGAACGTTTGCTGGTTGGTTGTGACATAAAAATCGTGCGGGAAAACGCCATCCGCCGGTGCCCTCGCCAATTGCGCATCGGCGCGTTTCGCCACTTCAGCGCCATGCTGACGCAAACGCAGGATCAATCCGTCGAGGCTTTCGCCCGAGGGCGCGGAAACCGCGATGCGCGCGTGGCTTTGGTCGGCGCGCCGCTGCCCGATCTTGATTTGCTCGATCTTGAAGCTCCCGCCGGCACGCAGGATCTCGTCCAGCACCTTTGGCAAAATGAGCGAATCGATGATGTGGCCGCGCAATTCAATCGTCTCGGAAACCATCACCAAAATTTAGCTGATCACGCTCCGCGCGCCAATTGCGCGCCTTCCCGGTAAGATCGACAATAGCCCACCGGCCATGAAGAAACCAAACGTCCGCGGACCGTCGCCCGGTCGAAAGGCGCATCTCGCATTACGCGAAAAATTGAACCGCAAGTTCAAACCGCCGCCGCGCCTGCCGGTGAAATCGCTCGATAAAGCGCGTTCATTCCGGCGCAATCCTCTTGCGCAACATGAAGAATGACGATCTCGCACCCGTCACCGCCAAGATCGCGGCGACACTTGCGAACAAACCGCAGATCTTCATCACTCATCCCGCCGAGCTGAAACTTCTCCGCGCCATGACCGACGAGCAGCTCCGCAATTTTGCCACCGAACACGGCTGGCGCGTCGTCCGCCGCCTCGGCGGCCGGCAACTCGAATTCTACAACGACGCCGGCACGCGCGTCTTGTAGCCACGGCGCTCTGTCGCCGTGGATCATGCGCCCCGACAGAGCCGGGCGGCTACAGTCATTCGTTGCGAAAGAATCCTGTTAACGGGCTCGTCGCGCTGGCGATTGTCGATCTTTCGGCCAACCCGATCTCTCGCGCTTCGCGCCCGGCTTCGATCGCTTTGCGAAAAGCTTGCGCCATTCGCACCGGATCGGACGCAATGGCAATCGCGGTATTGACCAGCACGGCGTCGGCGCCCATCTCCATCGCTTCGGCCGCATCGCTCGGCGCACCCAGGCCGGCATCGACCACGACCGGCACCGTCGCCTGCTCGAGAATGATTTCGATCTGGGCGCGCGTTTCGATCCCGCGGTTGCTGCCGATCGGCGACCCGAGCGGCATCACCGTCGCGGTGCCGACGTCCTGTAACCGTTTTGCCAGCACCGGATCGGCGTTGATGTAGGGCAACACCGTGAAACCTTCGCGCACCAGAATCTCGGCCGCGGCGAGCGTTTCGACCGGATCGGGCAGCAGATAGCGCGGGTCGGGATGAATCTCGAGCTTGATCCAGTTCGGCAACCCCGCCGCGACCGCGAGCCGCGCCAGGCGGACGGCTTCGGTTGCATCGCGCGCGCCGCTCGTGTTTGGCAAAAGCAGAAATCGTTTCGGGTCGATGAAGTCCAAAATGTTCGCGTAAGGATCGCCTTTGCCGGAAAGATCGGCCCGGCGCAGCGCGACCGTGACGATCTCCGTCCCGCTCGCGATCAGCGCGTCACGCATCAGCTCGTTCGAGGCGAACTTTCCGGTGCCGACGAGCAAACGCGACGTGAACTCGCGCTCCGCGATCTTCAGTTTGGAAGGCTTATCGGCCATTGTTCCAAAGGTAAACGCATCTCCCCGAACGTGCGAATGCAAGCTCTGGGGAGCACAGGCTGCCAGCCTGTAGTTCGCGGCAGCTTGCCGCGAACCCAATTACAACATTCGGTTTTTCTGGCTTACAGCATCCGGCACGGCGGCCGGACGCGACAGGCTAGCAGCCTGTGCTCCCCAGAAGCAGAACGCGCGCATCATTTTTTGGTGTACGAAAGCCAACGTCACGCGCACACTCATTCCCGTGACCAAATTCGAGCTCCGTCACGAAGACTGCATTACGGGCATGGCGCGCCTTCCGAAGGAACATGTCGATCTTGTCGTGACGTCGCCGCCCTACAATCTGGGCGTGCGCTACGGTAAATTTTCCGACCGGCAAGATCGACAATCGTATTTGCGCTGGGGCGGCGAATGGGCGGCGGAGGTTGAGCGCGTGCTTAAGCCGAGCGGCTCATTTTTCCTCAACATCGGGGCCGCGCCTTCCAACCCGATGCTGCCGCACGAAATGGTGATGCTGCTCTGCAAACTCGACGGCTTAAAGCCGTCGAGTTTAACGGATCAATCGAGTCGATTGTTCGTCCTGCAAAACACGATTCATTGGATCAAATCAATCAGCGTCAAAGATTGCGAAGCGCAGACTCATTCCTTCGGCCATTTCAAGCCGATCAGCTCGAAACGTTTTCTCAACGATTGTCACGAATACGTTTTTCATTTCACGAAAACGGGGCGCGTCGAGCTGGATCGGCGAGCCATCGGCGTGCCGTATCAGGACAAGTCGAACATCGCGCGCTGGGCACACACGCGCGGAAGCGACCTGCGTTGCCGCGGCAACACGTGGTTCGTTCCTTACGAGACAATCCAGAGCCGCGCGAAAGAACGGCCGCACCCGGCGACGTTTCCGGTGCAATTGGCCGAGTGGTGCATCAGGCTCCATGGTGTGTCCCATGTCGAGACAATGCTCGATCCATTTCTCGGCATCGGAAATTCGGCGATTGCCGCGCAGCGCTGCGGGGTGAAAAATTTCATCGGGTTCGAAATCGATGAAGGGTACTTGCGCGAGGCAAAACGACGCTTGTCGATCTCGCACTGATGCGGATCGCGGAACTCCGGGGAGCACAGGCCGCCGGCCTGTAGTTCGCGGCAGCCTTGCCTCGAACCCGAGTGGCTCGCGCGACGTGTTTGCGCTGACGTGCATTCGGCGCAGCGGCCGAATGCTACAGGCTGGCAGCCTGTGCTTCCCAGACCAGAGAACGCACTCGCGGTTGCTATGGAGAGGCGCAGGTGAGGCTCAATACAGGGTGAAAATGCTCTTCCGCATCGCTGAAGTAATCATCGCGCTGATTCTCTTGGGGGCGGATGCAGCGAAAGCATCCGGCGCGGCGTTGAGCTTTGGCGGTGTGCCGTTGGCTCCTGGATCAACCGTGCAGGCGCACGTCCCGCTGAGCGCGCAGGAAAAATCGTTCGCCGCGCACGGCGACAATCCTGTGCCGCAAAGCGCGCTCGCCGCGCTGGCGACTCCGGCCAATTTCGATCCGGCGAAAACCTGGCCTGTGCTGGTGGTCCTCTCGACGAGCGATTTCAAACGCCAGAATCGCGACGATCTGGCGGCGTTTTATCGCCGGACCGCGCTTGCCGAAGGCTGGGTCCTTCTCGCCGGCGATGGTCCGCAGCCGGCGCGCAACGACACCGCCGGTTGGCGCGCGGCCATGACGCTCGCCGCGGTGGACGCGCTGCATCGCAGCTTCCCCGGGTCCAATAAATGGCCAATGGTATGCGCCGGGTTTTCCGGAGGCGCACGCCGCGCCGGCTTCATCGCACCGTTGCTCGCGAAAAACGGCTGCCGCATCGCCGGCATTTATCTCACCGGCGTGAACGAGGACTATCTGAGCGAAGGCTACAAACGCGTCCAACCGGGCGCCGATTTTCTCCGTACTCCAATTTTCGTCGCGATCGGCCGCGATGATCCGGTGGCGACACAAGCGCAGCAATACGCCGTCATCAGCTCGATCAAGCAAACTGGATTCACTCAAATCCGCATCGGCAGTTTCCGCGGCGGCCACGAAGTCAACGATGCCCAAACCGCCACCGCGCTGCGCTGGTTCCACTCGCTCAATTTGTAGGGGAAGCAGTTTGCTTCCCTCGGGACGCCAGCGGCGTCCCTACAGCAGCGTTCCTTCTTTCGAAGGCGGGGCAGATGAAAATTTGTCGAGCGACTTCACCAGGTTCGACGGCAGGGGCCGGACGCGGTCGAAAATCCGGGCGGCAAGCGGCTTCGCCGTGAGATAGCCGGCGGCAAACATTTCCAGACGCGCGTCGAGATTGTCGATGTAATGCAGCGCCATCGCCTCGGGCGTCTTCGGGCTGACCGGCGAACCAAACTGCGGTTCGCCGTGGTGCGCGCCGATCAAATGCAACAAATGCAGCCGAACGTCTTCGGACGGCGGCGCGAGATTTTTCCATGCCTCGGCTTTTTCGGAGGCGAGTTTGCGCCAGAGCGAGTTCACCAGTTCGAGCCCGATCGAAATATGGCCGACCAATTCCCCGCGTTCGTCGTAGCCCATGACAAATCCGTTTTCGGGCAGGGCGTTTTCCCAAAGCTTGCCGCAATCGTGAAACAAAATGCCGGCCATCAAAAGATCGACATTCAGTTGTGGATACAACGGCGCGATGGCGCGGGCCGTGCGCATCATTTGCGCGGTGTGCTCGACCAAACCGCCCCGGCGGGCGTGATGATAATTTCGCGCTGCGGCCGTGCGGCGGAAACGGTCGCCAAACTCGCTCAGGAACGCCTCACCCAGCGCGCGCAAACGCGGGTCGCGGATTTCGCCCGTGGTTTGCCGGACAAAATCGAAATCGGCCGCTTGTTTGGCCCGCAACTCGGCCGGTCCTTCGAGTAGCTCCTTCTTCTCCTGCTCGGTCAATGGACGCATCGTCCATTTCCGCGCGTCCATGCCGTATTGCGATTGAAAAAATTCGCCGGTGATCTCGATGAAATCCTCGGGATGCAAACCGCTGCACGCCTTATAAGCGGGATGATCGCTCCATACTCGCAGGGTCATTCGATCGCACGCGTCCGCCAGGCCGAGCTTGCAATAAGGTTCCTGTTCCCGGGTCAACTCGGCCGCGACGCTTTCCACCTGGACGTGCGCGCGCGCCGTGACGGTCTCGCGTTGCGTCGCGCGCCGAATTTCGCTCAAGCTCATCAACTGCATGTTCGCTTTACTCTAAGCCACTGCCCCCGGTAAATGCAGCATCAGATTAGGCGCGCTGCTGTTCAATCGCGCCACTGGCATCAAGGAGCGGCGCTCTCCAGAGCGCCGTTTACGAAAAATCGGCGGCTTGGAAGCCGCCGCTCCTTGAGGCGCTCGGTGAGGCCACCCACTTCAATCTCGCGACGATCACGCGCGCAGACGATCCCTTCCACTCAAGGTGCCGTTTTCATAACGCACGCCTCCGCCCTTTTACCGAAGCGAAACGCGCGCTTTGTCGTGGCGAATTTGTTTACTTGGAATTTTTTCCGACCCCGCTACTCTGGGCAATTGGGGCGGCGCATACATAAGCGAATCAACCAGATGAAAATGAAATTCAGCTGCTGCCTCGTCACCTTGCTTGGCGTTTTTGCGCTGCTCCCCGCCGCGCCGACCAACTTTCACCTGATGCAGATCGAGCAAGTCATCGGCTCGGTCGATGGCGACACGACGGTGCAAGCCATCCAGTTACGGATGCGCGCGGTCGGTCAAAATTTTGTCAGCCAGGGCAAGCTCGTCGTCGTCGACGCCGCCGGGCAAAATCCGATCACCATTCTTGACGTGCCGACGAACGTCGCCAATGGCGCGACCGGCGATCGGGTCCTGATCGCGAGCGCGAACTTCCCCAGCCACACCACGCCGCCCGCGATGCCGGACTTCACCATGACCAATCTGATTCCTTCGAGCTATTTCGCCGCCGGGAGTCTCACCTGGGAGAACAAAATCACCGGCGAGATTTTGTGGCGGTTGAGTTGGGGGGGCGCCGCTTAGACCGGTCCCACCACCGGCAGCATAACCAATGACGCTGACGGCCAGTTCGGACCTGCATTTTCGACTCCGCTGCCATCGACTTGCAGAACGGCCCTGCTTTTCCCAGGCGCCGCGACCGCCCTGAGCACAAACAACGCCGCCGATTATGTCGCCACCACCGGCAATGTCGTTTTCACGAACAATGCCCACGTGAATTTCACCATCACCGTCACGCTGCCCACCGTCACCATCAGCGCCACCGACCCGAATGCATCTGAGAATCCATTGGACGAGGGCAAATTCCGAATCAGTCGCAGCGGCGGATGCATCGACAACGCGCTCAATGTGCTTTATTCGGTCAGCGGAACGGCCAGCAACGGGACCGATTACCAGCGCCTTCGCGGTCGGGCCAGCATCAGGGCGGAGCGGCCGAGCGCCAACGTTCCGGTAAAACCGATCGACGACACCATCGCCGAACCGGACGAGACCGTCGTCCTGACCTTGTCTCCCGATCCGGCTTACACAATCGGATCACCGAGCAGCGCCACGGTGACAATCCACAGCAACGAGTAGCCGGCCACGCTCCATTCGCCGCGGGCCTGATTCTTTTATCCGTGCTTGCCACTTGACCGCTTTAAGCGGTCAAGTTGGCGGCGCTCTTTCGGGGGAAGCGCGCGGTTAATCGAGCAGGCGCTGGTCGAGACCGGCATAAGCGTCGACCCGGCGGTCGCGCAGAAACGGCCAATGGGTGCGATGTCGATCGACTGCGCCCCAATCGATGTCGGCCAGCACAAGCTCTTCGCCATCGGCCGATCCTTTGGCGATGATTTCGCCGTCTGGTCCGCAAACGAAACTTTGTCCCCAAAACTCGATGCCTTCGCCGCCGGCCGGCGCTTCGTGACCGACGCGGTTTGCGACCGCGACGTAACAGCCGTTCGCGATCGCGTGACTGCGCTGGATCGTTTCCCAGGCCGAATGTTGCGCCGCGCCGAATTCCTTCTTCTCGCTTGGGTGCCAGCCGATCGCGGTTGGATAAAAAATGATCTCCGCGCCGCGCAACGCCGTCAGCCGCGCCGCTTCGGGATACCATTGGTCCCAGCAAACGCAGACGCCGATTTTACCGCGCTCGGTTTCCCAAGCCTGAAACCCGAGATCGCCCGGCGCGAAATAAAACTTTTCGTGATAAAGCGGATCATCGGGGATGTGCATCTTGCGATATTTGCCGAGGAACTTGCCATCGGCGTCTAGCACCACCGCCGTGTTGTGATAGACGCCGGCGCGGCGTTTCTCGAACAATGACGCCACAATCACAATTCCCAGTTCGCGCGCCAGCTTCTCCAATTCCGATGTCGATCTTCCGGGAATCTCCTCCGCCAGCTCGAAGTTCTTGTGATCTTCGGTCTGGCAAAAATATTGCGACCGAAAAAGCTCCGGCAGACACACAATCTCCGCGCCTTGCTTCGCCGCGTCACGAATGAAGTCGACCGCGCGCGAGAAGTTTTGCTCGGGCTCAGGCCCGCACTTCATCTGGACCAGCGCGATTCTGCTTTTTGTCATTCCGAGCGCAGTCGAGGAATCTCTCATTTAAACAGTAAGAGATGTCTCGACTCCGCTCGACATGACAAAGGCTGGGCTACTTGACCGATTCCGCCGGCACGATGTCGATCTTCTCGACGGTGATGCGCTTGGTTGGTTTGCTCATCTCACCAGTGCTGTTTCGCGTCACCGGTGTGTTACCGATTTTATCCAGCACGTCCTCGCCTTTGATCAGTTTCCCAAAGGTCGTGTATTGATGGTCGAGCCGGTGCACCGGCGCGAGGCAGATGAAAAACTGCGAGCCGGCTGAATCCGGATCCGGTCCGCGCGCCATGGAGAGAACGCCGCGATCGTGCGCATGATCGTTGAATTCAGCTTTGATTTTGTAGCCCGGGTCGCCCATGCCGTAGCTGTTTTCCTTGGCCGGATCCTTGGAAGTCGGATCCCCTCCCTGGATCATGAATCCTTTCACGATGCGGTGAAAAACCGTGCCGTTATAAAAGCCGGAGCGGGCCAATTTTTTGAAATTCTCAACCGTCGCCGGCGCCGCGTCGCTCCAAAACTCGACCACCATCTCGCCCTCGCTCGTTTTGATGACGGCAACTTCATTCGATGTGCTCATGGAATTCTTTTCCTCCTTTTTTTCTTCAGCCGCCGCGGCCGCTCCGGCCAGCAGTGCTATTGCTAAGATCGACAATTTCATCCCTTTCCTGTAGCGGCGGTCTATGACCGTCGCAAATTTTCAGCGGTGCGAATGATACTCCTGCAAACTGCACACCCGCCCCCGGGTCTTCTGGAGTGACCGAATCCCATTCGTGCTCGCCAGCGCGGCGCGGACCGTCGTCATACCTTTGTCATTCCGAGCGCAGTCGAGGAATCTCTCATTTAAACGGTAAGAGATGTCTCGACTGCGCTCGACATGACAAATAGATCGCTTTGGCGGCGCATGTCCGTTCAATGGGGTCTTGTCGCGTGATACTCCTGCAAACTGCGCACGCGCACTTTGCTCTTCTGGAGTGACCGAATGCCGTTGGCGCTGGCCAGCGCGGCGCGGACCGTCGTCATGATCGGAATTTTTTGCGCCAACGCCGCGTTGCGAATCCGCACTTCGTCTTCGCGCGGGATCTTTCCGCTTGGCGTGTTGATGATGAAATTGATGTCGCCGTTTTTGACGCGGTCGAGCACGTTTGGCCGGCCTTCGCGCAGCTTGAATACCTTTTTGACGCGAATCTTCGCTTTGGCGAGCGTCTCCGCGGTTCCGCTCGTGGCGATGATGCCGAACCCGAGCTTCACGAATTCGCGCGCCACCGAGATGATCGCTTCCTTGTCCGCATCTTTCACGCTGATGAAGACGTTGCCTTTCCTGGGCAACGCCGGCGGCGCGGCCATCTGCGATTTGGCGTAAGCAAGGCCAAGATCGACATCGATCCCCATCACTTCGCCGGTCGATTTCATTTCCGGGCCGAGCGCGATGTCGATCCCCTGATAGCGCAAAAACGGAAAGACCGCTTCTTTGACCGAGAAATGCTCGGGCACGATTTCTTTCGTGAAGCCGAGCTCGCGCAAAGTTTTTCCGGTCATGACCTTCGCCGCGAGTTTGGCCATCGGAACGCCAATCGTTTTGCTCACGAACGGCACCGTGCGCGAAGCGCGCGGATTGACTTCGAGGACGTAAACTTCTTCGCCTTTGATGGCGAACTGCACGTTCATGAGACCGCGGACGTTGAGCTCGCGCGCCATCGCCTTGGTCGCGTCGGAAATTTCGGCGAGCACTTTTTGCGAGAGCGAAAAAGTCGGGATCACGCAGGCGCTGTCGCCGCTGTGGATACCGGCTTCCTCGATGTGCTCCATAATCGCTCCGATCACGGTTGTTTCGCCGTCGGAGATGCAATCGACGTCCACTTCGATTGCGTCTTCAAGGAAACGATCGATAAGAATCGGGCGCTCGGCGCGTGGTTGCGGGCGGTGTTCAGCAGGCGAGACGCCCGCTTGCCGCACAGGCAAGATGCCTGTGCTCCATTCGCTGATCGCGACCTCCACGTAGCGACGCAAGTCCTGTTCGTTGTAGACCAGCTCCATGCCGCGGCCGCCCAAGACGAAGCTTGGCCTGACGAGTACCGGATACCCGATCTTGTCCGCGATCCGAACAGCTTCTTCTTCGCTTGTCGCCGAGCCATTTGGCGTCTGGCGCAGACCGAGTTTGTCGAGCATTGCCGCGAACAATTGTCGATCTTCCGCCGTCTCGATGCTCTCGGGCTGTGTGCCGAAAATCGGCACGCCGGCGGCTTTCAGACCAGCTGCGAGATTCAGCGGCGTCTGGCCCCCGAACTGCACCAACACGCCTTCCGGTTTTTCCTGGTCGTAGATGTTGAGCACGTCCTCAAGCGTGAGCGGCTCGAAATAGAGTTTGTCGCTCGTGTCGTAATCGGTCGAAACCGTTTCCGGGTTTGAGTTCACCATGATGGTCTCAAACCCGAGCTCGCGGAGCGCGAACGCCGCATGCACGCAGCAGTAATCGAACTCGATTCCCTGACCGATCCGGTTCGGCCCGCCGCCCAGGATCATGATCTTGCGCTTGCCACTCTCGCGCCGCTCATTCTCGTCGCCGTAGGTCGAATAATAGTAGGGCGTGTAAGCTTCAAACTCCGCGGCGCACGTGTCGACCAGGCGATAAGTCGGAATCACATTGTCGATCTTGCGCTGCGCGCGAATTTCTTGCTCGGTCACACCGTTCGCGACTGCCAGTTGTCGATCCGAAAACCCAAGCTTCTTCGCGCGAACAAGCGCGTTCACCTCCCGGGCTGCAACTGCGCGCGAGCGGAGCACGGCCGTCTCGGCTGTGCGGCCGGCGGGCGTCTCGCCTGCCGAATCATCGCGGCCCAATTTCCATTCCGCTTGAAGAACCACCTGACTTGGGCGAAGCCCCGCTTTCTCCGGATTACGCACAATATAATTGCGATATTCCTGCAACTCCTCCCAATTGCGCACGATCCGATCGAAGCTCTCGTCTTGCCAAAGCGCGCCGTCGCCGCTCTCTCCGGCACGCTTGATCTGGTGCGCGGTGAAGCTTTTCCAGGAATGCAGAATATCCGGAAGCGTGAACCCTTCCATCGGCTGAACGAGCGCATGCACGTGATTCGGCATGACGACGAAGCCGTCGAGAAAATAGCGCTTCATGTCGAAGTGCCGGAGCGCGGCCGCGACGATCTCCGCTGCGCGCGATTCGCGGAGGAGACAGGAACCGTGTCCCTGATCGAGCCAGCTCTCACGGCTTTCGATGAAGCGCTGTTGATATTCATAGGCGGTTCGACTGTTCCAAGGCTTGGGATGATGCTTTAGCCATGCGGCGAGTTCGTCTTGCCATTGCGAACGCAGCGAAGCGGGCACTGCGTCCGCGAGCCGGAACGTCACAAAGTAAGTGGCACCAATTTGCTGCCAATGAGGCAGGTTCCGGCGCGACTTTTCGATCTCGCCATGCTCGTCGAGTGGGCGAAAGAACGGTGGTAAGGGGGCGCGACTTCCACTTGCTTCGGCAGGCGAGACGCCCGCCGGCCGCACAGCCGAGACGGCCGTGCTCCGCGAATCGATCTCGCAAGGAGCGTTGCGCAGCTGTCCGGCTTCCTGCACAATCTCCGCGACATTGCGCAAAAACCATTTGTCGATCTTGGTGAGGTCGAACACTTCATCAATCGATGCGCCTTTGGCGAATGCCTGCCCGACGTAGAAGATTCGCTCCGCATTTGGAATTGCGAGCTTGAGTCGCAGCGTTTCAAGATCGACATCTTTATCCGCGCCGTCGCCTAGCAAGCCGAAACGTTTGATCTCGAGCGAACGCAGCGCCTTTTGCAACGCTTCCTTGAACGTGCGTCCGATCGCCATTGCTTCGCCGACCGATTTCATCTGCGTCGTGAGCGTCGGGTCGGCTTGCGGGAATTTTTCGAAGGTGAAGCGCGGCACTTTGACGACGCAATAATCGATCGTCGGCTCGAAACAGGCCGGCGTTTCCCGGGTAATGTCGTTCCGGATTTCGTCGAGGGTGTAGCCGACCGCGAGTTTGGCCGCGATCTTGGCGATTGGAAAACCGGTCGCTTTCGACGCGAGCGCACTCGAACGCGACACGCGCGGGTTCATTTCGATCACCACCATCCGGCCAGTGTCGGGATGCACGGCGAACTGAATGTTTGAGCCGCCGGTCTCGACGCCGATCTCACGAATGACGGCAAAGGCGGCATCCCGCATCATCTGATATTCTTTATCGGTCAGCGTCTGCACGGGAGCGACGGTGATCGAATCGCCGGTGTGCACCCCCATCGGGTCGAAGTTCTCGATCGAGCAAACGACCACGCAATTGTCCGCGCGGTCCCGCATCACCTCCATTTCGAATTCCTTCCAGCCGACTAACGACTCTTCGATCAGCACTTCGTTCACCGGCGAAAGGGCCAGACCGCGGGAGGCGATTTCTTCAAGCTCGTCACGGTTGTAAGCGATGCCGCCGCCGCTGCCCCCGAGCGTGAACGCCGGACGAACAATGAGCGGGAACTTGCCGATTTCTTCCGCGACGCGCTCGGCATCATGCCAGGAATGCGCGATGCCGGAACGGGGCACATCGAGGCCGATCCGCAACATCGCTTCCTTGAACAATTGTCGATCTTCCCCCTTGGCGATGGCTTTGGCGTTTGCGCCGATCAATTTCACGCGATGCCGGGCCAGCGCGCCGTTGCGATATAACTCCATCGCGGCATTGAGCGCGGTTTGCCCGCCCATCGTCGGAAGGAGCGCATCCGGTTTTTCGCGCTCGATGATCGATTCGATCACTTCGGCGGTGATCGGTTCAATGTAAGTGCGATCGGCGAACTCCGGGTCGGTCATGATTGTCGCCGGATTCGAGTTCACGAGCACGACCTTGTAACCCTCCTCGCGCAACGCCTTGCACGCTTGCACCCCGGAATAATCAAATTCGCAGCCCTGCCCGATCACGATTGGACCGGAGCCGATAAGGAGGATCTTTGTCAGCTCGTTATTCCGCGGCATCTGCGCAGCGCGCAGAATAAACGAAATCGGCCGAACTTCACGCGCGAAAGAACGGAGCACAGGCATCTTGCCTGTGCGGCGAGCGGGCGTCTCGCCTGGTCAATATCAACCGCGATTCGGCAGGCGAGACGCCCGCCGGCCGCACAGCCGAGACGGCCATGCTCCGCTATTCATCCGCGACTATGAGTACCAATTTGCCGCGCGGATGATGTCTAAAAGGCGCGATTATTCGAGAATGGACTGCGCCGGATAAACCATGCCGTTCTTGATCACGCTGTCGATGTCAGAGGCGCGCGCGATGTCATCGAGGGGATTTGATTTCAAGATCACGAGATCGGCGAAACAGCCACCTGCCCCGCATTTGTCGGGGTTGTCGATCTTGCCGATGCGCGCCCCGGTCTCGCCGCCGAATAGCTGTGCCGCGTTTGAAGTGGCGCATTTCAAAATCTGCATTGGCGTGAGCCCGGCTTCTTTCATGAGAGCAAACTCGCGGAACAACGCCGGGCCGTGGATCGTGCCGATGTTCCCGGCGTCGGTGCCGGCGGCGATGGTCACGCCGGCATCGGCCAGCTTTTTCAAGTTCGGCAGCGCGACTTCGTAGGTTTTCTTGATGCGCGCGATCGCTTCATCGGGTTTTGCGACGGCGTCTTTGATCCGTGGCGGCAACTTGTCTTCCGGAATTTTCGTTACGTCGAGGGTCGCGATCACTTCGGGATTGCCCCAGGCTTGTTCTTCCTTTGTGAAATTGAGCTGGTGCGAAAAAGTGCGCCCGTAGCGCTCGAAGACAACGAGCGTGGGACACAGGATGACATGTCGATCTTTCAACAGCTGCACGAACGCATCGTCGACCGGCTTGTCCACAACGCTGTGCACGAGCACGTCTGCGCCTTCTTCCACGGCGGCGCGCGCTGTTTCCAATTCGGTGGCGTGCACCGCGACCCGGATTTTGCGCGCATGACTCTCTTCAATCGTGGCGCGCGCGATCGGTCGGAAGCTGTCGACCGGATGATCCTTGTCGACAATGTACCAAATCTTGATGAGATCGGGTTTTTGTTCGGCCAGTTTGCGCACGAACTCACGCGCTTGCTCGGGATTGTCGATCTTGACGATCGGTGGATCGCCGAGGTCGAGCTTCTCGCGCGATACGCTTGAGATGAGCGGACCGGCCACGGCGACGCGCGGCGCTTTGGCGGTCGCGTTCGCCCGTTTGCGCACGTCGAAATTCCAAATCGGCCCGCCGACATCGACCACGCTCGTAATGCCGCATCGCAAATAGCGCGCAAACGTGTCGTCGAGATGCGATTTGATCCACGCGACTTCCTCCTTGTAGGGGCGGACGCTGTTGAAATCGGCGCCGTCCGGTCGGGTGAAAAGGTCAGCAGACTGGAAGAAGTGGACGTGCGTGTCGATGTAACCGGGCAAAATGAATTTGCCCCGGCAATCGATTCGCCGGCCCCACGCTTCCGGCCAATTGAAGCTCTTCGCTTCACCGACTTGCGCGATGCGATTTCCGTCGACCAGGATTATCGCGTCGGCCATGACGCGATCGCGGCTGGGATCGATCAGCGTGCCGCCGGTGAGCGCGAATTTTTCCCCTGAGGCGACTGCCGCGAGGACGAGCCACGCCGCGAGGATGGTCAGTTTAGTCATGGCTGTGGCAATGCGCGATGCCTTCTGCCCTCTACCAAAATCTCCGCTTCGCGTTCCATTTCGGCTTCATCGACGCGGCGCGGCTTCAAATAAAATTCGTCGACCAGGATTTGCACGAGGGCAGCCGCCGGGACGGCGAGCATCGCTCCCAGAATGCCGAACAATGTGCCCATGGCGAGGGTGAAAAAGAGAATATTCACCGGATGCAGCCGCATCTCTTTGCCGAGCACGATCGGGACGAGCAGGTTCACTTCGACCTGGTAAACGAAGAGCACGATGGTGAGGGCGAGCCAAAACTTCGTGGCGCCGAGGCTGAGCGCGACGAACAGGATCGGAAATGCGACGAGAAACGCGCCGATGTTGGGAAGAAATTCGCCAAGAAACGACATCACCCCGAAGACGAGCGCCGGTTGCACACCGATCAGCCACATGCCGGCGCCGATGGAAAATCCAGTGACCACGCCGTTGATCGCCACGCCGCGCACCCAGGCGCTCATTTGCCGCGCCAATCGCTCGAGGGTGCGCCGCGCTTGCGCGCGATAGCGGTCCGGCGCGAGCGCAAGGTAACCGGCAACGAGCGGTTGCGGTTTGCTCAGCACAAAAATCAACAGCAGCAATGCGACCAATACGCTGAACACCCCGCCGACCAGGCCGATTGTCGATCTTACGAGGAAATTGGCGAGCGCTCCGGCTTGTTCGCCGATTTTGCCCGCGATCTCGTCGGTCTGCGGCAAAGTGGCTGCGACCGAGGGATAACGCCGGGCGAGCGCTTCGATCTGGCTGCGCACTCCATGCCACACGTCGGGGGCGCGTCGCATCAGCCCTTCCGCCTGGCTCAGTAAGGGCGGGATCGCGCCAATCGCCAACACCGCCGCGATAATGATGAGCGCGAGCAGGATGAGCGCGACCCCGAGCCCGCGTGGCACGCGGCGGCGTTCCAACCAGACCACGATCGGGTTCAGCACCATTGCAATCAGAAACACGATCGCGAAAAGGAGCAGAATAGTGCGCAAGGAGCGGACAACGAACCACGCGATGGCGAGCAAAAGCACCAGGCCGACAACGCGCCGCGCGGCGCGATATGTGAGCGGCTGCTCCGTTTCCGCTGGGTCCATGGTTTCGCTCCCGAGCAGACGCTAATACAACGACCGCGCGAGGTGAATCACTTTCCCATTCGGCGCCGGCGATCTGCATGCGGCCACGGTTCGCGACCGGCGCGAAACAGAGGGATGCAACAACGCGCGCTGGTCGTCTATATGAACGATCACATCGCCGGTTCGGTCGCGGCGCTGGAGTTGCTCGACCATTTGATCAAATGCTGCGCCGATGAGCCGCTCGCCGCGTTCTTGAGTGAGTTGAGGCGCGACATTCGCGCCGATCAAGAGGTGTTGAAGCGACTGCTCGATTACGAGCAACAGAGCGAAAGTCGGTTTCGCAAACTCGTGGCATGGGTGACGGAGAAATTTGCGCGCTCGAAATTCAAGTTCGCTGGCGAACAGGTCGGCGGCCTTGGGTTAGTCCAAGCGCTCGAGACGCTGGCGCTCGGTATCCGCGGCAAAGAATTACTTTGGCGGGCTCTGGCGACATCGAATTGGGCGCCGTTGCAAGATGTCGATCTTGCGAACTTGCAGCAGCGCGCCCTCGAACAGCAGGCGCAGGTGGAACAAAAACGCCTCGAAGCGGCGCGCGCGGCGTTTGCATCACAGTTGTAGAGGCGCTTATGCCAAGCGCCTGTCTTTTTGATTCGGCGTTTGACACAAACGCCGCTACAACTGCGCTCGATGAAAATGTCGTTCGCATTCTTGCTCTGCCTTTGCACTTCGATCTTCGCCCAAAACGCGAAGCACTCCTTCACATTCGAAGACATGATGGCGCTCAAGCGCGTGGGCGCGCCGCAGCCTTCTCCGGACGGGAAATGGGTCGTGTTCGATTGCGTGGATGTCGATCTTGCCGCGAATACGAAGATCTCGCATTTGTGGATCGTGCCGGCGAGCGGCGGCGAATCGCGCCGCCTGAACGAAACGTCGAACCACGAGGAGCGGCCGCGTTTTCGCCCGACGGCAAACGGTTGATCTGGACCTCGAAAGCGACCGATCCAACGCAAATCTGGATGTGCGATTTCGATCCGGAAGCTGGCAAGTTGGTGGGCAAGCCGCATCAGGTCACGAACGTTTCCACCGGCGCCGACGGCGGCATTTGGTCGCCGGACGGGAAGAACATTGTATTTGTGTCGGCCGTCTATCCCGACTGCAAAGATGACGCGTGCAACAAGCAACGCGACGAAGAGCGGGCGAAGAGCAAGGTGAAAGCGAAGATCTTCACGCGCCTGTTCTATCGCCATTGGAGCACGTTCACCGAGTTCAAGCGCAGCCATTTGTTTGTGGTGAGCGCTGATGCGCGAGCCGATCGGAGCACGGCCGTCCCGGCTGTGCGGCCCGCAGGCGTCTCGCCTGCGGAATCCCCCGAAACGCAGACGGCAGGCGGGACGCCCGCCAGCCACACAGGCGAGACGCCTGTGCTCCGGTCCGAGGATGTGCCGCGCGATCTCACGCCGGGCGATCACGATGTGCCGCCGTTCAATCTCGGCGGGCAGGATATGTATGCGATTTCGCCCGACGGCCAAGAGCTCGCTTACACGAGCAACATCGACGAAGTCGAAGCGACCAGCACGAACAACGAAATTTTCGTCGTGCCGATTAATGTGGGGCAAGTTTCCAACTTGCCGTCTGCGGATTCGCAAGTTGAAAACTTGCGCCACATTAAGCCGCGCAAGATTTCTACCAGTCCCGGCGCCGACACCACGCCGCTCTATTCGCCGGACGGAAAATATCTCGCCTGGCGCTCGCAAGCCCGCGCCGGCTTCGAAGCCGATAAATGGCGGCTCATGCTCTATGACCGCGCGTCGGGAGAAGTGTTCAACCTGTCCGAAACCTTTGACCGCTCCATCGGCAGCTATGCGTGGGGCCCGATAGGAAGTCTCTTCTTGTACTTTTCGTACGAAACGCGCGGCCAAGCTCTTTTCGGTATGATCACGCGCGGTGATCAGTTTGAGGGACGAAGTCCGGTTGGGATCCCCGCCTTCGGTAAGCCTGAAGCCACGGTAGATATTACTGCGGGCCATCTAGATGATTTTGCTGTGGCTCAAGACACATTGTACTGCACAAGAAACTTTGCTTCGGCGCCTTCAGAAGTTTGGCGGCACGCAATTCACGCTAGCGTAGATCATCAGGAAGAGCTTCAACGCTGGCATCCGGTCACCCACATGAACGACGCTTTGTTATCGCAGATCGATATGCAGGCGTTGGAGTCGTTCACGTTCAAGGGCGCGAATGACGAAGAGGTTCAGGGTTTCCTCGTGAAGCCGCCGGGGTTCGATCCGAACAAAAAATATCCGCTAAAATTTTTGATCCATGGCGGGCCGCAGGGGGCGTGGGGAAATTCGTGGACGTATCGCTGGAACGCGGAGTTGTTCGCGGCGACGGGGAACAACGGGAACGGCTACGTGGTGGTGATGATCAATTTCCACGGCTCGACCGGTTACGGGCAGAAGTTTACCGATTCGATCAGCGGCGATTGGGGCGGCAAACCATATGTCGATCTTATGCGCGGGCTCGATTACGTGGAGAAGACTTACCCTTTCATCGACAAGAACCGCGAGGCGGCGCTGGGCGCGAGCTACGGCGGTTACATGGTGAACTGGATCATCGGGCACACCGACCGGTTCAAATGCGCGGTCTCGCACGATGGGACGTTTAACACGGAGTCGACATACGGCACGACGGAGGAACTTTGGTTCCCGGAATGGGAGTTCAACGGTCCGCCGTGGAAGAACCGCCAGCTTTACTGGAAGTTTTCGCCACACCTGTTCGCCGACAAAATCAAAACGCCGACGCTGGTGATTCACGGCCAGAACGATTACCGGCTCGACGTGAGCGAGGGATTTCAACTCTTTACCACGCTGCAACGCCGCGGCGTTCCGTCGAAGATGTTGTATTTCCCCGACGAAGGTCACTGGGTCCTCAAACCGCAGAACGCGCAGCTCTGGTACAAAACGGTGAACGATTGGGTCGACCAATGGTGCGGGAAGCAAAGCCCCAAAACCGAACCCCAAGCACCAAGGAATGATCAATACCCAAACATCAATACGGACGCGGACCGCGTGCTTGAATATTGGGCTTGGATATTCTCTGGGGTTTGGTGATTGGGATTTGGGGTTTCACCTGCGTCTTCGTCCGTAACTGAAACCGCGATGACCGCGACCGCCGCCGATGGCGCGGCGTCCGCCAGTAGCGCTCTCCGGTTCGAAGAGCGCGGTATAGAGATATGGAAAATTCTCCAGCTTCAGCCGCGGAATTTTTTGGCCGATGAAGTGTTCGATCGCCTGGAGCGCGGGCACTTCTTCACCGTTCATCAAGGTGAAGGCGTCGCCGACATTCTGGGCGCGGCCGGTTCGGCCGATGCGATGGACGTAATCCTCGGGATGTTCGGGCACGTCGTAATTAATGACGTGACTGACGCCGGCGATGTCGAGGCCGCGCGAAGCGATGTCGGTCGCGACCATCACTTCGTATTTGCCGCTCTTAAATCCTTCCAGCGCTTCGATTCGCTCGCGCTGGGTCCGGTTCGAATGCAGGACGGCGACCGAATGCTTGGCGTGCTTCAGATAGTGCGCGACGCGGTCGGCGTTCACTTTGGTGCGGCAAAAAATCAGGACACTGTCGAAGTTCGTCCGCTCGAGCAGGGCGATGAGGAGATCGAACTTCTGTTCGGCGGCGACCGGATAAACGGCGTGCGTGACCGTCTCGGCGGGCGAGCGACGCACGCCGATCTCGACGACTTCTGGATCGCGCAGCACCCAGGCGGCGAGCCGCTCGATTTCGGGCGGCAGAGTGGCCGAAAACAAAAGCGTTTGTCGATCTTGCGAGATTTTTTCCACGATCCGGCGCACATCGGGGAGGAAACCCATGTCGAGCATTCGGTCGACCTCATCGAGCACGAGAATATTTACGTCGCGAAAATGGAGCGTGCCCTGCTGAAGATGATCGAGGAGACGCCCCGGTGTCGCGACTACGACGTCGACCCCGCTTTTCAAGTCCTGGCGTTGTTTACCGTAACCGACGCCGCCGTGGAGGACCGTCACACGGATGTCGGTAAACCGTCCGTAATCTCGAAATGCGGTCTCGACTTGGGCGGCCAATTCGCGTGTCGGCTCGAGCACGAGGCAACGGAATTTGCCGTGGTGCGCGAGCAAGGTCAGGATCGGCAGCGCGAAAGCCGCGGTCTTGCCCGTCCCGGTCTGGGCGGTGCCGATCAAATCCTTGCCCGCCAGAACGATCGGAAAGGCGCGGAGCTGGATGGGCGTCGGCTCGGTGAAGCCCATGGCCTGCGCGCCGCGGACGGCTTCCGGTGAGAGCCCGAATTTATTGAATGGCATGGCGGCGCAAGTTACGCGGCTGAATTGTAAATGTCACTTGTCAGCACGTCTGTCATTCCGAGCATAGTCGAGGAATCTCTCACTGTTTGTTGGTGCGATGATTGGTAACAGTGAGTGATGTCTCGACTCTGCTCGACATGACAAAGGTTTTCGTTCTCGCCGACACGCATAACAAATTGCCACAAAAGATTGTCGATCTTGCCCGGGAAGCCGATGAGATCTGGCACATCGGCGATGTCTGCGCGGAATGGATTCTGAATGAACTGCGCGCAACCGGCCGGCCGGTCACGGTGGTGCGTGGAAATTGCGACAGTAATTTCGACTGGCCGCTGGTTGTCGATCTTGACCGCGGCGGGTTGAAGTTTCGTTTGCAGCATATTCCGCCGGAGCGTCCGCCCGAGAATATTGGCGTTCTCATCCACGGGCACACCCATGTGCCGCGGAACGAGCGGCGCGGCAACGTCTTGTTGCTGAACCCCGGCTGCGTCACGCGTCCGAACCGCGGCGCGCCGCCAAGTGTGGCCTGGCTGGAGATTAGCGAAGGCAAGGTGAGTTGGCGACTGGTCCCGCTTCGGTAGGGGCGATTGACCTCAATCGCCCGCGGGCGGTTCGGTGAACCGCCCCTACCAATTATTTGCGTCCGAACCAACGGCGTTTCTTCGGTTTCGGTTCTTCGGGTGGCGCAGCGGCTTCTTTCTTTTCCGTAGTCGGTTCTTCCTCGTGCTTCGGCTCTTCGCGCTTTGCCTTTTTCTCCGGCTTCGGTTCTTTGCGCTTCGTTTTCTTATCTGCGGCCGGCTTTTCCTCGATCACCTGCGGCGCGTCGACCCATTCAATGAAAGCCATCGCCGCGGAGTCGCTTTTGCGCTGTCCGAGGCGCACGATGCGGGTGTAACCGCCATTGCGCTCAGCCGAGGCAGGCGCGATCTCGTCGAATAATTTTTTGACCACGTCCTTGTGGCGCAAGATCGACAAGGCGTTGCGCCGCGCGTGGAGTGAGCCGTTCTTGCCGAGCGTTAGCATGCGTTCGGCCAGCGGCCGGACGGCTTTGGCTTTGGCGAGGGTGGTTTTGATCCGCCGGTGCTCGATCAAACTGCAAACCTGATTGGCGAGCAACGCTTTGCGATGCTCGGCGGTGCGGCCGAGTTTCAGCGTTTTTTTCCGGTGTCTCATCCTGGTTGTGTCGACGGGGCGTCGACTTATTTGCGTTCGACTACCTCGGCGCCGTTCGGGGTCTGACCATCCGCTCCGGCGGGCGTTTCGACCAGACCGGCTTCGAACTTCATGCCGAGACTCAACCCCAGCTGCTGGAGCTTGTCCTTGATCTCGTTGAGCGATTTCTTGCCGAAGTTGCGGTACTTGAGCATCTCGGCCTCGGTTTTCTGCGCGAGCTGGCCGACGGTGGTGATGTTGGCGTTGTTCAGGCAATTGGCCGCGCGCACGCTGAGCTCGATCTCGTTGACGCTCATGTTGAGCAGCTTCTTCAGCTTCATGTTCTCTTCGCTCACGCCGGCCGGCGTTTCGTCGAACTCGATCACTTCCTCGTTGAAGTTGACGAAGACATCGAGGTGGTGGCGCAAAATAGCGGATGCCTGGAGCAGCGCGTCGTCCGGAGTCAGCCGCCCGTCGGTCCAGACCTCGAGAATGAGTTTGTCGTAATCGGTGCGTTGGCCGACACGGGTGTTTTCGACCGCGTATTTCACGCGGGTGACCGGCGAAAAGATGGAATCGATCGGGATGAGGCCGATCGGCTGATCGGCGCGCTTATTTTCCTCACCCGTAGCGAAACCTCGGCCGACGCGGACTTCCAGCTCGGCATCGAATTTGTGTTTCTTGTCGAGGGTGCAAATAACCTGCTTGGGGTTGAGGACATCGTAGCCCTGCACGGTTTGAATATCGTTGGCGGTGACTTCGCCTTCCTTGTTTACGTTGAGGGAAAGTTTCTTCGGCTCGTGGTCCTGCCCTTCGACCTTGAATTTTACTTTTTTGAGGTTGAGCACGATGTCGGTCACGTCCTCGACCACGCCGGGCAGAGTGGCGAACTCGTGCTGCGCGCCGGTGATTTTCACCGCGGTAATGGCGGCGCCTTCGAGTGAGGAAAGCAGCACGCGCCGCAGCGAATTGCCCACGGTGTGTCCGTAGCCGGCCTCAAACGGCTCGGCCGTGAATTTGGCGTAGGTATCGGTGGCTGTGCTCTCGTCTTTGGCGAGAGTTTTCGGCATTTCAAAACGACCGTAACGAACTGGCATTGTCTTTAAGGGATGAAGGATGAGGGATGAATTATGAAAGGACAAAACGCGCCGGTGGCTTTTTCATCCTTCCTCCTTCAACCTTCATCCTTTCGGATCGCCGGGTTTCCCCTGGCGAGTGCGGTTTCACGTCCAGCGACGGAGACCCAGGGACCAACGGCGTAATTACAAAACTCGCGGCGGAGCGGTGAATAAAGAGCATTTCACCGTTTTTGCAACCCGTGATTTCCGGCCGCGCGCCCCAAGGAGCGGCGCGCTCCGGCGCGCCGTTTAAACAATACGGCGGTCGCGGAGACCGCCGCTCCTTGGAGAGCCTCAGCCTTCGATCACCGCATCTGGCAGCTCGGTCGATGTCGATCTTCGTGGGAAATGAGCTGCCAGCGCGTTGCCAATCTCCTCGATCGCCTCGACCAGTGCATCGCTGAACTTGTGGTTGTGAAAATGGGCCTGAATGCGGTCGGCGAGCCGCGGCCACAAGGCCACGCCGCACTTTTCGTGAATCGCTTTGTCTCCGATTACGGCGAACTGATGCGCGCGCGGCGCGACGAAGATGAGGACGGCATTGCGATCGGCTGTGCGATGCATACCAAGCCGGTGAAACCTTTTCTGCGCCGCCACGAGCGGATCGCTTTTCAATTTGCCGCGCTGAATGTAAACGCGGATCTCGCCAGAGGTTTCTGACTCAGCGTCACGGATCGCCTGCACGATCCGATCGTGTTCAAGTTTACCGAGGAATTCCTTCGTGCGCATTGCTACCAACTTCCGCTGGAACCGCCGCCACCGAAACTTCCGCCGCCGCCGCTAAAGCCACTGAACCCGCCGCCACCGCCCGAAGACCAACCGCCTCCGCCACCTCCGCCCGGCCACCAACCAACATATGGCCCCCCGGCGCTTGAATATCTATATCCACGCCGCCGGCCGGCGCGGGCAATGGCCATCATCATGATGACGAGGAAGACGAGCAAAATGAAACCACCCGGACCGACATTACGATTCGTTCGCCGCTCACGAACTGTCGCTCCATCGCCTTTATATTCGCCGCGAATCGCTTTGCAGATGAGATCGATCCCTTCGGCCAGGCCACCCTCGTAGTCGCCCTGCCGGAAATGCGGATTGATGTGGTTTGCGCGAATGTCGTAGGCGGTAGCGTCCGGGAGCGCGCCCTCCAATCCATACCCGACCTGGATCGATACTTTGCGATCGTCGATGAACACGAAAAGGGCCACCCCATTTCGTTGCCTTTTCGAGCCGATCCCCCAGGCTTGAGCGACCCGCTGGCCGTAATCGGCCGCATCCGAATCGCTCTGCATTTTCCGAAAGACGGCGACCACGACCTGATTGGAAGTCTCGCGCTCGAATTGGGCAAGCTGCTCGTTGAAACGCAGCGCCGCGCTTTGGGAAACGACTCCGGCATAATCGTTAAAGTAGCGGTCCGGTTTTGGCGGAATGACTTCGGCAGCGGAGGCTGCCGAAAATCCCAAGCTCCAAATCCCAAAACCCAAAGAAGCACCAAATCCCCAGCTCCAATTACGCAAGCGGCCGGGAGGCGCAGTCACTTGGATTGTTGCTTGGTCATTTTTCGGATTTGGGACTTGGGTTTGCTATGGCGTTGCTGCCGGTGTCGCGACGGGCGCGGGCGAACCGAAATTGAATTGCACCGGCGGCGGGCGTTCCGCGCCGGGTGTGGCGGCGAAGAACGGTCGCGGGGCGAAGCCAAACATTCCGGCGATCAGGTTCGTCGGGAAACTGCGGACCGCGACGTTGTAGTTTTGCACCGTGGTGTTGAAGTTGCCGCGCTCGACCGAAATACGGTTCTCGGTGCCTTCGAGCTGGGCCTGCAAGCTTTGGAAATTCTGATTGGCGCGCAGCTCCGGGTAACGCTCAACCACCACGAGCAAGCGGGAGAGCGCATTGCTCAGTTGTCCCTGTGCCTCCTGGAATTGCTGGAGCTGCGCTGCATCGGTCGGCGCCCGGTCCGCCGGCAGCTGGACCCGGCCGACGCTGGCGCGGGCGTTCGTCACTTCAGTGAGCGTGGATTTTTCGAAATTGGCCGCGCCCGCGACCGTGTTGACGAGGTTTGGAATGAGATCGGCGCGGCGCTGATAAACGTTCTGCACCTGGGCCCAGCTTTGATCGACATTTTGCTGGAGTCGGACGAGCCGGTTGTAGGTGCCGCCGAAAAAGAGGGCCACAATAAAAACAACGAAGAGCGCGAGCACCACGAGACCGCCACAGCCGATGGCAAATTTGTTCATAAGATCGACAATGTGCAGGTGGATCGCGTTGTCCTCAACGCGATGTTAAGACATGGCGGCGGAGCCGCGTGGATTTAGCATCGCCTTCGGAGAAGCCGATCCACCTGCTCCCGAGCACGAGCCGGAGAAAATGCGCATCTGAAAACTTCGCGTCGCGACCTTGCCTGACAATCAGCGCGTGCAGCGAAGGAATGACGAACAAGCGCTGATAGCCGGAGCCGAGCGCAACGAGCATGTCGGGCGGCGCGTCTTTACAAATGCAGATGTCGATCCAGCGGGCGCGTTCCCAGGGAAGGTCGAGTTCCTTTTCAATGTCGATCTCTCGCGCCCGGGGCGCCTGTCGGTTGAGCCAAAAGGTCAGGCCATATGACGGGTTTGGAGCCGACCCGGTAAACGCCTGTCGAAGCTGCTTCTCTGAAACGATGCGGCGACCGTGATACGCGCCGCGGCCCAGAACGAGTTCGCCGAACCGCGCCCATTCGCGCGCCGTTAGCTCAAAGCCGCTGGCCGGCAGCGGATTGCCCCGGCGATCTTTTTTGAACTCGAGATCGGAAAGACCGAGCGGCGAGAGCACATGCTCGTTCAGAAATGAAATCGTGCTGCGTCCATTTAATTTCCGGCGCAACAGCTCGGCGAAAATCTGCAGATGGCTCGGACCATAAGTGAAAACGCGGCCCGGCGGCGCGATGCTCGTTAAACGAATGGCGGCGGCGTCCCGGTCGCGCACGGATTCGCGATGAAGCTGCGGCGCCGGCTCGATGCCGTCGGTGAAATTGAGGAGCTGGCGCACCGTGATTTGCGATTTCAGCGGATCGTTGCGCCACTCGGTGATCGTCTCGGCGACGCGCTCATCCAACGGGAGAAGACCTTGTTGCGCGGCGACCAGTGCGGCGATTCCCCAGAAACTTTTTGTGCCGCTGAAGATGGGGAACCGTCCATCGGCCATTCCGCCGTTGGCGTAATGTTCGAAGATCGTGTGGCCATTTTGCATGACCAGCATCGCAATCCCGCCCCTGCTTTCGGAATACCTGGCGGCCCGCGCGCAGTTCGCGGACGAAATCTCGCCAAACGCGATTGTCGATCTTAGCAGCGCGAGAGCGATCGACAGCGCGGTCGCGCGAATCATTCCGATGCTGTAGCCGCGGTCGATGACCGCGGTCCGGCGTCAGCGACGCCGGCTACAGAAGGCCGTGGCGCTACCGGCAGATGGCGTGTGCGCAGTTCTTCGACATTGGGCAGTTCGTCGAGAGTGCGCAGACCGAAATGATCGAGGAAAAATTCGGTCGTCTCGTAAAGCAACGGGCGGCCGGGGATTTCCGCGCGGCCCGCGATTTTGACGAGGCCGCGTTCCATTAACGTTTGCAGAACGCCGTCAATAGTAACGCCGCGCACGGCTTCGACGTCGGCTCGCGTAATCGGCTGACGATAGGCAATAATGGCGAGCGTCTCCAGGGCAGGCGCACTGAGGCGCGCCGGTCTTGGCGCGGGGAAAAGCTGACCGACCCATTTCGCGTAGGCCGGGTCGCTCAGCAGTTGCCAGCCTCCGGCTTTTTCGGCCAGTTGAAACGCGCGCTGCTGCTCGATGTATTCGGCTTTCAACTGCTCGAGCGCCGCGGCCACCTCGGTTTCGCGTGTCTTGGCAAACTCGTTGGGTAAAAGCTCGTCCTCCGCGCCGGCGCGGCGCAAAAGATCGACAATCTCTTTGGGCACGAGCGGCTTTTGCGCGCTGAAGAGCAGTGCTTCGATCACCTGACCGAGAGTCATAAATAAGAGAGGCCTGTCATGCTGAGCGAAGCGAAGGACCTCACAGTCGCCGCTGGGTCACGCCATTGAGCTAGTGTGACCAACCAGCTTATGTGAGGTCCCTCGCCGTCTGCGCGGCTCGGGATGACAGCGCGTTTATCCACTTAGTTTGCTCCAATAGCGTTTTGAATCGCTTCGGCGATGCGGTTGGCGTGCTTGTCGATCTTGTCGTGGTCGCGGCCTTCGATGAGCAGCCGGATCTTTGGCTCGGTGCCGGAGTAACGCAGGACGACGCGGCCGCTGCCTGCGAGTTCGCGTTCCGCTTCGTCGCGCAATTTGATGACGTCAGCCAGTTCGTCGATCGGCGGTTTGGCCTTGACCACCAGATTGCGCTGGGCCTGCGGATATTTTTTCAGGCAGGTCTTCAGTTTGCTGAGCGGCTGGCCGGTCTGATGCATGATGCGCAAAATTTGCAGTGCGCTGATGATGCCGTCGCCGGTGGTAGTAAAATCGCGAAAGATAATGTGCCCGCTTTGTTCGCCGCCGAGGTTGCGATTTTGCGTCAGCATTTCCTCGATCACGTAGCGGTCGCCCACCTTTGTGCGCACAACTTTGCCGCCGTGCGCGGCGATGGTTTCGTCCAGCCCGAAGTTGCTCATGACGGTGGCGACGAGCGTGTTGTCGCGCAGATGATTTGATTGCAAAAGGTCGACTGCGGCGATGGCGAGAATCTCGTCGCCATCGACGATCTCGCCGTTTTCATCGCAGAGCAGGACCCGATCGGCGTCGCCGTCATGAGTGATGCCGACATTCGCGCCGGCCGATTTTACGGCGCGCTGAATTTCTTGCGGATGCATGCTGCCGCAGCCGTCATTGATGTTCACGCCGTTGGGCTCGTTATGGACAACGACGACCTCGGCGCCAAGCTCGCGCAATACGCAGGGCGTCGATTTGTAGGCCGCGCCGTTGGCCACGTCGACCGCGACGCGCATTTCTTCGAGCGACATTTTTCGGGGAAAGCTCGCTTTGGCGAACTCGACGTAACGGCCAAGGGCATCGTCGATGCGCGCCGCGCGTCCGATTTTCCCGGCGGTGGGCCGAATGGAATCGACGGCACCGCTGAAGACGAGGCGCTCGATTTGTTCCTCCACCTGATCGTCGAGCTTGTAGCCGTCGTGGCGGAAGAATTTGATGCCGTTGTCTTCGTAAGGGTTGTGTGACGCGGAGAGCACGATTCCCGCGTCGGCCCGCAACGAACGGGTGATGTAAGCGACGCCCGGAGTCGGCAGGGGACCAATGACCAGCACATCGACCCCGAGCGAAGTGATGCCGGCGACGAGCGCGTTCTCGAGCATGTAACCGGAAAGCCGCGTATCCTTGCCCAGCACAATCTTGGGCCGTGCGCCCTCGGGCGTCTTGCGCGGATTGAGCTGCGTAAAGACGTGCGCGGCCGCGCGACCGAGCTTCAACGCCGTCTCGGCTGTGACCGGCTCGACATTGGCAACGCCGCGCACCCCATCCGTGCCGAAGATCTTCTTGGGCTGCGTCACGGGATTACTGAAACGCCGGAAGCTCGCTTCGTAAAAGGAAAGTTTCCGCGTGCGCTTTCTATTTTTGTCATTCCGAGCCGTTCGACTTTCACTCAGGACAGGCTCCGTCGAGGAATCTTTTACTCTTTTAGCTCTTTCTAACAGTGAGAGATATCTGGACCCATTCGACTTCGCTCAGGGCAAGACTTTCGCTCGACATGACAAAAGGTGGCGCTCGGTTTTATGAGGCCGCGCGTTTTGTTTCACTCGCGCTTCCGACCTCGGCTTTGCCCGCGTTCATCTCATTGATCTTGCGGTGCAGTGTGCGGCGGCTGATGCCGAGTTTTTTCGCGGCGGCGGTCACGTTTCCGTTGGTGGTGGCAAGCGCTTGCAGGATCAGTTTTCGCTCGGTCTCATGAAGGTCGAGCGGGCTGGCTTTTTCGCCGAACGCTTTTGCCGGCGAGATTCCCCGCGGCAGAGTCGCGCCCGCCGCCCGGCGCACGGCCTGGGGGAGGTCGCGCACGCCGATCTTGCTCGCGCCGGCCATGACGACGCCGTGCTCGATAGCGGTCCGGAGCTCGCGCACGTTGCCGGGCCAGTTGTAGGTGAGAAGCGCATTCATGGCTTCGGGCGCAAGATCGACAACGTCCTTCTCGTTGACTCTTGCGAAATGACGCAGAAACGATCGGACCAGCAGTGGGATATCGTCTTTGCGTTCGCGCAACGGCGGCATGACGATCCGCACCACGTTCAATCGAAAAAACAGGTCGTCGCGGAATTTTCCCTCGCGCACGAGTGCCTCGAGGTTCTTGTTGGTGGCGGCGATCAGGCGAACGTCGGCGCGCAGGGTCTGGTTGCCCCCGACGCGCTCGAAGGCGCGCTCCTCACTGATGACGCGAAGTAATTTCACCTGCGTCGGCGGCGGGATTTCGGCGACTTCGTCGAGAAAAATTGTGCCGCCAGCCGCCTGCTCGAACCGTCCAATCCGCCGCTCGTGCGCCCCGGTAAAGGCGCCGCGCTCGTGCCCGAACAACTCGCTTTCGAGCAAAGTGGGCGAGAGCGCGGCGCAGTGGACGACCACGAATTTCGCTTTGTTGCGCCGGCTCAGGTTATGAATGGCGTGCGCGGCCAGTTCCTTACCCGTGCCGCTCTCACCTTCAATCAAGACGTTGGCCGATGACGGCGCGACTTGTTTGATCGTGTCGAGGACTTCACGCAGGGCCGGTGATTCGCCGATAATGTTCTCGAGTCCGTAACGCTCGTCGATCTGCTGGCGGAGCGTGCGGTTTTCCTGTTCCAGTTTGCGACTCTGCAAGGCGCGCGCGATCAGCATCTCGATCTTGTCCAGATTGAGCGGTTTGGTCACGAAGTCGTAGGCGCCGCGCTTCATCGCTTCGACCGCGGTGTCGACCGAGCCGTAGGCGGTCATGATGATGCAGACGGGCGGCTGCGGCATTTTGAGCGCGCGATCGATCAACTGCATGCCGTCCTCATTGCCGAGGCGAAGGTCGGTGAGGAGAAGCTCGATCTGTTCGCGCTCGATCACGCTCATCGCGCCGGCGATGTCGCCCGCGACATAAACGTCGTAGTCGTTTTCGAGTAATCGGCGCAGCCCGTCCCGCGTATGTTTTTCGTCATCAACGATTAGGAGAGTGGGCTGCATGACAAAGACCTTGGCGCCTGCGCCATTTATTCTCACTCAACTCGGCGAGGTCTCAACGTCCAAATGAAACCCAGGATGCAAGATGCTACTTCACTCATGCTCCGAGATGGGCGAACGTTCGCGGTGAAGACCGCGGGTCTCAGCCTCTTTCTCGCTCTCGCCATGATAATGGCCCTGCCCGGGCAGGAGGTGCTCAAGCCGGCCAATCCAAGCGACGGGTGGAAACTCGCCGCCAAGACCAATGGCGTGACAATTTACAGCCGCGTGCGCGCCGGGTCGGCGATCAAAGAATTCAAGGCCACCGGCGAAATCGCGGCGCCGACTGCAGTAGTTCACGCGGTCATCGCCGATTTCGAGAGATACCCTCAATTCATGCCTTACACGGTGGAATGCCGGCTCATCAAACGTGAGGCGGACGCGATCGTCGGCTACCAACGGCTTTCGCCCAAAATCTGCGCCGACCGTGATTACACTCTGCGCGTCCACAAGAAATCGTGGCCGGCGCAGGACGGCGTAGCTTATTTGAACTGGTGGACGCCGGCGAACGAGCTTGGGCCCGCCGAGAAACCCGGCGTCGTCCGCGTGAAAATCTGCGAAGGCGGCTGGTTGCTCGAGCCGCGCGCCCGGGACAAAACGCAGGCGACCTATTCAATTTATACCGACACCGGCGGGCTCATCCCGGCGCTTCTGGCGAATCATGCGAGCCAGGTCGGGATTGGCCGGCTCTTCGAAGCGGTGCGGAAACAAGCGAAGAATCCGAAATACAGCGCGGCGGGCGACTGAGCCGGTGCTGCCGGCATTGTCGATCAACACAGATCGGCCGGTTGATTGATGTTCGCGAAAAACTTCGTTTTTGTTTCGGGAACGGCTACCGCCCGCAATTTTCCCGCGGCCACGAGATGGCCGACGACTTTGCGCAACGAAAAGTCATTCCCCCGCAACGCGCGTTCAAGATCGACAAGGGCGCGTACCGGATAAACCGCGGCCAGTGGTTCGGGCCGATCGGCGATCAACGGGACAACGCCGCGTCCAATCTCAGCCAGATTGCAAATCCATTCGAGACATTCACTCGTCATCAATGGCATATCGACGGCGAGCGCGAGAAGGTGATCCGTTCGTGTCAGGGCGAGCGCCGCCGCCAAACCACTAAGCGGCCCGCGGGAGGGCGGCACGTCGGCGACGAATCGTACTTCGCTTGGTCGCCACGGCGGATCGGTTCGCGCGGAAACCAAAATCTCGACGGGTCGCAATTGCCGCAGGGAATCGAGCTGGATTTCCCAGAGCGGTTTCCCGCGGCAGACGAGCGTTGCCTTGTCCGCGCCCATGCGAAGCGATTCGCCACCGGCGACAAGGACGGCACTGATATCGATGGCTGTCATTCCGAGCGAAGCGAGGGACCTCTCGCAGGCTGTTTCATCACGCTCCGGGAAGATGACATGAACTTCGTAGGTGAGGTCCTTCGCTCTGCTCAGGATGACGCCGTGCGGAACGCAGTGTTCCGTGGGTCAAAATCTTTGCGCGCAGACCGCCGCGGCCTTTAAGGAATTGTTCCGCGCCGGGCGCGATCGCCCGATCCATCCAATAGCATGGCCGGCATTCGGCGGTGCCGTAAAAGCGGACCCCCTGGATTTCAAATTCCTGGCCGATCAGCTGGTTAAGATCGACATCGCGCGTGAGGACGTTGCGCCGCAGCAATGAGGGCGAACGGTCCGGCATCGGAAAAGCGCGACAGAGTTCATCGAAGATTTCGCGCGCGAAGAATGTGATCTGACCTTTGTAATCGTCGCGATAGTCGAAAAACCGGTCGCCGCGGATGCCATGACCCGCTACACATTCGATCTCCGGCACTTCGATCATCGGGTAATCATCCGGCTCGCGCCCATGGTGGCCGAAATAATTGTGCCCCGCGGAAATGTAGAGATGACAGATTTCCACCGGCGCAACATTATCCGAACCGCCGCCCAGATGAAAGAACAGCCCGGTATCGGCCCCGGCCAAATCATTCGCCGCACCAAAAACGGCGCGCTGGAATATTTGCGCGATGCGCTCACGATCGAGGAGCCGCTGGAGATTCGCCTCGGTCGACGCGTCCTCGCCACGACGATGCGCACGCCCGGGCAGGACGAGGAACTCGCCGCCGGATTTCTCGTCTCCGAAGCGATTGTTCGACAGCGCAGCGACGTCTCAAAAATTTCAACCGCGCGGGAAAACAACGTAATTGTCGATCTTGCCCGCGGGATTAAAGCCGACCTGCAGTCGGTCCAACGCTTCGGGACGATATCCTCCAGCTGCGGTATCTGCGGCAAAACCGGCATCGAAGTAATTCGCCAACAGTTTCCACCGATTGGATCGAGCGGGCTCCGCATCAGTGTCGAACGTTTGCTCGCGTTGCCCGAGCGTTTGCGCGCCGCGCAGACCGACTTCGCGCGCACGGGAGGAATTCACGCCGCCGGTATCTTCGAGATCGCCGGCAGTTTCGGCATCGTCCGCGAAGACATCGGGCGACATAACGCCGTGGATAAAGCGATCGGCCGCGCATTTCTCGACGGATTGCTTCCGCTGGATCGACATCTTCTGCTCGTCAGTGGCCGCGCCTCCTTCGAGATCGTGCAAAAAGCGCTGGCTGCCGGAATTCCGATCGTCGCCGCGGTGTCGGCGCCTTCCACACTGGCGGTAAACTTCGCGCGCGAAACCAATCAGACGCTGATCGGCTTTTTGCGTCCGCCTTCGTTCAATCTCTACGCGCATGTCGAACGGGTAATACTCGATGAAACAGGGGCAGCGCCACGTGCCTCAAGGAGCGGCGGCTTCCAAGCCGCCGACTAAAAATAAACGGCGCTCTGGAGAGCGCCGCTCCTTGAGGCTTACGGTCGCTGGGCTGCCAGCACCGCCTCCGGATCAGCCGCACAAACTTTACCCGCGCACACCCAGCCGAAACGGTTGATGAGCGCCCCGATCAAGAAGAAAACTGCCGCGAACGGGATTAAACCCAACAACCGAAACAAGAGGGCGAGCGGGCCGCTCAAGATTTCGCCGCCGCGAATAAGCCAGCCGGATTGTCCTTCGTGCAGCGCGCGATCCGCGGCACCATGGCGGTCGAGTTCGAGCCAAATCCAGAGCAACGATTCGCCGGCGGCAGCGAGGAGCCCAAGCCCGTGCAGGGGCGCGATGCGGTAGCCGAGAAGCTCGAGCAACGCGGCCGCGGAGCCGAGGCCGGCGGTGCCGAAATGTATTGGGAGAAGGACACGGTGGAGATACCACGCCGGAATAGCCGTCACGCCGAGGAGCGCGCCTGTATAAGTGCCAAGGAGCACGCCCAAAATCGCCGAACCAACGAGGAGCGGCCAGGCCAGCAGCAGCCATTTCAATTGCAAAGCGATAAGTCCCGACACAGCACATCCGCCAAAAAATGTCAGGATCCATGCGCCGACGGACATGACCGATTTGTATTTGAAAACGCGCAGCATGTTGAGGAAGAGCCGAGGCCGGCCGAGGTCCAGCATCAGCAAAATTGATGAAAGAATCGCGCCCAGCGCGGCCAGCAGCATTGCCATCCGGGCAAGATCGACATGGTGAAAGAGCGTTGCGGTAAGCGCGATGACGGCCGCCATTCCGGCAATGCCGCCGACAAAAAAGTAAACCGGAACCTCCCATGTCCAGACCGGCGGCTTGAGAATGGGCAGGCCGTAATAGCCGCTCTGGCGCGGGATTGGTCCGCCGCTGATATCAACGCCGCGGCCCGACACGACGCCTTTGCGCCATGCTTCTTCGCGAAGTTGATCCAGTCGCTCTTCGTCAGCCATGGCGCATCATAGAAAATAAAACGCGCACAACGTGGCGATGAATGCGCCGATCGCGGTGGCGATTGCCGACGCCCATGCAGACTTAAGGTAAATCGTCGGGACATCCGGTTTCGGCGGGAGTCCGTAGGCTCCGGGTTCGCCGAGGATCAGAAAGAAAGCGTGAATGCCGCGGACGCTTGTTTCCTTTGGATCGTAAAGTTGTGCGTCGTTGTAACCATTTTCGCGCAGCTGCCGCACGCGTTCGTCTGCGCGCGCGCGCAGGTCGTCGAGGCGGCCGAAGACAATGGATTCAGTCGGACAAACTTTTGCGCACGCGGGCGTGAGTCCGCTTTTCTGGCGGTCGTAACAAAAGGTGCATTTGAAGGCGCCGCCCGCGTTGGGCAGGGGCTCGGAACGGCGATCGATCACGCCAAACGGACACGACACCACGCAATAACCGCAGCCGTTGCAAACGTCGTCTTGCACAAAAACCGAGCCGACTTCGGTGCGGATGATCGAGCCGGTGGGACACGCTTCAAGGCAACCGGCTTCCTCGCAATGTTTGCAGACATCGGAAAGAAAGACCCAGCGAAAGGGATCGTCCGCCTTGGCCGAGGCTACGGCGGACAGGTCGCCGTCGATTGAACCGACGACCTGATTTCCTTTTTGTCGATCTTGTTCGAGGAACAAAACATGGCGCCAGGTCGATGCGCCGAGCCGACCGGTGTTATCGTAGGAGTTGCCCGACCATGTGAACCCGTCGTCCGGCACTTCGTTCCATTCTTTGCACGCGACCTCGCAGGCTTTGCAGCCGATGCAGACCGTGGGATCGGTGAAAAACCCGACCTCGACATAATCGTCGACGTAAGAGTGGCGGCGCTGGTTCGTGCTCTCTGCGCCCTGGCCAATCATTACTCCGCCTTCCCGTGTTTCCCGTGCGCCCTGGAAAAGCGGCCGCCGCTCGGCGCGCCGGGAGGCGGTTGCTCCGGATGCAAATTGGCCGGGCCGGTTTGCGGGACGTGGTGTTCGAGCCAATCGCGATAAGCGGCGCCGCGCGGGAGACGGCCGGGCACAACGTTGCAGGCGAGCGCTTTGGCCTCCATGATCGTGACGTTCGGTTCACCGGAAATAGCGACCAGATCGTTGGCCGCGTCGCCACGCAGCGGTCCGGCGGTGCCGAAATGAAATGGGATCGCAACCTGGTGCACCGTTTTGCCGTCTAACTTCATCGGCCGGATGCGGCGGCTGACCAGAGCGCGCGCTTCAATCGCGCCGCGCAGAGTGACGAGGCAAACGTAATCGCGATTGTCGATCTTGAGCGCGGCCGCGAGCTCGGGCGAAATTTCGACGAACATCTCCGGCTGCAACTCGGCGAGATGACTGAGGAAGCGCGACATGCCGCCGCCGGTGTGGTGCTCGGTCAACCGATAAGTCGTGAGCACATAGGGAAAACGCGGATCGCCCGGCGGGGCGAATCGGTTCTCCTCGCGGGTGAACCAGTTGACGACCGGATTGGTGTCGCGCGAGTAAAGCGCGTTGCGCACCGGTGATTCGAGCGGTTCGTAATGGGTCGGGAAGGGCCCGTCCTGCAGACCTTTCGGCACGAACAGCCAACCCAGGCCGTCCTCATGCAGAATGAAAGGCGCATCGCCGCGCTGGCCGTCGAGACCCGATTGTCGATCTTGCGGGAGATAACCGGGTGCCTTGTCGGGCTTGAAATCGGGCACGTCGATGCCGGTCCATTTGTCCCATTCCCACCAGACCAATTTTTTTCGCTCGCTCCACGGGGCGCCGTCGGGTCTGGCGCTGGCGCGGTTGTAAATGATGCGTCGATCGCTCGGCCAGGCGTAGCCCCAGCCGTGTCCGAGATAATCTTTCGGTGCCCGCGCCCTGGCTTTATTGATGCCGTCGCGATTGAAAACGCCGGAATAAATCCAGCAACCGCACGCGGTCGAGCCGTCCGCTTTCAATTCATTGTAATCGGCGACTTGCGGGCCGTGATGCGGCCGGCCTTGTCGATCTTGCGGGAAGAGAACTCCGTCTTTGAATGTGGGAGGAGCCTTAGTGCCCCGCTCTATTGGTTCGTCGCGACGCTGAGGTCGCTCCCACGTTTCCAGAGTTCTCCAGCCGTTGATTTCGGCCAGAACGGCTTCCATTTTCGGTTCGCCAAGCTCATCCTCGGGATACCACCAATCGAGCGCGCGCAGCGCTTCGTCGATCGGATCGCTTGATGCTTTCGCCTTGTCGATCAAACGCAGGGCGAGCTGATGAACGAACCACGCTTCAGACCGACAATCGCCCGGCGGCTCGACCGCTTTTTCGCGCCATTGCAAGAGACGCTGCGTGTTCGTGAACGCGCCTTCCTTTTCGGCGTGACCGGCGGCGGGCAGAAAGAAAACTTCGGTCTCGATCTCGTCGGCTTTTAGTTCGCCGCGTTCGATCTCGGGAGAGTCGCGCCAGAAGGTCGCCGGCTCGATTTCGACCATGTCGCGCACGACGAACCACTTTAGTTTCGCCATCGCTTTGCGTTGAAAGCGCGCGTTTGGCGCGCCGACGGCGGAGTTTTGGCCCATCAAAAACATGCCCTCCATCTTGCCGTCGGCCATATCGTAGAGGTATTCGAAAAAGGAATGGTCGCCGGTGATTTTCGGCAGCCAGTTGTAACCGAAATCATTTTCCGGAGTCGCGCTCTGCCGGTAATAGGCCTTGAGCAGACTGATGAAATAAGCGGCGGTGTTGGACCAGAGACCGGTTTTCGTGGTGTGCGCATCGAGATATTGCCCGAGCGTTTCCTCTTTTTCGGCGCGGGGCATCGCCAGGTAGCCCGGCAAAATGTCGTAAAGTGTCGGGATATCGGTTGAGCCTTGAATGGAAGCGTGCCCGCGGAGCGCGAGAATGCCGCCACCAGGGCGGCCGATATTTCCGAGCAGAAGTTGCAGAATCGAGGCGGTGCGAATGATCTGGACGCCTTTGGAATGTTGCGTCCAGCCGACGGCGTAACAGATGGCCGCCGTCTTGTCGGGGCCACAAGCGCGAACCAGCGCGTCGGCAACTTTTTGGAATAACGCCGGTGGAATGCCGCACACCTTTTCCACGACGTCCGGAGTGTAACGGGCGAAATGGCGTTTCAGCTTTTGAAAAACACATTGTCGATCTTGCAGGGTGAAATCGCGGTCGGGAAAACTGAGCCCTTCGCCTTTGTATTGCCAGGTTTGGGTGTCGTAGGCGCGGCGGTCCTCGCTCCACCCGGAGAAGTAACCGTCGGCGTTATCTTCCGGGTCGCGGTAGTCGTCCCGCAGAATGCAGGAAGCATTTGTGTAGTGCACCACGTAGTCGCGGAAAAAAAGCTCGTTCTCGATCACGTGCCGGATGAGGCCGCCAAGAAAGGCGATGTCGCTGCCCGCCCGGATCGGCGCCCAAATGTCGGCCAGCGCGCTGGTGCGCGAAAATCGCGGATCGACATGGATGATGGTGGCGCCGCGCTCTTTTGCTTTCATGACCCAGCGAAATCCGACCGGATGGGCCTCGGCCATGGAAGAGCCCTGAATCAGGATACAATCTGAATTAGCGAGATCTTGTTGCGCGGTCGTAGCTCCGCCCCGGCCGAAGGAGGTGCCCAGACCGGGCACCGTGCTGGAATGTCATATCCGCGCCTGATTGGAGACGCAGACCATTCCCAAACCGGCGGTGAAAAGTTTTTTGATGAGATAATTCTCTTCGTTGTCGAGGGTGGCGCCGCCGAGATGACAGATCGCCGTCGTGTGATTGATGGTCGCTCCGTTCTGCTGCCTGAGGAAAGTGCGTTTCCGCGATTCCCAGACCCGATCGGCGATCATCGCCATTGCGCGATCGAGCGGAATCTCAGTCCATTCCTTCGCGCGCGGGGCGCGATATTTCACTTTCGTTTCCCGGCGCGAATGGGTCAGGAGCTGATAAGAGGCTGCGCCTTTGGGACAAAGATTGCCCTGGCTGATGGGCGATTCGGGGTCGCCCTCGATCGCGACGAGCTTGCCCTCCTTATGATAAACGAGCTGACCACAGCCGACCCCGCAATAGGGACAAATCGAGCGGGCGACGTGCGCATTGTCGATCTTCGCCCGCAGATTTCGCGTCTTCTCCGAGGCGGATTCCAGGCCGGTGCCGTCCTTGCGGTCGCGCAGTTGGCGAAGCAGCGGCCATTTCCAATACAAAGCGGTCAACGAGATCATTTCCGTGCCGAATCGCGCGCGCCGTTTCGATTTTAGAGGGCGCAGCCAGATTGGCCAGTGCAAACCCTCGCGCATCCGCCCAGCCACCGGCATGGCCACTGCTTCTCCTGGAGAGACCCGACGCCCCGGAGGGCCGGATTCAAGCGATATGACCGCACTCACATGCACCGAGCTCGCGCGCAACAGTGAGGACGCCCCTCACTCTTTCCGCGAAAATGCGCTGCTCGCCGGAATCGACGACCAAATCTACGCCGAACTGGAACCGCTGATTCATCCAGTCGACTACGAGGCCGATGAAATTATCTTCGAAGAAAACGATCCCGGTAGCTCGCTCTTTTTGATCGGAGCCGGCTCGGTCAAGATCTCGAAAAAAGGACGGGCGGGTCAGCAGGAAACTCTCGCCTATCTGGGGGAGAAGGACTTCTTCGGAGAGATGGCGTTGGTGGACATTGGGCGGCGTTCGGCGCAGGCGGTGGCGATGGAGCGAGTGGTGGCTGGCCGGATCGATCGCGATGGCTGGGATTTACTGCTGCAGCGGGCGCCGCATCAGGTGCTGGGAAATTTCACCCGCTCAGTCACGCAGCGGTTGCGGCACAATAACCAGCATTTCATCGACGAAGTAATGCGGAGCGAACGGTTGTCGCTCATCGGCAGCACCATCAGTTCAATCGTGCACGACATGAACAATCCGATCTCCTGCATCCTCTGCGCGTGCGAAGTGATCGAACGAACCAATCCCGATGGGTTAATTGGGGAAGCGGCGGAATTGATCCGGGTCGCTGTGCGCAAGATGGAGAACATGACGCGGGAGTTGATCGATTTTTCGCGCGGCCACACCCAACTAAACCTGGAGGCGTTCAGCGTTGGGGATTTGATCCGGGCGATTGAAGCCGATTTTAGCGCTTACCGGCCGCAGTTCGAGTTGGAGACGGAGGTGTTTTACGCCGGCGCGATCCAGGCCGATCGCCATCGGTTGTTGCGCGTGTTCGGCAATCTGGTTCGGAATGCATGCGAAGCGATGGCGGAGAGCGAGGAAAAAACCCTGCGCCTGAGCGTGACACACCTGGACGAGTGTGTCCGTTTCCAGCTTTCCGATACCGGCGGCGGGATCCCGGCCCACCTTTTGCCGCGAATTTTCGAGCCGTTCATGACGCATGGGAAAGCCAACGGGACCGGACTTGGTCTGGCCATCAGCAAAGCGGTGGTGGACGCGCACGGCGGCTCCATTTCGGTCAAGACGAGCGAGCGGGGCACGACCTTTACCGTCGATTTACCGGCGTGCGATCTCGCGTCGCCGATGCTCGCCTGGCCGCCAATTCCGGTGATGGAAGCAAAAGTGGCGGAAGTTGGCCCGGTAGAAGCTGCGCTCTGAGTTGGCGTTCCCCGGTTGGGACCGCCACCGCACCGCCATGTCCATCGAGCTCGAACCGGATCTCCAGCTGGAAATCGCGCATGTCCTGTTCATGGACATCGTCGGCTACTCGAAATTGCTGATCAACGAGCAACGCGAATGTCTCGGCCAACTCAATCAGATCGTCCGAAATACCGATGCCTTCCGGGTGGCCGAAGCGGGCGGGAAGCTGATTCGGCTGCCGACCGGCGACGGAATGGCGCTGGCATTCACGAGCACGCCGGATGCGCCGGTGCGTTGCGCGTTGCAAACCGGCAAGGCGCTGCGACAGCACCCGGAACTCAAGGTGCGGATGGGCGTGCACAGCGGACCGGTGAGCGGCCTCACCGATGTGAACGACCGCTCGAACGTGGCCGGCGCCGGCATCAACGTCGCGCAGCGGGTCATGGATTGCGGGGACGCCGGTCACATTCTGCTCTCCAAACGGGTCGCCGAGGACCTTGCTCAGTACCGACACTGGCAGTCTTACCTGCACGATTTAGGTGAATGCGAAGTGAAGCACGGCGAAGTGCTTTCACTGGCCAATCTCTATAATGATGAAATCGGCAACCCCGAATTTCCGGCGAAACTCACCCGCGCCCGGCGTTTGGCCGGCGCATCGCACAGAGCTGGTGTCGGCCGCACCTGGCGCGCCCCGATAGTAGTTTTTCTTCTGCTGGCCGGCGCATTTGGCGTTTGGTTTTTGTTGCGATGGCCCATGCTGAAGCCGCCAGGCGTGGCGCCGGCGTTGAATAGCGCTCCCTCGATTCTGGAAAAAAGTATCGCGGTCCTGCCCTTCAATAACCTGAGCGACAATCCGGAGATCGCTTTCTTTACGGACGGGGTTCAGGAGGAGATTCTCTCCGATCTTGCCAAGGTCGCCGATCTCAAGGTGATCAGCCGCACCAGCGTGATGCAGTACAAAACGCCGCGCGCCCGCAACCTGCGTGAGATCGGGCGGCAACTCGGCGTCGCCTACGTGCTCGAAGGCAGTGTGCAGCGGGCCAACAATCGCGTCCGGATCAATGCTCAGCTAATCGACGCCCGCACCGACGTTCATGTTTGGGCGCAGCGGTATGACCGCGATCTCGCCGATGTCTTTGCCATTCAAAGCGAAATTGCCAAGACGATCGCGGATCAGCTGCAGGCCAGGCTTTCTTCAAATGAAGAAGCGGCGCTCGACTTGAAACCGACCGAAAATCTAGCCGCGTACGACCTTTACCTGCAGGCAACGCAAAGCGGCCGAAATCGGGCCAGCGCGATCGGAAGCGGCGGAGCGGAAGAGACCAAATATCAGATCCGACTCTTGAATGAGGCCATCGCGCACGATCCGGGCTTTCTGGCCGCAATCTGTTTGGTCGCGCAACACCATCTTTACTTGCACTGGATAAATGCGGACCGGTCCGTCGATCACCTGGGTTTGGCGAAAGAGCAGATCGCCCGGGCTGAACGACTGCAACCCAACAGTCCCGAGGTGCATCTCATCCGCGCGGTCCTGCATTATTGGGGCGCCCGCGATTACGCGTCCGCGCTGACGGAGCTATCCATCGCCCAACACAGCCTGCCCAATGATACCCGCGTGCTGTTCTTCATCGCGATGATTGAGCGACGTCAGAACAACTGGCCGGCCGCGACCCGCCGCCTGGAACAACTACTAGTCCTGGACCCGTGCAACATCAGCATCGTTTCGGAGCTGGCGGGGACCTACGGCGTGCTTTTGCGTTACGCTGATGCCATCAAAACCCTCGATCACGCGCTTGCCTGGAAGCCGCTCGATTTCAATATCGGGCTGCTCCGCGCCACCATGGATTTCCTTTGGAAAGCAGACCTGCGTCGCTGGAAACAAGTCGTCGAAAGCGAGGCGACCAAGACCGCGGACCCAAACGACGTGGTCACTGCGCGGGTGGATTTGGCACTGAAGGAACGTGATTATCAGCGTGCCGGGCAATTGTTGGCAAACGGCGGCGGCACGGAGTTCGACGATAACGGCTTTTTCACCCCGCGTGAATGGAAGGAGGCGATCGTGGCCCGCGCGCTGGGTCAGCAATCAAAAGCGACGGCCAAGTTCCAGATGGCGCGGGAACGCGCACTGGCAGCGGTGCGCGAACACCCGGGAGACGCCAAGGCCCTGATGACGCTTGGCCAGATCGATGCCGCCATGGGACGCAAAGGTGATGCGATTGAGGAAGGACAACGCGCGGTTGAATTACTTCCCGTGGCAAAAGACGCGGTCAACGGCTATCAACTGCGCACCCGACTGATTACGATTTACGCACAGGTGGGCGAGACGGACCGCGCCCTCGATTCGTTGGAGCAGGACGCCCACCGCCCTTATGCGCCCGAATACGGCTCTCTCAAACTGGACCAGGTTTGGGATCCGTTGCGCAACAATCCGCGTTTCGAAAAACTTCTTCTTTCCCTGGCTCCGAAAATCTGAGTTCACCCGGAGTGCTGCCGTTCGCCGGCCTCGAGCATGCGGATGCGTTGATTGCTGTGCGGCAGCCGAATCGTAAGCATAAGCCCCTTGCCTTCATTGCTCTCGATCGCGAGTTCGCCGCCATGTTCGCGCACGATCCGTCGCACGATCAACAGTCCGAGCCCGGTGCCACTTGGTTTGGTCGTGAAGTACGGTTCGAAAACGTGGCTGAGATCTTCGGCCGACATGCCCCCGCCCGTATCGGTGAAACTGATGAGCACATGGGAGTCATCAATATCGGTGCGAATACGTAAAATACCGCGACGTTTGATCGCCTCGAGGCTGTTCTTGATAACGTTGTAGAAGGCCTGTTTCATCTGGTCGCGGTCGATCTGGAGCGGGGGCAAGTCGGAGCGCAGCTCCTGCTCGACAACAACGTCGCGGTCGGTGATTTCCGAGGCGAAGAAACGGACCGATTCCTCGACCACGGTGTTGATATTTTCCGGGTGCATTTGGGGACGTGTCGGCCGAATCGCGCGCAGGAACTGCGTGACGATCGAGTCGAGCCGATTTATTTCGGCCCGGGCGATGTTGATTGATTCCTGCAGCTCGGCGTGCGCGGCGCTGTCGAGCTTGGCGATCTGGCGTTGCATCAACTGCAAATGAATATTCAGCGAGTTGAGCGGGTTGCCGATCTCATGGGCCACGCCGGCGGCGAGGAGGGTGAGAGCGTTGAGCCGCTCCGACTCGATCGTCTGCTGTTCCGTGCGCCGGCTCGCCGTGATGTCGCGCAAGATCATGGCGTGACCGACTTTTTTGCCCGAGATGTCGATCTTGCGATTGTCGATCTTCTCCTCGGCCGCGCGCGGCTCGATCACCAACGGCACGATGTAGAAATTGATGAAGCGGTTCTGCGGATAGAAAATTTCCATGTCGCGGCTGACTGGGCCGCCGCTTTTAGTGAGCGATTCCCAATCGAGCCCGCGCACCCGTTCATCGAGCTGTTTGCCGATTGATTCCTCGGCTTTCAACCCGAAAAGTTCACAGGCCGCTTCGTTCAAATAGGTGATGCGCCCATTCGCCTCGGTCACGATGATTCCTTCCTGAATGGCGTTGAAGACGGTTTCGAGAAAACCCTTCTCTTCGGCCAGGCGCAGGAAATAATTCTGAACTTCTTCCGGCCCGATCCGGCCGAGGCGGCCGATCAGTTTCTCGATAAAGCTCGGTTTCATGGCGCCGGCGCGCTCTGGCGTTGTCGCGGCAGGGCTTACTTGAAGCATTGTCGCAAACGGCGCAAGATGCGCGGACTGCGGCTGGACATGAAGGTCTCGATCGTCATCCCCTGTTACAACGAAAAGGACACAATCGAGAAAATCGTGGAAGCGGTCAGGACAGCTCCGGTGGAGGAGAAGGAGATCATCGTAGTCGACGACGGTTCCAGCGATGGGACCCGGGAATTGCTGCGCATGAAACTCTCCGGCTTGATCGACCGGATTGTTTATCATCCGATGAATCGCGGCAAAGGCGCGGCGTTACGTTCCGGTTTTGCTGCCGCCACGGGTGAAATTATTTTGATTCAAGACGCCGACCTCGAGTACGACCCTCAGGAATATCCGCTCCTGCTCGAACCGATTTTGTCAGGCAAAGCCGACGCTGTCTTCGGCTCACGCTTCATGGGCGGCCGTCCGCACCGGGTTGTTTTTTTCTGGCACATGGTGGGCAATCGGTTCCTCACCCTCGTCTCCAACATGTTGACCAACCTCAATCTGACGGACGTGGAGACCGGCTCGAAAGCGTTTCGGGCCGAAGTCATCAAGTCGGTCGAAATCGAAGAGGACCGCTTCGGGTTCGAGCCGGAAATAACGGCCAAACTGGCGAAGAAACGCTGCCGGATTTACGAGGTGGGCATCTCTTACTACGGTCGCACCTACGAAGAAGGCAAAAAGATCGGCTGGCGCGACGGTGTGCGCGCCTTCTACGCCATCATCAAGTACAACCTTTGCCGATGAGCGCGCCGCAACAATGAAGATCGTGATTACCGGAGTTTGCGGGTTCACGGGCAGCACGCTGGCGCGCTCCTTCAAGGACTTCAGCGGAGATGTCGATCTTATCGGTGTGGACAATTTTCTCCGGCCCGGGAGCGAGTTGAATCGCGCAGTGCTGCAGAGCTCCGGCGTGCCGGTGCGGCATGCGGACGTGCGTTGCTCGAGCGATTTCGAGGCATTGCCGAAAACTGACTGGGTCGTCGATGCGGCGGCCAATCCCAGTGTCCTGGCGGGTGTTGAGGGACAATCGACCAGCCGTCAGTGCGTCGAGCACAACCTCATCGGCACGGTTAATCTGCTCGAATACTGCAGGAGAACCGGCGCGGGCGTTATTTTACTGAGCACGAGCCGCGTTTATTCGATCGACGCGCTCGCCAGGCTTCCCCTCATCGTGGAAAAGGACGCGTATCGTCCGCAAATTGCATCCGATGCGCCGCCCGGTTTATCGGAGCGCGGCATGGCGGAGGATTTTTCGACCGCGCCGCCCTTGTCGATCTACGGCGCGACCAAGCTTGCTTCGGAATTACTCGCCCTGGAGTACGGGGCGGTCTTTGGTTTTCCAGTCTGGATCAACCGCTGCGGCGTGCTGGCTGGCGCGGGCCAGTTTGGCAAAGCGGACCAGGGAATTTTTTCCTTCTGGATCAACGCGTATCTGCGGCGGCGGGCGCTGCGTTACATTGGCTTCGATGGGCAGGGCCATCAGGTGCGCGATTGCCTGCACCCGCGCGACGTGGCGGCGCTGGTCTGGAAACAGATGCAATCGCCTGACCGCGCGGTGGAGCGGGTGCAGAACGTGAGCGGCGGCATCGAATCGGCGATGTCGCTGGCGCAGTTGAGCGCATGGTGCGCGGCGCGTTTTGGCGAACATAAGGTGGAGTCCGACCCGCGCTCGCGCGTTTACGATCTGCCCTGGGTGGTCTTGGACTCGACCCGCGCGCGGGAGCACTGGAGCTGGCAGCCGACAATGGGCCGGGACCAAATCCTGGAGGAAATAGCAGACCACGCCGAGGCCCACCCCGAGTGGCTCGAGATTTCCGGCAGCGGATGACTACGCCAACGCCCAGCGCGCCCGCGCCGTTGCAATTGCTGTCCGTCGTGATTCCGGCTCGCGACGAGGAAGGTTGCGTGGCATCGACCGTTGAACATCTCTACGTCGAGTTGCGGCTTAACGACGTGCCGCACGAGATCATTGTGGTCGACGATGGCAGCAGCGATCGGACGATGTCGATCTTGCAATCGTTGACTGAGCGGGTTCCCACGTTGCGACCGGTGCAAAATCTTGCGCCGCATGGGTTCGGGCGCGCGGTCGTGCGCGGGTTCGACCAGATGGCGGGCGATGCTGTCGTCGTGATGATGGCCGATGAGTCAGATGATTGCCGGGACGTCGTGCGATATTGGAAGAAGTTGAACGAAGGTTACGACTGTGTTTTCGGCAGCCGTTTCGTTCGCGGGGGCGGCGTGATCGATTATCCAAAGCTCAAGCTTTTGCTCAATCGGCTGGCCAATTACTTCCTGAAAGTGCTTTTTCGAATCGACCTCAACGACACGACCAACGCGTTTAAAGCCTACCGCAAAGAGGTGATCGACGGGTGTCGTCCATTGATCGCGCCCCATTTTAATATCACGATCGAGATCCCGTTGAAGGCGATCGTCCGCGGCTATTCCTGGACCACGATCCCGATTACCTGGCGCAACCGCCGCACCGGCACGGCGAAACTGCAACTGCGGGAGATGGGCGGCCGCTACCTTTTCATCTGTCTTTACGTGTGGTTGGAAAAATACTTTAGCCGCGGCGATTACCGGCGACCGGCGGACGCACCCGCTTCCGCCGCGCCGCCGCGGTGATATTGCCAGAGCGCGGCAAACTCCGGCGGGTCGAGGAAAGCAAAGCGCCCGAGGAAATCATCGAGCCGCTGCGGCATGGCCGCATTCAATCTCGACTCGATCACGCAAACCTGTTGCCAACAGGCGACGGTGTAAGCATCGCCCGCGAAACGCGCCACGCTCGGTTCTGCATTCTGGTTGACCACGATCAGGGCGAACAATTTTCCTGTAGCAGAATCGATTTTCTTGAACGGAAACGAACCCGGCAGGGGAGGCGGAGGCGCCGCACGAACCGGAATGACGCGCAGGCTGCCGGCTCCCGTTTGCGGGCGCAGAGAATAAGCATCCGTGAAATGGAAAAACGTGCTGCTCCATTTCGGCTCGCCGACACCGAGAATGACATCGTTAGTGCCCGCCTGCGCGCGCAAGTAGGCATAAGCGCTGCGGAGGTCGACCGGTCGTTCCTTTGGGTTTGCGCTGTAAGTCATGGCGAGCACCGGCATCGCCAGCCCGATTAGAACAACGCAGGGCAGGGCAACAGTTGCGTTCCTCGCGAAATTCGCGGTCTCCGAACGGCGCCATACAAGTTTGGCCAGACCTTCGCCGGCAACGAGCGCGCCCGCTGCAACGAAAGGCAGCATTATTGGAAGGCAAAACAGCACGTATCGCGGGGAGGCAAAAAACCGTTCGCCGCCCTTGTGCAGACTGGCAAAAACGAAGGGAACACAAATCCACGTCAACGCCAGAATCGCGGCCTGTCGATGTTGGCCCCACGCGAAGACCAGGCCAAGGGCGACGAAAAGCAGGAGGACGAGCGCGATAGGACCCGTTCCCAGTCCGAGATAAGAACCAAAAATCACATTGAACGTGCCGAGGTTCAGTGCCAAGGCATGGCGGTTTTCATAATGAGCGGCCGAATTCAGGTAAAACGGCAGAACTGATAAGAAACCGATGCCAATCGCGCCGAACGCCGTGATTGCTCTAAGAGCGTAGGCGCTTCGCCGCGCTCGACCGTTCAGCCCGAGATCGGCGAGAACGAACAGGAAAAACGACAAGAGATTCAAGGCGGCGAGTTGGTGAACGTAGAGTTCGAGAGTCGCCGCCGTAACGAACAGGAGCCAATCGCGCGTGTCGCTGGTCCGAACTGCGCGGAGTAAGGCCAACCCGGCGAGACCCGCGAGCAAGGCGAAGAGCGCGTAGGGCCGCATTTCCTGGCTGTACTCAATCAGGCGCGGCCAGATCGCGGCCAATCCTGCGCTCAACCACGCGACCCGGCGATCGAACAAGGCGTGCGCCAGAGAGAAGATCGTCAGCACAGTGGCCGTTCCGAACAAGACCGAAGGCAGGCGGAGCAGCCACTCACGGGCCGCGAGGTTTGTCGCGATCTGCAATTTGGTGAGTAAGACGGGAACGATCAGCCAATCGGGCGGCAAGGCGCGGAACGCCTGTTTGAGCGGCAGCGCAGCAACGTAGTACTGGATACACTCGTCCAGCCACAGGCTGTAAGCGCCCAGGCGATAGAGGCGCAAAGCGAGCGCAACGGCGGCGAGAAGAAGCAGTCCCCCGACAAAGCGGCGCGCGGACGAAACTTGAATTGTCGATCTAACATTCACCGGCTGAAAGCAGCGGAATAGTCGCGTGCAGCGCCGGCGGCGAGGATTGACCGCGCAGGGAAATCGCCATAGGAACGTAGACCCGATGCTCTCGCGCGACGCCACGATGTCGATTGCAGTGCTGGTTCCCTGTTACAATGAGGAGCTGACCGTCGCCGAGGTCGTGCGCGATTTCCGGGAACAACTCCCCGCCGCGCAGATCTACGTTTACGACAATAATTCGACCGACCAGACGAGAGAGCGTGCCCGCGAAGCAGGCGCGATTGTGCGCAGCGAAAAACGTCTCGGCAAAGGCTTTGTGGTGCGGTCAATGTTTCGGGAGGTAGATGCAGATCTTTACGTGCTGGTGGATGGCGACGGCACTTACCCGGCAAGCCGTGTCCACGATCTGCTGGCCGCGATCACTGATTCTGCCGCAGACATGGCCGTAGCCTCGCGGTTGCATTTACAGTCTCGGACTGAACTGAGGAAGCTCAATCGATTCGGCAACCGAATATTTCTCAAAGTGCTGAACGCGATTTTCAAAAGCGAACTAACGGATGTCCTTTCCGGTTATCGCGCTTTTCCGCGACACTTCATTAAAGAAACGCCTCTTTTCGCCAGTGGGTTCGAGGTCGAAGCCGAACTGACGATCAAGGCCCTGGAACGCGGGGCTCGCATCGTGGAGGTGCCGACAGATTTGCGCAGCCGGCCAACCGGCAGCCACTCGAAGATTCACGTGGCCCGCGACGGCGCCGTGATTCTTTCAACCATTCTCGCGCTGTTCCGCGATTACAAACCGCTGACGTTTTTCGGCGCGATCGGTCTCTTGCTCATTGGCCTTGCACTTATCCCCGGCGGCCTCGTTATCCATGAGTTTGTCACCACCGGTTTGGTCCCGCGCATTCCATCCGCGATTCTGGCAGTGGGGTTGGTTCTATCGGGGATGCTCTCGATCACGGCGGGCGTTGTTTTGCATACGACGGTCCGGCGATTTCAAGAGCTGAACCATCAACTGCGATCGCTTTCTCTAACGATTGCCCCCGGTCGCGACCTGCCTCGTGGCCAGCGCTGATTGCTCCGATGCGGTAGCAGGCCCGGCGCCCGGCTCGGTTCGTTGTTCGGGGGAAAGTTTTAGAATCGATGCGTGAGTGGAGTTGCCGGCCGGCCTCCAGTCATAGCCCTCGATTTTTGGCAACCGTTCTGCCTCAGTGCCCATGTTCTTCTGTGAAATGAATAGAGCGTAAACGGAAACCGAATTAGCAAGGGCGCGGGCCACGATATCTTTTGCGGTGAGCGCGTCGTAATGCCAAAGGTCGGTAAAACGATATCCGTGTTTTCCGTCGATCGGCGCGGCAATCAGTGCGCCCGGTAAAACTGCATTTAAGTAAACCGGGTTGAGATCGGAAAGGACGACTGCCGGTTGTTCTCCGATCGTTTTCACCAGTTCGGTCGCGGCAAGAAAGGCCGGCGACTGTCGCGGCATTTCCGTAAAATGAAGCGCATCCCACGCCTGTGACCGTCCGTTTTTGGGCGGGAACCCGGATTGCGACGGGTAACCCAGACAAGAAAAAAGGAACCATGCAAAAATGAGCCAGGCCAATACCTGCCGGCGCCGGCCGGAAATCATTTTTGACGCCCATTCCAGAGCCGAGACAGCGGCGGCCACGAGCAAGATCAGGATCGGCAGATAGTAACGGCCTTCCGCGAAGCCGTGCATGGCAGTGCCGCAAATCAAGCTGAGGGCTGCAAGCAGCGCGCAGAGCAGGAAGCGGTTCCACTTTGTCACGATCAAGCCCGTCACAGCCAGAATGATGAAGGCCGGGACAAAGTGCGTGCCTGTGCCGAACACATTGGCCACATTAAAGTTCTGCCGCTGCAGGGCGACATCTTCCCAGAGCAGACGGGCATGTTTGGCCACGTATTCGAGTGAGAAGACATGACTAAATCCCGGGATCCAAAAATCGTATCCCATGCGGAACGGGTCATGGAACCATGCGTAATTAAGGAAGAAAATCGGACTCGCCGCGATGGCGAAAAGCAAAAGGACGGCACCGCAATGAAACAGCGATACGGCGATACGCTCTTCTCGACGGAGAAGCGCCATCGCGAGCAATAGCGGGAGCATGAAAACAAGCTGTGTCCGCACGTTGAAACCCGCTCCCAATAAGATTGCGGCGAGATAGATCGGCCATCGCTGCTTGCGACTGAGCCCGAAGTAAACGCAGACAATCGAGGACAGAGCGAGTGTCGCCCCGCTTATATCGCTCGTGGATGAACGACTAAAGCTGATGTAGGCGGGCAGAGTCGAAAGCAGAACCGCCGCACAGCCGCCGGCGATCGGCCGCTTCTCATAAAAGTAAATGGCAAAAACACCGAGCAAAAGCGCCAGCCCAATGGTTTGATTTGTCCGGAAGGGGGCGAGGATGGCTTTTGTCTCTGGCAGGATCTTGAGCCACGGAAGCATCAGCACGGGATAACCCGGCGGATACCTCGACGGCAATTTGTCGTATCCGATCTGGATTGAAGGCCGACCTCCCTCGAGCAGAGCTTTTGCCTGTGCGAAATATTCCGCGGCGTCGGGATACGGGCGGAGATCCAACAGCGCAGTCTTATCGTAATCGATGCGAAGAACGGCGAAGTAATAAAAGACCACCGCGCAAAGCAAGAGGAGCGCACCAAAAATAACTGGTCGTGCCGCCTGTCCTTGCGACGTGGCCGTTCCTGTCGCCTGACGCGCGGTTGTGTCCGCCGAGCTGTTCACGTTTTTGTCGCCGGCAGCCTGTATCATGCGAGCCGGTCGTTTGCGGTTCAGCTTAAAACAGTCGCGCCGGGCGGTTGGCGGCTGGTGGTTTTCAAACCGAGCACACTCATGAAGAAGCTCGAGAAGATAATCTGGAGGCCGAGAACGATCAGCGTCACGGCCGGGATGAGGCGGCGCAAGTTTTTCTCCGGAGACAATTCGCCGTAACCGATCTGCCGCCAGATCCACAAGGAAGAGACGAGCAAAATAATCCCGACAATGAAGATAATCAGCCCGGTCAGGATTCCTTTTTCGAGCGTGAAAATTCTAAAGAGCGGCGCGAGTTTGGGATCGTCGGGCAAGAGTCCCTCGGCAATGGCAAACACTTTGGTGAAGAAAGCGAAGGCGATGAGCTGAAACCCTACAACGACAGTCATGCATGCGACGGCCAGCGTGCCGACGCCGAAGGCGACGCCGCCGATGTCGATGTTGCCGCGCGAAAGCGCGACGGCAAAAGCAGTTCCAGTTACTAATAACAAAATTCCGGGGACGAGGAAAAGCCAGCGCGGCGAAAACAGCAGCATGAAACGCAAATGGCGCCAGCCATCGCGCCACGGCTTGAGATGCGGCGGACGCGAGCGTCCGTCCGGCCGGAGCGTGACCGGGACTTCGGCGATTTTGAGCTGTTTAAACGTCGATTTGATGACCATTTCGGAGGCGAACTCCATCCCTGATGTTTTCAAATCCATTTTGTCGAACGCGCTTTTCGTAAAACCGCGGAGCCCGCAGTGAAAATCGTGCACCGGGCATTTGAAAAAAACGCGCCCGATCCATGAAAGAAGTGGGTTGCCCAACCAGCGATTCTTCCATGGCATGGCGCCGGGCAGGATTCTCCCTCCGCCTGAAGGCAGGCGGCAGCCCATGATTAATTCAAAGCCTTCTCGAAATTTTTCGACGAACCGCTCGGCTTCGCCAAAATCGTAACTATCATCGGCATCGCCCATCAGGATCCATTTGCCGAGGGCGGCATGGACGCCGCCGCGCAGCGCATTGCCGTAGCCTTTCTCCTTCACCTGGATGACGCGCGCGCCAAATCGCTCCGCAACCTGGGCCGAGTTGTCGATGCTGCCATTGTCGGCCACCAGAATTTCGCCCTGGACGCCGGCCTTTTTCAGCCCCAGCTGCGCCTTTTCAATGCAAGCCGCTAATGTCTCGGCTTCATTGAGGCATGGCATCAAAATAGTGAGATCAAAAACTTGCGCCATCGCGTGGCGTTTGCTTTACACGCCGGGAGTTGGTCAAACCCGGCGAAAAACAAACAAGTTATTCAACCCTAACTGAAATGTCGCGCGATGCAGCAGTTGAAAAGGCGGGTTGGAAAATATTCGTGTTGTTTGGTCCACCTCAAACTGATGGTGCTGCTCGAGTGACATCCCGTCTACGAGCCGAAACCTTGTCAACCACTTAAGGATTGTGTCCACCGCCGGGGAAGGCACGGTGATCAACAACAGTCCTCCCGGCGCCAGGAACCGGGCGCAGCCTTCGGCAAACCGCGCGTATTCGCTTTCGGGAAAATGTTCCAGCACCGCGAGCAGCGTAATGACATCGAACGGTCTGGTCGACGGCATGTCCTGGGGAAAATGACCCGGGAGGAGGGTAAATTTGTCCGTCTCCACCCGGGCCGGGATCTCCGGATCGATTCCCATGCAATCGGGGGCCAGATGTGGCGCCTGCCGAAACAGCACGCCTTCCACGCTGCCGATGTCCAGGACGCGCGCCCCAGCCTTGAGAAAAGGCAGCACTTTGCCAATGCGCCAGCGTTGCAAAAGCCGATCCGTCCATTTCATACGGCGTGGAGGAAGACTTGGCTAGGGTGGGGCTTTTTCTTGAAATCCATTTCGAGCGAGGTTTAGCAGGGCTCCATTCCGGCTGGTGGCCAGAACATTCCACTGGTAACCGGAAACGACCGGCAGCCGGGACTGCTGTTCGTTCATCTCTTTTTGCGAAACGAACAGTGCATAAACAGGCAGCGATTTGGCCAATCCTCGCTCAATCACCTGCAGCGCCTGCGCCCGATCGTAGTGCCAGATTTTGCTGTAGCAATAACGGTGCTTTCCATCCAACGGCGCCGCGACGAAGGGCTCCGGCCAGAGCGCATTCAAATACACAGGATCAATGTCCGAGAGAACGATGCCCGGCTGACCTCCATACAGGCGGATAAACCATTCTTGCGCCAAGAAGCGCGGCGATCGGTGCGGCCGATCGCTGAAATGCAACGCGTCCCATGCCTGCGAGCGTCCGCCGACCGGTTTGAAACCCGATTGTGACGGAAAGCCGATACACGAAAGCAGGAACAGACCGGCAATCAGGCAGGCAGCGGGTATTTGTTTTCGTGCCAGCAACATTCTCGTCGCCCAATCCACCGCCAGAACGGCCAGCGGAATCATCAAGATCAAGATCGGCAGATAGTAGCGGCAGACGGCGAAAATGTTCGTTGCCGAGCTGACGAGAAAGCTGAACGCAGCAAGCAGCGCGCACAGCGTGAACCGGTTCATGTTGAGAAAAACAAAACCGATAAAGCTCAAAACGACGAAAGGGGCGACGAAATGCGTCCCTGTCCCAAAGATATTTGCCTCGTTGAAGAGTTGCCAACGGGCAGTTGTTTCGTCCCACAGCATCGCGATGTGTTTCGGTATGTTGTGAATCGAAAAGAACTTGTGCGTTATACCCGGCACCCAAAAGTCATAACCGGTCCGAAAGGGGTTATGAAACCACGCATAATTTACGAGGAAGACCGGGCTCACCGCGATGGCGAAGACAAGCAGCACACCGAAGCAATGACCAAACCAAACGGCAATCGATCCTTTCTCCGGGAACAACGCCATCGCCAGGAGGAAGGGCGCGAAAAAAAAGAGTTGGGTCCGAATGACACACGCGGCGCCCAGCAGCGCTGCGCCGAGATAAATTTGCCAGCGCTTTTTGTCATTCAATCCGAAATAAACAAACATGAAAGACAAAGCGACCAGCGCCGCTCCCGGGATATCGCTCAAGGACGATCTGCTCAAACTAATGAATGCCGGCAACGTCGAGAGAAGCGTGACGGCAAATCCCCCGGAAAGCGGCAGGCCGCGAAAAAGATAAGCGGCAAATACGGCCAGCAACAGCAGCAGACCGATGGCTTGATTGGTCCGAAACGGCGCCAGCACTGCCTCTGAAGCTGGAAGAAGCTTTAGCCACGGCACCATCAACACCGGGTAACCGAATGGAAATCGCGATGGCAGCTTATCGAATCCAATCTGGATCGAAGGCGAGCCGCCCTGCGTCATTGCTTCGGCTTGCGCGAAATACTCGACTGCATCCGTATACGGCACCAGGTCGAGCAGCGGTGTCCTGGCGTAGTCGATGCGCAGAACGGTGAAGTAATAAAAGATCAGCGCGCAAACGAGCAGCAGCGCGCCGAAGATCAGCGGCCATTTTGTCTGCGCTGTTGACGATGTCATACGCCTGACTAAAAAACGACCGTGCTCGGCGCCGGGGAGCCGGAGATGAAGATGTCGATCTAAGCCGGTTCCGCGCTAGCGTTTTGGACCTGGTCGGCTGGTTTGGCGCGCATGAGATATTGGCCGCCGGTCGGCCGGAGAATCTTCTCTTCGATGCAGAGGTGGTCGAGAAAGAGCAGCAGCTCGAATAGTGCCCTGGTGTCTTCGTTCTCGAGATAGGCCGCCCGCGCGCCTCGCGGCATCACCAGGCGCATGATCGCGTCGAATTCCAGCTTCCACTCGGTCGTAAACCACCGCTCGAACACCGGAATGATCTCGCCCGATCGGATCGATTCGAACGGCGAAGCAAGATGACCCGGCTCCGGCCGTCGAAGCTCTTTCGTCACTCGATTGTTGATCCGGTTGCGCCGAAACTTCTCCGGTAGAATCGCCAGCAGCGCATTGACGATGACGAGCCGCTTTTCATCGTACTGCCCCTGCGTTTCGCCGATGAAATCGTGTATCCACAGATAGCCGCCCGGTTTGAGCGAGCGCCACACCTGTTCGGCGACGCGCTCGAGAAAAAGGACATGGTGTAGTGAGGTCTGGGCCACGACCAGATCGAAAGTTTGCTCCGGCAACGCCACGAAGTTTAGATCCGCCACTTCGTAGGTCAGGGGAAGTTGCTCCTGTTGCGCGACGGCCCGCGCCTGGGCAATCGCTTCCTCCGAAATGTCGATTCCATGAAAGCTTTGTCCCACTCCGTTCTGGAGCAGCGCGCGCTCGAGCCGGCCGGCGCCGCAGCCGAGTGTAAGGCCGCGCTCGAAATGCAGCTCTTTCTCCCTGGCCAACTGCAGAAGCGAGGATTGATGCCGCGCCACGCGCAGCGTTGCACTCGCCTTTGCGTCCTCGACCGCCGCCTCGGAAAAATCGTATTCCGGAAAAACCTTTCCCCAGATGGCATTCTCCCGTTCGGCCATCGCGTTGTAGACGCTGCGGTCGGACATGGCTCGGGTGATGATTTCCTGGGCCTTTTCCGCGCTCATGCTGTGGCGGCGTGCTCTCTGAGTCGCGATTTTAACTCGCGTAGGCTTGCAGGAACAATCCCATGATGTGGTTGGCCACTTTCGCCTTCACATGCCGCAAATCCGGCCCCCATGTCTCCGCCCGATCTGAATTCATCACGATCTCGTAGCTCGGGAAATAGTCGACGTTAGCATGCATCGCCGCCCATTGCTGCGCCACGGTGCGGAGCAATGATTTGGAATACGTATTGGCGAGCACGACGTCCTGACCCGAAAAAGTCGCCATCAACGGAACCGGGGAGACCGTCACCACGATTTGCACGTCGGGGTGACCGAAAGTCGTCAGCAGGCCGTGAATTTTTTCCAGGTTCGCCAGGTTTTGAACGAAATCGGTGACATGGACCTCGTAACGATCGGGATAACGGCGCAGCGCATCATGGAAGGGCGCGGCGTTGAGAAACGTGTCCGTGAGCTTGTCCCGCCAGACCTCGACCAGGCCCAGGGTGATGATGACAACGCGGCAATCAGCGACGCGGCGGTTAATCATCTGGATGAGCTCGCGACGCCGCAAAGTTTCTTCCAATCCCGCCAGGGTCAGGGTCGGATTAACGTGCGGATCCTGGAAGACACCGTTGCCAAGATCGACAATGCTTTCGCGCGGAAAAACCGCCGCTTGGTCGAGCGCCCACCGCAGCTCATTATAGATCGAGAAGGTGTTGTATTTATTGGTGAACCCGAGTCCGCTCACCTCTTTGTTGATCGTTTGAAAGGCGTCGAACTCCGCGGCCGCGCTTAAGACTTGCAACTTGCGGCCGAGCAAGGCCTTTTCGATTCCGCGCGCGAAACATGAGCCGATGGCAAAAAATTTGTCCTGCGGCTCAAGCTTGAATCCCGGTTCGATCGCGGGCGTAAAGAGCGGTTGCCGGAGCCGCTGAAATGCCAGCTGGCCGCCGCTCTCCTCGGGCAGCGCGTCTTTCTTGAACCAGCGGCTGCAACTTTTTTGCTCGAGGTGGCGCCGCGCCGTATCGGCATCGGCGACATAGATGGAATTTTTCAGGTCCATCGGCGTTTCCGCTAGGAGACGGCAGTAGTTTGCTGCTCCTGCCCGGTTTCGGCTTCGGCCCGCTCTTTCAAGGCGGCCTTCCGCGAGAGTTTCACACGCCCTTTGTCATCGATGCCGATGCATTTCACCCAAATGATGTCGCCCACCTTGGCCACATCTTCGGTTCGTTTCACGCGGAAATCGGCCAGCTCAGAAATGTGGACCAGGCCTTCTTTACCCGGCAAAACTTCGACAAACGCGCCGAATTCCTTGGTGGAGACGACGCGCCCCTGATAGGTCTGGCCGATTTCGATCTCCCGAGTCATCCCGGCGATGATCTCTTTCGCGCGCGCCATGCTTTCGCCGCTCGTGGCATAGATGTGCACCGAGCCGTCGTCTTCGATGTTAATCTCCGCGCCGGTTTCGGCGACGATCCCCTTGATCGTTTTTCCACCTGGCCCGATCAACGCCCCGATTTTCTCCGGGTTGATCTTGATGGTTTCGATGCGCGGCGCGTATTTGGATAACTCCGGCCGCGGCTTATCAATCGCCCCGCGCATGAGCTCGAGAATTTTCGTGCGCGCTTCTTTCGCGCGGACAATCGCTTCGCCGAGGATTTTGTGGCTGATGCCGGGCAATTTGAGGTCGAGTTGATAACCGGTGATTCCAACGTCGGTGCCGCAGACCTTGAAATCCATGTCGCCGAAATGGTCTTCCGAACCGATGATGTCGGTGAGCAGTTCGTAGCGTTGCAATTGTCGATCTTCCCCGTGCGCCGTAACCAGTCCCACGGAAATGCCGGCGACCACGCCTTTCATTGGAACGCCCGCATCCATGAGGGCGAGCATGCCGCCGCACACGCTCGCCATTGAAGTCGAGCCGTTCGATTCCATGATCTCGCTCGAAACACGAATGGCGTAGCGAAAATCGTTTTCGCTTGGCACAACCGGCTCGATCGAGCGCTCGGCCAGGGCGCCGTGACCAATCTCACGCCGGCCCGGCGCGCCGGTGCGGCCGGTTTCGCCCACGCTGAAGGGCGGGAAGTTGTAGTGCAAAATAAAGCGTTTCGATTGCTCACCGCCGCCGTAGGCGTCGAGCATCTGCGCTTCTTCGATCGGCGCCAGCGTCGCCAAAGTAAGCGCCTGGGTTTCGCCTCGCTGAAAAATGGCCGATCCGTGCGCGCGCGGCAGCACGCCGACCTCGCAATGAATCGGCCGCAGATCGGCATAGCCGCGGCCATCCACGCGCTGCCGTTTTTCCAGGATGCTGATCCGGAACGCTTTCTTTTGGATGTAATCAAACGCCTGGGAAATGGAGAACGCGTCGGTCTCGGGATACTTTTCCAAGATCGACATCTTCACTTCTTCGCGCAGCGCCTCGGTCGCCTTGGCCCGCGCGATCTTGCCTTCGGTATAGAGCGCCGCTTCGATCTTCTCGCCCGCGACCTGATAGGCGATCTCGAGCAGCTCCGGCTTGACCTGAAGCAGAGGCATCTCGCGTTTCGGTTTGCCGATCTGCTCGGCGAGCTGTTTCTGGACACGAATCATTTCGCGCGCATGCTCGTGCGCGAATTCGAGCGCCTTCACAAAATCCTCTTCCGGGATCTCATTGGCCGCGCCCTCGATCATGATGACATCGTTCTCGGTGCCGACGTAGACCAGGTCGAGATCGCTCTGTTCGCGCTCGGCGTGGGTGGGATTCGCCACAAATTTTCCGTCCACACGCCCCACGCGCACCGCGCCGATCGGTCCGGCAAAGGGAATATCGGAAACGGAAAGCGCGGCCGATGCGCCGTTGATCGCGAGAATATCGGGGTCGTTTTGGCCGTCGGCGCTGAGCAGGATCGAAATGATCTGGGTGTCGTAAAAATAGCCCTGCGGAAATAACGGCCGCAGCGGCCGGTCGATCATCCGCGAGGTCAATGTTTCTTTTTCGGTCGGTCGTCCTTCGCGTTTGAAATAGCCGCCGGGGAATTTGCCTGCGGCCGCGGCTTTCTCTCGATAATCGACGGTGAGCGGGAAGTAATCCTGGCCCTCCTTGATGGCACTGGCGGAGACGGCGCTGACGAGAACCATCGTGTCACCGCACGAGACAATGACCGCTCCGTCGGCCAGCTTGGCGATTTTGCCGGTATCAATGGAGATGGGAGTGGTCCCGATTTGGGTTGTGACCTTCTGTTGCATTTTTGCTTTTCCTGGATGTGCGCGAGTTCCAGGCCGGTCACCCTGACTGTAGGTCTTAACTCCGAACCCGTTCGGAGCTAAAACCTAAATCCAAGGTGATGGCTGCGGCCTGGACTGCTGTTGTTGTTGGTTGGTTGTTTTTGGCCTTGAGCCGGGCGATTTGAGCGCCGGGGTCGCAAAGATCGACAATTACCTTCGCAGATCCAATTTCTCGATCAGTTTTTTGTAACGATCGGCTTTTGTTTTGCTCAGGTAATCGAGCAAACTGCGGCGTTGCGCGACCATCTTGAGAAGGCCGCGGCGCGAAGAGTGATCCTTGGCGTTGCCCTTCAGGTGTTCGGTCAGGTGCTCGATGCGGCGAGTAAGGAGTGCAACCTGCACATCCGCGCTGCCGGTATCCTGTTCGTGCAACTGAAACTCCTTCAGGTTCAATGTCTCCGACTTCTCTGCCATAACGGGAGCCGCTATTGTAGATGAAGCGGGCGCTTTCGCAAGCGCGGCGGCTCACCGGACATTCCCAAGCCCGGACGTGGAAGATGTTTCATTCCGCGCAAGATCGACATCGTTACAGGTTTGCGCGCGACTCGCGCTTGCCGTCGTACCACAAATCGAGTTTCTCCCGCGAGCGCGCCACTCGCGCTCCGCCGAAAATCACTCTCATCATGTTGCCGAAAATTTTGCCGGCCGAATGCATGCGCAGTTTGCGGCCCGAGGTGACGATTGGTTCGGGCAGCACTTTGAATCGGCCCAGTTTGCGCAGGGCCAGGCTGAAATAAACTTCTTCACCGACGAAGAGTTGTTCGTTGAAACCGCGGATCCGCTCGAAGTTTTCGCGCGTCGTGAAAAGGAACGCGCCCGCCCCGAGATTGGCCGCGAAATAGATCGCGCAGAAAATTTTCAGGAAGACCTGGCCCCAGAGCGGGACGACGCCGTCGACCGCGACCCGGGCGCCGCCACCCGCGTATCCGGCGGTCAGGCTGTCGAGTGCGCCGATGATATGGTCGCGCGTGATGCGCGTGTCCGCATCGACAAAGAGCAGGACGTCACCGCGCGCGACGCGCGCCCCGGCATTGCGCGCCGCCGCGATTTGACGGCGACTAATCGAGACGACATGCGCGCCGGCCTGGCGCGCGATCTCGGCCGTGGCATCGGTCGACGCGTCGTCGGCCACAATGATTTCATATCCGTTGTCGATCTTCCCGGCCGCCGCCTTGATCGCTGCGATCGTCGCCGGAAGCTCGAGCTCTTCATTGTATGCCGGGACAATGAACGACAGCACGGGAGAGCTGTAGAGGCGCGTATCCTCACGCGCAAGTTCGTTTGGTCGCGCCAGCGCCCGAGTCGGGGCAATTCGCTAGCGTCGGTTTTGAATTGAAACCGTGGCCTGGTTTGGTCGGGCGACCTTATACCCGCTGCCGGCTTGGAGGGTCATGATCGCCGTTTCGGTGGTTTCCTGCACTTGATCGATGATCGCGTTGAGGGTGACGATGGCCGTGGTCTGATCGTGCTCGATGACGATTTGACCCGGCGTGCCGCTCAAGGTGTAATCGCTGTCCAAAGTGGCGGTCCCGCTCATCGTATAGTTCACGTAAGTGGTCGTAGGCGCCGGCGCTGACGCAGTGATCGTGTAGGTCGCACTGCGCCCTTCTTTAATCTGGGTCGGCGCCGCGGTGACGCTCACTTTTAGCGGGGTAGGCGTAGGTGTGGGCGTCGGGGTCGGAGTCGGTGATGGCGTCGGAGTAGGTGTTGGCGTGGGGGTTGGAGTGGGAGTGGGGGTTGGTGTGGGCGGAATTTCGCCGACAACCAGATATTTCGAATCGCTCGGAATGCCGTTGGTAAATACCGTCACCAACGCCGGACCATTTGGAAAATCGGTGACTGGGACGGAAGCGAAACCGGTATCCGACCAGCCTGCCGCTGGGTCGACCGGGAGGAACGCGACCTCGTCGCCGGCAATGCCGCGGAGTTGGACAATGGGGTAATTCGTCGAGGAATCCTGAACATTTCCACTGGCCGCTTGAGAGAGGCCCTGAAACCGTGAGCCCGTGAGAATGAGGCTGCCGCCCGGCACGAGCGGCGAAGTTGCGCTGCTGATTTGTGGCTGCCAATCGGGCGTCCTGAATCCGAGTCCGGTGTTGTACAATTCGGAATTCTGGCTAACGGGGAGACCGCCGGCAATACCGCCCGCGGCCAGTGCCACTCCGTTGGTTAATAGAGTCGCAGTGTGACCATAGCGTGCGGCGTTGAAGTTGGCGGTCGCGGTCCAGCTCCCGCTGGCCGGGTCATAGAGTTCCGCGCTACTTAACGCGCCACTATTGGCGCCGCCTGCGACCAACACCTTGCCGTTCGCCAGCAACGTGGCTGTATGGGAACTGCGCGCAGCCGCCAGGCTGGCTGCGACAGTCCAAATGCCAGTCGCCGGGTCGTAAAGTTCCGCACCGGCAATAGTGCCAGCGCTGGTCGAACCCCCAGCAACCAGCACATTGCCGTTGGGGAGCAGGGTGGCGGTGTGAGAACCGCGCGCCGTGTTGAGGTTGCCGGTCGCGCTCCAGCTTCCGCTCGATGGGTCGTAGAGTTCCACAGTTGCTAGAGCGGCGCCATTGTACCCGCCTGCCGCGAGCACCTTGCCGTTGCGTAACAGTGTAGCCGTGTGACCAGAGCGTGCCGTGTTGAGATTCCCCGTGGAGATCCAGTTTGCGCTCGCTGGCTCGTACAGCTCAGAGGTCACCGTCAGAAGATGATTGGTGTCATATCCGCCCGTGATCAGCACTTTACCGTTTGCGAGTAATGTAGCTGTGTGTAATCGGCGTCCCGTGTTCAAGCTCCCTGTATAACTCCACGTCCCACTGTCCGGATGATAGAGTTCGGCGGTCGCAAACGCAGAGTCGTATAATCCGCCTGCGACCAGGACTTCGCCGGTTGGTAGCAGCGTCCCGGTATGCTGCAACCGGAACACGTTGAGATTTCCAGTCGCATACCAGTTGCCGCTCGGCGGATCGTAGACCGCCGCGCTAAAACACGGGCCGCTGCCGCAGGAGCCGCCTGCGATCAGCACCTTTCCGTTCGGAAGCAATGTTGTCGTGTGGTAATTGCGCGAGATTCCGAAATTCGCCGTGCCGGTGAGGGTCCAATTCCCGCTCGCCGACTCGTAAAGTTCGGCAGTCGATAGATAGCCGGGATCACTATTGTCCCCGGCTACAACAAGGACTTGGCCGCTGGGCAGCAACGTCGCGGTGTGTGAAAGCCGGGCAGTATTGAGGCTGCCAGTGAAACTCCAACTGCCGCTGGCGGGATCGTAGACCTCCGCGCTGTTGAGATACTGATTCGAATCGTTATATCCACCGACGACCAACACCTTGCCATTGGGCAGCAAACTCGCGCTGTGCGAGAAGCGTGCGGTATTGAGGTTGCCAGTCGAAGTCCACGTTCCGCCTGCCGGATCATACAGTTCGGCGGTGTTCAGATAGCTGCCGGTATATCCCGCTGTCACCAACACCTTGCCATCCGGCAGTAGTGTCTGCGTATGAAAGGCGCGGACGTTGTTTAAGCTGCCGGTGGTCGTCCACGTTCCGCTCGCTGGACTGTACAGTTCCGCGCTGCTCAAGTAGCCATTGCCGATTCCTCCTGCGACCAGTACGTTGCCGTTCGGCAGCGCTGTCGCCGTGTGCATGTAGCGGCCGGTGTTAAGACTGCCGGTCTCAGTCCAGGTCGCCGTCGCGGCGTCGTACAATTCGGCGCTCGCCACAAAGGGAGCGCTCAGGTTCCATCCGCCGGCGACGAGGACCTTTCCATTGTTTAGCAGCGTGGCGGTATGACGATTTCGTGCGGTGTTCGTGCTGCCGGTAACAGTCCAGGCGCCGGTCGCCGGATCGTACAATTCAGCGCTGGCCAGGTCACCGCCGTTGTAGCCCCCGGTGACGAGTACTTTTCCGTTAGGCAGCAATGTCGCAGTGTGCCATTCGCGCGCCGTATTCAAGCTTCCGGTGGCACTCCAGCTCCCCGTACCGGGATCGTACAGCTCTGCACTCGCGAGATATTGGCCGTTGGCGTAGCCACCGGCGACGAGAACTTTGCCGTTCTGTAACAGTGTCGCGGTGTGAAACTCACGCGCCGTACTGAGGCTGCCGGTATTTGTAAAGGTAAACGGGGCGCCAACAGGAGAGAGTCTCGGCGACGCGGAAGCGCCGAGAAGGAACGGAAGCATCAAAAGAAAAGAAAACTTCGCCGCGCAAAATCGTAAATCGGCAGGCAGCAGGGAGATTTTCATGCGGGGGAACTTCGGTTGAAGTGCGGCCGGGACGAAGGGCCGACAAGATCGACATGTCTACAAGCCAGTCAAGCTTTTTCCTGAAAAGTACGTAATCTGACGGCGCTGCCGAAAATTCCCTCGCGGGCGGCGAAATCACCGTTTCGCAGACTAAGCATCGCCGTCGAAAGACGGGCGCGAAGCCGCGCCGCGCAAATTTCAAGGATCCAAGATCGACACCGTCGCCTGCTTGGGATTACCGGGACGGTAACCTGTGCCCTGCTGCAATGTCATGATCGCGGTTTCGGTGCCTTCAGTGGTTTGATCTCGCTTAGCTTTGAGCGTGACGGTGCCGGTGGATTGGCCGGCGGCAATTGTCACCTGGTTAGCGGTGCCGCTCAGGAGATAATCGGTCCCGAGGGTGGCGGTTCCGCTCATCGCATAATTGACGGTGATGGATTGCGACACGGTCGTTGATGCGGTGACGGTGTATATCGCGCTCTGACCTTCGTTCACCTGCATCGGCGCCGCCGTCACCGTGACCCGGATGGCCGCGGGCGTCGGGGTGGGTGTGGGAGTCGGTGTGGGCTGGCCGACAGCGGCAGAGACGTCCAGGCGGCCCCAGCCGAAAACATTGTTCGGTATGCCGACGCTGCTGCACGCGGTGGTATTGATGTGAACCGCCGAGTTGTTCAATGTCGCTTCGGTCGCATCGAGATCGGGCCGAAGCTCCGGTCGCGCCGACCAGAGCAAGGCGACGCCACCGGCAGTGTGCGGAGTCGCCATCGATGTGCCGCTGGCAATCGTATAGGCGTTATCGCCGCTGTTGCTGGCCGAGCGAGTATTGGTGCCGGGCGCAGTGATATCGGGTTTGATCCGGTTGCTGCCATCGGCCGTGACCGGGCCGCGGCTACTAAAGGAAGCGATCGTGTCGGACCCGGTATTTAACGCTCCGACTGTGTACGACGCGTCGTAAAACGATGGCGGATCGAAAAGCGTGGAACAGCCCGGGCCACTGTTGCCGGCTGCGACCACCATCTCGATGCCGGCATTTCGTTGCGCTTCGACGGCGGCTTGGAGGGTGTTGACGGAACAACCTTCCGAGCTTGGGCAGCCCCAGGAATTGGTCGTGATGTCGGGCGCCAGCGCCGGGTCGCCATCGGCCGTGCCGCCGCCGACCGGATAGGGGGCAAGAAAAAATTCCATGCACTCGATGTATCGGGCCGGCGTGCCCACGCCTTCGTCCATGTTGCGACACGCAATCCATTGCGCGCCCGGCGCCACGCCGATCTGGTTCGCGCCACCATCATCGCCGATGGCGGTACCGATCGTGTGGCTGCCGTGAAAAAAATCATCACAAGGCGCGGGCGCGTTGTTGCCGCAAGGATTGCCGACGCTGTCGTGGATGGAGTCGTGCCAATTGAAATTGTGGTCCGCCACCGATCCGTTCCACCCGCGGTAATGCGGTTTAAGCGCGTTATGCGTCCAGCGCACGCCGGTGTCGGCGCTGGCCACGACGATTCCTTCGCCGGTATGGCCAAGCGCCCAGACTTGGGGCGCGTGCACGTAATTGACACCCGGCTCAACGGTCTCGGGAGCGTTTGGCTCGGCAGAGGTTTCAATAATGGAACGACCTTGCGGGAAATTCTGGATGCGCGGGTTGCCTTCAATGCGCGCCACATCGGAGCGCGCCGCCAGTGCTTCGGCCAGCGCGCGATCGCCTTTCACCCAAAGCGCGTTGACGATGTAAAAGGGGCGATACTCGATGCCGCGCTCACGCAGCCATTGCCGGATCGGGGCCTGTGTCGTCTCGCTTTTATTCCACAAAGTCTCGCGAACGAAGCGGCCTTTTTCGGCTTTCGTGCGCATCGCACGTGCCCAGCTCAGGTCCGCCTCGTCGGCCATCACAACGATGAACTCGGCCTGCTGTCCGTTGGCTGTGTGCTCCGTCACCCAGGGCGCGATTTTTGTCGCGGCTGCGTCGGGGTTGGTCGCGCGTGAGGAGCTGATCGCGCCGAGGCCGGCAATCAAAGCGCCGACTGAGAACAACGTGAAAAAGAAAAGCCGCCACTGCGTAGCGATGAATCTGCCAGTTGTGTTTGTCATAGATATTTGAACCGGGCCGCCCGAGCCACCACGCTAAACTGCCAGACGAAATTGTCGATCTTTTCCGCCGTCGAACTGCGCGCAGTCAGCTCCTACGGGACATTGACAATTGAAACCGTCGCCTGCTTCGGATTACCGGGCCGATAGCCACTCCCGTTCTGCAACGTCATAATCGCGGTCTCGGTGCTTTCGGCCGCTCCATCTGTTTTCGCCTTGAGTCTGACAGCGGCTGAGGTTTGCCCGGCGAGGATCGTCACTTGTCCGACTGTGCCGCTCAAACTGTAGTCCGCGCCGAGAGTCGCGGTCCCGCTCATCGCGTAATTGACCGTGGTCGACTGCGCGACCGCCGCCGAAGCTGTCACCGTGTAGTTCGCACTTTGCCCTTCATTGATCTGCGTCGGCGCCGCCGTCACGCTGACCCGAATCGTAGCAGGTGTTGGCGTCGGGGTGGGCGATGGTGTGACTGTTGGCGTCGCAGTCGGCGTCGGTGTGGGTGTTGGCGCGGCGGATTGCGCGCAGTATCTGCCGCCGGTGTTGGTGTAAATATTGGAGGAGAGCACGCCGCCCCAAATGATCAGTTCATCACCGGTCCAGACACCGGAGTGGCGATATCGGCCGGCGGGCGCGTTGATGTTGCTGGTGATTGTCCAATTGTCCGTAGCCGGGTCATATCTTCCACCATCCCCTAAATAATTGAAGCCATCATAGCCGCCCCAAATGATCATTTCATTGCCCGTCCATTCGGGACCGTAAACGGCTCGCGCACTTGGCGCGTTGATGCTGCTGGTGCTTGTCCATGTGTTTGCAGTCGGATTGTATCTTGCGCCTGTCCCGGCGTAGTTGATGCCATCAAATCCGCCCCAGACAATCATTTCACTGCCGGTCCAAAGCGCCGCGTGTGTGGTTCGACCGCTGGGCGCATTGGTGGTGCTGGTTGCGATCCAACTGTTTGTGGAGGGGTTGTATTTGCCGCCGGTGCCGAGATAACTGCTGCCGTTAAACCCGCCCCAGATAATCATTTCACTGCTACTCCAAACGGCCTTATGCGCGTCCCGACGACTGGGTGCATTGACCGTGCCCGTGGCTGTCCAACTGTCTGTTCCGGGATTGTATCTGCCGCCGGTGCTCAAGTAATGATCGGCCGTATCGAAAAAATATCCGCCCCACACGATCATCTCGGTGCCGGTCCACACGGCGCTATGAAAGTATCGGCCAGCCGGGACGTTCGTCGTACTCGTCGCCGTCCAGCTATCGATCCCCGGATTATATTTGCCGCCGGTGTTTAGGTAATGACCAGTCGGGTCAAAAAACGCCCCGCCCCAAATGATCATTTCGGTGCCAGTCCACACTGCAGTGTGAAGATATCGGCCGACGGGCGCGTTGCTGAGGCTGGTCATTGTCCAAGTGTCAGTGCTCGGACTGTACTTCCCACCGGTATTGAGGTATACATTGCCATCCTGAACAAAGCCGCCCCAGACGATCATTTCACTGCCGGTCCAGACGGCGGTGTGGCGCGCGCGATTGGAAGGAGTGCTGCCCGCGACGGTCCAACTGTCCAAATTGGGATTATACCTGCCACCATCGTTGAGTTCGTCGGCCGCAGCGCCGCCCCAGACGATCATCTCAGTGCCAGTCCACACGCCAGTGTGCGCTGCTCGCGCAGATGGCGCGTTAAGGCTGGTGGTGGCTGTCCAAGTGTTGGTACCGGGATTGTATTTGCCACCGGTGTTTACATTACCGGCGGTGCCAGCACCGCCCCAGATCACCATTTCACTGCCAGTCCAGACTGCGCTGTGCAGCTCTCGGTTCGCTGGCGCATTGGCTGTCGTCGTGCTGATCCAAATGTTTGCGCTCGGGTCGTATCGGCCCCCGGTATTAAAGGGCGTTCCACCATTCACACCACCCCATGCCACCATTTCAGTGCCGCTCCACACTGCAGTGTGGCGATAGCGCGGAGCAGGCGCGTTCATTGCGCTGGTCGCTGTCCAACTATTGGTTGCGGGATCGTATAACCCTCCGGTGCTGGTTCCAACGCCGCTGCTGTCTACCCCGGCCCAAATAATCATTTTGCTGCCGGTCCACACGGCGGTGTGACCCCATCGGCGCGGTGCGGCATTCAGTGTATTTGTCGCGGTCCAACTGTCGGCCCCGGGATTGTATCTGCCGCCCGTATCTAATGCGACACCGCTATTGTCCGCTCCGCCCCACACAACCATCTCGCTACCGGTCCATACGGCAGTGTGATAATCCCGCGCCGTTGGCGCGTTCGTTGTGTTCGTCGCGATCCAACTGTCCGTTCCAGGGTTGTACTTCCCGCCGGTGTTTACATTACCGGAGATGCCAGCACCGCCCCAAATCACCATTTCAGTGCCGGTCCACACGGCTGTGTGACTAAATCGTGCGCTGGGCGCGTTCGTCGTGGTGGTGACACTCCAACTGTCTGTGCTGGGATTGTATCTTCCGCCGCTGTTGAAAATAAAGGTCGAGAAGTTTTGGCCGCCCCACACGATCATTTCGCTGCCGGTCCACACGGCTGTGTGACCCTGTCTGGCTTCGGGCGGCGCAGAGACAGGTGACCAGGTATCGTCGCTACACGACTTCGGCGAATCGGGTATTATCGCCAGCCTGTAAGCGCTGCTTGGTAAAACGGTTGAGAAAACCACCGCGCCCGAGACCGTCGCTCTCCATGATTCGAACGGTTCTTTACGCCAGGCCACCGTCGCGACGCTCAAACGGTCTTCGCTTTTGCGGACGATCGCCGTCGCGTAAAATTGAGATTCACCTTGCTGCAATGAGCTCGATACGCCGGTCTTGAGTTGCGTAATTAAATCGGCCGGTCGGACTTCTGCATTGTTGCTGTCGCCAAACGCCGCCGCGAGTTGCTCTACGAGTTCATCCCATTCTCGGCTATTTAACTTCAAAGCAGCTCCGGGCTCGCTGTTTTCGTTATCGCCGGAATCGCTTTTGACGAATTCGATTTCGCTGTAGGCACCGCTGGTCTGTTTCATTTGTTCTACTGAAGGATGCGCCTGCAGTTCGGTCTCGGCGCGGCGTTTCAGTTCGCCGTGGAATCTTTCGTCGAAGGCGTACCAGTTTGTCGCCAAACGCTCGGCCAATGCGGGGCGCGCGAGACATTCGGCGATGAGAAACGGGTCGTTGCCGAGCGCGGCGAAGAGCTCGCGCAACACTTCGGGCTGTTTGGTGTGCGTGGCCATCCGGTCCATTTCGGCTTGGAGTTGCTCGGCGGTGAGCGGGCGTTGCCAGTAATCCTCCAGCGCCTGCGAATTGCGCAGATAGTCGGCGACTTTGTGTTCGATCTGTGCCTGCGTCATCACCTGATCGAGCGCAGGCTTGGGCTCGCTGCGCTCGTTTGGCCAGATGCGGTGGCGCCAGTAAACCTCTTCGATCGCGCGCTGATACGCGACGCGCTCGGCAAAGCTGAGGGTTCGCGTCTGCGCCGGCTTCATCGCGGAGAGCGCGACGATCGCGGCGAGCGTGCACGGCAGCGCGACGATAAAACGACGACGGCGGGGGTTCATTGAAGCGCGGGCGCCGATTATGACAGGTCGGCGGGATACTTCAACTCATTGCGGAGAAAATTCCACCGCAAGATCGACAATCGCCCAGACGAGGTTCTTCGTTACGGCGCGTCGAGAATTGAAACGGTCGCCTGCTTGGGATTGCCGAGTCGATAGCCACTTCCGTTCTGCAACGTCATGATGGCCGTCTCGGTGCTTTCAGTGATTTGATCTCGTTTTGCTTTCAGCGTGACAGCGGCCGAAGATTGGCCGGCGGCAATGGTAACCTGATTGGCTGTGCCGCTGAGCAGGTAATCGGTGCCCAGCGTAGCAGTGCCGCTCGTTGCATAGTTGACCGTGATCGACTGCGACAACGTGGTTGACGCGCTCACCGTATAAATTGCCGTTTGTCCTTCCTGGACTTGCGTCGGAGCGGCGGTCACGCTCACTCTCACCGGCGCAGGCGTAGGCGTCGGGGTGATCGTCGGGGTCGGCGTCGGAGTGGGCGGCGGCACGGTCGGCTCGACACGGACGTAATAAACGTCTTCTTCGTGTTTGTTCGTGTTGGGGTTGAGATTGAATGTCGCGGCATAGGCCACGTTCCCTCCGGTGTCATCCGACACGATCGTCATGTAATCGCCGATCTTGTTCTGGTTCGGATAACCTTCGAAGGGATTAAATGGATTGCTCACGGCCACGTTCGCCGACCAGGTGACGCCGCCATCTGTGCTGAAGGAATAGAACAGCTGCGAGTCGGTGTTATTGGCCGCGTTGCGGGTGTCGAGCCAGACGGCGTCGAGCCGGCCATTGGGCGCGACCGCGAATGTGCCGAACCAATGCCATTTGCTGTGGTTGATCGGGTCGTCATTGATTCGCTGCGGCGCGCTGAAGGTTTGGCCGCCATCGGTGCTGCGCGCGAACATCACATCGGTGCCATTGGTCGCGCCGGTCGGGCGCACACTGGCCAGCATGTAGATGTTGTTGTTGGTGGCGGTACCGGAGCGGTCAACCGCCAAAAATATTTGGCCGCCAAGTCCTCCGGGGTTGATCTGGCCACTGGAGACGATGCTGCCGCCGAGACTGACCGCGGTGGTTTGGTCGAACGTCGGCGTGACCCCGCCGTTCTGGGCGTTACTCGAACGAATGCACCAGAACGCGCTGCCGAAATCGCCGCCGCCGATGAAAAGATTGCCGTTGCTGTCGACATCGAGTGTCCCCCAGGCCGGCGAGTTCGGCACACTGATCGGATTCATCCAGGTCACGCCGCCATCAGTCGAGCGACTGAATATGCCGCCGCGATTGTTGCACTTCGCGGAGCTGCTCCAGACCTGATACTGAAAGCCGTGGCCGATGCCGTTGGTCTTGTCGATGGTGAACCACTGCTTGTCGCCGCCACCCGCGCCGCCGTCTGGCTGCAGGCGCGTCCAGGTCTGGCCAAAATTGAGCGAGCGCCACATGTTCTCACAAAAAGTCTCGAGCAAACTGAGGTAGAAAAAATTGCCGCTCTCATCGGACCCGAGCACCGGATCGCTGCGGAAGACGCCGTTTTCCAACACACCCGGGAAGGTCCACGTCGTCCCCGCGTCGGTGGTATAACCCCAGCCGGCCTGCCGGAAATTGGAGCTAATGTTGTCGAACTGGCGCCAACCGATCGTCATCTTGTTCAGGTCAAGTGGATCAACCGCGATCGACGGTTCGTTGGCGGCGTCGGCCAGGATGTTCAAGCCGGATGCGTCCACGTTCACCTGAAAGCTGGTGAACGCGCCGAATTGCGAAATCATCCGCGGCCCGGTCTCGACTCGCAGAACATAAGGCGCCGGAGGATTATCGTATTTTTCGAGCGGCTCCGGCACCACGACGTTCTCCTGCGCCTGTCCGGCGGCGAAATGAACCGCGCCGAAGCATATCAGGCAGGTTGAAATGGTCGTTATCGAAATGGCGACCGACCGGGAAATTAGGGGCATGACGGCTTTAAGTTTAATCGCCAATCAAGCCGCAAGGCCAGATGAAACAGCCGAGTCTTGCGCTGCATCCGAAGCGCTGTAGCCGCGGACGGTCGACCGCGCCCGGCCATGACGCGGTCGCGCCGCGACATCCCTCTTGATGTCGTTTCATCGTGTGATTTGCTCCGCCTTCGATGCAGTCGAGTTCGGCCACCGACGAAGTTGCCCGCCAGATCAAAGCGGAAAAGCAGGCGTCGGACCGGCTCTCTTACATGGTCCAGCTCGATGCGCTGCGGGCCTTTGCCGTTTTCGGTGTGTTGTTTGGCCATTTTTACATGCCCGGTCAGCGTGAAATGCTGCCGATCGCCCACTGGAGCGTGCAGCTTTTCTTTGTCCTTAGCGGATTCCTTATTACCGGGATCCTTCTGGGTTGCCGCGACCTCAGCAGTAAAGGGAGCGGTCCACTCGACCAGCTCCGGCAGTTTTACATTCGGCGGACCCTGCGGATTTTTCCGGTCTTTTATCTGGTGGTTCTCATCACCGCTGGCCTGAATATTCCGCCCGTCCGGCAGACTTTTCTCTGGCTCATCACTTACACGACCAATTTCCATCTCGCGTTGCGCGGAAATTGGCACGGCTCCATCAGTCACTTTTGGACCCTGGCCGTCGAAGAGCAGTTTTATCTCGTCTGGCCGTGGCTCATTCTGTTTGTCGCCGACAAATACCTGCTCCCGGCGATTATCACCGCTATTTTGCTCGGGCCAGTCTCCAAGGTGAGCGGCTTGTTTTTTGGCCTCAACGCGGTTGCGGGCGAAGTGCTGCCGTTCGCCAACCTCGATTCACTGGGCATCGGGGCCCTGCTCGCTCTCTATCGCTACAAAAACCCCGCGCAATTCGCCGCGCTGGCACGGCATCGTGCCTATAACTGGGCCGGCCTGACCTTGGTCGCCGCTTTGATTGCGATCGCACTTGTCCTTAGCTCCATCCATTTGGCCTTTGCTCGTGCCGCCAATGATCTGCTCCTCGGTTTGATTTTCGCGTGGTTCATTCACAAAGCTGCGGTCGGCTTCCGCGGCGGGCTCGGTTATCTCCTCGAGACCCGGCCGATTTTGCATTGCGGCAAAATCAGCTACGGCATTTATCTTTATCACAACTTCCTGCCGCCCGAGGTGCGCGACGTTTGCCGCCGTCTGCACCTTCCCTATCCACAACTGCCCGCCTGGCGATTTGCGGTGCTCGCATCGCTGACCATCGCCCTTGCCACGATTTCGTGGTTCCTCTTCGAGCAGCCGATCAATAATTTGAAGCGACGCTTCCGTTATTCGAAACCGTAGCCTTGCTCACCTGCGACGCGAGGTGGATCGGCCGCTCCGCGGGCGATGTTAACTAATGCGGCTCCGCCGCCATTCTTAGCATCGCGCTCGGAGATCGCGATCCACCATCGCGATCGCCTCGGTATCTGTAGGGGACGCTGTTAGCTTCCCATCGGGAAGCAGACTGCTTCCCCTACAGAAACTTCAGGCCCGTTTTTTGCACTTCACGATAAGGCAACAGCCAGATCAACGATTCATCGTGAAGATCGACAACCTGGATGCGGTTGCCCCACGGATCGTGAAAATCGCACCGGAATGGCGGCTGCAGTTTGAGTTTGTATTTGCCCGTGATTTTCTTGCGCACTTCGGCCAGCTGCGCCTCATCGCGCACCATGATTCCGAAATGCCGCATTCCTCCAGGACTCAGCTTTTTCACTTCGAAAATGGCGAGGAACTGGTGCTCGCCGAGCTTGAAGAAGGCGTCGCCTTCGCCCTCGCCTTCGTCGAGCTGCTCCAAATTGAACACGTCTTTGTAAAACGCGACCGCCTTTTTAATATCGTCCACCTCGATGGCCACATGGTTGCAGCCGTAAACTTGCACGCTCATCCGGCAATGTAGTGAGGAAGTACTGTGTCGGCGTCATTTTTTCCGATGACCGAGCATTTCGCCGGCAAACGTGCGCGGGTCGATGCGGGTAAGATGTTTTTCCATTGTCGATCTTAGCAGCGGGGTGTGCGGGATTTCGCAGAGATATTCGGCAATGAACCAGACCGGCTTGTCCGTCGTCATCCAATCGAGTCGATCGAAGCGCGCGAGGTTCACCGGCCGCGAGTAACGGCGGAGAGTGCGTTCGCCGCGCAAATTGAAATAAACGTTGAAATAGCTCATCGCCAGTTCCCGCAATGTGCGGTAAACCGGCTCGCGATACCGGCAGCCGGTGAAATTCGATTTCGCGACTGCGCCCCAATGCTCGCGCACTTTGAACAGCGCGATGACGTGATCGGTGTCCTGCTCCGCTTCCAGATCGAAGATCAGCGGCGGGAAGCCGAGCACCCGCAGCGCGGCGGCGGCGAAGATCGCGCCTTCCAGGCAGGATGCAGTGCGCGCGTGCAAAACCTGTTTCGGTGAGCAGGCCGTGTAATTGAGATTGTAAGGAAGCTCATCGAGAAAGCGCTGCACGCCGGCGGGCGTTTTCAGCGCGCGTAGCTTCCGCAGCTCGGTCGGCGAAAAACCGAACTCCGGGGCGGCAGATGTCGATCTTGTCTTCGCTCGCCGCCGTCGTTTGACTTTCGATCTGCTTTTCACTACAGCCCTAACGCTATGCTGAAACAGCCGCTTGGGCGACAAACAGGGGAATCATGGATGCGGCTGAACTGAAGTCATTGCAGGCGCCGCTCAAGGCGCGTTATCGCGAGAAGCCCGAAAGTGCGTTGGTCACTCTCCGCGCGCGCGGGCGAATCGGCGAAAACATTACCTGCAAGATCGACACCGGAAAGGCGCCGGTCGAAGCCGGTCTTCATCCCGCCACCGGCGGGGACGGGTCGGCCGCGTGTTCGGCCGATATGCTGCTCGAGTCGCTCGTCGCTTGCGCCGGCGTCACGCTCAGCGCGGTCGCGACCGCTCTGGGCATTTCGTTGCGCGGCGCAACTGTTGAAGCCGAAGGCGATTTGGATTTCCGCGGCACCCTCGGCGTGGCGAAAGACGTGCCGGTTGGTTTTGCGCAGATTCGATTGCATTTCGATCTCGATACCGAGGCGAGCGAGGAACAGATCGCCAACTTGTTGCGCCTGACCGAACGCTATTGCGTCATTTATCAAACGCTCGCGCATCCGCCGAAGATCGACATCTCCCGCACCATCGCGGCAACCGGCAGGCCCAGCTAATGCCGCACTACCTCGACATTCACGACCTGCATGGAGCGGTTGACATCGACGAGTTGGCGAAAGCTCACGCTGCCGACGTCGAAGTGCAGAAGAAGTACGGCGTCAATTATCTCAAATACTGGGTGAACGAGAGTCGCGGGAAGGTTTTTTGTTTGGTCGAGGCGCCGAACGCGGAAGCGGCCAATCGTGTCCACCGGGAAGCGCACGGGTTGGTCGCGCAAAGGTTGATCGAAATCGATCCGGACATTGCCGACGGTTATCTCGGCGGCGGCGAGATAAGCGCGATCGGGGCGGTGTTGATGCCGGGCGGGGCGACCGAGCGCGATCCGGCGATCCGCACGATTCTCTTCACCGACATTGTTGAATCGACCGCGCTCACTCAATCGATCGGGGACGAAGCCGCGATGAAAATGCTCGATTTGCACAATTCCGTTGTTCGCCAGGCGCTGGCCGATTCAGGCGGGCGCGAAGTGAAACACACTGGCGACGGAATCATGGCGTCGTTCGTTTCGGCCGCTGCCGCGGTCAAATGCGCGACTGAGGTGCAGCGCGCACTCGTGCAACATGAAGAGAATCGCGACCGCGTGGTGAAGTTGCGCATCGGCGCCGCCGCCGGCGAGCCGGTCGAACAACACAACGACCTTTTCGGCTGCACCGTGCAACTTGCCGCGCGCCTTTGCGCCCAGGCGCAACCCGAACAGATTCTCGTCTCGCACGGCGTCGTCGAGCTTTGTCTCGGCAAAAAGTTTTCGTTTCAGGACGCCGGCGAACTTTCGCTCAAAGGATTCGAGCGTCCGGTCCGCGCTCACGCCGTCGTCTGGGCGAACGAGCCGGCTGCCGCGTGATTGTAGCCACGGCCCTGTGGGCCGTCCCGCCCGACGTGCCACAGGCGCGTGGCTACAATTTCACAATCCGACCGGATGCCGCGCTTCGAAACCGACCGGCGCGCGGGGTGTCGGTTGCCAGGCCGGTTTCCATTTCTCGCGACCGGTAATGAATGGTGTGGTGTCGAGCCGCAGCCCCGCGATCACCGCAAACGTGTGGCCCGGCCGGGCGTAGATCGTGATCCATTTGCCGCGGCCGCGTTGGCCAAACGTGCGAAAGTCGTCGGAGCTCATTGGCGACGTAATTAAACCGGCGCCGCCCAGAGCGTACGAAACCGTGCCGGAGCAATCGTAGCCTTTGTCATAAAAAGATCGATGTCCACCGCCGTAGCGATAAGGCTTGGAACAAACCTGGTTCGCCGCCCAGATCGCGCGTTTCACCGCCAGCGGCGCGTTCTCGGGCGCAGCCGCCCGACCGCGACGCAAACGCGCCACCTTACCGGAAACGGTCGGGCCAGTGGCGGGAAAGCCTTCCGCCATTGTCGATGTAACGAGCACGGCGAAAATCAATCCGGCACCGACAGCCTTTAGAACAGCGGAGTTCATGCAACGCTCTGCAAGCCAGCGCGTGATATGCCAAATTGTTTGCCCGTGAAAAGGAAATTTTTTCTGCTCCTCGCCGCGCCGCTCTTCTGATTGACGAACTCAGGCGGAAATGAAACGTATTTTCGTGGTGCTACAGCCTATTTCCTAGTCTCACCCCTTCAGGTGAGTCCTGATAAATGGAAGTCTTTCGCCAGAAACTCAAAGAGCATCGTGGCGCATACTTCGTCACATACCAACCCGCCGACAGTAGGCTGAACTTTGCAGTAGTGAATCTTGTGTTCCTAAACCGCGAAGTCGATTGCGCAGCGGTTGCCATTGCAATGGAGCAGGAATTGGAACACTGGCTTCAGCGATTTGCGGTTCCCGCAATGGTGTCATCTTTCGATTTGGAGGATGAGTTGATTGATCTGAGCGCGTGTCGCGATACATCGCACTTGATGGGCTTCGTGGGCAGCTCTGGGGAGATTGCGAAATCGTGGAGGATAGTGCCTGACAAAGAGCTGCCGCAGGAACAAGTTAGGGAGGAGCACTTCAGCCGTGTCTACGCAGGCGTTCCTCTTCGACTCGCGAGGGATGTGCGGCGAAATGCCCAGCTTACGTCCGAAAGGATGGCGCGCACCGCATTTTTGATCCTCTTTTTAATGGTCGTTTTGCCAGTGATCATTCAAGTTATCGCGCTCGGAATATCGTGGCTCGCTTGGCTGCTCAGTGGCATCAGCATACTTGCTGGCATTCGCAAAGCCGCAAAAACGTTCGGCTGGATCAAATCTTCAAAGAGAGAAAAGCACGAGGCCGAGAAGCGAGCTAAAATGGAACATTATTATTACCATTGTGAGCGGAATCCCGAAGGGTTCGCGCAGCTAAAAATCGAAAACTTTCGGCGCGAGATTGCCGCACAGACTTTGGCGGAAGCAGCAAACATCCCCCAACGCAGCTCGACATAGGCGCGCATACAGACCTCTTAATTCGTTACGCCCACCAGTCGCTTAGACTTTGACTCCGCAGTTGTCGGTTTGCCCTGACCCGTCCGAACAACCCCTCGAATCTTCCACTTCGGTGCTTCACCTCCATGAACGTTTTGAATGTCCGGATTTCGTATCGATGCATTTTGAATAAGAAAGTTTTCAATTTCCCCAATCTGCTTTTCGTTTGTCGTTCCACGTTGCGCTGGATGCCGAACGAAATACACAACCGGTGTCCCTTTCGCGTAATCGGTTAAGGCGTCCAACAGCTTCCGAATATTTCCAGTGTTCAGGCATTCTTACTTGAATGATTTTGTTGCTTTGCCGACGTAAAGTGGAGTGGAGCCTTTTCCAGCTTGGATCGCAAAGACATAGCAACCGCGTTCGCTTCCCAATTTTTGGAGTTCGCGCGACTGACGCCAAAATTCTTTATGGAGTAAGCAGATATTCGTTGGTTTGAAAGCGCCGCACCGTTGCCGCTCTCATTGACGGTCCCGTAGTCCGCTTCGAAACTGCGTGATGATGAGTGAGTCGCCGACACCGGCAATTGCGCCTGTAAGGATTGATCCGCGAGATTTTATTCGATCGCCATATTGGCCATGTCCTCAATGCAAGGCGCCGAATTCCTTCGGCCGTTTAATGGTATGCGACCGGCATTATGTGCGGCGATGTCGCCAGTGTTGGTATACCGAACGTTTTGCTCTTCCGCCTATAAACGTTGCGGTGTTGTACCTTGATCAGAATTTCCTGAGCAATGTTGTGCGAACGTTGGATCCCGCTACGTCGGATTCCCAGCGCCGGCGAATGATTCAGGAAAACGCGCTGGATTTCTATCGAGCGGCGTTCGAAAAGATTCACAGGCTCGCGAAGTTGCATCTTCTTGTGTGCCCAGACTCACCTATTCATTACGACGAATCCGTCGTCTCCGCTGACTTCAAAAAGCTGAAGCGGTTGTACGAGATGCTTTCACATGGTGTCACGTTTTGGTACCCGGATGAAATTCGGAATGCGCAAATTCGTAACCGAGCACGTCTGTACAGCGGCAGTCCCGAAGAAGAACTGGTTCAGGTACCTCGAGATCATATTGTGCACGGAAAGCTAAACGTTTGGCGCGATTGGTTTCAAATCACACTAAATCTTTCGCCGTTTCCTGGGTTGATTCACGAGTTACGAGAAGTTCGCCGCAAGAAATACGCAAATTTCGCCCGTGTGTGGAGGATGTGGAATGGCGATGCTAATCGCAAATTCGACGACTGGTATTTCGAAGAACGTCGTGGGTTGTCGAAGGTGTTGAAGGAGAAACTTCGTGGAGCAATTCGACGACACGTGGAGATCCGATTCGGACACCGACAACCTTCAATGGAAGATATGTTACCTGACCACGCTGAAATGCTTATCTGGGATCTTAAAAAAACACTCTGCGGTGACGATCCAGATCCTGCCGGTTTTTGTCGAGTTTGGGAGTTCCTCGAATCCGATGCATTGGATGACGTGCCTTTCGTCCGCGTCGCGTCGTTGCTCTTTGCCGGGATGGCGGAACAGGCACGCGGAGGAAAGAAATGCCCAGGGAGGCATCCATTCAATGATGTCGATGCTGTTGCAGCCTATCTTCCGTACTGCGACGCGATGTTCCTCGACAACGAAATGGCCGGCCTTTTGCGCCAACGTTCGATTCAGCAGAGGCTCAATTATTCAACGCGAATTTTTTCCGCTCGCAGCAAAGGGGATTTTCTGACGTACCTTAATTCGATTGAAGTCGACGCTTCACCTGCTCATATCGAGAAAGTTCGCGAAGTTTACGGGTCCGATTGGGAAAAGCCCTATATCGAAGTCTTTTATGAAGCTGCGGAATGAGGTGATCGCCACGCTGCAAGCCGCACAGACCGGCCCTGCGCCCGTATTAATCCGCATCGAAACCCGCGCCGGTCACGGCGCCGGCAAACCCACTACGAAAATCATCGAAGACCAAACCGACCAATGGTCCTTCCTCGTCAAAAATCTCGGGATGAAAATTCCGTTCTAGCCCGGTGGGGCGAGGCTCTGTCGAGCCGGCGAATTGTCGATCTTACGAGCGCCGAAAACCTCACCGAGGGCGTATAAAAGCGATGCGATCGCCAATACAATCCCGGTGATCGTGAATTCACGTTGCGTGGCGTGCGCGAGAATCCAAACGATCGCGACCACGGCGAGTGCTGGAATGAATTGTAGCCCGGGGAATTGAAACGGTCGGCCTTCGCCCCGCACATTGAACTGCACCAGTACCCAGCAAGCCATACAGCAAAGCAAATACATCAGCAGGACGGCAACATTCGAGAGGATCGCGAGTTGCTCGAATGTGCCGCTGACCGATAACCCAAAGGCGAGGACGGCGTAGGTGATAATCGCCACGTCGGGCGAGCGATAGCGCGGGTGCACGTGCGCGAAGAACGACGGCAACGCGCCGTCACGGCCAAAAGCGAAGATCATCCGCGGCGAGCTCAAGATATCGCTCGTGACAAAGCCGAACGCAGAGATGGTTGCGCCCGCGAGCAAAATCGTCCGGCCAATGTTGCCGAGAAATTTCGCCGCCGCTTCCGCCAGGGGCGCGTCGCTGTAGTTGGCAAGATCGACACCGAGCGTTCCCTGTGCCACCAGTTGGATCAGGATGTAAATCACGGTCGTGATCACCAGTGCGAGATAGGCCGAGCGCGGGACGTTGCGCGCGGGATTTTTGACTTCCCCGCTCGGAATCAGCGCCACTTCGATGCCAACGAAGGCAAACATCAACAACACCACCGCGTCGCCCAGCGACTTGCTGCTCGGCCACGCCGGCCAGCTGATGTTTGGCAGCTGAATGAAAAAGACTCCGGCACCGATGAACAGTAACAGAGGAAGCAGTTTTGCCGCGGTGATCACTGTCACCGCGCCCGCGCCTTCGCGGACGCCGCGGATGTTGATGAGCACAAGAGAACCGTAAACCACCAGCATCACGACGATGCGCATGACCGGGGTTCCGAGAAATGGAACCACCAGCGCGACCGAGTTTGCGAGAACGTTTACCACCCCCGCCACCGCGCCGAGCGCAGTGAGAAAATAAAGCACGCCGGCGAGAAATCCGACGTAACGACCAAACGCAACTTCGACATAGGCATAAAGACCGCCAGTCAGCGAGACGCGGCTGCCCGCAATGGCAAAGCAGGTGACAAACAATACCATCGCGATTGCGCAGGCGATGAAGGCCAGTGGCGCCGCCGGTCCGAGCCCGCGCGCCACCGCTGCCGGAATCACGAAAATACCCGCCCCAATCGTGCAGCTGACGATGTTGGCTGTGAGCGCCGGGACCCCGATTCCGCGAATGAGCTTTTCATCCACGCGATCCGCACCCTCGCTTGCAATCGCCTCCTCCGGCATTCCGCGCAATCGTGCGTCATTCCCGCGCCTGAGACAAGATCGCGGTTCTCTCCGGGGAGCACAGGCTGCTAGCCTGTAGGTCTCGGCAGCTTGCCGAGACCAGATTGCAATTCACTCCTCGCGTTGTTCGCGTGTTGCTGGCAACTGCAGGCTGGGCAGCCTGCGCTCCCCGAGCCGCAGGTTCGCGCCGTAGTGTCGCTCGGACTTAGCCGACTCCCTGCGGGACGACTTCGGCGGTTGACTTGACGTTCTCCGGCGCCGTGTCGGCGTGCACCATAACCGGTGCGCCACCCGAAACTTTTTTCGGCGCGAACGACCGGCCGAACACGCCTTCGAGAATTTCCTTCACCCGAAAAGTAAGGCCGTCGGTCTTGGTGAAACTGGTGATCTTCGATTCGCAATAGCGTGCGCGGAGAATGGTGGCGAGCTGGCCGAAACCATATAGACCCTGGTCGTTCATCTCGACCGTCACGATCCGTTTGAAGTTAGCGAAGATTTTCTCGAGCCCGTTCGGGAGCGGATGCAGATGACGCAAATGGAGCGCGCCGATTTTTTCGCCGTGATCGCGCGCCAGTTTCACCGCGTCGTGGATCGGGCCGTAAGTGGAGCCCCAGCCCACCATCAGCGTGTTGCCTTCCTGGTCGCCGTAGACTTCCGGCACCGGGATTTCTTCGGCGAGCGTTTGCAATTTTTTCCGCCGCTTCGCCGTCATGGCCATGTGCAATTTCGGGCTGCCGGTGGGATGACCGAACTCGTCGTGCTCGAGGCCGGCGACGAGCGGATATTTGCCGTCCAAAATTCGCGCGCCTGGCGGGACATGCTGCGTGATTTGATCGAGCGGATACGGCTTGTGTGTTTGCCGCGGCGACAGGTCCGGCTGCGGATCGACCATCAAGTTGGCCAGGTCGGGTTCATCAAATGCCTCGATCCGCGTGGCGAGCGAAGTGTCGCTCAAAATGAAGACGGGCGTGCTGTATTTGCGCGCGATCCGGGCGGCTTCGATCGCGATGTAAAAACAATCTTCCACCGTCGATGGCGCCACGACCACGCGCGGGCTGTCGCCGTGGCTGCCGAAGATCGCCTGATGTAAATCGCTCTGCTCGACGTTGGTCGGCAAGCCCGTGCTCGGCCCGCCGCGTTGAATATTGCAAATAATGAGCGGGATCTCGGCCATCGATGCCCAACCGATCGCCTCGGCCTTGAGCGAAATGCCCGGCCCGGCGCTCCCCGTCACCGCCAGCCAGCCGGCATAGGAACAACCGAGCGCGATCGAGACCGATGCAAGCTCGTCCTCCGCTTGCACAAAAATGCCGGCGTATTTCGGAAGTTCGCGCCTCAGAACTTCCATGACCGACGACCAGGGCGTAATGGGATAACCGGCCCCGAAGCGCACGCCGCCCGCGACCAACCCGTAGGCGAGTGCCTGGTTGCCATCCATCGTGATCTGGGTGCGTCCGCCCTTCGGGATGTGCTCGAACCGGTATTGTTTCGTGAGCACGTTCCCGACCGGATAGGCGTAACCCGCCTGGAACGCCATCAACGCCGTGTTCACGACGCTTTCGTCTTTGCTCGCGAATTTTTCGCTGATCAGCTTTTTCAGCTTATCGGCGTCGAGACTGAAAATTTTCGAGATCAATCCGAGCACGAAAATGTTTTTGCCCTTGTCCTTGGCCGTGCCGCCAAGCGCTTCGACCGTCAGGCCCGTGATCGGCACGCCGACGTAAAGGAAACGCTTGTCGTCGAGGTTCGGCTCGACGTTGTCCGAATCGTAAAGCAGGACGCCGCCGTCTTTGAGGAAGCCGAGATGGTCCTGATAACTGTGTTGATAAAACGCGACCAGAAAATCGGCTTCGTCACCGGCGGAAAGCACTTCGCCCGAGCCGATCCGGACTTGAAAGATCGACGGCCCGCCTGAGATCGTGGCCGGGATCGTCATGTAAGTCATCACATCCTGCTCGCTCCGTCCGGCCAGTCGCGCCAGAAACGCGCCCGCGGTTTGAATTCCATCCTGCGAATTGCCCGCCAGCCGGATCACCGCGTCCTGGATGTTCTCGGGTCGCAAATCGGCGCGTTCCGCTGCCGGAGCCGCGGGTGGCTCCGCCTTCTGAAAGGTCGTTACGTCGGGATTTACCGGATCGCCCATTATTGAAATTTGCGCGGTCTACACAGTAACCAAACTGTGGCGCGAATCCACCTGCTTTTGCCTGTGGGCTTAGCGGTCCGGCGGCTGCAATTCAGCAGGCTTTGCGTCGTCGGCGCCGGGCGCGCGGTCCAGCCCGCGACGCTTCAGCAATGGCTCAACGTAAGGATCGCGACCGACGAAGTTCTTGAACAAACCGAGCGCGTCAGCCGAACCGCCGCGGGAGAGCAGCATCTCGCGGAAACGATCGCCATTTTCCCGTTTCAACCCGCCATGTTGCTTGATCCACTCAACCGTGTCGGCGTCGAGCACTTCGCTCCAGAGATACGAATAATATCCCGCGGAATAACCGCTCGAGAAGATGTGCGAAAAATAAGAGGTGCGATAGCGCGGCGGCACCGGCGGAAAATCGACGCCCGCTTTGCGCAGCGCTTCCGCCTCAAACGCGAGTGCGTCCTTTGGCACGTCGCCGGGATTCAGTTGATGCCACGCCTGATCGAGTAATGATGCCGACAGGTATTCCGTCGTCTTGAATCCCTGATTGAACTTGTCGGCCGCCTTGATCTTATCGAGCAGCGCCTGCGGCATCGGCTCGCCGGTCTTGTAATGCTTGGCGTAATTCTTCAGCACCTCGGGCCAGTCCTGCCACATCTCGTTCACCTGTGAGGGATACTCAACGAAATCGCGCGGCACACTCGTCCCGCTGAAGCGGGGATACTTCACATTCGAAAACATGCCGTGCAGCGCGTGGCCGAATTCGTGAAAAGCGGTGCGGACTTCGTCGTGCGTCAGCAAGGTCGGCTCGCCCGGTGGCGGTTTGGGAATGTTGAGGTGGTTCGCCACCACCGGTTTTTCAGCGAACAATCCGCTTTGCTCGACATACGAATTCATCCACGCCCCGCGGCGTTTCGACGCGCGCGCATAAAAATCGCCGATGAAAATCGCGAGCGGTTTGCCGTCGCGATCGAACACTTCCCACACCCGCACATCCGGCACGTAGACCGGCAAATCTTTTCGTTCCTTGAACGTGATCCCGTATTCCTTTTCCGCGGCGAAGAACAAGCCGTCCACGACGACGTGGTTCAGTTCGTAATACGGGCGCACCTCCGATTCGTCGAACGCGTATTTCGCCTTGCGCACTTTCTCCGAATAAAAATCCCAGTCGTGCGCGGCGATTTGGAACCCGCCTTTCTCTTGATCGACAATCTGCTGTTGCTCGGCCGCTTCGCGTTTCGCGTTTGCCACCGCCGGCGGCGCGAGATCGGCCAGCAGTTTGTTTACGGTCGGAACGTCGTGGGCGGTTTGGTCTTCGAGCTGATAGGCCGCCCAGTTGTCGTAGCCTAACAACTTCGCTTTCTCCGCGCGCAATTGGGCAATGCGCAGCACGATCTGGCGCGTGTCGAACTCGCCGCCCTTCGAATTGCGCGAGAGCGACGCCTGCATGATCCGCTCGCGCAGATGTCGATCTTGCAACGAGCCGAGCAGCGGTTGCCCGGTCGTGTTCTGAAGCTGAATGACGAACCTGCCTTCCTTCTTCTCCTCCTTCGCCGCGGCGATCACGCTTTTCATCTGGTCGTCCGTCAGCCCGGCGAGCTCTTCCTTTTTCTCGACCACGACGGACGATGCGTTCCGCTCTTTCAACAAATTCTGCTCGAAATCCGTCTGCAAGCTCGCCAACTCGGCATTCATCTTCTTCAGCTTCTCCTTGTCGGCGTCGTTCAGCTTCGCGCCCGCGCGCACGAAGTCTTTGTAATAACGCTCGAGCAAATACGCCGCTTCGGGGTCGAGCCCGAGTTTGTCCCGGTTGTCGTAAAGCTCCCGCACCCGCGCGAACAATTTCGAGTTGAGCGTGATCGCGTCACGATGCGCCGAGAGCTTCGGCGCCATTTCCTTGTCGATCTTCTGCCGCATCGGGTTCGTGTCGCAGGCGTTCAGGTTGTCGAACGTGCGCTCGGCGCGGTCGAGCAAACGTCCCGTCCGTTCCAGCGCCACGATCGTGTTCTCAAACGTCGCTTTCTCCGAGTTGTTCGCGATTGGCTCAATCTCCTTGAGTTGCTCGCGCATCCCCGCTTCCATCGCCGGCACCCAGTAGTCGTCCTTCAATTTGTGGAACGCGGGATAATGATAAGGCAATGCGCTCTCGCGCAGGAGCGGGTTGTCGGCGGAATCGGCGGCGAGCACGGCGGTGATTTGCCCAACGCCGAGCAATGCGCAAGCGAAGAAACGATAGACAAGCATAGGCGTATCGTCGGTGCAGAGATCGCGAACGCAAGCATTCGGGGAGCGCAGGCTGCCAGCCTGCAGCGTTCGGCAGCTTGCCGAACGCATCCGTTTCAAGCTCCTGGTGAAGGGTGAAACGGTTCGCGGCAAGCTGCCGCGAACTACCGGCCAGCGGCCTGTGCTTCCCAGAATCGCACTTGAAAATCTTTCACCAAATGCGGATGTCGATCTTGTATGCCCGTCCGGCTTCGAGTGTGGATGTTGCTGGTTCTGCCGCCAGTGACGGCGGCCGCTACAGAAGACTTCGATGCGAAGGCGGCCGAACACTTCGCCAAGCTCGCGCTCGCCTGCGTCCACAAGGAATACCCGAACAAAATCTCGCACGTTCTCAACAGCGACGCCGACGTGGCGCCGCCGCGCAAATTGACGCCGGCGTTTTGCGGTTGTTACGACTGGCACTCGTCGGTGCACGGCCATTGGCTGCTCGTCCGGCTGCTGCGCACTTTTCCTGACGCGCCGTTTGCAAAAGACGCGCGCGCCGCGCTGGCGCAAAGTCTCACCGCCGAAAACATCAAAGCCGAAGCCGCGTATTTGCGCGCCACTGGGCGGCAAAGCTTCGAGCGTCCGTACGGATTAAGCTGGTTGCTCACGCTTTGCCTCGAGCTGCGCGAGTGGGACGATGCGCAGGCGCGCGACTGGTCGACGTATCTCAAGCCGCTCGAAGATGCGGCGGTTGAACGCCTGACGAACTGGCTGCCGAAATTGTCACACCCGGTGCGCATCGGCGAACACGATCAGACCGCCTTCGGTCTGGGACTGATGCTCGATTACGCGCGTAAGATCGACAATCGCGACTTCGAAAAGCTCCTGACCGACGCCGTGAAGAAATTTTTCCTCAACGATAAAGACGCGCCGCTTGCCTACGAACCGTCCGGCGAAGATTTCCTTTCCCCAGTGCTTGGCGAAGCCGATGTGATGCGGCGTGTGCTTGCGCCTGACCAGTTCGCGAAATGGTTGAGTGATTTTCTGCCACAGATCCCTGCCGCCAGAGACGGCGGCAGCTACAACTGGCTCACTCCAGTCGTCTCGCCCGACCCGAGCGATCCGAAGCTTGCGCATCTCGATGGCTTGAACCTGAGCCGCGCCTGGATGCTCGAAGGAATTTTATCGGCGTTGCCGGCTGACGATCCGCGTCGCGCAGCATTGCAGGCCGCCGCCGATGCGCATCGCAAAGCGGGCCTCGCTGCCGTCACCGGCGAACATTACGAAGGCGGACATTGGCTCGGCAGTTTTGCCGTTTATCTGACGACGCGACGGGGCGTCCCGCGTATTCGCTAGGCCTTTTCCTTGGCCGCGGCGTAGGCGCGATGAAGAAAGTCGGAGACCGCGACACTGGCGAGAAGGCCCGCCAGGAAGCGCGCCACCCGCGGCGCGAAAACAAAACCAAAGCCCAGCGCGGTCGCGCACCACGGCCCCATGCAATAAGGACAGGAAATCAGATGACCGATCCCGCGCTGGATCCCGCGCCCGCGCGGTTCCTCTTCCACTTCGCCCGCCCCGGTGCTGCGGATGTATTTGACGAAAGGCGCACGCACGATGCCGGTGATCCGGTCCTTGGCGACGATGCGACTCAATTTGTGGGTGGCGATTCCCAGCAGCGCGAGATCGAGCAGACTAAACCGGCGCGGCAATCGATCGCCTTCCACTGCCGCGCCCGTCAACGCCGCCGCGCTCGCCACGAACAATGCGAGCAGCGTCGCGTACTCACACAACAACTGTTCGTCGCATTCCTCCTTCTCGCTCGTTTTCTCCCCGTACTTTTCGATTGAAAAATCGGCGGCGCGATTTGTTTTGCGATTTCGTGGGCGGTTCACATTCCTAGATCGCAAAGTTACGCCTCTTCGCGCGTTTTTGTGTGTGACGGAAGATGGCGCGTCGGCGCATTGCGCTGTTTAGTCGCTCAAAGATGAGCCACGAATACGACGCCATTGTGGTCGGCTCCGGACCCAATGGTTTGGTCGCCGCCATCACCCTGGCCCGGGCGGGTTGTTCGGTGCTCGTCCTCGAGGCCAGCTCGGCCATCGGCGGCGGCGCGCGCTCGGCGAAGCTGACTTTGCCGGGGTTCGTCCATGACCTCTGTTCCGCCGTTCATCCGCTGGCTGCCGGCTCGCCGTTTTTCAATTCCCTACCGCTCGAGCGCCACGGTTTGCAATGGATTCAACCGGAGATTCCTCTCGCCCATCCACTCGATAACGGCCGGGCGGTCTGTCTGCACCGCGATGTCGATCTAACCGCCGAGCAATGGCAAAGCGACGCTGCTGCTTATCGCCGTTTATTCAACCCATTCGTCCACCATTGGGAAAAACTGGTCACTGAATTTCTCCAACCGATCTTGCATTGGCCCCGCCACCCGGTTGCGCTCGCCCGGTTCGGGCTGCCCGCGATTTGCCCGGCGACTTTCCTGGCGAGAACGCTGTTTCGCGGTGAAGCGGCGCGCGCGTTGTTTGCCGGGATCGCCGCGCATTCCTTTCTGCCGCTCGACGCATTCATTTCTTCCGCTTTCGCGCTCGTGCTCGGGACCGCCGCTCACACGGTCGGCTGGCCGATTCCACGCGGTGGCTCGCAAAAAATCTCGGACGCGCTCGCCGCGCACCTGCGGGAACTCGGCGGCGCGATCGAAACCAACCGCAAGATCGACAACCTGGATGCGCTGCCGAAAGCACGCGCCGTTCTCCTTGACGTTTCAGTCTGGGAATTCGCACGCATCGCCGCCGCGCGGTTGCGGGCGCGCTATCGGCGACATTTGGAGAATTTTCGGCACGCGCCCGGTATTTTCAAAATCGATTACGCGCTCTCTGCGCCGGTGCCGTGGACAGCTGAAACCTGCCGACGCGCCGGGACGGTTCACGTCGGCGGCACGTTTGGCGAGGTCGCGGAGACCGAGCGACAGATAGCGCGCGGCGAACTTCCCGAGCGCCCGTTCGTGCTCGTGGCGCAACAGAGCTTGTTTGATGAATCGCGCGCGCCCCGCGGGCAACACACACTCTGGGTCTACGCGCATGTGCCGTTTGATTGCAAGATCGACATCTCCGAGCGAATCGAGGCGCAGATCGAGCGGTTCGCGCCTGGATTTCGCGATTGCATCCTCGCCCGCCACAGCCGGGGCGCGCTCGAACTCGAGCAGGCGAACCCGAACCTCGCCGGGGGCGACATCAATGGCGGCGCCGCCAATTTCTGGCAATTGCTCGCGCGTCCGACTTTCAGCCTGGTGCCCTATCGGACACCGTTGCGCGGAGTTTATCTCTGCTCCGCTTCCACCCCGCCGGGTGGCGGCGTCCACGGCATGTGCGGTTATCACGCGGCTCGTGCCGCCTTAAGCGATGTCTTCAACAAGCCGTGTCCGTTCGATTTTTAGCTCTGCCCTTTGACAGCCGTCGCTTCCGGCGTCGGCGATTCTAAAGCGAGGTTTAATGTCTCGTGTCATTGTTATTACCGGCGCTTCCGCCGGCGTCGGACGTGCTGCCGCCATTGCCTTTGCGCGCGAAGGCGCGAGAATCGGTTTGATTGCGCGCGGCCGCGCCGGCCTGGAAGCGGCACGCCGGGATGTCGAAGCAAACGGCGGCCAGGCCATGGTCCTGCCACTTGATGTGGCCGATGCCAACGCGCTCGAACGCGCCGCGTCTGATGTCGAAGACAAATTCGGCCCGCTCGATGTCTGGGTGAACAACGCGATGGCGTCGGTCTTTTCGCCCATCAAAGAAACGACGCCTGACGAATTCAGGCGTGTTACCGAGGTGACGTATCTCGGTTATGTTTACGGCACACTCGCCGCTCTTCGCCGGATGTTGCCGCGCGATCGCGGCGTAATTATTCAAGTGGGTTCGGCTTTGGCTTACCGCGGCATACCGCTGCAAGCCGCCTATTGCGCGGCCAAGCATGCCATCCAGGGCTTTGTCGATTCGTTGCGCTGCGAGCTCATCCACGATCAAAGCCGGGTGCGCGTGACAATGATCGAGATGCCGGCGCTGAACACGCCGCAGTTCGGCTGGGTCAAAAGCAGGTTGCCGCGCAAAGCGCAGCCGGTCCCGCCGATCTTTCAACCGGAAGTCGCGGCCGAAGCGATCGTTTACGCGTCGCACCATCCCCGGCGCGAGATTTATGTCGGCATGCCGACGGTCCAGGCGATCGTCGGGAACAAACTCTTCCCCGGCCTCCTCGATCATTATCTCGCCCGCACCGGCTACGATTCCCAACAATACGACGGCCCGGAAGATCGACATCGCCCGGATAATTTATGGGAGCCGGTCGATGCCAACCAGGACCGTGGCGCGCACGGCGTTTTTGATTCGCGCGCCCACAGCGTTAGCCCGCAACTCTGGACAAACACGCACCGTAGCTGGTTCCTGCTCGGCGGCCTGCTCCTTCTCGGCGCGCTTGCACCACTGCTTCGGCGCCGGGATTAATCTGAACGCTGTAGCGGCGGTCTATGACCGTCGCTCGAATTGCCTGAAAAATATTTGCGACGCTCACAGAGCGCCGCTACAGGCCGTCTTCGCCGAGGTGACACAATGTCATGCTAATTCAAGCATCGCGCGCGGCTCGCGCGCGAATTTGAAGCCGCAAAGTGGCTGGGAAAGATCGACATCTTTGCTGAGCGCCAGCACTTGAAATGCGCGGCCGAGCATTTCGGGGTGCACCAATGTCTGCAAACCGCGCGCGATTTTCCCCTGCTCGCCGTGTCCAACTCGACGGCTTAAAGCCGTCGAGTTGAACGAGTCGGGGTGGAGCAATTCCGTCGCTGGTAGGGGCGATTGACCGCAATCGCCCGGGCGGTTCGGTGAACCGCCCCTACCTGAAAGGATGCCGGTGAGGAAATGATGTTGATCGGTGAAGCCGGCGACGCGCAGGCCATCGGCTTCGGCGCGTTCGGCAATTTCGGTCCAGTTCACGTGCATGGTGATGTCGGCGTTCCCGATTCGTTCGAAGGGCGACTCGAGATGTCGATGCTGCGCGCGGGTCTGCAACGTTTCGCGGAACAAACTGCGCGTGAAGCCATAGTCGATCGTGATCACGAAACCGCGCTGCAAATTTGTCGCCACCGCATCGACCCAGGCCAACGCGGCCTGATTAGGTTTTGTCTCCGGATCATCCGCAACATCGACGAACACAAATTCATCGCCCGCCAGGCCGACCTGTTTGCCCTGAAGGTTCACCGGCATGGCGTCGAGCAATTCATTGGAGAAATGCACGCCGGCGAACGGCGTCAATTCTTTTTGCCACTGCACTTTCTCGTGCATGTCCTGGAGGGACGACCTCTGTGTCGTCCCACTATTTTTGGGACGCGACGGAGCGCGTCCCTCCAGGGTTTGTGATTGTCGATCTTGCAATGCGGTGAACGGTTCGACAATGCGGTAATGCAGCGCTTGGAAAAACTTCGGGAACCGCTCGCGCGCAAACTCGAGCACGTCGCGCGCGAGAGCGCCGCAATGCGCGCCTTCTTCCACGACGACGAAGTTGTCGATCTTGCCCAGCCGCTCCCAGAGTTCGGCAAACTGCGCGGTGAGCAATTGTCCGAACACCGGCCCCACGCTGACGTTGGTGAAATAATCCCCGCGCCGGCCGATCGCGGCCCGCCCGCTCGAATAATATCCATGGACCGGATGATAAAGGGCCTGCTCCATGAACCACGCGAATGGGACCGGGCCGTGCGCGCGGATTCTGTTGCGGATGAGTTCAGCCAGTTGGTTATTACTCAACCAGAAAACGTCGAACGCCCAACGCCGAACGTCCAACCTCGAATACAGAGTTGGGCGTTTGCTTCATAGTCGCCGTTGAGCGCCCGAGGTTTGCCCAGTAGATTGCGCGGCTTTGCCTGGCGATCGACAGCTTAAAACTGAAACGCAGTATCTGCGTCCGTTGCACGATTACCCGCGCTGGCGTCCCTGGTACGCGCGGCCGCACTTTTACATTCCGCTCGGGATCGCGGCCGTGTTTGGCAGCGCGGCGTTCGTTTACTTCCTCATTGTCGCCGCTCAGCTCAAAGGTCACGCCGCCGCTTTCGACCTGTCGAGGCTCGAACAAATGGAATCGGCCAGCGTGATTCTCGATCGCAACGGCAAAATCTTCGGCCAGATCTTTGTCGAGAACCGCGAGACCGTTCCTTACGACCAGTTACCGCGCGATCTGATCAACGCGGTCGTCGCGGTCGAGGACGCAAAGTTTTACCGGCACCGCGGCTACGATTTGCTCGGGATCGTGCGCGCGACGCTGAAGAATCTTTTGTCCCGTCGGGTGCGGCAGGGGGCGAGCACGATCACCCAACAATTGGCCCGCAATAGTTTCGCGCTCAAGGAAAAGACTTTCCGGCGCAAGTTGCTCGAGATTTTTCTGGCCCAGCGGATCGAACAGCAGTTCGGCAAACAAAAAATCATGGAGCTGTATCTGAACCGGATTTACTTCGGCGGCGGCCTCTACGGCGCGGAAGCGGCGGCCCGCGGTTATTTTGGCAAACACGCGCGGGAAATGTCGCTCGCCGAATGCGCCACTCTCGCCGGGCTGATCAAAAGCCCGAATCGTCTCTCGCCCTGGGCGGACCGCGCGGCGTCGCGCGATGCGCGCAATTACGCGCTCGGTCGGATGCATGACCTCGGTTTGATCGACAATCAGCAATGGGTCCGCGCCCAGGGGGAAGAGCTTGTCGTCGGCAACCGCCAGGACGCGCGCGGCCAGAATTACGCCGTCGATTATATCCGTCAGCAGGTGATTAACGCCGTCGGTTGGAACCGGGCGATGAACGAAGGGTATCGGATTCGCACGACCATCGATGCCGACCTGCAAAAGGTCGCTGAAGAATCGCTGCGCAAAAGCCTCGAACGCGCCGAGCAGCAGCCGGATTACGCTCATCAAACTTACGCAGAGTACGCCGCCAATTTCTCCAAAACCAAATCGGGCGGCGCGGTCCCGAACCAACCTCCGGAATATTTGCAAGGCGCGGTCATCGGCCTCGATAACGAGACGGGCGGCATCCTCGTGCTCGTGGGCGGGCGCGATTTCGAGCACAACCAATACGACCGCGCGCTGCAGGCAAAACGTCCCGCCGGCACGGCCATGTTGCCGTTCGTTTACGCGGCGGCGTTTGAAAACGGGACGTTTCCCGGCTCGATCGTTGACGATTCGCCTCTCGACAATCGCGCCGTCATGATCGGCGGGACGACCGGCATCCTGGGCGAATGGGGACCGGAAAGCGCGGACAATCGTTACGAAGGCACAATCACCGCGCGCCAGGCGCTGGTGAAATCGAAGAACGGCGCGACCGTGCGCCTCGGCATGAACGTGGGCCTCGATCCGGTCTTGCAACTTTGCCACGCCGCCGGAATTCGCTCCACGCTGCGGCCGTATCCGGCAACCTTTCTCGGGAGCAGCGAGATCACACTCGCCGAGCTCGCGCTCGCCTACACCATTTTTCCAAACGGCGGCTGGCGCCCGGGCGGGGTGCACATTCTGGAACGCATCGAGGAAAAGGACGGCAGCCTGGTGTGGGACGCGCGCCAGGCCACCAACCGGCAAAACGTCATCAAACTCGATACGGCTTACGAGGTGCATTCGTGTCTCGTCGATGCTCTCGAATCCGGCACGGGCAAAAACGCGCGCACGCAGTTTGGTCTGCGAAAATTTCCGAGCGCGGGCAAAACCGGCACGGCCTACGATTTCACCGACGCGCTGTTTGCCGGATACGACAGCAATTTCACGTGCGCGGTCTGGGCCGGGTTCGATAAGCCGCAAAAAATCTACCGCGGCGCGTTCGGCCGCGAGATCGCGCTGCCGGTTTGGGTGGACACGATGAATGCGGCCGCCGAACATCGGCCGCCGCGCGAGATCAAACGGCCATCGGGCTTGCGCGAAGTGGAGATTTGCGCGCGGTCCGGATTGCTTGCGACCGACAAATGTTATGACCTCGTGCGTAAGGCGTCGGGGGACGAAGTCCATAAACGCACCACTTACCTGGAGCTTGCGTCATCGTCGCAAATGCCGGCCGAACCTTGCAACGTGCACGGCGACCCCGGTGCTCTCCTCGCCCGCGAATTCCAGTCCGGCGACGACGATCTGCCGCGCGCCCAATTGGCGGTGGACGTTCGCAATGTTGCGCCCATTGCGATGAAGGGGCCGACCCTGCTCGCCGAGAAAGATCCTTACAATTCCGTCAACGCGACCGTTAAACCGGCACCAGAAATCGAATCGCCCACCGCCGACGAGGAGAAGATCGACAATCGCGCCAGCGTTCGCGAACTCCCGGTCAATCCGCGAGCAGAACCGATCCTGGCCCCGCGGCGCGTTGAGCCGATGGAGACACCCGAAGCGACCGGGCCGATCCGGAAGGCGATTCCGGTCGAGCCCGAGGACGAACAAACCCCGGTCGAAATTCGCAAAGCGCAACCGGTCGGCCCGCTCGATGAAGAATCCGAGCAGCGGTCAATTCTCAAGGCGCAGACGCCAGCTCCAAGCGATGTGGAGCAATGACGAAGCACGAATGACGAAGGAATGAGGAAGCTCGAAGCTCGCACTGCCAGCACTCCGCAATCCACGTCACCTCGGGCTTCCTCATTCGGGCTTAGTTCGTCATTCGTCATTCGTCATTCGTCATTTCGTTGATGTCAGCACAAAGCGCAGATGCGTTTCGGCTCACCGTCCTCAATCCCGGCGGGAACGATCCGGAGCAGCATTTTCGAGAAGATAGCGCCGGCGCTCCGGGCAAAGAACATCCGCCGGTAAATTTTCATGGTTACGCTGCGGTCACGCGCGGCTTTTTTCATCGCGACGTGCCGCGGGCGGTTGTCGAAGACACTCCGGTGCTGCTTTTGTTGCGCGGCGATTTCAAGGAGTCGGAGCGCGCTTTCTCGGAGCTAAAAAAACATGGACGAACGGTGGCGGTCAGTCTGAAGGAAACCGGGCTGCATCAGATCGCGCAGCAATTGGAGGATTCCGGAAAGCTGCAGCGCTTTCTCAGGATCGTGAGCGAGGCCGATGGTTGCCTCGCCACCACCCCCGAGGCGGCCGATATTTATCAGCATGTCCGCCGAAAAAATGACGACACCAGGGTGGCATTCATTCCCACGCCTTATCCGCTGGAAGATCGACAATGGGACTTTAGCGTGCCGCCCGACCGGCAATCGGGGATTTTCCTCGGCACCCGGGAATGGAACGTGCCGTCGCGGAATCATTTTGCGGCATTGGTCGTCGCCCGCCAATTGTGCGAAACGACCGGCGACGGTGTTAGCGTCGTCAATCTCGATGGGCGAAAGGGCCGGCGCTTGCTCGACGAGCTCAAGTTTCCCGAGGGCAAACTGCGGGTGATCGAGGAATGGCGGCCGTATCCCGAATACCTGCGCGAGGTGGCCGCGCACAAAATCGTGTTGCAGCTCGACCGCAGCCGCGTCCCAGGACAAGTCGCGGGCGACGCCTTGCTTTGTCGCAGCGCCTGCGTGGGCGGCGATGGCGCGATCGAACGAATCGCTTTCCCGCGTAGCTGCGGGGCGGGGCGGACAATCGACCAAATCAGTGCCATTGCGCACGAGCTGCTCACGAACGCGAGCGCGCGCGCCCAGCTCGTCGTCGAATCGCAATGGCGCGCCCTGGAACGCCTTTCCTTCCGAGCAGTGCGCCCGCAGCTCGCCGAATTTTTCGCGAAACTGGCGTTGTAGCGGCGTTTGTGCCAAACGCCGGTTCCCAAGCACAGGCGCTTGGCACAAGCGCCTCTACAATAATCGCAAATAAATTTCCTCGAGTTTTCGAACCTGCGCGCGCAGCTCGAATTTTTGCGCGACGGCATCGGCGCCGTTGTGCGCCAAACGCGAGAGAAGATGTCGATCTTGCACCGCGTCGAGCAAAGCGCGGGCAAGCGCATCGTGGTCACGTTCGGTCACGAGCACGCCGCTCATGCCGTTTTCAATCGCTTCGGGAATTCCGCCGTGGTTGGTGGCGAAGGCGGGCAGACCGCTGGCCATCGCTTCCAGGAGCGAGTTCGGCACACCTTCCTGGTTTCCGTCGCGTCCGGTCTCGCTCGGATGAAGAAAAACATGCGCCGAATAGAGCAGTTCGCGCAGCCGCTCCTGCGCAATGAACCCGGTGAACTCGACCCGATGGTCGATCTTCAGTTCGCGCGCGAGGCCTTGCAGCTTCGGCAACAACGGTCCTTCGCCCGCGATCGTGAATGTTGAGTCGGGGTAAACCGCTGCGAACTGCGCGAACGCGCGCAGACTTGTCGCGAGCCCTTTCTTCTCAATTAATCGGCCTGTCTGGACCAGGCGCCATTTTCCCTCTTCCGGCCAGGGACGCTCGCGAAATGGAAATTCGTCGAGCGGGATACCGGCGCGAATGATCTCGATCTTGTTTTCAGCGCAGCCAAGATCGACAACTCCGCGCCGCAAGGAATTCGAGCGGACAAGGACGAGCTTGACCGCCTTAAACATCTCTCGCGTGGCGGCGCGATAAGCCGTTTTTTGCATATCGACCAGAACATCCGCCCCATGAAACGAGACAATGCTCGGCCGCGGCCACATCCGGATCAGCGGCAGGAGATGGACCGCGATGTGACCGAAGAAAATGTGCAGCAGTTGCGCATTCGCCCGGTCCAGCGAAACGGTCAGCTCACGGACTTCGCGCGGCGAAATCTGCCACGGCTGGTCGCGAAGCTGGCGAAACCAAAACCGGCGCAGTTCGTGCGTGATCGGTTTCGGGACGATGTCGATCTTGTCGAAGGGAAACGTGGTCGCGTTCTCCCGTTTCCGCGCGATAACGAACGGCTTGAACCGCTCCAGCCCGGTGATTTGCCGGTAAATGTGAAGCATTTCCGGCTTGAGAAAAGTGGCGCAATAAAACGCGACGACGGGTTTTCCAGCTCTTGTCATGTCGAGCCCTTCGACTATCGCTCAGGACAAGCTCCGTCGAGACATCTCTTACTGCTCGCGACCGAAGCGAGGATTAGAACAGTAAGAGATTCCTCTACTTCGGTCGGAATGACAGAAAAGTACGGCTAGTTGGAACGCGCGACTACCGACTTCAACGCTTGAATTGCGGAATCTGACATCTGTCAGAAAATCCACTCGAACAGCTTAATCCCTTTCCACTTTCCAGTAACGTTCGGGTCGAACGAAGTGCTTTCGACCCAGGTGCCGTATTTGGCCGGGGCCTTCGGGTTGAGCATTTGCAGCGGATTTCCGCCGCGGACAGCGCGCGGCACAACGCCCTGCACGTTCTCGCGATAAATCGGCGGCGGCGGGGCCGGCTTTTTCGCCGGCCGCGCGTGGATCGGCGCGGCCAATGGTTGCGGCGCCCCGGTCGCGGTGATAGTCATCGCAGCCAGTAGTATGAGAACGAGATATGGTTTCATGGCAGTTTCCCTCCCGCCGAGATGGCCAACTCGCCGCCGCTTCCGGCGCCTCGGCTCACAATAATGGACTATCTGCAAAAGGCCGCCCGCGTGTTGGACATCGAGATCCTCGAGCTCCAGCGATTGCGCGACCGGTTGAGCGAGAATTTTTCGCACGCCGTCGAGTTAATCAAAAACGCGGTCGATAAGCGAGGGAAAGTTGTGGTCGTCGGTGTCGGCAAATCCGGGCATATCGGCGGCAAGATCGCCTCCACTCTCACCAGCACCGGCTCACCCGCGGTCGTGCTCGATTCACTCAACGCGTTGCATGGCGATCTGGGCATGATCGCCGATGGCGACGTCATCCTCGCCTTGAGTGCGAGCGGCGAGACCGAGGAACTCATCCGCGTCCTGCCGGCCATTGCCCGGTTTCAGGTCAAAATCGTCGCCGTTTGCGGCGACGCGAACTCGACGCTGGCCAAAAGCGCGCACGTCTTTCTCGACGTCAGCATTGATCAGGAAGCCTGCCCGCTGAATCTGGCGCCAACCTCGAGCACGACGGTCATGCTCGCGCTCGGCGACGCGCTCGCCATGGTGCTGCTCGAAGCGCGCGGGTTTAACAAGGAGGATTTCGCCAAGTTTCATCCCAGCGGGAAAATCGGACGCAGCCTGCTCATGCGCGTCCATCAGGTCATGCGCCCGCGCGACGCCATGGCACTGGTCGCGCCCGACACGACGATCCGCGACGTTTTGCGCGCGATGACTAGCGTCCGTGCCGGCGCGGCTGTCATTGCCGGCGAAGATCGACAATTACTCGGAATTTTCACCCATGGCGATTTCGCCCGCCATTTTCAATCCGATCCGAAAGTTGGCGAACGCCTCGTCGCCGATTTGATGACGCTCAATCCGGTGAGCGTGCATCAGGACAAACTCGCGGTCGAAGTGCTCAATCTTCTCGAGCGCCATCGCATCGACGACCTCGTCGTGGTCGACGATAACAACGTTCCGGTCGGCATCGTCGATTCGCAGGACCTGACCCGCCTTAAACTGCTCTAACTTCGACTGGTCGATCGGCGCGCGTCTGCTACTTTCGCCCATTCATCAGCCGGCAACTGAGTCTGCAACGTCCCTTCAGCTCGGAGTCGATCCGCGCTTTCAAGATCGCGAACGCCAGCCGGGGCTCGATCTGCTCCGCGCGCTCGCGATCATCGTGGTCGTTATTTATCACGCCGGCATCATGGGCTTTCCGCTGCCCGGCCGCGTCCATCGCTTCGGCTGGATCGGTGTCGATCTTTTCTTTGTCCTGAGTGGATACTTGATCGGCGGACAGTTGCTCGCGCCGCTGGCGCGCAATCAACGGATCAACCTCGGCCGGTTTTTCGCGCGACGCGCCCTGCGCATCGTGCCGGCGTATTTCGCCGTCCTCGCCATTTACTTTTTGCTGCCGTCATGGCGCGAGTATTCCGAGATGTCGCAGCCGCTCTGGAAATTTCTCCTTTCGGTGCAAAACATTGCCCTCCACGGCGGCACCGCCTTTTCCCACGCGTGGTCGCTCGCGGTCGAGGACCAGTTCTATCTCGCGCTTCCGTTCATTTTGATTTTCGTGAATCGCCGGCCGTGGGCGGCGATCGTCGTTCCCTTTGCCATCGTTCTCGGCGGTATTTTGCTACGCGCGCTGCTCGCTTACCAGAACCTGACCGAGACCGGTGTCGCGTTTCGCGGTTTTCAGGCTTGGATTTATTATCCGACCTGGACCCGGCTCGATCCGCTTGCCCTGGGCGTTGTTCTCGCCGCGGTGGAAAAATTTCGAGCGCGCTGGTGGCGAAGTCTGACAAACCTCGCGCCCTGGATCTGGTTGCCGGCGATCGGCTTGATTAGTTACGCTCTCTGGTTGGGGGAAGGCGAATACATCAATTTCGCCGCCTGCATCTGGCAATTTCCGTTGCTCGCGCTGGGTTTCGCTGCCCTGCTCCTTTGCGCGCAGAGCGATAGTTTCCCGCTGCGTCGCGTGCGCATTCCCGGTGCCGCGTTCATCGCCAGCATCGCTTATAGCGCTTATCTCGTTCAAAAACTCGTCATCCACGGCGTGGCGGAATTCTGCCGGGCGCACGATGTCGATCTTAGCTCCGCGGCCGCGCTCATCGCGGTCGAACTCTGCGTCTACATCGGCGCCGCCCTGCTTTTCTTTGCGATCGAACGCCCGTTTCTTCAGCTGCGCAAACGAATCGCCCCACGGCGAAATGGGACTCGCGTCTGATTTCTCTGATCTTTCGTCACTATCGTTCCCTGTCGATCTTCAGATAATCGTGTCGCGGCGGGCTAAACGTATCGAGCACGCGCGTCGCCTCCAACGTTTCCACGCCATGGGCCACATTGCTCGCGAGATAAAACGAATCGCCCGTCGAAAGCTCATGCGCCACGCCCGCGACGATCAGCCGCATTCTGCCCTCGAGAATATGCACAATCTGCTCCTGCGGATGCGAATGCGCCGGCATTTTGCTCCCTGCCGCCAGCGTCGCGAGCATCTGATACATTGTCTCTCCATGCGCTACCGTCCGGCGCGTGATCCCGGGACAAATTTCAATCTCCGGATGTTGTCGTTCCATTCCGCAACCTACTTCGCTTTGCGTTCGTTTACCGCGACAATTGCAAAATCGTCGCCCACCGGTTCGAGCACGAGCGTCTTGTCGATCTTGCCGGAGGAATGTTTCGCGCCGTTGCGCAAATCATAGCGCAACGGAAAGGTCACCCGGATGCGATTGTCACTTTGCCGCTCAACCTTAATGTCGCCGGCCAGCCAGAATTTCCGCTCTGGCCAGCGCGCGGCGTAACGCTGCAAATCCTCCCGCACTTTGTCACGGCTGATCACGCCATCGTTGTAATAATCGACGCGGTCGGCGAAAAAATCGGCTTCCGCGCCGACATGCGGATCGAGGCCCGCCAACACAAACGCGCCGACGTAATCGCGGAGCCGATCAGTGCTGGTTGCCTCCGAATTCGCTGCCGCGCTCGGCGCTGTTCGCGCGACCGATTCGGTTGAAGGTGACGGCGACGCGGCCGTGCCCTCAGCCGGGCCGGTTGTTTCTGTCGGCCTGGGCGTCTCGCTCACGTTCGTTTTCACCGGCTCGCTTTTGCGCAATTGTCGCCACGTCTCCGAGCTCTGCGCCGACTGGGCAGGCGGTGTGGTCACGGCCGGTTTGGCTCCCAAAGCTTTACTCGTCTCGACATCGAGCTGGCCGGTGATCGGCAACCCGTTGCGAATCTGGTAACGCGTCAGCGCGGCGGCCAATTCACTACTGTAAGCCCCGTCAATCTGCCCCGAGTAAAACCCGCCATCCCGCAATTTGTCTTGCACTGCGCGCACGTTCTCATCGGCCGTAACCGCTCCGACCAACACTGCCAACCCAACCGTTGCCGCAAAAACAACCAAGCATCTGCTCACGTCAATGTATCGCGCGCCGCCCGCCGATCACTCTTCGCTCCCTGGCTTACGCTCCCGCGAGTTCGGCGAGTTAGTTCCTTGGATGTGGTTTGCCGCAGCGCGGCGGCCTTCCTGGTTTTCAAATTGAATGTTCTTATCGTGTCGCATGCCGAGACAACACCGCATCGCCCTCGTCACCGGCGCGAACAAAGGAATCGGGTTTGAAGTCGCGCGCCAGCTCGCGCGCAAAGGTTTTCGCGTTTTTCTCGGCGCACGCAAGGCCGACGCCGGGCAGTCCGCCGCGAAAAAGCTGAGCAGTGATGGCGAGGTAACGTTTATCAAGATCGACATCTCCGATCCGGCGAAGATCAGGCGCGCGGCGGAAGAATTTTCCAAGCACAGCGATCGACTCGACGCGCTCGTCAACAACGCCGGCATTCTCCTCGATGATGGCAAGGACGCGCTGTCCATCACGCCCGAAATGTTCGAGACCACCTTGCGCACGAACGCCCTCGGCGCGCTCCTTGTCTCGCAGGTGTTCGTCCCATTCCTGAAAAAGAGCGACGCCCCACGCATCGTGAACGTCTCCAGCGGCGGCGGACAACTGACCGACGGCGCCGACGGCTGGGCGCCCGCCTATTGCATCTCCAAAACCGCGCTCAACGGCGTCACCTCACAGCTCGCCGCGGCGCTGCCGAAATTCGCCGTCAATTCCGTCTGTCCCGGCTGGGTCCGCACCGATATGGGCGGCGCCAACGCCACCCGCTCGGTCGCCGAAGGAGCCGCTGGCATCGTTTGGCTCGCCGCTGACGCTCCGCAATCGCTCACCGGCAAGTTCGTCCGCGACAGGAAGATCATTCCCTGGTGAAAACCTGCGGGAACGTGCCCCGTGACGTCCGATTATGACAAGCGACACAGAATAGCCGCCAGGGTCTTGCATCATAAGCCGCTTATGATCCATGCTTCGTGAAGCTGTGACTGAAACCCAAAAGCAGGTCCGTGAATACCTCGCACACATCGGCGCGCGTGGCGGACTCGCGAGCCGGCGCGAGCTGACCAAAGCGCACGCTCGACAAATGGTCGCGATCCGCGAAGCCAAGCGCGCCGCGTTGAAAGCGGGTAAACCCTGGCCGCCGCGCGACCGCAAAACACTGAAGCTTCTCAAGCTCACCTGATTCCGCTGCGGTGAGCTCCGCATCATAAGCGGCTTATGATGCATGAATTCAACCGTGCATGGTTTTGCGAAACGCAGCGCCGCGGGTGAGCGCGAGCGCGGCCGGGTGCGCCGGAGTGCTGCGAAGCGACGGCTCGGCGAATGGAGCGACTGGGGCGAGCGACCCGCCTACGCCAACCTATGACGTGACAGGCCGGCGAGGGAGGCATGGCCGATGGGTGGGACCACGACATCGGAGGAGTGTTGCAGCGGTCGAGCGCTGCGGGAAGCAGCCGAGATACAATGGAGCGACTGGGGCGAGCGACATGTCCGGTTAAGCCGCGCAGGTAGCGGTCGAGCGCTGCGGGAAGCAGCCGAGATACAAGATGGGTCGTTAACGACGCCGAATTTCTGATTGCCTGCCATGCCAAAGCTGACCAGCGACGGCAGGTCGATCTTGCGTTATTGAAGACTCGTCACGTCTAGATGCGGCGAAAGCAGCTGACGCAATTCATCCGGCTGATAGCCTCGACGTGCTTTCACGCGCACAATTGGAATGCCCGCGGCAGCGAGTGCGCGATCAACAAAGTCATCGCGGCCACGACGGCGTTCGTCTGCATGTGTGCTGTCATCCAGCTCAAGTTGCAAGCACGGGTGCCAAATCGCGATCGCAGATCACGAAATCAACATGTTTGCGATCAATACGATTCCGCTGCGCACGCCACTCAGATCCTTTGCTTGTCACTCGCACAAGATCGGCTAAGCGAACTTTGTCGAACACGGTGTGATTGGGGGCGAGGCGGCGGACGACTTCGTAAAACGACCGCTCCGCCGCCGAGAAAAAGTAGTTTCGCTTGGCGAAGGGATACGTCGGCTTTGTGGCAAACGTTAGAGCACGAAGTCCGGCAACCAGAATCGCCGCGATGACTACGAGAAATACTAAAGCGACTAACGAATTCATTCGATCCAAAACGGGCTCGGATCTTTCACACTGTCAGAAGTTCCCAGCCGAAGACGCGCAGCACTTGGTGAACGCAATGAATCAGTCCGTCGATGCGGCGTTCAATCCGAGTTGTAAGCTTTACCTGCATGATTTGCGCCGCCAGTAATTCGAATGCGCGAATTGCCGGATCGAGCGGGACGACCGCTTGAGCGTGCTCGTAGCCAAAGACGACGATGCCTTTCCGCTCCGGCAATCCGGATTGGAGAAGCTTCATGCAATCGCCGAGCGAGCTCGTGTTGCCCGGGTACGGATGGAGAATGTTTTCCGACCAGTGTTCTGCCGGAAGCCCGTTATCGCCAAATGGCCGCACAATTTGAACTCGAGCGCCCACTGGCCTGGAATCAGAACGTCCGGCAGTCGTTTCGTTCGCGCTTCTGAAAACAATTCGGGCGATTTGGTGCGCATGTGTTGAAGCGCCAGTCGAATAGCGTCTGCTTCGCCGTAAGGACCGACGCCGGACTGAAATGCCTTGTGCGGTAGACGGCCGCTATCGATCGCGTGCAGACCATCGGCGAAAGCGTCGACGACCATTTTCAGCGAGCAATCCATACTTCAACAAGAGCAAAAATATTTCGCCCGTCACCGTCAGTTCTCGCTTGTCTTCAAGGTGTCTATGACACGCATCGTTAAAACTGACGATGCGAGCCGTCATCACCGAACCCAACGATGTTCAAACAGGGGACTCCGCATCGTAAGCCGCTTATGATGCATGAGGTCAACCAGGGTCTGCGGTCAGATCTCGCGCTGTGGTCGTCGGTCGCATCATAAGCCGCTTACGATGCGGGGTATAGGCGGCCTGCGGTGATCTTTGCGATCGTCGAAGCGCCTATCATAAGCGGCTTATGATGCATGAATTCTCGCGTGACTGGCTTCGAGAAAGCGCTCGTGCGGCGTGAGCGCTCGCGCTTGCGCGGCTTGCGGCAAGTGCGTGCGTTCTCGTAAGATCGACAGCGTGAATAGAAAGCTTGCCCTGAGCGGAGTCGAACGGGTCGACGACATCATTAGCTACCACGACATTGTCGCGGCGGAGAAGGCGGCGCTGCAGAAGGGGATGAACCCGCGGGGAAGAAGTACGCGGTGTTTCTGATGAGTCTCCGCGAGAACGCGCCGTATACGGACGCGCTCGATCCGGTCACAGGCATGCTCACGTATGAGGGACACGACGAACCGCAGCGGCGCGGCGGACCGAATCTGAAGGAAATCGATCAGCCGTTAACGACGCAGAACTCCTGATTACCTACCATGCCGAGGCGGTATACAACGGCAGGCCGATCTTGCACTCTAACGCTCCGCATCGTAAGCCGCTTACGATGCATGAACGGCGGCAGGTCGGACGCGCGACTGGGAGCGCGGCGCTTGGCAGCGAAGCAGGCGCACCCTGTGGCGTCCACACACGTGGACTGGCTGGCGCACTCGCGGCAAAATCCGCGCGCAAGATCTCGCATCGTAAGCCGCTTACGATGGATGAAATCTGCCGGTGGTATGTCTGAAATTCGGGCTGTGCGTTGTCGCATCGTAAGCGGCTTATGATGCATGACTTTAACCGCGCTTGGTCTTGCAAAACGCAGCTCCGCGAGGGCAGTGATCGAGCGCTGCGGGCAGCAGCCGAGATACAAGATCAGCCGTTAACGACGCCGAACCTCTGATTGCCTGCCATGCCGAAGCTGGCCAGCGACGGGTCGATCTTGCGTTGTGAAGCTCGCATCGTAAGCCGCTTACGATGCATGAACGCTCATCGGTGGTCTTGAAACTTAACGGCGCGCTGGCAGCAGCCGCATCATAAGCCGCTTATGATGCATGAGTGTGCGAGATGCGACTGCCGAACATGCGCGGTCGCAGCGCGAGAATGCGCCGTACGCGGACGCGCTGGATCCGGTTACGGGCATGCTCACATACGAGGGACACGACGAACCGCAGCGGAGGGGAAAAAAGTGGATCAGCCGTTAACGACGCCGACTTCCTCGTTACCGATCTTGCACTCTGACACTCGCATCGTAAGCCGCTTACGATAGATGAGTCCAGCTCCATCAGGTAAATAAAGTGCGAGACAGCCGCATCATAAGCGGCTTATGATGGATGATCGGCGAGGTTCTGATGCTGGCAATGCGGCAGCTGCGCCGGGTGAGCGACATGTCTGGTTAAGCCGCGAGGTAGCGGTCGAGCGCTGCAGGCAGCAGCCGAAATACAACGCGCCGTATGCGGATGCGCTCGATCCGGTCACGGGCATGCTCACGTATGAGGGTCACGACGAACCCGCAGCGAAGAGGCGGACCGAATCCGAAGGAAGTGGATGAGCCGTTAACAACGCCGAACCTCTGATTGCCTGCCATGCCGAAGCTGGCCAGCGACGGCAGGTCGATCTTACTCGACTATCGTCACAATGGTCGCGTGCCGCGACAGCGGGGATAACTCGGACAGCCCCAAAACTTCTCGCCAGGACGGGGGCCGCGCCGCGCTTCACGCAGGACCATGGTCGCGCCGCAGTTCGGACACGCTGGAGTCAAATGATCAGGCTCGTTGGAAGGGAGTGTTACTCGTTTCGAGTGCTGAACACTCCGGATCAGCTGTAGCAATGTCTGTCCGTCGACGAGCTCGATCGGCTTATTCTGAGCAAACGCCATCGCATCGGGCGTGAATGTCGTTGTCGCAACAATCTTCGCGGCCCAAGCGCCCCGGTCCATCATCACGCCATATAACTCGCGCACTGTCTGCACTGGCACTGGTTTGCCTTTCCACCTTTTACACTGAACAACCGTGATGGCTTGGCCTTTGCGCAGAACGAGGTCAACTCCGCCATCAGCGCCGGCACCGAGCATCTCCGTCACTGAATAGCCCTGGCGTCGGTACGCTTCGGCGAGTAGATCTTCAAAACTCTTCCAGGACAAATTGCGCAGCGATTGAAGGCTGGTTTGCCTTTCGAGCGAAAATCGCGTCCGAAGTGATCGGAGAGCGGAGATCGAGCTAATTGCGACGAAAAAGATCGTCACCATTGTGACGAGCCCACCATTTACTAACGGGCGCGGGAGCAAACCGGGAAGCAGCGTGTAAGCGAGAAGTGCGAGAAGTGCGCTAACCCACCACGGCGCCAGCACGAGTTCGTCGGCCCACGAGCTTTTCCTGCGCGGCATACAGGCTCGAACAGTTTACCGGTTGCCGCGCGTGTTTGTCAGTATTCTAAAAATTCGCCTTTGAGCGACACGCGCGGTGTTTCATAAGATCGAGAGCGGTGGAAGTCGACAACAGCATTACGCATCGCGAAAAGCGAAATGGAAATTTGGCGACAGAGGTGTGCGGGTGGGCGAACCGATTCCCATATTTCTGCGCGGCTACTCTGGAAGAAATTGTTAACGCGTTAACGAGCTTTATTCGTGATACGACGCCCGAGCAGATTAAAGCGTGGCGAGCGTCGATCGCGCCGCTGCAGCGACAGTGCGGTGTTGTGCTCGATGAACAGCCGCTAGCGAAGCGCTATTGCGCAATCCTGGAATACCGGGTGCCGGACGGTTCGAAGCGCGTTGACGCTGTTCTGCTTTTGTCAGGCGCCGTGTTGATCGTCGAAATGAAAGGCGACGGCAACTGGCAGCCAGAATATCGCGAGCAGGCTGCGGACTACGCGCGCCGGCTGTTTTGGTTTCACCGGTACTGCGGTGAGGACAACGTTCGTGTGCATACGGTGCTCGTGAATTACGGCATTGGTGAAAGCGAGGAAGAGCGCGATTTCCTAACGACCACACGCATCGAGCGGTTAGCCCAAGTGATGCGGCGATTTGACCAGCCAGAGAATGCGCAACCGTTGCCGCTGGAAAAGTTTTTGTCAGCAGATGCATGCCAACCTTCGCCATCGCTGGTCCAGGCGGTGCGCCGCTATTTTTCGCAACATGCGCTCCCGAGAATTAAACGGATCGATGAAGTAACGCAGAAGACCGTTCAGCGGATTGTCGCCGAAATTCACGACACTCACGCGCGGCGGAAGCGAAAGCTACTGCTCGTCAGCGGAGTACCGGGGGCGGGCAAGACGTATGTCGGATTGCAAATTGCCCATGACCGCTTTCTCGACGATCTCGCAGAACCAACAGCATCGGGCGAAAAGCCGACTGCACCGGCGGTCTTCCTTTCGGGTAATGGCCCGCTCGTGGAAGTGCTCCAGTACGAACTGAAAGCTGCAGGCGGCGACGGGCGTGTTTTCGTCCGCGGTGTAAAAGATTTCGTTGCAAAGTATTCAAAGAAGCGGTCGGGACCGCCACCGCACCATGTCTTGATTTTCGACGAAGCGCAGCGCGCGTGGGATGCGGAAAGAGTGAGTTCAAAACACGAGGACATCGAAGCCTTGTCCGAACCTGAAGCGTTTGTCCGCTTCGCCGAACGCGTGCCGGGGTGGTGCGCAGTGATTGGTCTCATCGGCGGTGGCCAAGAAATTCACGCGGGCGAAGAAGGTGGTATGAATCTTTGGGTCGATGCGGTCGCAGCCAGTAAAGCCGAATGGGAGGTGGTGGGACCGGAGCGATTTCGTGCGCCGTTCGAAGCAAAGGGCGTAACATATTCCGGCACAAACGCTCTCCACCTCGCTCAGTCGGTGCGCTTTCATTTCGCTGCTGGGCTGAGCGAATGGGCTGAGGGTGTTGTTGCTCAGCGGCCTGACTCCGCGCAACTGGGGCGGATTGCCGAGGACCTCTCGAGTCGCGGCTATCAGCTCCGCGTCACCCGCAGTTTAGGTCGAGCAAAGGAATTTCTGTGGAATAAATACGCGGAGCTGCCCGACGCGCGGTTTGGATTGCTGCACTCAAGTCGCGACAAACGCATCAGTGAAGTTCTCGACCTGCCGCGCAGGCGACGGTTCGGCTGGATCGGGCCGTGGTATGCTGATCCCGAGACTTCTCCAGCGTCATGTCGACGGCTATCTGAGCCGATCACCGAGTTTGAAGCGCAAGGATTGGAGCTTGATCACACGCTTCTGATTTGGGGCACAGACTTCTTAATGAAGAATGGTGTATGGGACAACGGGGCTGCCAAGCCGTACAAGAAATCGTCGGGCGTGCGCGACCCGCTTCAGCTTCGCCGCAATGCGTATCGCGTACTCCTCACCCGGGGACGCGAAGGCGCAATCATTTGCTTGCCTGAATTCATGCGCGAGCTCGACGAAACATATAGCTTTTTCGTTGCTGCTGGATGTGAAGTCTTGATGTAGTCGAGTGCACTTCGATCACGACATTCCGTTTTCGAAAGGCGGAAGCAGTCTGACCGCGGCGAATGTTCGATTGCTCTGCGCGAAACACAATCTCGAAAAATCAGACAAGATTCTGTCGATCGCGCCGTGGCTTTTTGCTGGCGCTGCGGCAGCACCGCATATTCAGAAGTGGTCTGGTTGAGCCGGCGACGAATAACGTGAGGATGTGAGACTATTCAACGTCGTCCTCGTCCGCCGGAATGCGGCGAGACATCATCTTCATCCATTCCCGCTCATGCTTTGCGGCGGCTTCATACAACGGGCACAGCTCCGGGTCCTCCTTGTATTTTTCAGCCATTTTCTCCACCGATTCGGCAAGAGCTTTCCATTCGTCGTTGGGTTCGTAAGCGCTAGAGCCGCGCGTTCCCGGCAATCCTTGTAATCGGCGCAGGATCTTACGATGACTCTCGGCATCAATCCGTCTGACACGCTGTAACAGTTCGCGCGTGAAATCCGGGTATGACAGTACAACTGCCCACGACTGCCAGTAGGAGATGAATTCAGCGATACGTTCGTATTGCTCCGCGTTTTTTGCCTTCCCGAGAAGTCGTAACAGGTTCTCTTCGGCGTCACCTGTTTGTAGAATGGCGATGTGCAGAATCTCAATTTCCCCGTAGCTCAATTTCTCGTTGAGCAATCGATGCTCCAATTCGTCGATTAAGAATTTTACTTCTTTGTCACCGACCACATCAGCGAAGCGAATCGTGTGAAAATCGAACGGCACGACATCGAGGTCGCTGTTTTCCCTCTGTTGGCGTTGCTGCCGTCGCCACATTGCGAGGAAAACCTTGGCAGGAAAATGTTTCGCAAATTCCGCTATCGAATGTTCCAGCTGCGGATCACCGATGGACTCGAACAGGTCGAGTTTTGTCAGAATCTGATCGGCAATTTCGGGAGTAGGGACAACCGATTTTTCGAGCAAATCGGCTGCCGATTCGAAAATGCGATGTGCGATCCACCAATGTTCTGGTGTCACCGGTAGAACTGCGAGTAAATCCCAATCGGCGCGAGCGGGTGTTCGGTGATTAAACCAAACGAAACGCAAAATCGCATCAGCGACAAGCGGCGATGCGGTTGCAGCGCATTTGGTGATTAAATTCCAACCCCGTGACGAAAGATTCCCTTGCTCGCGCCAAGCTGCGAGAATCATGACCGCGCCGAACGTCAGGTCATCTCCAACTCCGAGTGCGTCTTCGGAGAATTTCAAACGCGACTCCGCATCGTTTGTCGTGATCGGAAGAACGAGCGCGTCGAGCAATCGCCCGAGAGGATTCTCCGGCTGCGCGATTACGCACAGTGCGAGCTCTCGCGCAACGTTCGGTTTTGAATCGGCAATCGAGCGGAACACTGGCCAGAAGTTCGGTTGAAAATCCAATGCGATGAGGGTTCGATGTACTTCTGCCAAATAACTTAACATCTCTTCTGGTTTTGGATGTTGAAGGAGCACCGCTTCCGCAGTAGTGCGAATGAATTGATCCCAGCGATGCTTAGCCTGATCCTGCCAATCGTCGCGTTTGCTACCTTCAAATTCATCCCAGTAGCTGCCTAACGCGGTGCGCACGACCCGAAAATCCAGCGAATCGGGGATTTTGTCGTAAACCTCGCGACACGCAGCGCGAAAATCAGTGTCCTCGTACCGCATGTGGTGCAGGAGGATCCGTCGCGCCCGAAAGTGTATCGCCGGCGACTTCGTTTGTTGAATTATGTCACTGAGGACCGAAAGTGCTTTTTTTCTTTCAGCGAGCCATCGTTCAACAAATTTCTGGGGCGCTGTCGCCGCACCTAAATAAGCGCGATGCATCGCATGGTCGAGGACATTCAATGTGGCGAGAGTCAAAGCAGCATTGCCGCGTTTAACGATCTTTTGCAGGGTAGCTAAAACTCTGTCGCGATGTTTGCCAGTGTTGTCGAGATTGAGTGGAACCGTTCGCCAGTGGAACGTATTTCCGCTCATCCAATTATCTTCGAGGCCCGTCGAAAAAAATGGATTCAGCATTTGCGTCAAAAACCATCCTGGTTTGTTGGCGCGGTCTATCCACTCGTCGCTGGAGAGAAGTCGCTCAATCCAGTTCAGTACCTCATCTTGAATCTGGAGGCTTTTCCACAGCTGAAACTTGGCTATCTCGCCAATCTTCGTAATCGGATGACCCTGGCTATTAAAAGGCGGTGCCGGGAGGTCGCGACCAATCTGCCAAAGAATGTCCAAACACGGGGCAACATACTTAGAGTGATGCTCAGCTACGGGCTTTACTAAGCTGGGCAAAGCTTCAAGCACATGTGCATGCGTGTTCCATTTACGCGGCAACAGACGTGCGTGCTCATCCTCCCCTGCAGTCTTAAGTTGCAGCGTGAGCTCCGCGAGTCTCAGTGTTCGCTCAGGTTGTAGATGTGCGATGTTCGCCCATGCCTTCAATTGTTCCGCCCGTGTATAAAAGCCGCCGGACTCGAATCGACTAATAAACGATCGCCAGACCGGCTCCACGATAGAATCCGCTGACTGGTTCTTCTTCGTTGCGTGCCACTCGGCTTCTGCAAGGTGTTGCATTAGTCGGGGAAACTCCGCTGCAGGAAACTGAGCGATTACGCGGTCGGCAAATGTCGTAGTACGTTCGCGTTTATCGTAACACGACGTGTAAGCGAGATGATCTGACAGAAGATCGGGAGAAATTCTGACACCGGCACCAGTCGTAAGTATCAATCCGGCTTCGTCCAACGCAGCGACTAATTGAGAAACGTGGTCCGGTTGCGTTACCCCCCCGAGGAATGCCGCTGCGCGACTTAGAAAATTGCCGTCCAATTTTACTGGGGAGAGTACGGCAAGCAGATGCAGAAGATCACGCACTCTAATCGCGCCGAATTTTTGCTCTACAGGCCGCGCGTCCCGAACCAAACCCTCAAACACGTGGTTGCGAAATTCCGCCGTATCCGTCAGGCCGCGCTCCTCCAACTCGCCGCGCTTGATCAGCTCAGCCGCTAAGATCGCAAGCAATGGACAGTCTTTCGAGAGATCGCGAAGCGGAAGACGAAAGCGATCAGCAAACTCGGGTCCAAGTGCAGCTTCAGCGAGTTGAAGTGCATCCTCCGACTTCAGGCGAGTCATTTCTGGCGGTTTTTCGAAATGCGTCGCGTCAAACCCGGCCGATGTCAGCTCTCCCTCTACCTGTGCGACGGGTCCTGGTCTAAGACCAAGTACAAGCTTCATGTCTTTGCGCGCGGGCAACTCTGAGAAAAGCGCGCGGCGCACTTCATCAAGTCGATGAGCATCGTCGAAAACAAGTACAAGTGGTTTTGGTGTTGAATCTAGCGCTTCGCTAAAATTAGTCGGCGAATCGGAGATGAACCGCAGCGTCCAACCGTTGTGACGCTGTGAAAACCCTTTGCTCCATTCGTACAGCAAACGGCTTTTGCCTAATCCTCCGCGTCCGATAACGAAGAATACTCTTCGTGATTGCTTCAACCAGTTGTCCAAAACAGTTAACCACTCCGTTCGCCCTACCATGTCGAGGCGATGATGAAAGCTTCGACCGGGATCCAATAGCGGTGCGAATTTCGCTTCGGCGCTTATTAGCGGGCTAACGCCAGAGATCCCGAGCAATTCCTTCGGCCATGCTGGCCCGAAATTCGTGTAGAGAATTTTGGCAGCCGCATCTTTCGGCACTCGGAGTAGGAACTCGCGAGAAATATCGTCAGCATCCCAGAGCGTCCACCCCGAATGTTCTGCGACTACGTCTCGCGAGTCTCGGGATACCGGGCGGGTGACGAGAAGAAATTTCCGATCTGCCACGTAATCGCACTTTTCGATGGCGTCGCGCGTGTCCTTTGGTCCCCATGATTTGTAATGCTTACACTGAAAGACCCACACCTCGCCGTTCGACATTTCAGCCCGAATATCGACCCCATGTTGCGAGTCACCGGGCTGCCCATAGCGGTTGCTCTTGATTACGCGGCAAAGCTTGCCGGCTGTATCAATCAACTCCGGTGCAGCTGCAAGAAAATCGCTGAAGAATCCCTCAAACGTGTCCCATGAAAATTTAGGATCATGAAATGGCAGCAATTTCGGTTTTGGCGCGACTGGCGGTGCGATCGTCATCCACAAATCGCATACTCCTCGCACGAAGATTTCTCAACTTGCGGAGAGCAAGTGAACCATCTCACTCGATTGAAAGTCGCCTATTCACTCGACACGGCAAGATTTTCGATCACGCTCGCGGCCGATGTCATTCAAAGTGACGAGTGACAGGTGACGAGTGATCCGCCTTCATCAAGATTACGGCGGGACAGGCGACAGTGGCGGGGGCGGCGGGACGGGGGACGAGGAAGGTGATCAGTGATCCGCCTTCGTTAAAACTTCGGCGAGACAGGTCTGTGAGAAGTGATCAGTCGTTGCAGCCGTGGGACTAACGGGGATCGGCTGATTTTCATTTACGCGTACGCGAGTTTACGCTCCCTGGCGCTAGACGGTCAAGAGTGTTTACCCGAAATGAGATGTCGCTCCGCGACGGGCCGGGCCGCGCGGCTCGGGAATTGGGCGGCGGCTTTAAGACGTGATCAGTGATTGGTGATCAGTGAGAAGTCGGCTAATTCCGGCACTTCGACAACGAAGCTGCCGTCGTCTTTGCTCCAGTAAATGATCAGCTCGTAACGGGTGTTCACTCGATGTCGATCTTATACTTCTGCGCCGCGCTGTCCTAATTCTTTGCGGTTCCAACTCGGATTGCGCCGAAGATCGAGGACCGCGAACACCTGAGTTTCCTCCCGTGTTCGCGATAGTAAATTCCAAACGGGAACCGGCTCGCCAGCATCCGGTGAAAGTCGAAATGCAATGGATGGATTCCGCTAAAACGACCGAGGCTCTCGATATCAGCTAATAATGAATTGACACAATATTCGCCAACTCCGGGCTCGTGCGCGTCGTAGAAATCTCTCGCCGCTTCGATATCGTCAGCCGCATCGGCAAGAATGACGACTTGCTTCAACGGCGGAGGCGTTCTTTCAGCTCGTCGACGCTGAGAAATTGCGCTTCGCCTGAGTCGGCTTTGGCTTTACGCGAGGCAAGCACTTCGCCGTGCCATTGCGGCGACTCAATGGTTTCTGGCTTCTTGGAAAGCGAAGCCCAGAGCCATTCCATGGCTTGAAGTTGTTCGGCCTTGCTCAGGCGCGAAACTTCTTCTTTCAGTTCAGCAACGCTCATTAAATCCAATCATAACAGTCGCCAGGCGCGCGCTCAAGAACTTGCATTCAAACTTCCCTGCTGGCGATTGCTTCATCCGATTCCGTTTCGGTAATCACTCGACATGACGAAATTTCAGGCCATGTCGCTTTACCCCAGTCGTTCCATTCGTTAAAACTTCCGCCGCCGCTGAAGCTCCCGGCCTTCGCAAGGCTACGG